>Ga0190286_1000811_pt1 | contig 12198 bp, 12 predicted proteins | sample 48691834_MG_FD_183241 | JGI IMG/M metagenome (GOLD analysis project Ga0190286, IMG submission 183241) | Hydrothermal vent microbial mat bacterial communities from Southern Trench, Guaymas Basin, Mexico - 4869-18-3-4_MG | ecosystem: Environmental > Aquatic > Marine > Hydrothermal vents >... | reverse complement strand
TCAGGACCTCTCCATCGCGAACGAGCCCGCAGTGGCCGTGGGAGGTGTAGCCGCAGAGGCAGAGATCGGTGATGATTACTAAGTCTTCGGAGACCTCGCGGATCGCCCGCACCGCCCGCTGGGCGACCCCCTCCTTGCTCCAGGCCTCGGAGCCCCTCTCGTCCTTCTTCCCCGGCTCGGGGACCCCGAAGAGGAGCACCGCGGGGATGTTCAGATTTAAAATCTCTTCCACCTCCTCTTTCAGCCGGTCCACCGAGAGGTGGTAGACCCCGGGCATCGCGGAGATCTCCTCCTTGATGTCACGACCATCGATGGCGAAGAGCGGGTAGATCAGGTCATCGAGCTGGAGGCCGCTCTCGCGGAGCATCCGCCTGATGTTGGCTTTAGCCCGCCCTCTTCGTAGCCTATACTGGGGAAACTTCAATCTCCACCTCCCGGCCGGTAGGGGCAGAGGGGGTCGTTCTGCAGGTAATCGCCGGTCATGGCATAGGCCCGAGCGCGGGAGCCGCCGCAGACCCCCTTGAACTCACAGCGGCCGCACTTGCCCTTCAGCTTGCCCTTGTCCCGGAGGGTCTTGAACAGCGGGGCATCGCGGTAGATCTCGACGATATCCCCTTGGCGGACGTTCCCCGCGGAGAGCGGGAGGAACCCGCTGGGGTAGACCTCCCCCACGCGGGAGACGAAAATAGCCCCGTTGCCGTCGTTGATGCCGACCATTCGCCCTCTCAGTTGTGGGTTGCCGAAGAGCTCCTCCAGAGAGGCCCCTTCTGCCACCATCCGCTGGAGCATCACCCGCCGGAAGTGGTGGGCCTCGGTGGTCTTCACCTGGAAGGGCGCCTCCTCGCCGACCTCATACAACCACAGGAGGATCTGCTCAGCCCGCGCTGGGGTCACCTGGGGTAAGATCCGGCCACGGCCTACCGGTATGAGGAAGAAGAGGCTCCAGCGCTTGATCCCCAGGGGCTTGATAAGCTCGTAGATCGCCGGCAGGTCGTCGGCCGTCTCCGCGGTCACCGTGGTGTTGATCTGCAGAGGGAGCCCCTCCTCCAGCGCAAAATGGGCCGCTCGCATCGTCCAGTCGAAGGCCCCGGGGACCCCCCTGAAGCGATCATGCCGCTCGGGCGTGGAGCCATCGAGGCTGAGGGCCATCGCCCTCAGCCCGCCCTCGCGGAACCGGCGGACGGCCTCCCAGGTGATGTTGTTCGTCCCGCTGGGGGCGATGACCATCTCGAGCCCGAGCTTGTGACCATACTCGATCAATTCGAAGATGTCCGGGCGCTTTAAGGGGTCTCCGCCGGTGATCACCAGGAGCGGCTTGGGCTCGCCGAAGCCCCTGATCTGCTCGAAAAGCCTCTTCACCTCGGCGGTGGTGAGCTCGTCGGGGTCACGGTGGCGGACGGCCTCGGCGCGGCAGTGCCGGCAGGCGAGATCACAAGCCCGGGTGGACTCCCAGAAGATGATGAAAGGCGCCCTATCGAAGGTGATCTCAGGAACCCGCAGCTTGAGAGGTGCTCGGTGCATGGCGATCTCGATCTTAATAGCTCAGGAGCCCCTTTAGGGCCTCCAGGGACTCCTCCTTCAGCTCATCGACGTCCCGCCCTCCGGTGGCCAGGAGGATGATCCCGTGGACATGGGTCCCCATGAAGGCGATGAAGGACTTCGGAGCCAAACCATGAGCTGAAAGGACGGGCCTTACCATCTCTTCCAGCCGCTGGAGCCACTCCAGATGGCGTCCTGTGAAGACCTCCAGGGCCCGCTTCACCCTCCCTGGCGGCTCGGCCAGGACCATGTAGAAGACCTTAAATAGCCTGGGGTTCTTCTTGTAGTTGGCCACGGAACCCTCGATGATCCCCTCGGCGACCTCCAGAGGGGTGGTAGCCTCCTTGATCCGCTCCAAGATCCCGTTGAAGTGGTAATCCACCGTTGTGGCCACGATCTTCTCCAGGAGGGCCTCCTTGGAGGGAAAGTAATAGTAGATCGTCCCTTTCCCCATCCCGGCCGCCGTGGCCACCTCATCCATGACCGCCTCCTTGACCCCTCTCTCGGCGAAGACCTCAAGAGCAGCGTTCAGTATCTGCTCCTGGCGCGCCTCCCTCCTCTTTACCCTCCGTTCGGTCGCCTCCATCTGGGCTCACCTCTTGACTTTTTCGACTCGCGAGTCGAAAATATTATGGAAGCCAGGACCTAGGAAGTCAAGTGGTCAAGCTCATCTGCCGGGATGATCTTTATCAACTGGGGAGCAGCAGATGCTCCAGGCCCAAGATGCTCCTTGTGATCGGGACCAGAGGCAGCAAGCTCGCCCGGAGGCAATCGGCTGAGGTCGGTCGACTCCTCGCGGAGAAGGGAGCTGAGGTCGAGGAGGTGATAATCACCACCAGCGGTGATGCCTTCCTAGATCGGGCTATCCACAAGGTCGGCTATGGGGCCTTCGTGCGGGAGATCGACGCCAAAGTCTTGGAAGGGGAGCTAGATGCGGCCGTCCACAGCATGAAGGATATCCCCTCGGACCTCTCCGAGGGCTTGACCATCGCCGCGGTGCTGCCCCGGGCCTCACCCTTCGACCTGCTCATCACTAGGGATGGCTCTTCCCTGGAAGAGCTCCCTCCAGGGGCGGTGGTGGGCACGGCCAGCGTCCGCCGCCGGGCTCAGCTCCTCTGGCATAGGCCCGATCTGGTCGTGAAGGACCTGCGGGGCAACGTCGAGACCCGCCTGGAGAAGCTGGAGCGCGGCGAGTATGATGCGATCATCCTGGCCGAGGCCGGGGTGGGGCGATTGGGCCTGACCGTCCGAGGCCGGAGGCTTCCCTTCGTCCCCTCCCCCAACCAGGGCGCGATCGCCGTGACCGCGCGGGTGGATAGCCCCCATCTGCCGCTGCTCCGCTCACTGGACCATCGCCCGACCAGGATCGAGGTGGAGGCCGAGCGCATGATCCTGGAGAGGGTGGGCGGGGGGTGCGCCGTCCCCCTGGGGGTCCTAGCCAGGTGCGATGATAGCAGCCCGGATGATTTCAAGCTGGAGCTGGAAGCGGAGGTCCTCACCGCCGATGGGCGCTGCAGGAGGGTCATATCGAAGAAGACGACCCTCGAGGGGCTCGCTCGAGCGGCGGAGGAGATCGGAGAGGAGCTCCTGGAATGGATGAGGAGCTCATCTACATCTGGTGGGGGTTGAGGGAGAAAAAGAGGAATATAGAGCATGGTCACCGTGGCGATCTTCAGGCCCAAACCTCACGAGCGGAGCTCGAGGGAGCTCCTGGAGGGGCTGGGCTTCCGGGTGATCTCGCAGCCCCTGGTCGAGGTGCGCCCCACCGGAGCAAAGCCCATAACCGATGCGGACTTCATCGTCTTCACCAGCGCCAGCGGGGCGCGGCTCGCCCTGGAGGGGCTTGAGCCCGGGGAGCTCAGCCGGGCGGTCATCTGCGCCATCGGGCCTCAGACCGCCAGGGCCCTGGAGGAGAGGGGGGTCAAGGTCGAGCTCGTCCCGGAGGAGTTCTCCTCGGAGGGGCTGGTCCGGGCGCTGGCGCCGATGGTCTTCGGCAAGCGGGTGGAGGTGGCACGCAGCTCCGCGGGCTCGGCCAGGCTCCTTGAGGGGCTCAGTGCGGCCGGGGCCTTCGTCCACGAGACGGTGATCTATACCCTGGAGTGCCCAGAGGTGGATAGCAGCGTCATCGGGGAGATCCTCGAGGAGGCCGATGCCTTCCTGTTCACTAGCTCCCTCACCGTCCGGAGCCTCCTGGAGAGGGCCCCGGACCGAGTGGAGGCGATAAGTGCCTTGAACGAGGGCTTCGTCGGGGCCATCGGCCGCCCCACCCGGGCGGAGCTCGAGCAGCAGGGGGTGAGGGTGGACCTCGTCCCCCGGGAGGCGACCTTCGAGAGGCTGGCCCGGGAGGTGAAGGAGGCCCTGGGTGGGGGCAGCAAGAGCAGCAGAAGTAGAAGGGAGTAGGAGCAGGAGTGACGAAGGGGAAGCCGTTGTGTTGGGCGCCCTTTGTCAGCACGGTGATCACGATCGGACTGATCCCGGCCGCCTTTCTCCTCGTGCATATGCTCATAAGCGGCCTGCGCGGCTAGCGCTACCACCGGCTGGCGAGCCCCCCGGCTGTATGTTGGCGTCGGAGGCTGGTCTGGCTGTGCTTTTCTTCCTGTGGTGGGTCGCGTTCCTCTCGAGAGAACCCTTCTACTATTATGTGCTCTAGCCCTCGGGGGCGACCACCTCGACCTCGACCGGTGGGAGGCCGTCGATCGTGACCCAGTGGGTGCCGAGCTCCTCCGCAGTGAAGCTGATCGTGAAGGAGACCAGCGTGGCCTCCCCGGGTCCGAGGGTTATCTCCTCTCGGTCGCGCACCTCGCCGTCGATCAGCAGCTCGGCGATGACGGTGCCGGAAGCGTCGCCGAGGTTGTGCACCTCCGCCTGGACGAGGACCTCCTCCCCGGGGATGACCTCCCTCGGGCTGACGAGGAGGTTTCTGAACTGGAAGATCGCCACCCCCCGGTGGGCTCCGATCGCGTAGAGGTGGTGATCGTTGGAGCCGACGTAGATCGTCCCGTCGGGGCCGATCGCCGGTGAGGAGAGGACCGGCCCGCCAGTGGGGAAGCGCCACTTGAGCGTCCCATCCGGATTGATGGCGTAGAGGTGGCCGTCGTCAGAGCCGACGTAGATCACTCCCGCGCCGTCGATCGCCGGTGAGGAGCGGATCGGGGCCTCGGTGAGGAAGTGCCACCGCTCCTCACCGTCGGGCCCGATCGCATAGAGCGCGTAGTCATCGGTGCCGACGTAGACCGTCCCATCTTGGCCGATCGCCGGCGAGGGGAGGAAGGCCGTTTGGGGGAAGACCGTGATGTATCTCTTCCAGCGGAGCCGGCCGCTCCGGCTGAGCGCGTAGAGCCGCCCCTCCTTGGAGAGGAAGTAGACCGTCCCATCGGGGCCGACGGTCGGGGTGGAGGGTATCGGCGCGGGCACCTGGAACCCCCAGCGCTCCGTCCCACCGGGGTTGAGGGCGACCAGCCTCGAGGTCCCTCCCGGCACGGCGGTGGAGAAGCCGACGTAGATCGCGCCGTCCTCACCGAGCGCCGGGGCGGAGTTGTCGACATACCCCTCGGTCCTGTAAACCCACCTTATCGTGCCCTCGGGGCTCACCGCGAAGAGCCCCTCCCCGCCGACGTAGATGGTCCCATCCCCTCCGATGATCGGCGAGGAGGTGACGAGATCCCCCACCTCGACCGCCCAGCGGATCGTCCCCTCAGGGGTGATCGCATAGAGATAGTGGTTGTCCCCGACGTAGATCGTCCCGTCCCGCCCGATGGCCGGCGAGGCTAAGATGATCTCCCCGAGCTTGAGCCGCCAGCGCTCATGCCCCTCGGGGGTGAGGGCATAGAGCCAGCCATCGACGGAGGTGAAGTAGATCGTCCCATCCGGACCGATCGCCGGCGAGGACCAGATCGGCCCGGAGGCCTCATAGCTCCAGCGGGCCTCGGGCCGCTCCGGCCCGCGCAGGGGGCTCCTCCCCGTCCGCTGGGGATCGCGCTGGAAGGCGGGCCAGGGGGAGTCAGCCAGGCCATCCCCGGGGAGGACCTCGAGCGCGATCAGTCCGACCCGGCGGCCGCCGTTGGAATCGAGGATGATCCGGCCCTGGTGGCGACCAGGGGGTAGCCCACCGGTGTCGACGGTTACCCTCACCCAGGCTGTCTTTTCGGCCTCTAGGGAGCCGCTCTGGGGCTCCAAGAGCAGCCAGGTGCGATCGCTCCAGGCGCGCCACTCCAGCAGCCCCCCGCCGGCGTTTTTCACTTGAAAACCCCAGACCCCGATCTGGCCCTGCTCCAACCTCCCCAGGTCGCAGCTCGGCGGGTCCGGCACGGTGAGGAGCTGCGGCGGGGCCGGTGCGGCCGCTAAGGCCGGTGAGGCTGGTGAGGCTGACGAGGAAGGGGAGGGGAAGGGGGTTCTCACCCCTCCGGCGACCAGGAAGACCGAGAGCAGGAGCGCACCGACTAAGGCGACCTTATTCCGTCCTCTTCGGCTGGTCTTCGCCATCTCTTGCTCGATTGACTTATACCCCCTAAGCCGGTAAAGTTCCAAGCCGAGGGCGATGGCGCTGAAGATGGGCATCCCAGCGATGGTCGAGTGCGGCAAGGCCCACTGCACCCCGATCTTCTCCCAGCTCAGCGAGGAGGAGTTCGCCGAGCTCCAAGCGCTTATGGTCCCCGTGGAATATGAGAGGGGCGAGCTGATCTACCAGGAAGGGATGCCGGGGAGCGGGATCTACATCATCTGCAAGGGCTTGGTGAAGTATGGCAAATACTCCGCGGACCGCACCCGCAGGCGGCTCCTGAAGATCCTCGGGGCGCGCGACCTCCTGGGGCTAGAGACGCTGTTCTGCCCCGATCCCTGCCCCTTCTCCGGGTTCGCCAAGACCCTGATGGATACGAAGGTGGTCTTCATCGAGAAGCAGCAGTTCCTGAAGTTCCTCAAGGGCCACCCGCAGGTCCTCTTCGCGCTCGCGGAGCGGCTCTCCCGGGAGCTCGCGGCCTACGAGTGCAAGCTGGCCGAGCTGGCCTACAGCCCGATCAGACCGAGCCTCGCTCGGCTCCTGCTCATCCTGGCTCGGCGGTTCGGGATCAGGCGTGAGGACGGGGTGGAGATCGAGTTCAGCCGGGGCGACCTCGCGGAGCTCGCCGGGACGCATCTTGATACCGTCGTGCGCACCCTGGCTGGGTTCCGGGAGAAGGGCCTGATCTCCACCCACTACCATAAGATCAAGATCCTCGATGAGGCGGGATTGGAGGCTGTCGCCTCTCCTCTCCCCGCCTGTCTCGCGGAAGAGCTCTTCCAGCTTGACTGGAGAAGATGATCCAAGTCATCCTTTCTAATGGACCTAGAGCTGCCCCCCTCGAGCTGGCAGAATATGGCAAGGGTGGCCTGGTCGGCTGGGGAACCCTCTGTGGTGCGTTGAACGGTGCCTCCGCTGTGATCTCCCTTGTGGCCAAGGACTACCCCAAGGTAATAGATGAGCTTACAGGTTGGTATAACCAAACAGCCCTCCCGATCTACAAGCCGAGCAATCCTGAGACCGAGATCAGCACAACGAGCATCTCTGGCTCACCGCTCTGCCACGTCTCTGTCACCGAATGGTGCAATGCCTCCGGATTCGATGTGAAATCGCCTGAGCGGATCGAACGCTGTCGTCGGCTTGCAGCAGATGTGGCAGCAAGGGCGGTAGAGCTGCTCAATCAAGTGGTAGCCGGGACATTCGCCCCGACGTGGACGGCCCCAGGCTCGGTCGGCGAATGCCTTGCCTGCCATGGCACAGGAAAGGCTGTGGGCAATGTCTTTGGCAAGATGGACTGCTTCATGTGCCACGAGCGGCACATGTAGCATGTAGTGTGTAGCATCACATCGGGTAGCGCGGGGGCAGACCTTCGGGCCTGCTCCCGCGCCATTTAATCCCTTAAGAAGAGCCGCTCCCTAGGTGCTACTTACTCTAGTATCTTCTCCTAGATTATCTTGATCATGCAGCCCCAGCTATACTACCGGCGAGCATCCTCCGCAGCCTCTTGGAGAACCTCAAAATCGTCATCATCAACGGGATCTGGATCAGCGGCGCGCAGGCGGCGGGCAGGGCCGCTAGGGGGCTGGAGAAGGAGGTGATCGCCAGGGCGATCGTGATCGCATGGTTCTTCGCCGTCACCCCATAGCCGAGCGCTATAGCATCGCCGTAGTCGAGCCTGCTCACCTTGGAGTAGAGCATGGCCAGGACGAAGAGTAATGGGTAGAGCGTGATGATCCCCGCGATTACGAGCCCTAGGTAGCTTAGATGGCCCACGATCATCCTCGCCTCCAGGGCCATGATGGAGAAGACCATCAGGAGCATCCCACAGGTGGAGACCGCAGGGAAGAGGGGGAGCATCTTAAGATACCGTTCCATCCCCCACCTGGAGGTGAGGTATCTCCTGGTGGCCACTCCGGCGATCAAGGGGATGACGACGATGAGCAGGATCTTCTGGAAGATGAGCCAAAAGCTCACCCTCACGTAGACCCGGGCCAAGAGGGCCATCCACAGCGGCACAAGGAAGATCGATAGCAGGAGACTCAGGGCGACGATGATCAGTGCCGATTCGACTCTTCCTTTGGCGTAGCCCGTCCAGGCGGCGACCATCCCGCTGCAGGGGACGGTGACCTTGAGGATGAACCCGGCGGCGAGGTTCGGGTCTACCCCCTTGAAGAAGAGCGCCGCCCAGAGCCCACCGAGCAGGGGGGTGAGGATGAAGTTGATCGCGATTGCCGCGGTGAAAAGCCTGAGGTTCCGCAGGCTTTTGGCGATCTCCTCGACCTTGAGGTTGACCATCATCGGGTAGAGCATCGTGACCAGGAAGAGGGGCATGATCGGCTTCAAGACCCTGACGCCGTGGGGGAAGGCGCTCCCCAGGAGGAGCCCCAGGGTGATCGCGCAAAGCACGAAGAGGGGGAGGAACCGACGGATGAGCTGGGCGGCTTTCACCAGGGTTCCTCGCCTGTCATCCTCGAGCTTGGGGGATGACATACCCCGCCTCGTCCAGCAGCTTGAGCAGCCTCTCCCTCGCCTCCCGGTATTCCCTGCCGAAGAGGGGCCGGCAGCGCTCGATCGACATCTGTTCAGAGACCAGCTTGGTGGCGAAGGCCATGCAGGTCGGCTCGCCGCACCCCCCGCAGTTCGTCCGCGGTAAGAGCTTGTAGATATCCAGAACGGTGAGCTTGGCGCGGCTCTTGTAGCTCGGCTCGATCTCATCCCGCCGCTCATAGGTCCTGTTGATCAGGTCTCGCAATCGTTCGAGGACCTTCTCCGCTTCCGCCCGGTCCTTGAGCTTGGTGACGATGACCTTCCTGGGATATAGGGTGATCCTCCGGCCGCCCTGCTTGAAGTTGAGCGTCTGGCGCTTGGGGTCGTAGATCGTCCCCTTCAGGATCGCGTTGAGGTAGGGGAAGACCGGACTGATGTCGTCGGTCAGCTCGGCGGTGGCGGTGACCGTCTCCACCTCACCGGGATGGCAGGGCGGGAAGAAGGTCTCGATCTTCTGGAAGCCTCGCAGGAGCATCTCAGGCCTCCTTGATCCATTAAATTGGCCACCCGAGCCATTGGAAGACTCCTATCATCTTCAATCCCATGTAGAACATCACCGCGATGAAGACCCATTTCAATTGCTTCGCTAGGAGCAGATGGGCCGTCCGGGCGCCGAGCTGCGCCGCTCCCACGCTGGTGACGGCGAGCATCAGCCACGAGGGGAGGTTGACGTAGCCCAGCGAGTAAGGCGGGAGGCCCGCGACCCCCAGCCCGTTGACGATGTAGCCGACCAGGCCGCCGATGCTGGTGAAGATCATCAGCGCGGTGGAGGTCCCCACGGCGTTATGGATCTTGAACCTCAGGGCCAACGTCATCACCGGGACCATCAGCACCCCGCCGCCGATCCCGATGATCCCGGTGACGATCCCGATCGGGATGCCCCAGGCGGCCCAGAGCCAGGGCTGGTCCTTGGGCTCCTCCTCGACCTTCGGCGGCCGGGCGGTGGCCATCCGCACCCCGCCGGCGAGGATCACCGCGCCGAAGGCGATCTTCAGGGCCTTCCCCGGGAGGTGGGCGGCGAGCGCCGCTCCGCCGAAGGCCCCGACCATCCCGCAGAGGCCCAAGACCAGGGCCGCCTTCCACCACACGGCCCCCTTCTTAGAGTGGGCAGAGGCCCCGCTGATCGCCGTGGGCAGGACGACAAAGAGGTTGGTCCCGAAGGCCACCTTGATCGCCACCGCCGCGGGGACCCCCATCGCCGTGTAGACCCAATACTGGACGGGGATCATGATGAAGCAGCCGCCGACGCCGAGGAGCCCGCTGGCGAAGCCGACCCCCAGCCCCGTGACCAAGAGGATGATGACATGTGCTGCGCTCATTCTGGCCTCACCCCTCGATCAAGGTCTTTCCCCGCCTCCAGCACTTCAAGCTGCTCCCTCGTCGAGTCGGTGATCACCTCGGAGGCCAGTTCCAGGAGCCGGAGGACCCGCTCATCGGCCAGCTTGTAGATCACCCGCACGCCCTCCTTCCGCGTTTTCAAAATCCCTGCCCGCTTCAGGGTGAGCAGGTGGCGCACGACCGTCGATTGGTCCACCCCTAGCTCCGGCACGAGTTCACAGGCGCAGCGGCCACCTCCCCGCAACAATCCAATGATCCGCAGCCGGAGCGGATGCCCCAGGGCCTGGAAGAACTCCGCCTCCCGCTCGTAAAGCCGCTCCACTTCCACCTCCTGGCTATCATGCGATATGATGCATAATAGCATAAAAGGCCCCGGCGGTCAAGCCCACATGAGATGATTTGTCGTTCTGCCTCCTTCTAATTCTAATTGAGCGGGGCCTCCGGTTGACTTAAATCATAGTCTTTCCAGAGCAAGGTAGTGTATAATACCTCCAAGCAGGGAGCAGACCGCCTATTTGAAAGGAGGTGTTAAGCGGTGAGAAAGGCCTTCATCGCGGCTTCGAGCCTCTTCGTCCTAACGGTGGTCGCAGTAGCTCTCGCTCAAGGGCCACCACCGCTCCCACCGAAACACGTCCCTATCGCCCCTGGAGAGGACGCCGCTGTCTGTTACCAGTGTCATGAGAGCCCGCCGCCGCTCGATCCGGACGTCTCCTCGTTCTGCACCTACTGCCACGAGTTTGCCTACTCCCACCGGACAGCGCCGCCGCCGGCGCATCCAGTCAACTTTGAGTGGCCCTCCCGGGACTGCGGGACCTGCCATAGGTTGCACGCCGGGCCCAACCCCACCCACCAGGTGAGCACCCAGATGCCCAACTCCAGCTTCTGCGTCGCCTGCCACCTCCCTCCAGGGGAATACTCCGGCGAGGAGCTTGTCGGCGACTTCTGCGGCAAGTGCCACCACCTCGGCATCCCGGAGGAGCACCCCTCTGGGGAGGGGAAGACCGCCGAGTTCTGCTACACGTGCCATCAGGTAGGGTCATAGAATAGATTAGATAGGGATACCAAAAATTTAAAAATAGGAGGCTCACCCCGCTCCGGCTCCACGCTGAGTTGAGGGGCGGGGTGAGCCCTAGGTTAGGCCGGGCGAGGAGGTGCTGAAAAGATCGAGCTGAAGGTCCTCCTGATCGGGCTGGTCCTCCTTGCACTGGTGGTTGTTGCCCTTGTGGGGACAGGGGGCAAGGTCACTAAGCCGCCTCCCCAGGGTCAGCCTGCTGCTGGCATATCTGAAAGAGCCCAGCCGGGAGAGGAGAGGCCCTCCCATCCCAAGGGCAACATCCGCAATTGCCTCCGCTGCCACGTGCGCCCTGGCCCGCCTCCCCCGGAGAAGATCTCCTTTTGCACTCGATGTCACTCGCTTGCGGCCTCCCACAGCTCAGCGCCGACTCCGGCCCATCCGGTGAGGTTCGAAGCCCCGGTGTGGGAGTGCTGGCTCTGCCACAGCCCCCATCGCGGCCCGGAGGCCACCGATCATGCAACCAGTGAGACGGGAACCGGAGCGGGCCTCTGTGCCGCCTGCCACCTCCCCCTGAACGGGCTGGCGAGCGAGGAGGTGGTGAGGGACTCCTGTGCGCAGTGTCACAATCTGGGCCTCCCCCCGCCACCGAGGCATCCACCGCTGGAGGAGGCTAAATCGGAGGGGTGCACCCGTTGCCACGAGGAGGTAATGCGCTAAGTTGAAGTTAAAGTAAAGTGAGGTCGAATGTGGAGGTGAGGGGGGAAGGAGGAATGAGGCTGAAAGGATTCTCCTTGCTGGGAGGGCTGGTCCTGCTCAGCTTGGCCATGGCCGCGGCCGTGATCGCCCAGGCGCCAGTCCCCCTGCCACCTGACCATATCCCCATCCCCCCGGATGAGGACGCTTCCCGCTGCTTCGAGTGCCACCGGAGCCAGGGGCCCCCGCCCCCGGAGGAGGTCAGCTTCTGCACCTTCTGTCACGGGTTTTATCGCTCACATGAGAGCGCACCGCGCCCTCGCCACCCGATCGAGTTCGAGTGGCCCTCCCGGGACTGCGGGACCTGCCATAGGTTGCACGCCGGGCCCAACCCCACCCACCAGGTGAGCACCCAGATGCCCAACTCCAGCTTCTGCGTCGCCTGCCACCTCCCTCCAGGGGAATACTCCGGCGAGGAGGCGGCAGATACCGCAGACTCATTACTAGCCGGCGACTTCTGCGCCCGCTGCCATAACCTGGGCACCCCGCCGGGCCACCCCGGCGCCGA
>Ga0190286_1000810_pt1 | contig 12199 bp, 15 predicted proteins | sample 48691834_MG_FD_183241 | JGI IMG/M metagenome (GOLD analysis project Ga0190286, IMG submission 183241) | Hydrothermal vent microbial mat bacterial communities from Southern Trench, Guaymas Basin, Mexico - 4869-18-3-4_MG | ecosystem: Environmental > Aquatic > Marine > Hydrothermal vents >... | reverse complement strand
GCCCACCTCCCCCGAGGCCAGCCTCCCGTGAGCTGGCCCCACGATGGTGGCCCCCCGCTCCCTCAGGCGGGCCAGGTTCTCTTGGGTGAGCGGATTTTCGTACATCCCTGCGTCCATCGCCGGGGCGATCACCAGGGGGGCGCTGGTTGCCAGGGCAGTGGCACTCAACATGTTGTCGGCCAAACCGGCGGCCAGCTTGGCGATGGTGTTGGCCGTGGCCGGAGCGATGACTAACACGTCCGCCCGCTGAGCTAGAGAGACATGGCCGATCTCGGTTTGCTCCAGGAGAGCGAACATCTCAGTGACCACAGGACGGTGGGTGATGGCCTGGAAGGTGAGGGGGGCAATGAAACGGATGGCAGCTTCGGTCATCACCACATCCACCTTTGCTCCGGCCTTGACCAGGCGGCTGGCCAGCTCTACCGCTTTGTATGCAGCGATGCTCCCCGTAACCCCTAAGATGATATTTCTACCTCTCAACACCCGTGCCATCCTTAGCCCCTTCGGTTCATCTCATAGATCAGTCTCAAGCCCTCCAGGGTCAGGTTCTCATCGACGACCTCGATGACCTTGGTCTGGCTGGCGATGAGGTTAGCCAGTCCGCCCGTGGCCACCACCCGTGCCTTGGTTCCCAGCTCCTCCTCGATCCTGGCCACCAACCCTTCCACCAGTCCCACGTAGCCATAGAGCACCCCGGATTGCATGCTATGGATGGTGTTGTGGCCGATGGAGCTGGGCGGAAGGTTCAGCTCGATGCGGGGGAGTTGAGCTGTGTAGCGGAAGAGGGCCTCAGCGGAGATGCCAATGCCCGGGGCGATGGCCCCACCCAGATAGTCGCCCTCAGCCGAGACCACATCGAAGGTGGTGGCCGTGCCGAAATCGATGACGATGGCCGGCGTCCCATAGAGGCGCTGCACAGCCACCGCGTTGACTAGGCGGTCTGCACCCAGCTCACGGGGGTTGTCTATGCGGATGCGTACCCCGGTCCTGATCCCCGGCTTCACCACCAGGGGGTCCACGCCAAAGCGCTTCTGGGAGAGGGCTTGGAAGGTGGGAAGCAGCGGCGGGACGACGCAGGCGATGGCTATGCCTTCGACGTCCATCGGGGATAGGCCCTGCGACCGAAAGAGCCCGCTCAGGAGGACATCGTACTCGTCGGCTGTCCGTTGCGGCCCAGTGGTTAGCCGCCAGCGGGCCACGATTTCCCCCCTTCGGTAAACTCCCAGGGTGATGTTAGTGTTGCCGATGTCGATGACTAACAGAAGAGTTTTGCCTTCGGGCATGATCCCCTCTAGCTATGGGCCTCCCCGCCGTCCCCCTGGGGAGGTCAGAGGCGATCTGAGGATCGCTCCTCACGCCATAATCGCCAGCGGAAGAAGGCCAGGTCCCGAAAGGCACGCAGGATCACGTCCAAGCGCGCCCCAGTCTGCTTCCCCACCAGGCGGGGGAAATGGCTCACCGGCACCTCACGGATCCTCAACCCTTCTCTCCTCGCCCCCACCAGCAACTCGGTGTCGATCATGGCGCCCTCGGAGGCAATAGGCACCCGTTCCAAGACCTCCCTCCTGAACAGTTTGAATGCGCAGTCCACATCCTTGGCCACATAGCCGAACAGCAAGTTCACAAGCCAATTCCACCCCCTGGCGAACAGGCGGCGGATGAAGGGGTCTTGTCGACGAGCCCGATACCCGATCACCAGGTCGGCGTCTTCGATGAGGGGAAGGAGCTTTCTCACCTCGGCCATGTCATACTGGTTGTCGGAGCTGGTGAAGAAGATGAACTCGCCGGTTGCGGCCTCGAAGCCGGAACGGAGCGCGCCGCCGTATCCGCGGTTGACCGGATGGCGGATAAGCCTAACCTCCGGGTGCTGAACCATCAGCTCTCTGACCACCTCGGAGGTCCTATCGCTGCTTCCATCGTCCACCACGATGACTTCGTAGTTGGCACCGAGCGATTCCATTGCCTTGATAGCAGAGGCCACAGCTTGGCCGATGTTTTCCTCTTCATTGTAGGCAGGAAGGACGACCGAAATGGTGGGCAAATCAACCTCCCAGAGCAAATGGCAAATGCGCAATTTCCAGTCTGCTCACCTGCGCCTTCCCAGGCCGAAAAGCTGGCCGATGAGGCTCGACTTAGGGGCGGGTTCATCCCCCTCCCTTCCCTTCAACCACCTCTGACGAGCCATCAAGGCTTCCTCAAAGACCTTCCCCAGCTCCTCGCCATCTTTGGAGGCGATGATCTCCCTCAATTTCCCCAGCTCTTCCCGATAGGCATCTATCCAATGGACAATGTTTTCCCCGTTGAGGAGGCAGGCATCGCGGTAGGTGTCCGGGTCGCTCGAGGCGAAGTGGGTGCCAACGGCGAAAGCTCTACCTGCCAGCTTCTCCATCTCCCGCCAGGAGGAGGCGTGGGTGGTGGCCCTAAGGAGGGCAGCGGAGAGGATGAAGGGGAGATGGGCGATGCCAGCCATTAGACCGTCATGCTCCACCGGGTCTAAGAAATAAGGTTGGGCGCCCAAGAGGGAAACCAGATCGGTGGCCAGCTGCACCGCCTTGGGATCGACGTTAGAGGAGGGGGTAAGGCAGTAGAGGGCATTCTGGAAGATGTCAGGAGCGGCGGCCTCCAAGCCTGTAGCTTCTGTCCCCGCACTGACGATGGGATCTCCGCCCACGAAGCTCACCGATTCCGGAAGGAATTCTTCAGCCCACTCCATCACCGGCTCCTTGATGCTGGCTGTATCCGTTACCAGACAGCCTGGCTTGAGAGAGGGGGCGATGGCCTTGAGGGTCTCCTTAATGGCCATCACCGGGATAGCCAGGATTATCAGATCAGCTCCCTCGCAAGCCGAAATCAGGTTCCAGTGGATTTCATCCACAGCCCCCATTTTGCGTGCGCGGCCAGCCACTGAATACTCTTTGTCGTGCCCGATCACCTCGAACTCTTCCTTAGAGCGCTGCAGGGCGAGTCCAATCGAGCCGCCGATGAAGCCCAAACCAACTATCGTGATCCGCGATTTAGCCATTCACTTCTCCTCTCAGCTTCTCACAGGCTAAAAACCAGCAATTAACCAACAGAGGAACCGATGCAGGGGCCTGAGGACAAGCCCCAGGATGTCTAAACGGGGTACCAGCTGGCCGACCATGATCAGGAACAGGAGGATCAGCGGCCCTTGCGCCCGCAGGCTTTCTAAAGCATCGGACCATCGATAGGCCCATGGCTCCCCTATGCTCTCCAGAAGGCCCATCAACACACTATAGCCATCCAAGGGGAAGATGGGCAGGAGGTTAAAGATAGCCAAGCCCACGTTGATGCTCACTATCACTGTGAGCAGGACATTTAAAAGCAATGGCAAAGGCAAACCTATCCTAAGGGGGAGGCCGACGATCACGGCCAGGGCCAGGTTGGAAAGCGGGCCCGCCGCAGCGACTATGCCCATCCCTATCCTCGGCCCCTTGCTTAGGTTGTAGGGGTTGACGGGGACTGGCTTCCCCCAGCCGATGCCGAACCCATAGAAGAAGCTGAAAATCATCATCAGTGTACCCATGGGGTCCAGATGGACTAAGGGGTTAAGGGAAAGCCGCCCCTGATAACGGGCGGTGGGATCGCCCAGCCTGTCAGCCATCCATGCGTGAGCGCACTCGTGGATATCTATGGCCACGAGGAGGCCGATAGCCATGAATAGAATTTGGGTTACACTGGAGATCATCGTCCCTCCCTTTCGCATTTTAATTATAGCATAACTCGGAGGGAAGGGAAAATAGTGCTCACCAGAGTGATCCTCAGTCGCGGGGTTAGCCACATCTGAGAGGATGTGCTATAATTAGGCGTGCCATACTAGAGTTGTTGCACAATTGGCTGACTGGCCTTGATAGTACGATTTTCTCCTATTGGGGGCCAAAATTTGCGCATAATGGAGTGCTCTGGCCTCCGAAAACCACCTCGTGCGGGCCAAAAGTGCCTAAAACGGGTCGTTTTCGGAATAGTCTTAGATCCCTCCGCTATTGTGCAACAACTCTATTGATGCGAATAGTTTGTAAGAGTGCAATGCACCGAATTCAACCGTCATGGTGCGACTGCTCACCAAAAGCGAGGAGGTGGAGGATTGCCTGAGCCGATGGAGATCCGCTTAGGCGATGTGGTCAGGCTGCGCAAGAAGCATCCCTGCGGGAGTTACGAGTGGCAAGTGGTGAGGATAGGGGCTGACATCGGCATAAAGTGCTTGGGCTGTGGCCGCCGCGTGCTTATGCCCAGAAGCAAATTCGAGAAGCGGGTGAAGAAGTTTATCAGTCGAGGTCCGGTTGAGCAGGATATTGATACTCATGTCTGATACCGGTGGGGGCCATCGCAGCGCGGCCAGGGCCATCGCGGAAGCCATGGATAGCCTCCGGCCCGGCAAATATCGATTTGAGATCGTCGATTTCCTTGCGAGCTGTGCCCCTTTCCCCCTAAACCGCAGCGGAAGGCTGTATCGGCCCGCGGTCACTTACGTCCCTTCGTTGTGGAGATGGGCTTGGCATATGAGCGACGATCCGCGGCGGATGGCCCTCTTTCTGAAGCTCCTCACCCCTTTGGCTGAAGGGGGCTTCATAAGGCTCTTTCGCAGGAAGAGGCCCCGGGCGATCGTCTCTGTCCATCCGCTGGCCAACCACCTGGCTATCCGAGCCATGAGGAGGCTGGGGGAGCCCATCCCGATGGTCACTGTGGTCACCGATCTGGTGGATGCCCATGCCTTCTGGTTCTGTCCGGAGGTTGATCTCTGTCTCGTTCCCACTGAACAGGCGCGGGCGAGGGCTCTGGCCTTCGGCTTCACCTCGGATAAGGTGAAGGTGACAGGGCTGCCCATCGGCTTGGAGTTCGCTGAGCAGCCCGCAAGGAAGGGATTAAGGGAGAAGCTGGGATTGCGGGAAGTCCTTCCCATCGTCCTGGTTGTCGGCGGAGGAGGAGGGATAGGACAGGTCTTCGAGGTCGCTGAGGCCATCGCCAAGGCGCACCTCCCTGCCCAGCTTCTGGTGGTGGCCGGCCACAACAGAAGGCTTAGGCGGAGATTGGAAGCAGTCAAGTGGGAGATACCGATCAGGGTCTTCGGCTTCGTGGATAACATGCCCGAGCTCATGCACGCCTCCGATGTGATCGTCACCAAGGCGGGGCCGACCACCATCTGTGAGGCCCTTGCCTGCGGGCTTCCCATCATCCTCAGCGGGGCCATCCCTGGCCAGGAGGAGGGCAATGTGGACTATGTGGTGAGGGGCGGGGCAGGGCGCTGGGCTCCCACGCCGGAGGAGGTGGTGGCCATACTTGAGGAGCTGTTAACTCCCGGAGGCAACGGGGTGGCCCAGATGAGGAGGAACGCCCTCCGCCTGGCCAGGCCGGGGGCGGCCTTGGAGGCTGCCCGGTTGATCGTGGAGCTTGCCGAGGGAAATCGAAGATGATCGAAGTGGAGGAGGCACGCAGATACTACACGGGGGCCGATGCTGCCCATGATTTCAACCATGTGTTGAGGGTGCTGGCCCTGGCTGAGCGCATCGGTCGGGCCGAAGGAGCGGACATGGAGGTGCTGAGGGCTGCGGTCCTCTTGCATGATGTCGCCAGGGCAGAGGAGGAGCGCACAGGCGTCTCCCACGCCGAGGCCGGTGCCCAGCGGGCGAGGGAGATTTTGGCTGGCCATCCGCCTGAGAAGGTGGAGGCCGTGGCCCAGGCCATCGCCGCCCATCGCTTTCGCGATCGGGTAACCCCTCGGACGCTGGAGGCCAAGGTCCTCTACGATGCCGACAAGTTGGATTCCATAGGTGCCATCGGCATCGCCCGCGCCTATGCCTTGGCGGGCAAGCGCGGGCAGCGCCTCTGGGCTCCCGTGCCTCCTGGCTACAACGGGGAGGACGCGGACCCTAACGAGCACACCCCTGTCCATGAATTTGTCTTCAAACTCTCTCGACTCAAGGATTCGCTCTTCACAACCACCGCCCGTCGGATAGCCGAGGGGCGCCACCGCTATATGGTCAAATTCTTCGAACGATTGGAGAGGGAGGTTAGAGGGGAACTCTGAAGGAGCTGGAGGTGCCATGAACCGCCGATGGTCGATCGTTTCCCGCCTGCTCCTATCGGCCGGCCGCATCGCTCCTATCCCCTGACTTGGAATGAGCCCGAGTTGATGGCGAAGCCGGTGCTGAATTTCCTGCTCGGAGAAAGGTAGCGCAGGGGAGGATGTTCAGGCGTCGAAGGGATTACGAAAGCGAGAGGAAACGCATGGTGGAGGAGCAGCTGATACCTCGCGGGATAAGGGATCAGAGGGTGCTTCAGGCCATGCGGGAGGTCCCTCGCCATCTCTTTGTGCCCCCACACCTCCGCGACGCCGCCTATCAGGACACCCCCCTTCCCATCGGCGAAGGGCAGACCATCTCCCAGCCCTACATCGTGGCCTTGATGACCGAGGCGCTGGAACTCAATGGGGAGGAGAAAGTGCTGGAGATCGGGACCGGCTCCGGCTACCAGGCGGCTATCCTGAGCCTGCTGGCGAAGGAGGTTTATACCATCGAACGCATCGCCTCCTTAGCCCGGAGGGCCGAGGAGACCCTCTCCAGATTGGGATACGAGAATGTCTGGGTTAAGGTAGGAAACGGGACCCTGGGCTGGCCTGAGCACGCACCCTATGATGCCATCATGGTCACAGCGGCTGCACCTGAGGTTCCTGCGCCTCTTAAGGAGCAATTGGCTGACGGAGGGCGCTTAATTGCCCCTGTGGGCAGCCATTGGTCACAAATGCTGGTCAGGGTGAAGCGCAGCGGCGACCGTTTTATCAGCCGGAACTTGACCTCGGTGGTCTTCGTACCCTTAGTAGGGGAATTCGGTTGGAGCGATTCTGAGGTAAGAGGTGCCCAATGATAAAAGAGGCCATGTTTTACGAGAGGTTAGAGGACGAAAGGGTGAAGTGCGATCTCTGCCCTCACCGTTGTGTCATCAAACCGGGGAAGGCAGGGATATGCGGTGTGAGGGAAAACCGAGGGGGGACGCTCTACTCGCTGGTTTACGCACAGGCGATCTCGGCCAATGTCGATCCCATCGAGAAGAAGCCCCTCTTCCACTTCCTGCCCACCAGCTCCGCTTTCTCCATCGCTACCGTGGGATGCAATTTCCACTGCAACTTCTGTCAGAACGCCGATATCTCCCAGATACCCAAGGATAAGAGCTTAACTCCTCCGGGGTGGGAGAGGCTCGGGCGGGAGCTGCCCCCTGAGCAGGTGGTGGACTTGGCTGAGCGCTATGGCTGCGCCAGCATCGCCTACACCTACGTCGAGCCCACCATCTTCTTCGAATATGCCTACGATACAGCCAAGCTGGCCAGTGAGCGGGGGATAAAGAATATCTTCGTCACCAATGGCTACATGACCGAGGAGGCCTTAAGGACATTGGAGCCTTACCTGGATGCGGCCAACGTCGATTTGAAGGCCTGGAGCGATGATTTTTACCGTAAAATCTGTGGAGGGAGCCTTCAGCCGGTGCTGGATACTATCCGTCTCATGCATGAGTTAGGGATTTGGGTGGAAGTGACGACTTTGCTCATCCCCGGCTACAACGATGATCCGGAGGAGTTGAAGCAGATCGCTGAATTCATCGCCGAGGTGGATGTGGACATACCCTGGCATGTCTCCCGCTTCGTGCCCCACTACAAGATGCGGGATGTGCCCTATACCCCGGTGGAGACCATCCACCGAGCGGTGGAGATCGGCTACGCCGCCGGACTGCACTACGTTTACGTAGGAAACGTGCCCGGCGACGAATATGAGAACACCCGTTGCCCCTACTGTGGCGAAGTGGTCATCTCCCGCTTCGGCTACTACACCCGCGTCCACCTGGATGGCAACAGGTGCCCTTCCTGTGGTCAGCCTCTGGCGGTGACGCTCTCCTAAGCTTACATGATCCGAGGCCTCGGATCAGAGCTGAGCCAGCCGCTCCTTAAGATAGTCGATGATCCCCACCGGCGTCGGATCCACCTGGTAGAGCATAGCCAGGTAGTAGCTGACGTAATCCCCGAAATGGATCGTGGAGAGCATCTGGGCCAGGGGGCTTCGCCCCAGGGCCTCCACTTCCTCACAGTCTACCCTTCGCTTGGCCAGGATCTCCTTCGTCACCTGAAAGCGTACCCTGATGCGTGGGCGGTAGAGGGAGGAGGAAAGGATGATCACCAGGATCCTATCGGCCAATTCGGTGGGGAATTCGTAGCCCACGACAGCGTTGTGGTTCAGCTCTGGAAGCTGCTCGAAGAAGCTCCAGGCCTTGGAGTTCTCATTGAACTGGGTTTTCCAGCGGCGGGCTACCTCGGCCAGGTGTTCAGCCCCGTAGACCACGGGGAGGCGTCCGTGGAGCCTCTCCGCCAACCTCTTGGCTGGGTTTTCAGTCAGAGGTACTTCCTCATTTATCTCCCTCTGCAGGGCTTCCATCACTTCGATGGCCTCGTCTAAATCGGCCGATTTGTCAGCCACCAGGCCCAACCTGTTCAAGGCCCCGAGCAGGAGGATAAAGGAGTGGCCAAGGGCTGCCCTGGGCTGGGACTTGTAGTCAAAGAGCAGGAGCGGAATGCCAAGCGCACGGGCTCGGCGGGCTAATTCTCCGTCGGTGGTGACGGCCAGAAGTTTGGCGCCCCTCTCCCAGGCCTCCTCAAAGGCGGAGAGGGTTTCCTCGGTTTTGCCGGAGTAACTGGAGGCGATGACCAAGGTTTGGGGACCAACGAAGGCGGGAACATCGTAGTCGCGATTGACCAGGATGGGCACCGGGCATTCGCGGTTGACCAGGGTGCGCAGCAGGTCACCGCCTATGGCCGATCCCCCTATTCCCAGGATCACTACCCCCTCGACCTGGAGGTAATCGGAGGGGAGCTCTAGGCTCTGCACCCTCCTCCAGGCCTCTCGGCACTGCATGGGCAACTCCGCGATGCGAGCCAACATCCCTTGGGGATCGAACTTTCGGAAGACATCGGGATCATCGAGGTCTATTCCCATGACCCTTCCCCTATCCCGATCCACCAGCCAGGATCTCCTTCACCACCTGGCTGACCAGCTTTCCATCGGCCCTTCCCTTCAGCTGGGGCATCAACTGGCCCATCACCTTTCCCATGTCGGCGAGGCTGGTTGCCCCCACCTCTTCGATCACCTTCCGGGCAGCGGCTTCGATTTCCTCCCGGCTCATCTGCCGAGGCAGGTATTCGAGCAGGATGTCGAGTTCCGCCCGCTCCTGGTTAGCCAGGTCCTCTCGTCCACCTTGGGTGAACTTCTCTATGGCCTCCCGCCGCCGTTTGACCTCTCTGGCGATGATGGTTAGGATCTCTTCATCGCTCAGCTCTTGACCTCTCTTTTCGATCTCCGCGTTGATGATGGCCGCCTTCACCAAGCGGATGGCGGCCTTTCGCCGCTCATCCCCCTGGCGTACAGCTTGTTTAAGGTCTTCCATCAGCTTTGTCTTCAAGCTCATTGTCCTTTCCTCCATTTGAACCATCGACGCTGGCCGAGGATTTTCCTAATGGTGGGCAAAGCCTTGGCAGCCGCCTCCTCTCCAGCAGCGATGCATTCCGCCGCTCAGAACGGTGATCTCCTCGCTCAACCTGATGAGCACTTCCGGCTTGGCCTCCTCTAATTTCTGCTCTTTGAGCCGCCTCTCCATGGCGGCCACCGTCCGGCGTAAGGTCTTGATGAGGAGAGGGGGAAATGCTGTCCTTTGGCCTTCAAAGGGCGCTGGAGCTCCCCGTCCTCTGGAGCGACGTCCACGGCGATGACCACCTCGGCTCCCATGCTGCGCACCACGTCGGCGGGAAGGTTGTTCAACACCCCGCCATCTACCAGGAGGCGGCCTCCCAGCTGGAAGGGGGCGAAGACGCCCGGCAGGGAGATCGTGGCCCGCAGTGCCTCCACCACCGAACCGCTCCTCAGGATCACCTCCTCTCCACTCTCCAGGTCAACGGCACCAGCGCCAGTTGGCCTTCGAGAAAGCCGTGCTTGGTGAGCGGGAAACGGTCCACAAGCTCGATCATGTGCCTCAGCGTGCTTATGCGCAGGACCTCCTTTTCCATGAATTCGGCGCTAAGTCCTGCAGCGTAGCCAGCGGCCACGATCCCTCCCATGCTGGTGCCGGCCAGGAAATCCACCGGGATGCCCTCTCGTTCCGAGACCTTTAGCCCACCGATGTGGGCCAAACCTCTGGCCCCTGACAAGCGTGCTCGCTCGCTTTAAGCTCCAGCTTGTTCAGGCTCTTAACCCACGAGCACGCTTGTCACCACCGCTGAGGGCCAAACCCACTTTAAGCCGCCTCCAAAGCGTTATCCTCATCGGCTCACCCTCTTCTCAGCCAGGTCGAGGGCCAAATCCCCACGAGGAACAAAGGCCACGGCCAAATCCACCAGCCCGGCCAAATCCACCAGCCCGGATAGTATACCATCTCCCTGCCTATGCTGAATATGAAGCCGCAGCTCCTGCACCGAAGGGTGTAATAGCCGATAGGCTCCAATTCCCTGGATCCACACTTGGGGCATGTGAGCTCCTTGGCCATCTCTCTGGCGCTGGGGCCGGGCGGGGGATGGAACCTGGGAAAGATCCTGGTCATCCCATAGAACATGAGGAGGGACATCCCAAAGAAGATGACCATGGCCCCGATCATAAACAGCATCGCGTAGATGAACTCCGTCTCAATTGTTCCTACGAACATCCCGCTCCTCCCGATCTGGAGGGCCTTTTAATAAAAGCCCTTTCATCCCGTCCTTGGTGAGGCCCACCAATCTCGCTGAGGAGATGGTATTGGACAGATCAGCCTTGCTTTCAGCCATTACCCGGATGTAATTGTCGGTCAGGCCCGACCAGAGGCCGTCCTTGCCTGCCGATTCCCATAGGACCTCCATCGTCCGCCCCAGGAAGCGGCGGCGGAATCTCTCACCGCTCCGCTGGGCCAGTTCCCTCATCGCCTCACTGCGCCTCCTCTTCACCGCATAGGGCACCTGATGGTCCATCTCCGCCGCCGGGGTGCCCGGCCTCGGCGAGAATTTGAAAACGTGGATGCGCGCGAACCCCATCTCCTTCACAAAGCGATAGCTCTCCTCGAACTCGGCTTCGCTTTCCCCTGGGAAACCCACGATGATGTCGGTGGTTACCGCCAGATCCGGGATAGCCTCCCTTGCCATCCTCACGGTATCGGCGTACTGGACCGCTGTGTAACGTCGGCCCATGCGGAGCAGGGTGGCGCTGCAGCCGCTTTGGAGGGGTAAGTGCAGATGGCGGCAGAGGCGCGAATCCTCCCAAAGGGGGAGTAGGTCGGGGGTGAGATCCCAGGGTTCGATGGATGATAGGCGAAGCCGTGGCACCTCCGTCCTGGCCAGTATCTCCTCGATCAACTGACCCAGGCTGCTTCCGAAGTCCTTGCCATACGCCCCAATGTTGACACCCGTGAGCACAATCTCCTTGTAGCCAGTGGCCACCCTGGCCTTTATCTCGGCCAGTATCTCCTCCACCGGCCTGCTCCGTTCCCTCCCTCGAGCCAGACGCACGATGCAGTAAGCGCAGTGGTTGTTACAGCCGTCCTGGATTTTCACGAAGGCACGGGTTCTGAACACTGGAAGCTGGAAGCTGGTTGCTGGCTGCCGACCGCCGGATCCGATCAACTCGACGATGTGTTCCTTGTCCTTATTGCCCACTACCAGGTCCACGCCTTCGAGGCATTCGATCTCCTGTGGTGACATCTCAGCGTAGCAGCCGGTGACCACCAAGCGTGCCTTGGGGTTGATCCTATGGAGGCTGCGGATCAACTTCCGTGACTTACGGGCGGCGATGTGGGTCACAGTGCATGTGTTGATCACACAGAGATCGGCCTCCTCAGCCCTAACGACGACCTGATGGCCGGCGTTGGCAAACTGATAAGCCAGGGCCTCTATCTCGCTCTGATTCAGCTTACACCCTAAGCTTTCCAGATAGACCCTCATGCGAGTTCCTGAAGTCAAGTATACATCAAAAAGAGGAGGTTGGAAAGCCCGCTTTAGGAGGAGCCCTGATCTGTGGACTTTGACAAAGGGACGGGGCAAAGGTATAATCTTGATAGTGCAACCCCATGTGCAAGTTTTGACTTGAAAAGAGGTGGAGCCCTCGGTATCCTTCTGTCAGAGACAAGAAACAAACCAAGACAGAAGGGAGGGCCCCAATGGAAGATTTTACCATATTTCTCATCGCCG
>Ga0190286_1000808_pt1 | contig 12226 bp, 3 predicted proteins | sample 48691834_MG_FD_183241 | JGI IMG/M metagenome (GOLD analysis project Ga0190286, IMG submission 183241) | Hydrothermal vent microbial mat bacterial communities from Southern Trench, Guaymas Basin, Mexico - 4869-18-3-4_MG | ecosystem: Environmental > Aquatic > Marine > Hydrothermal vents > Microbial... | reverse complement strand
CGCGGTTGGTCGTAAAAAACGGCTCAAATATTTTTTCCAGATTCTCAGGTGCAATACCTTTGCCATTATCGGAATATTCTAACTGTAAATGCTCTTTTAAAAGTTGAACGTTGATTTTAATAACACCTGCATTTTTGCCATCATTAAAACCGTGTATAAAGCTATTTATTAATAAGTTAGTCAGAATTTGTTCCAAAGCACCAGGTGAACTTTTTACCTTTAATTCTTTGGAACAATCCAGCGAAATTTCAATGTCGGTTTTTTTGAATTGACTATGTAAGGTGTTAATCGTATCGTTAATTACCTCATGGACTTGAAATGACCGCACTTTATCAGAGCTTTGATCTACGGCGGTGCGCTTGAAACTGCTCACTAAATCGGCTGCCCGTCTTAAATTAGACCGAGTCAGAGCTGCCGCCTGAGCAATTGTATCTAGTGCTGAAACCAATTCTTCTTCATCGACTTCTTCTTGTTCTATCAACTCATTGATAAACTTTGATTTTTCCTGCAAAATTGAAGAGGCGCAGACTGCGACACCGATAGGAGTATTGAGTTCATGGGAAAAGCCAGCAACCAATCGCCCAAGCGAAGCCATTTTTTCGCTTTGTACTAATTCTTGGGTTAGCGCTTGAATACGTAAATGGGTACTGATACGCGCCAATACTTCTTCTTGCTGTACCGGCTTGGTAATGTAATCCACACCGCCTACTTTAAACCCGTTGACTTTGTCTTTGGTGCTTTCCAGTGCCGTCATAAAAATCACGGGAATGCTTTGAGTTTTTTCATCAACTTTCAAACGACGGCAGGTTTCAAAGCCATCTATCCCGGGCATCATCACATCCAGCAAGATCATATCAGGCTGTGCAAATTGTGCTATTTCAATTCCCGCATAGCCATCTTCGGCTGATAGAATTTCAAAGCCATGTTCCTCCAAATAATCAGTTAATACACCTAAGTTAGTTGGGTTATCATCCACAATTAAGAGAGTGTATCCTTGATATATAGGTTGAGTAGAAATGTTCATATTTTCGGTTGGATTTTTTGAGTGTCTTTAGAAATCAGATTTTTTTCAAAAATCGGATTTCTTGAAAGCTTCATTAACCATTAACCATTATTAATTAAAGCCAAGATTTGTTTTCTTTTAAAGCCTTTGGCGAGTTCTTGTAATTTGCTTGCAAACGGCTGATATTTCTGATCTAATGCCTCAAGCTGGGTTGCTTGTTCCTTAATTTTTCGCATGTTGCCCATCATCGCCAACTTGTACAAGGTTTCCAATTCTTCAGGCGGTGGCGGTATCATTGGAGCAGACTTGGCTTTCTTGCTTTTTTCATCGCTTTCTAGCCTGACTTCTTTGTAAATCCATTCCAGTTTGAGATATTCAACCAGTAGGCGAAATAGTTTATCTTCTTCAACGGGTTTGGGCATAAAGGCATTACACCCGGCTATCAGGCTCTTTTTTTGATCCGCTTCAAAAACACTGGCTGAATTAGCAATAATTGGAGTATCTTTAAACTCTGGCATTTGCCGTAAAAGTTGAACCGCTTCAAAACCTGTTATCACTGGCATGATCAAGTCCATAAATATCATATCGGGTTGAATTTCTTTGGCTTGTGCCACGCATTCTTGACCATTACTGGCTTCAACAACATTAAAACCAAGCATTGTCAACATACTGAATAGAACGTCTCGGTTTTCCTGCTTGTCATCAACTATCAAAATGGTTCGCCGTTTTCCCTGATAACCAGTGATTTGCTGCGTTTTTTGCATGGCTTCTTCTTTGACATCAACGATTGGTAACGCTACTTCAAACCAAAAGTGACTGCCTTTGCCAAATTCGCTTGAGACGAATATTTCGCTGCCCATCAATTCGACTAATTGTCGGCTAATGGCTAAACCTAAGCCGGTGCCAGCCGCCCGACGTTTGGTATCGCCTACCTGTTCAAAGGGTAGGAATATCTTGTTTAATTGTTCGGGAGTCATTCCGACACCACTGTCTTTAACTTCAAAGCGGATGAGGGTTTGATTGTCAGTGACTTTATTGACGCTTGAAACGATCAACGTCACTTCACCTTTATCCGTAAACTTAATTGCATTGCCCAACAAGTTGATTAAGATTTGCCGCAATCGTTTTTCATCCACCAGTATGCCCGTTGGTAATTCACCTATGGCTTCATAAGAGAAGTAAACATCTTTCTGTTCGGCTCTCATGCGGATAATGCCAGAAATGCTTTCTATGAAACCAGAAAAATGGATGGTGTCTGGATAAAGCTCTAATTTACGCGCCTCAATTTTGGATAAATCTAAGATGTCGTTGATCAGCGTTAACAGATGGTTACCACTTTGATAAATGGTATTGAGATCAGTCACTTGAGACTCTTCAAGGTCCTTCCCACGCCGGAGAATTTGTGCATAGCCCAAAATACCATTGAGCGGTGTTCGTAATTCGTGGCTCATGTTGGAAAGAAAATCACTCTTGGCTTGACTTGCCACTTTAGCGGCTTTTTCAGCGCGTTGGCGTTCAACGACTTCTTGCTCCAGTTCACCTGTACGTTCAGCGATTTTTTGCTCTAAGTTATTGTATAATAAAGAATTTTCAATAGAAATTGCCATTTGTGAGGAGAGCAAACTCAACACCTGTAATCTTTGCGGAGTAAACGCGCCTTCAGTCAAGTTGTTTTCTAAATACAAAATACCCGTGAGTTTGCCTTGATTGAGCAACGGCATACCGAGTACCGATTTAGGGCAGTGTTTGATAACATAAGCATCTTGGGTAAAATTACCTTCGGCAGTGGCATTGGATAGAACCACGTTTTCTTGGGTGCGGGCAACGTAGTGAATAAGATTGGTTGGAACCTGAGAATGATCTTCAATTGCAAGGGATTGCAAAACAAAAACTTCTTTACTTTCAACATGCCCTTCCGCTTCGATAAACCAATTGTTTTGGCGAGGCAGTAACAATAAACCTTTTTCAGCCCCCGCGTTTTCAATGACAATGTGCGTCATTTTTTCTAGCAACCGGCTCAACACAATTTCCCCAGCCAGAGTTTGAGAGGCTTTTGTTACACTGTTCAAATCTAGCCATTGATTACTACTGCCAGTTGTTGAAGCGGTCGCCATTTTTGTTGCTGAGATAGTGACATTTGTTAGAATGGCAGGAGCAGTTTTGGGTGTCAGAAATTGTGGGTATTTGGTTTCCAAATGTTTGACTTTTGCCAAAGCACCCCATTGTTGATAGGCATAATGGGCATCACGCAAGTAAACTTGAGCGACTTTTAAATTGCCTTTTAGCAAATAAAATTGCCCTGCCAGTTCATAAGCCAAAGCTTCTTCGTTGCGATATTCATTTTCATGGGCTAACTCAATGGCTTTGTCATAAAATTCTCTGGCATCACCGTCTTTGCCCAACACGCGAGAACGTTCGGCTTCGACTAAATCGTATTTGTGCTGAAAATTCATTGGTGCATGTTCTGCCCACAATTTCATTTTTTGCTGATTAGCAGATACTTTAGCAAAAATGGCTTCTTGTTCTTGCTGGGATAAATTAGGATACACCGCCAACCGTGCGAGAGAATCGTAGAAATGAAATAGTGCCACCATTAACTGACTGGTGACACCATCTAAATGCTGTTCTGCTATCTCAGCGTTTTCAACGGCGACGGCATATTCTTGAAACAAATAATGCAGGATACATTTGTTCAGATGAAAAAAATGAATCGCTGTTCTATCATTTGCTTGTTGATATCGTTCCAACTGAATCTTCTCGTCATAAACTTCGCCCATCAAACGACACGGATTATTGGAATGTCCCATTAAGTTTAAAATGACTTGCCAATACAAGTGATTCCAATTAAGCATACCTTCTTGTTTCAGCCGAGCAATGGCATGATTATACTGAGCCATTTCAGCTTCGAGGGTGACAAGTGGCTTACTGGTAAAATAAGAATAGGAGAAATAAAAATGGATAGAATAGGCAGCAAATTCGATATCTCCCGTTTCCAAACCAACATGATAATTTTCTAACAAGGGTTGTAATGCTTCTTTAACAGGTTCTTTCCACACCCTGATAAGAACATTAAATATTTGAATAGTCCTCGTTTTAAGTCTCTGTTCACCCAATCGTTGCAACAAATCTAAACCCAGTTGCCCAAATTGATAGCCAGATTCAATATCGGAAACAACGCCACAGAGAATAAATCCGTAGCAGTCATAAGAATAACTTGATTCAGCAATATTGCCATATTCAAGTGATAACTCAACTTGTTTAAGTACCAATAAAATCATTAGTTTTGGTGAAACAAAGTAAGCGGCAGAAATGACTACTCCCATGACGTGCATTGCCAGTATCTTATGGGTAGTCGTCATCATTGGTAAATCAATGAGAGCTTGGATGGATTGATCAGACAGAGAAACTTGTATTTTTTGTAGAGCCAATCCAACATCTTCTTGTGTCGGTTCTTCTGGGAAATTAATCCCTAATCGGTTTAGAAAAATTAATGCGGTTTTAATCGCTTTTCGTTGTTGATTTTGTGCGGTATAAGCCTGTATTGAAATTTCACAGACTTTCACTTCATCCGATAGTGTTCGTGCTTGTTGTGATATTATTTTAGCAAGCTGCTCCATCTGTTTAAAATCAGCACTGAGGTAAGCTGCTTCCGCTGCTTCTCTGAAGAGATTGAGCGTTAAGTCATAGTCCATTTTCCAACTATTTTCGCTTAAACATTCTTGCCCAAGGGTTAAGTAGTTGACCGCAGCCCCATGAGCTGTTGCCATCTTCGCTTTTTGCCCTGCGAGCAAATTTAATTTAGCTATTTCAAATCGTTCAGCTTGATTATTGAGCAATTCAATGCTGTGATTAAAATGTCCTACAATATCAAAGACTTGTTCATCTAAAACCTCAGCTTGGGTATTTTTCAACAGCAAACGACCGATTTGTAAATGGACAGCTTGTTTCTGTTCATCATCAATCATTGCATAAGCGGCTTGCTGTACCCGATCATGCAAAAACTTAAATTGGGATTTTTCAGCAACTTCAAGACGTTTGTAGTTTTCATCTAAAGGCTGAATAAGCCCTTCGGTAATTGCCGGATGTAATACGGATAACGTCTCGTTTTGGTTCTGTTCATAAATAATAGCCAAGATGGGCAAGTCAAATTGATTACCAATACAAGCCGCTAATTGCAAGGCTGCCGATGTGCTTGAAGACAATTTCTCAATCTTGTTTGCCATCAATTCAACCACGTTATCGGTGATATTTTGGGCGGCAATCTGTTCAATATCCCATTGCCATTCATATTGTTCAAAATCAAAACGCAATAACGCATCGAAATACAAGGTTTGCAAAAACTGATGAGTGAAAAAGGCATTGCCTTGGGTTTTTTGGTAAGTCAAGTTTGTGAGTGGTTGAGTTCGTAGTGCTTCACACTTGAGGCTATCTTGCAATAAATGGTTGATATCTGCTGGTTGTAAATTTGCCAATTCAATAGTGTTAATAACGGCATTGGCTTTTTGAAGTTCTTCCATTGCCATAATAAATGGATGACTGTTATCAACTTCATTATCACGATAAGCACCGATAATTAATAGGTGTTGGATTTCGTCATCAAGCATAATGCTTTTCAGTAAACCTAATGAAGCGGAATCCACCCATTGTAAATCGTCAATAAACAGAATGAAGGGATGCTCCTTATCGCATAACGCTTTAATAAATTTCAAGGAAAATATCTGGAAACGGTTTTGCGCTTCAGTCGCTCCCACTTTTGCGACTTCGGGTTGGGAACCAATGACTAATTCTAAATCAGGAATAACGTCAATAATAATTTGCCCGTTATTGCCTACCGCAGCCAAGATTTTCGTTTTCCACTTTGCCAGAGTTTCTACATTTTCCATCAGCAAATAACGACAAAATTCATTAAATGCTTGCGTAATGGCGGAATAAGGTATATTTTTCTGGAATTGATCAAACTTACCGGCTGCAAAATAGCCCCGCTTTTCAGTCATGGGTTTATGGACTTCATGTACCAGGGCGGTTTTGCCTACGCCAGAATAGCCTGCGACAAGCATCATTTCGGCAGTGCCATTACTGACACGTTCAAAGGCTTGTAATAAAGTATTGACTTCCAGATCGCGCCCATAGAGTTTTTGGGGGATTTCAAATTTTCCCGAAAAATCGTTTTGGGCTAGTTCAAAGCTGAAACCTCCGAGGTTTTTGAGACATTCCTCCAAATCAGCTTTGACACCAAAAGCGGATTGATATCGATCCTCTGCGTTTTTTTCCAATAGTTTCATTATGATGTCGGAAACTATTGGGGGTATATCAGGTCCAGAGGGTGGTGTAGGTTGTTTAGCAATATGACAATGCACTAACTCCATTGCATCGGTAGCCGTAAAGGGCAATTGCCCACAAAGCAATTCGTAAAAAGTCACCCCCAATGAATATAAGTCAGTGCGATAATCCATACTGCGATTGATGCGCCCGGTTTGTTCCGGGGATAAATAAGCTAATGTGCCTTCTAATTGCTCCGGATTTTTCAGAGTGGGATTTTCACGCGGCAAGCGGCTTGCAATGCCAAAATCAATGATTTTCAATTGCTGAGTGTCAACATTCACAACAATATTGCTTGGGTTAATATCTTTATGAATAATATTAGCTGCATGAATATTGCCTAAATTGTCAGCAATTTGAATGGCAATAGGCAAAAACGCTTTTATCGTTATTGGACGATTTGCCATTAATTGTTTTAAGGAGTTGCCTCCAAAATCTTCCAAAATAATAATGAGCGTATTTTGGTATTTTTCAATAGCATACGCTTTGATAACCCCGGCTAAATCAAAATCATGCGTGATTTCATATTCTTGTTGATAGCGGGTTAATTCCGCCGGGGTGGGGTAGTCTTGTTTGAGCATTTTTAGGATAACCGGCTGATTATCCTTTTTTCGCAGCCCTCGATAAACGAGCGAATTAATGCTTTCGTAAATCTGACGAGCTATTTGATAGTTAGGTAGAATTAACATGGTAATTATTTTCTCCTAAAGTGAACTACAAGGATTGTATATAATATGAGTTATATTGGAAAATCAATCTGAAATACAACTCCTTCACCAAGCACACTTTCACAATTAATTGTACCATGCAATTGGGTAGTAATAAGATTATAACAAATATACATTCCTAAGCCACTGCCACCATGAGCGCGGTGGGTTGTAAAAAACGGCTCAAATATTTTTTCCATATTTTCAGGTGCAATGCCTTTGCCGTTATCGGAATATTCTAAATGTAACTGTGCTTTTAAAAGTTCGACGTTGATTTTAATGATACCTGCATTTTTGCCCTCATTAAAACCGTGTATGAGGCTATTCATTAATAAGTTAGTCAGGATTTGTTCCAAAGCACCAGGCAAACTTTTTACTTTGAGCAAATTGTGACAATCCAGCGAAATTTCAATGTCGGTCTTTTTGAAGCGGCTATGCAACGTGTTAATTGTATCGTTAATTACCTCATGGACCAAAAATGACCGCACCTCATCAGAGGTTTGATCCACGGCGGTGCGTTTGAAACTGGTCACTAAGTTGGCAGAGCGTTCTAAATTGGATAAGGTTAAATCGGAGCCTTTATCAATAACCTCTAACGCCGACAGCAATTCATCCACATCCACTTCCTCTTGCTCCATTAAAACATTGATTTTTTTAGCTTCGCCTTGTAAAGCGGAAGCACTACCAATGGCAACACCGAGAGGTGTATTGAGTTCATGGGCAAAACCAGCAACCAATCGCCCAAGCGAAGCCATTTTTTCGCTTTGTACTAATTCATAGCGAGTTTTGGTTAATTCCTCAATTTTGCTATTCAAGTGAATCGTCAAGTTTTGAATGCGTAGATGTGTGGTCACACGCGCTAAGACTTCTTCGTGCTGAATAGGTTTGGTGATATAATCTATGCCACCAACTTCAAAGCCTTTGACTTTATCTTCGGGACTATCAAGTGCGGTCATAAAAATAACAGGAATGTCTTTAGTCATTTCATTCGCTTTTAGACGACGACAAGTTTCAAAACCATCAATGCCCGGCATCATCACATCCAATAAGATAATGTCGGGATAAACAAATTTGGCTCGTTTTAACCCCATTTCACCATTACGAGCCACCACAATCTTGAAAGCAGCTTCTTCCAAATACTCTACAATCACACTTAAATTATTAGGATTATCTTCAATAATCAGAATGGTATGACTTTTTTTCTGAAAGGCTGTTGCGGTTTCATTGATAATGCTCATTTTTCTCCTTTTAAATAGTGTTCAATTAGGGCAACAATTTTTTCATCTTCAAAGCCCTTGGCTAAGCTTTGGAGTTTTCTGGCAAAGGAAATATATTTATCATCCCGTTCTTCAAGTTGCAAAGCTCGATCTCGGATGTCTCGCATACTCCCTAACATTGCAAGTTCATATAACACTTCAAGTTCATCAGCAGGTGGCGCAACCAAAGCTTTTTCTTTTTCAATCTTCTCAAGTTTGGAATCGTCTGCTTCTTTCTCATCATAAACCCATGCCAATTGCAAATGTGTCTGTAGCAAAGCTAACAATTTTCGTTCATCCACTGGCTTAGGAATAAAGGCATCACACCCGGCGATCTGACTTTTGTTCTGATCATCAGTAAATACACTTGCCGACACTGCGATAATGGGAATATTTTTCACAGTGGGTATTTGCCGTATTTCTGCGACTGCTTCAAATCCTGTTTTCACAGGCATGATCAAATCCGTTAAAATCAAATCAGGTTGTATTTCTTGCGCTTTTTCAATTTCCTCTTGCCCATTTTCAGCGAGAATCACTTCAAATCCTATTGGTTCTAACATACCCGCCATCACCAAACGATTTTCACGCTTATCGTCTACCACCAGCAGGGTGCGCCGTTCTCCTTTATAGCCAACCACTTGTTTGTTGGTTTCTTCAGTTTGGACAGCCACTTCAACCAGTGGAAACATACTCTCAAACCAAAAAATTGAGCCTTTACCCTTTTCACTTTTGACTTGCAATTTACCATCCATCAGTTCGACCAAGCGACTGCTAATCGCCAATCCTAAGCCGGTACCTGCTTGTCGTACCTTTTTATCACCCACTTGTTCAAAGGCTAAAAATATATTGTTTAAGTCTTCTGGTGTCATACCAACACCCGTATCTTCTACCTCAAACCGAATCAGTTGTTGTTTTAGATCATCCTTAATTTGTATGATTCCAAGGGGAGTGACTCGCAAAATGACTTTTCCCTGATGGGTGAATTTTACGGCATTTCCCAACAGATTGATGATGACTTGACGTAATCTTTTTTCGTCCATACTCACGCCGATTGGTAAAGGTTTAGGGGCTTCAAACTGGAAAAAAACATTTTTTTCTTCTGCTCGCATCCGAATCACGCCACCAATTCCATCTAAAAATGTTTGGAAATGGACGGAAGAAGCATAAAGTTCCATTTTACCGGCCTCAATTTTAGATAAGTCTAAAATATCATTGATAAGCGTCAATAAATGTCTACCACTCTCATTAATGATATTGAGACCATCTAGCTGCATAGCGGTGAGATTCTTGTTCCGTTTAAGGATTTGAGCATAGCCTAAAATTCCATTCAATGGTGTTCGTAATTCATGGCTCATGTTAGATAAAAAATCGCTTTTGGAGCGATTAGCGGTTTCAGCTTGTTCTTTAGCCACAGTTGCCCGATCTTTAGCCCTATACATTGCACCACTCATGGCGGAGATTAATAAGCCATTGAAAGAAAAAACAGCTATACCTAACCAATCACCAGGATCATCAATAAAGGGTTCGCCGGTGGGAGACCAGGACAAAACGGCCATAATAGAGAGAAATGTGGCTAATAGACCTGTCGGAAAACCACCATATAAGGCGGCAGCCATTACGGCTGGATAGAAAGTTACCCAGGGTATGCGTAATTCCAAACCACCCAAAGGCCATATTCTGAAACCCATAGCAATACCGATAAGAACTATAGCAACAACATAACGTAACCATTTCGCTTGTAAATTCATAAGATGTAAATACCTTTGGATTGTTGTGGCGAATCATCGCGAACGTTTAAATTTGACTAATAATACTAACTAACATACGTCCTCTTTCTTTAAATATGACTCGACTGCCCATCATTTGCACCTCAAATAATTGACCATTACGGTGTTGTTCTGTTCGCCGTTTGATAAACATCTCTTTTTCTTGTGTCACCAATAAACTATAATATTCACGCACTGCATCATCACGAGCCGATGGTGGCAGTATCATAGTAAAAGGTTGCCCTATCAATTCTTGAGTGCGATAGCCATATAAAGCTGTAAAAGCTTGATTAACTTGCAAAAAACGTCCCTGATCATCTGTCACACAAATTCCCAACTTAGCTACATCGAATAGCGAAGTGAGAAAAGCCTCATTGTCATGATAGCTTTGTTGCTGAAAACGATCAGATTTTGATGATTGAGGTTTTTTGTATTCAGTAATATCAATAGCAAACACAATCACGCCGATCAGATTACCTGTGGCATTCCGATAAGGAATTTTATCAAATTGTAACCAACGCTGAGATTCTACAGCTTCTTTACCCATTGAATCCGCCATGTTTTCTGATATGACTTTAAGGCTGTGTACGATCCCAGATTGGGGACGACCCACTTGAATAATCACTTGACAATCGGTATATTTTTCAAGTTCTTGCTCATGATTTTTAAAGACCTCAGTTGCTCTTTTATTCTGGCGTATTAAATGGTTATTCTTATCACGATACCAAATCATCGCTGGCACGGTGTTAAAAATCATTTGGTACTCTTGCCATTGTTTACGCAACATATCCCACATACGCTTACGTTCACTGATGTCATGCATTAAACCAAAACGAAATAAAATTTTTCCTTCAGCATTACGCACGGCATCAACTCGCTGCCAGATAGGAAATTGAGAACCATCGTTGTAAAAAGCGTCTAATTCACCTTCCCAACTATTACCACTGGCTAAAGCAGGTATGACTTCTTTTTTCCAAATTTTTTTGGATTCAATCGGGTAAGTGTCAAATAAATTATTCAGTTTGGCTTCTTGGAAAGAATAGCCAAATAATTTTTCATAAGCCTGATTAATATACATTAATTGTCCTTGTGCATCCCTAATTGTAATCGCTTCTTCAGAAGTTTCAATAATAGATTTAAATAAATGCAAATGCACTTCGGCTTTTTTACGCTTAGTCACATCAATACCCACGCCAAAAAAATAATCTAGCACACCATTCGCTTTAACGACAGCACGGCTATGCCATTCCACCAGTAAAGATTGACCCGATTTACTTTTAACATGGCATTCCATTAATGATGGTTGCATAGATTTAATTAGATTGGAAATTTCAGTAGAGACTAAGGACTGTTCCTGAGTAGATACAAAAAATGTAATAAAATCAGCCTGTTCTACTTCAGCTAACGAATATCCAGTCGCTTGCAACATAGCCTGATTGATCATACGAATTTTTCCATCTGGATTGATAGTGATAAAAAAGGCAGGTGATGCTTGAATCAAAGACTGTACAAAATCTCTTTCTTGACGCAGTGCTTCTTCATAAGCTTTACGTTCTGTAATGTCACGCAATGTCGTACACACTAGGGAACGCCCTTGAAATAGATAAGAATTACCACTCGCAATTTCAACTGGAAAGACGGTGCCATCTTTTTTCTTATGCCAACGTAGTGGAATGACATGCCGTTTATGGCCACTTCCAAAGGTACCTCGTTTTTTCACCTGTTCGGCTGAAACCTCTTCAGTTCTCATTTGCAACCATTCATTTTTACTATATCCATATAAATCAACTGCGGCTTGATTTACATCAAAAATTTGTTGAGTATTGGTATCAAATACCACGGTTGGATTGGAAGCGGCTTCAAATAATTGCCGATACTTTGATTCATTTTCCCACAACGCGCTTTCCATTTTCTGCCGTTCTGAAATATCACGTACCGCCATCATCAAGACTTGCCTATCTTGAAACGAAAATGGGCAGGTGGTGACTTCCACAGGAAAAACGGTTTCATTCTGTTTTTTATGGTATTGTATTGAGGTTGATTTTATCGCCTTTTTAATCATTTGCTCGGTTTTATCCGGCTGTGCTGAAAATGTCATTTTTGGGAGCTTTAATAACTGATTGCGACTATAACCATACAAATGAGTCGTTGCTTTATTAACATCAAGTATTTCTA
>Ga0190286_1000807_pt1 | contig 12231 bp, 11 predicted proteins | sample 48691834_MG_FD_183241 | JGI IMG/M metagenome (GOLD analysis project Ga0190286, IMG submission 183241) | Hydrothermal vent microbial mat bacterial communities from Southern Trench, Guaymas Basin, Mexico - 4869-18-3-4_MG | ecosystem: Environmental > Aquatic > Marine > Hydrothermal vents >... | reverse complement strand
TCCACCTGCGTTCTTCTAAAATTCAACGATGAAAACGGAAGAGGAGATATTCACCGAAATAATTGAAGCTATTCGTGCCATTGGGGACATCGGCGCAACAATAGATGAAATCTCAAATGTGGTGCCCCTCGAACGGCATACCCTGTCCAAACACCTGAATCACTTGCGCGCTGATGGGCGTGTCGCATACAAGCAAATCGGGAGAGCGAAGGTATGGTTCATAAGCAAGACCCCTTTGCAGCATATATCACGGTTAACAGAAAAAGAGATGACCTATTCCGAGAAGATATTCGCCCACATCCTCGCCGATATGCCCGAAGGCGTTTTGATCCTCGACTTCGATTACAATATCCTCTTCGTGAACCGGTATTTAGCTGCCCTCTTCGGCAACTGCGTCGGGCAAAAATATCAGCGCACCTTCTTCGGCCCCTCCCGGGACCCCTGCGGACTTGCAGATATCATTGACGGTACAGTAGAGGAAGTGGAATGCTGCGTGGAAGACAAAGAGGGGCGAATGCTGGAGATCAAAGCGAGGCGGATAGAAAATCCTGACAGCTCCTTCTCTGTTATCGCTATCATTCGCGATATTAGCGAAAAGGTGCTGTATGAGCAACAAATAAAAAACCTCTCTGAACTGCACCGACTTCTTGGTGAGTCAGTTAACCGGTCGTATACCATTGACCAGTTGTGCTCTGCGATACTCACGCACCTGCACGATGTGCTCCTTTTTGACATGGGCGACATACAGATTTACGACCCTGTTAAAGATTCGCTTTCCTCCTATGCTCAGATCGGGTACCCACAGGAGCAGGAAACTCGTGAAGTAGCGGAATATAAAAGAAGCTTAGCTCTGGAAGCAATCAACAACAAAGAAGTCTTCTTGTTCGATATTGCTCAGAAAAGCACGACTGCAACTGAACGTGACCGGCTCGCTTACAACTTAGCCAGGGCTTATCATCTTCAGACCGTATGTGCGATTCCCCTGAAGACGAAAGGGGTGATCCACGGTGCGCTCCTCGTTCTCACCAGGACGGGAAAAGCGTTATCGGAAGAAGATAGCAGGTTACTTGAAGGCTTATCAGAAACAATTGCCGGTGGTATCGCGAAAATAAAAGCGGAAGAAGAGTGGCGACTCCGAGCCAGCGCCATTGACATCTCCACGCAACCCGTCTTTATGATCTCTACCGAGGGTGACCTCACCTGTGCGAATCCCGCATTCTTGAAACTGTGGGGTTACGAGCGAGAGCGGGAGGTTTTAGGACTGCATTACTCTGAATTCTGGAAAGATAAAGTTGAAGATGTCGTGACCGCGGTGCGTGAAACTGGGAGCTGGGAAGGTGAATTGAGTGCGGTGCGAACCGACGGCTCAGAATTCAATGCTCGATTAGCCGCTTCACTCATCATTGGTAAAAAGGGACCGCTTCAAGTGGTTGCCGTTGTCGAGCCTGAAAATGACGACTAAAATCAAATTAATTTTTGCTTGTGATATTGGAAAATAAATTTTGCTTTATTTACAGGAACAAGCGCTAAAACGTTGAAACCCAAAAGCAAGGATTGTGTAATTCTTTGTCGGTAACAAGAAAAGGTTAAAAGCGAAAAGCTTTTATACTGGCAAATGCTTTGGGTGTATTAATAGTGCTCATTTTGGATAATATTGCCTATGTGAGATAAGGTAAAAATGCCCCTGCATGGTATGAGGGCGTAAAAACGGAGAAGAAGAAAAAGAGCGGCAAAGTGGTGCGCTATACAAGCACCAGTAATAGCAATGATGTTCGTAACCAAAACCGTTATGATTGTGGATGATGAACCGGATGTGCTGCTCTCGGTAGCGCAAATACTGGAAGCCAACCATTACAAAGCAATCAAAGCAAAAGACGGGAATGAGTGCTTAGAGAAATTACAGAGACAAATACCAGATGTGCTGCTCCTGGATATAATGATGCCCGGTTTGGCCACTAAGGAACTGGTGAGCAGGATAGAAAAAGATCGTAGACTGGCGAAGATAAAAATCATATTTCTGACTGCGATTCACCTGCAAGAAGCAGAGGAGGCTGGCTTATTCGCCTCGAAACAGGTAGTTGATTTTATAGAGAAGCCGTTTTCTGTGCGAAGAATGCTCGATACGATTGCAAAAGTGATAAAAGAAAATAAATTATAGACACAGCAGACAAGATGAAAAGAGCAATGTCGTTTAAAATATGCCACTGCCAGCCCAACCAACAAAAAAAGAAAAAAATCCGTGTCTCAAATAGAAGGAAGTTTTACTTTATATTCAATGGATAACAGACACCCCTTTGCTTGCATAGAGCGTGAGAAGATGAAATCTCTTATATTGCTTAGTGCAATATTAGCTTGTGTTATCCTCGATGTTTACGTTACCTTCATCATGGGTAAAGAAATTGTGTACACACATTTCTTCTATATCCCTGTTATCCTGGCAGGGGTATGGTATTATATGAAGGCTGTTTACGTTGCAATATTCCTCGGGGCTTTTCATGTTCTCACGACTTTCATCTTCATGGACTTCAGCTTTAGCCTCATAACTCTTGAAGCTGTGCAAAGAGCGGTTGTTTTTCTTGCTGTGGCTTATCTTGTTGGTTTTGCTAGCGGGGAACACGCTAAATCTCTGTTGCTGGAGGAAAAAAGAAGAGTAGAGGAGATAAGAAAGAGCGAGGAGAAATTGAGAGAAACACGGGATTATTTGAATAATATTATCGAGAGTTCCACAGATACGATTACGGTCGTGGATATGATGGGTATTGTGCGAGATTGGAATAAGGGTGCAGAGGGCGTCATGGGTTATCGCGCGGATGAGGTGGTAGGAACGTCCAATAAAAAATTCTTCGCGAATCCCGAAGAAGCGGACAGGATAATGGAGCTTGTGGAGCGGGAAGGAGAGATTAAAGATTACCGGACAACCGTGGTGAGGCGGGATGGAAGGGGCATTCAGATCACTATGTCGGCAGCAGTGCTCAAAGATAAACAGGGCGTGCCGATTGGTACTGTCCGTGTAAGCAGAGATATAACAAAAGAAGTGGTATTTGAGGAGAGGATAAAAGCAGAGCGGGATAACCTGAATTTAATATTTGAAAGCATGCCTGATGGCGTGTATGTCGTCTCAGAAGACTATAAGGTGGAATTTATGAATAAGGTTTTACGTAATGAGTTTGGAAACCCGGTGGGGCGTATTTGCCATAATGTGTTTCATGATAGGGAGGAACCCTGTCCGCTGTGTAAACATTTGGAGGTGATGAAAGGAAAGACCGTGAGGTGGGAGTGGCACTCTCGCAGTTTGGGTAAAACCTATGACCTCATTGAAACACCTCTAAAGAATATTGATGGAACAATATCGAAATTAACCATCTTTAGAGATGTAACCGACCGAAAGAAGGCGGATGAGGAGATTCGTAAGCTAAACAAGAAACTGGAGTTGAAAGTAATGGATTTAGAGGAGGTGACACGCATGAAAACAGAGTTCCTGTCCTTGACCTCCCATGAATTGCGAACACCTCTTACACCCATAAAAGCGCAATTGGAAATGCTTCATGATGGATATATGGGTATAATGAACAAGAAACAAGAAGATAGCATAGAAGTCATTCTAAGAAACCTAAAGAGGTTAGATACATTGATTAATGACATTCTCGACATTTCACGCATAGAAGCAGGGCGGATCAGGATGTCTTTCGACTACATGTGTCTCAATGATGCGGTTAGGGAAGTAATAAACATGCAGGAGCCGTTTGCTAAAGGTAAAGGCATTACGATAACAGCGAAATTAGCCCAATTGCCACCCATCATTGGAGATGCCGAAAGGTTACGGCAGGTAATAAGCAACTTAGTAAATAATGCAATAAAATTCTCGAAAAAATCCGCGACTGTTGTCGTTCAAACCAGACGAGTGGGTGAAAATGTTATGTTTCGTATAACAGATTATGGTATTGGAATTTCAAAGGATGACAGAGAGAAATTGTTCAAACCCTTCTCTCAAATTGACACTTCTATGGGACGAGAGCATGGAGGATCCGGTCTGGGGTTGGCAATTGCAAAGGGTATTATTCAAGCCTGTAATGGCAAGATATGGGTAGAAAGCGAGTTGGGGAAAGGTTCGACTTTCTTCTTCTCCATTCCAATAACACAGAAAATTACCGAGAAGGATGTATCTTATATTGGGTAAGCAGGATTTATCCCGGATACCCCATTTCACGCTTCATCCGCTCCCACTTCTCATCAGGGATTTTAAACATTCTCTTTTGCGGCAAGTCCATTATCTCTCCTATCTGCAACGCCACCACCATCATGAGAAGGAACAAAGCTACTACAAGCTCGGGTCCTATACCTACCTGCCCGCTCATCAGAACGATATAATTATCTATCGCTGCTATTGCTCCGTTTACAGCGAAAACCGACAGGAACCCGGCTGTCGTCCAGTTCATGCGTTCTCTTTTATAGAGCATAAAAGGCACAGATAGTATCAATGCTGCGGCAAGAACCTTAAAGGCAAGGAATCCTGCTGTTCCCTGCGTGATAAATAGCTCCCTCATCAGTGGGTTGAATTCCGCTCCTATACCATACTTCTCCATCATGAGCACCGCGGTAAACGCATCAAGGAAGCCGAAGGTCAATATTCCTGTTGCGAACAGTGCGGCATGTACATATCTCCAGCATAGCCATGTCTCGTTTCTTTCTCTTTGCATATAAGACCTTATTTCAAAATCAGCATTTAAAACCGCTTATCTGCTATAGAACTATATCACGCATTTTCAATAAATTTAGCTAATATTTGAAACTAAACTACGCTATATATGGTAAAAAAACGGCTCTAAGTCAATTCTCGGGCGTCACCTTTTTATCAATCCACCCGCGTTTATTTATACTTATTATAATCATACCGCTTTCTTTATTTACAATGCTATTATGATAGTACACGGAGGGTTTGAGGTGTGAGCGAATCTAAAAGAAGGGGCATTGCTTTGCTCTTATTATGTATCTGCCTGGTTTCCACAGTGATAGGATTTATCATCATAGCAAAACGACCTTTTGATACTGGCGGCAGTAGTGGTAAAATAGTATTAATCAACATAGAAGGCACAATCGTGGGTGGTGGAAGCGGATATGGACTATTGGGCTCAGAATCAGGAGCAGATGATATTGCAAGGCAGATAAAACGTGCAGGCGAGGATTCATCGGTAAAAGCAATCCTGCTCAGGATAAATAGCCCGGGAGGAAGCGCAGCAGCATCTCAAGAATTGCACGAAGAGGTAAAGAAGGCGCGAGATAATGGTAAGATAGTGGTGGCTTCAATGAGCGATGTAGCCGCTTCGGGTGGCTATTATGTCGCCTGCGGTGCAGATAAAATAATTGCGAATCCCGGTACAATGACAGGTAGCATTGGCGTTATCTTTTCACAGTTGCAGTACTCTGAGCTGCTTGAGAGGTACGGGATAAGGGCTAATGTAATTAAAAGCGGCAAATATAAAGACATCGGCTCGCCGCTAAGAAACATGACAGAAGAGGAGCGTCATATCCTTCAGGAAATGATTGATGATATATACCTCCAGTTTGTTCGTGCAGTAGTGGAGGGAAGGCAGATGAACGAGAGCGAGGTCTTAGAGCTTGCCGATGGCAGGATATTCACGGGTAAGCGTGCAAAGGAGCTGGGGTTGGTAGATGATCTGGGTAATTTTCAGGATGCTGTTGACCTCGCAGCGGAAGTGGCAGGGATAGAAGGCAAGCCAAAAGTGGTTGAATATGGCAAGAAATCGCCTTTTGAGTCCTTCTTTGGTCTATTTGCAAGAGAACTTGGTCATGGTATAGCAGAAACGTTTTTAGATACCGGGAAACCACAAGTGGGTCTGATTAGCTAAGCGATTGCAGGTATCCATTTTTTAACCTTTTGCATCTACTATAATATGTATCATAACAAAAGAAATTATGCACTGGTCTTTAGCAATCGCAGAGGACATAGTAAAGCGCAGGGGCGAGAAGAAACAGGTTGTTGCTACTGGTATTACACCGTCCGGCGATATTCACGTGGGCAATCTGCGGGAGATAATAATAGGAGATACTGTACATAGCGCACTTGCAGATAAGGGCGTAGATGCCAGGCTCATCTATGTCGCTGATACTTTTGACCCTCTGCGGAGGAGATACCCTTTCCTTCCTGAAGAGTACAAAACGCAAGTGGGCAAACCGATTTCAGAAATCCCAGACCCTTTTGGATGCCACTCTTCCTATGCTGAGCACTTCCTGCAGCCTTTCCTCGATTCATTAGACAAATTGGGCATAGAATTAGATATATTCAAAGCAGATGAGATGTATAAGTCAGGGCAGTATGTAGACGTAATAAAAGAAGCGATATTGAGAAGGGACGATTTGGCACGGATTTTAACGGACATTTCGGGCAGGCAATTGCCAGAGAAGTGGTCGCCATTCAGCCCACTCTGTGACGCCTGTGGCAGAATAACAGCCGCAATTGTAACTGACTGCGACATGAAGAAGGAGGAAGTATCGTACGAATGTGAATGTGGAAACAGGGGTATTGCTTCGTTCAAAGGTGGTGGTAAATTGGCGTGGCGTGTGGACTGGGCAGCGAGATGGAAAATCCTGGGTGTTACAATCGAGCCGTTTGGCAAGGACCATGCAGCACCCGGTGGGTCTTTCGAGTCCGGGCAGCGGATATCAGCGGAAATATACAATTACGAAGCGCCTTATCCCATTCCTTTTGAGCATATACTGTTAAAGACGAAAGAAGGAGAGGGCAGGAAGGCGAAAATAACAGCAATGTCCTCATCCATGGGGACGAACATCCCGGTGCATACAATATTAGAAACAGTGCCACCAGAGATTTTAAGGTACGTCATATCGAGAGTGAAACCAGATAAGCATATAGAATTCAATCCCTCTCTGCCCTTGCTACACCTGATAGATGAATACGAGCGTGAAGTAGGAGGAATAGGGAAAGGCGTGGTGGCGAAGATACCGTTTCGGCATCTCTTAACTCTTGTCCAGATTGCACGAGGGGATCCCGCTAAACTGCTCGAAGTAACCATAAGGAGCGGTTATGAAGTCAGCGAACGAGCAGAGGATTTAGAGGAGCTGCGTAAAAAAGCGAGCTATGCGGAGAACTGGCTGCAGAAGTATGCACCGGCGAGTATTAAGTTCGCATTGCAGGCGGATTTACCGATAGAAGAGCTAAAGAGCCTGTCAGAGGCACAAAAGAAGGTATTGACACTCATGGCACAGGAGCTAAAAGAAGGTACAAACCTGAGTGCTGCTGATTGGCATGATAAGATATATGCACTCGCTTCTGAGACGGATATGGACGTGAAAGAGATATTCAAGGCTATTTATATCGCATTGCTGAAGAAGCCTTCAGGTCCGCGTGCCGGGTGGCTACTCGCATCGCAGAATATTGAATTTCTAAGGAATAGGTTTGAAGCGGCAGGAGGAGAGACAAGAAACTGATGCTATGGCTCATTCTTATTTAGGCACTAAAGAGCAGAGAGCATTGTTTTTAATGCTTCTATCCAATAGCCCACGAAACCACCGATAAACTCCCCTATCTCTCGCGCTGATATGTCTCCTGGAATGGATGCATTGCCTGAGAGAATAGGGAGTAAAAAGAACAACACAATCACTACCAATACTATTATGGTCACTATCTTCATTTTTTACTGTTTCCTTCCCGCTATATGTATGTTATTTTTCTTTGCTATATAAATATAGTATTTGTATATGTACTGTACGATGAAGATGCATGATACAGGATGCAAGAGGAAATTGATGAGGTTTCAGACGTACGTATAATGACCTGGAAATCTATCAGTTAAGTCATGATCTGGCAGTTGAAATAGATAAGCTGAGCCTTAGCTTCCCGAATGGACAACCATCTGGATGTGTATCAGTGCTATAACAATCTGATAAGGGTTAATTTGGCATTAACGATCAAAACGGAGGAAGGTGAGAAGAACATCGTGCATAGCTGAAGGTATCACGGATCACATTTGGACATGAGAGGAATTGTTGATGTTCAAGATAATACCAACTATTAATTAGGACATTACCAAATCCTAAGCTTCACTTATGTAAAAATATATAAACGGTGTTCCTAAAGTAGAAAACAAGCAATCATATCCTAAAGTCGATGGATGATACCTGTTTAGGATATATAGCAGTGCCGTCAAAGACAATATCCTTTAGGGGTTTCCCTTCATAATAAGCTCTTAAAACCCACAGAAATCTTGGTAATGACTTGATTAATATCTTCCGCTTTTCTTTTAGTGTACTTTCTAACAAGAATTCTTTATATTTCCTGATTGTGGTTAAATATAACTCAAAATCAAAATCATCTCCATAATCGTTAATCACCCGCTCTTTTATTTCTAGATAACGAGGGTAGATGCGAGCAAATGGCAATCTGATTTTTGGATAAATAGGGATTAATAATTTTTCAAGGCTTACCTTATAGTCGCGATCATTCCATTCATTTTTCCAACGTTTAAAACTCCCACCAGGCGTAACTCGATTATAGGGGCCTATCTGGTCATCATGCGCGTACAATTCAGTCAGCTTCCCATTATTATTACATTGGTATCCACTTATCGTCACAGCATGGTATTCTGGGGGATTGTTTTCCTTTGTAAGTTTAAGTGCACCAATAAGGGGCAATTCCGCCTTTACATACGCTTTTATAGCAGTTAGGATAATATCATCGTCATCAATATTTTCAACATTAATTGTTTCAACATCTAACTCCATTGATTTAACACAACTTATCATTTGTCCCCAATTTAGCCCACTAGAAGGAAAATTTCGATACTCGCTGGGAAATGAAGTAGATAACTCCGTTATTTCAGCAGGAGAGAGCCTCTGTATTCCATAGGTATCTGCTAAAGGGTGCAGAGCGGTCCATAGAGCAATTGTAGCACATGCGCTAACGCCTTGATCTTGTACTTGAAAAGGCAAAGAGCTTACAGACAGAGGTATGCCAAAAAGGGAGACATCGTAGTTACCCCTTATAAAAACACGTTTTTCACTACCTTTCTTATCTGAATAGGTATTTAATAAAGTCCTTCCTATCAGTCGTTTTCTATCGCTTCCTTTAATTGGTCTAATAACAACAAAACCTAAGTACGACTTACGCAGGTATTCAATATCATTATATTCTAGCGATTCTTCAAATCTGGTTTTAGAGAATTCTTCTACGAAAAAATGAATGCGTTCTGTAAATCTTTTTTCCTCATCAAAGGAACGAGAATAAAACTTTTGATAATCAACCAGATAGTCCTTATCTACATATTTAGCTTCAAGAACACATGTCTTAGCGTCTAAATCGGCCAGATAACGAATCAAATATTTTGCTTGATAACTATCATCTAAGTATTCTCGTAACCTCTCAGAAGAAAAAGAAAAAACGAAGTCACTAGCCATGGTGTCTTCTTTGCTAAATGGTAAATACCTTTCTCATGTCCTCTTCGGTTAGAGTACCGTACTTTCTCTGATACTCTTCTTCCTTGTCCCACATATTAGGGTCTTCATCAACCGCTTTTGCAATCTCTTCAAAAATTAGTGCTAATTCTTCTCTCCCCCTTTTTTTATCCGCCATTTTCTCATCCCTCTCCTCTTCCTTATGAACGCTATATATGACCCTATTTAAAAAAGTGCCTTATAAACTTTTCGGTTTTTAGGCTTGCCTAATATCAAAGTCGTTTCTCACTGGTGGTCTTGTACTCATCCAAAAGGGGCAAAACTCTCTTCGGGCAGATTTCTCACTGCTTCTCCGATGATTTCGAGCCTGCGTATGTCTTTGTCCTGTAAAGAGACGGAACTTAAAAAATCCTCTTTTGTCTTCCCTCTTGTGTATTCTTCAATAAGTCCAATGCTCCCCAGAATGTGTTCCAGAAATATCTCAGGCTTCTTCATAGAAGACCTCCTGCTCTTTAAGAATGTACTCCTTGAGCAAAGGGTGTATGGAATTGTAGGTCAATACATCTACTTTGCGATTTAACACGTCCACAAGTTCCAATTCAAGTCCCACAAGGTCAAGCAGGGTTTTGTTCTCTCGGTCTTTGAATTTTACAAGAATGTCAATATCGCTATCTGGCTTTTGTTCGCCTCTTACAAATGAGCCAAATAGCGCAGCTTTTTTAATGCCATATTTTGAGCAGTTCTCGGTTTTCGACTGTCAGATGAAGCCTAAGCCAACGGACAAAACAGGTGTAGGCAGGATTGCCTACTATACCTATGACAAGTATCTCGATAAGTTTGGTGAGATATACGACATATTCTCAAAGGAAGCTTCGACAGGTACGCAGAATCAACAAAGGGCAAGAAGGGCACTGCGGAAGTGGACCGTGAGTTTCTGAAGGAGATAGAGAGCTGGCGTGAGATGCTGGCTAAGAACATCGCGCTAAGGAATCCAGATGTCTCTATCTATGAGTTGAACTATGCGGTGCAGAAGTTGTTGGACAGGATTATTTTCTTGCGGATTTGCGAAGACCGTGGAATCGAACCGTACGGGCAGTTGCATACGAAAGCGGAATCCGGTGACGTGTACACGCATTTGCTTAACCATTTTAAATTAGCCAAATCGAAATACAACAGCGGGATATTCGATTTTGGCACGGACAGGATAACGCAGGAGTTTAGAATTGACGACCGCGTCTTGAAAACAGTCATTCAGAGTCTGTATTATCCAAAATCGCCTTATGAATTTTCGGTGCTCGGTGTAGAGATTTTAGGGAACGTGTACGAGCAGTTCTTGGCTAAGGTCATCCGGCTGACGGCAGGGCATCAGGCAAAGGTGGAGACAAAGCCGGAGGTTAAAAAGGCGGGTGGGATGTATTACACGCCGCAATACATCGTGGATTACATTGTGAAGAACACGGTGGGTAAATTAGTTGAGGGGAAGGGGAAGATGCCAGAAGAGATTGCGGAGATTAAAATTCTGGATTCCGCATGTGGTTCCGGGAGTTTTCTTATTGGTGCGTACACGTATCTGCTGCGGTATCATCTGGATTGGTACGTGAGTAACGAGCCGAAGAAACACAAAGAGGCGGTGTTTCAGGTTCGCGAGAACGAGTGGTATTTGACGACGGCGGAGAAGAAGCGGATTCTTTTGAACAATATCTTTGGCGTGGATATTGACCCGCAGGCGGTGGAGGTAACGAAATTGAGTTTGCTGTTGAAGGTGCTGGAGCACGAAAGCTGCGAGAGCATAGACCAGCAGGTGAAGTTGGGGCTGGAGGGTGTGCTGCCAAATTTGGGGGGTAATATTAAGTGCGGTAATTCGTTGATTGGTCCGGATTTTTATGGTACGGGGCAGCAGGAAAGGCTGTTTGACGAGGAGGAGATGAGGGGGGTTAATGTGTTCGATTGTGTGGTGGGGAATCCGCCGTATGTTATGCACTCAGATTTGCCAGGCAGTGAATATCTTTATAAGAAATACACTCTGTCTTTTGGAAAGCCTGATTTGTATAGGTTCTTCGTAGAAAAATCGTATTATTTACTGAGTAATAATGGGCATTTTGCCTTTATTCTGCCAAATACTTTGCTGACTATCCCAGCAGCAAAACTGCTTCGAGAATTCCTGCTAAAGAATACAAACATCGTAAAGATTTGCTCTTTTTGGGGACATGTTTTTCGGAATGCCAGGACCAACAACGTTATTTTAATCTACGAAAAGAAAGAACCTCAGGGGACAGTCAAAATTGTTGAGGATCAAACACTAAAGCCAACTGCAGAGACATTATTAAATGCAGAAAATAAGCGTAATTATTATTCCAAGAAAGAGTGGTTGAAAGATGCTACACTTAAATTTTCAATATTCGTAGATTCTGAAGCCACGATTATGTTACAGCGGATAGAAAATTATTCTACGCCCCTCTACAAAATAGCTGATTACACATTAGGAATGCAAGTTCATCATAATTCTATGCATTCGCCAGAGCAAATTAGTAATAGAATTTACCACGGTAAAGAGAAAAGCGATAGCTCTTATTTCCCAGAATCAAGAGGGAAGAATGTTAACCGTTATTATTTCGATAATTCGTTCAAGGAGTTTGTAGCCTATGGCGACTGGTGTTACAATAAGCCTGATTGTTGGCGTCAATCGTAAATGCCGGGGGAACTCGGTAGATGTTGTGGGAAAGAAATTGAGAGATGTTCTTCCCCGCTTGAAGCGGGAGATAGTTGATGTAGAAGTGGAGGTAGAATTCAAGAGGAGAAAGT
>Ga0190286_1000806_pt1 | contig 12232 bp, 12 predicted proteins | sample 48691834_MG_FD_183241 | JGI IMG/M metagenome (GOLD analysis project Ga0190286, IMG submission 183241) | Hydrothermal vent microbial mat bacterial communities from Southern Trench, Guaymas Basin, Mexico - 4869-18-3-4_MG | ecosystem: Environmental > Aquatic > Marine > Hydrothermal vents >... | reverse complement strand
GTACCCCCTCCATCTTACCCCCTCCCCTGATAGAAGGTTTCCTCCTAAGCATAAGAGACCTGTTACCCTCCCCCCAAGAGTTCACCTTTGAGGCCAACCCCGAATCCATCACTCGAGAAAAGCTGGAGCTCTTGCATCAAGGAAGAGTGACCAGACTAAGCATGGGGGCCCAAAGCTTCAACGATAAACATTTAAGGGTATTAGGAAGAATACACACGGCCAAAGAGGCCAGGGAAAAGGGGGAGATGGCCAGGGAGCACTTTGACAATCTCAGCATAGACCTCATCTTCGGCATTCCAGGCCAATCGCCTCGAGACCTGGAGAAGGACATAGACACTGCACTGGCCCTGGAACCCGCCCACCTCTCGGCCTACAGCCTCACCTTAGAGGGAGACACTCCTCTGGTCCGCAGGGTGGAAAGAGGAGAACTGATCATGCCCTCCGAGGACCAATGGCTGGAGATGTTCCGCCTCATCCCCAGGAAACTGGGCCTTCACGGCTTCAGGCAATACGAGATCTCCAATTTCACTAAACCAAAGAGGGAGTGCCTTCACAACCTCATCTACTGGGAGAACGGGGAGTACCTGGGGATAGGGGCATCGGCTGTATCCCACCTGGAAGGTAACAGGCTCTTCAGGGAACGCAAACCCAGACGGTATGTGGAGCAGGTTCTAAATGGAAAATCTCCCGTGGTGGATGAAGAGGACCTCTCCCCCTGGCGTAAGACCTTAGAGACAGCCATAGTGGGGCTTCGCACCACCAGGGGCATAGACCCCAAGGCTATAGAGGATAGATGGGGCGCAGAAAAGGATCGGCTCGCAGAAAGGCTCCTGTGTCTGGGAGGGGAGGGGCTTCTGGAAAGAAAGGACAACCGCTGGCGCATCCCCGAGGAACTCCTGCCCATGGCCAACGAGATCATGGCCAGAGTTCTGGAGTGAAAGGTTCCATAGCGGGAAAAAGAAGAAGGGGGCACCCAAAAAACCAGCCCCTCTTGCATGCTTGAAAGAACCGCCTACTTCTTCCCCTTGGCATAGAACCTCTCTTTCACCCGGGCGGCCTTGCCCATACGCTCCCGCAGATAGTAGAGCTTGGCCCTTCTCACCTTGCCCCTGCGGGTGATCTCTACCTTCTCTAACCTGGGGGAATGGAAGGGAAAGGTCCTTTCTACACCCAGTCCCCTGGTGATCCGCCTCACCGTGAAGGTCCTTCTGTTCATGGCCCCTTGAAATCGGAGCACCACCCCCTCGAAGGGCTGAACCCTCTCCTTGTCCCCTTCCCGGATCCTGAAATAGACCTTGATGGTATCGCCCACCTTAAAGTCGGGAAGGTCACTCCTCAGGTATCTGGATTCGATAGACCTGATGATCTCCTCGCTCATGGCTCCTTCCTCCCTACAAATAGCCTATCTAACACTATGGCCGCTGCACACCTCACCGACAGGTGATTGTAACGACCCATCCCTTTTATAGGCTCCAATAAATAATGGCAACCCCTTATCACCTCTTGGGTTAATCCCCATCCCGTGCCCAGAACAACAACCACGGGACGCATACCATCTTGGATAACCCTCCCCAACTCCCGGTAAGGAACCCTTTTCCCCTCTTGCTCCCGGGCTGAGGTTGCCGCCAAAAGGGGGTCTTCCCCTTCCTCTTCCCTGATATCCTCCCTCATCTCTTCCAGAGAAGGGGAAACCCTCACCAACTCCAAGGCCTCCCCTCTGTTGGGATTGTAGGTGGCCCCAAACCCTTCCTTCCAATGAGCGCATATACGGCCTATCATGGCCCTCTGGCTCTCCAAAGGCGTCACCATGTAAAAGGCCTTGCCGTCGTAGGTCTTCACCAAACGGGAGAGGTCATGAATATCCAGATTGGTGATGGAGGAAACCACTACCTCCCCTTCTTTGTTGTGAACGGGATAGTGAATCAAGGCCAGGTAGTACCTCAACTCTAAGCCCATGGATCTTCACCCCGAAGCACCATCTCTAAAAACCCCTTGTCCTCATCCGTCAAGGGGGCTTTAGCCAAGAGATCCGGCCTTTTCTCCCAGGTCCTTTTCACCTGCTGGAACCTGCGCCATCGGGATATCTCACCGTGGTTACCTGAAAGGAGTACTTGTGGTACCCCTACCCCCCTGAACCGGGGAGGACGGGTGTACTGGGGATACTCCAACAACTGCCGGGAAAAACTCTCCTCCTCCAAGGATTGGGAAGAACCCAAGGTTCCAGGAATGAGACGGGCCACAGCCTCTATGATCACCATGGCCGCCGACTCTCCTCCTGCCAAGATAAAGTCCCCCAAGGAAATCTCCCCCGTGAGATGGCTTTTCACCCTTTCGTCCACCCCCTCATACCTGCCGCAAACCAGAGCTACCGCCGGGAGACGGGCCAGACTTCCTGCAAGACCCTGATGAAAGGTTGGCCCTTGAGGAGAAAGGAGGAAGCTCTCCAAGTGAGGTTCACGCTCCTTTATGCTTTCTACGGCGTGAATCAAAGGTTCAGGCTTCATCACCATCCCGGCACCGCCACCGTAAGGCTCGTCATCCACCGTACGATGCTTATCCGTGGTAAAGTCCCGGGGATCCACAGGAATGATTTCCAGAAGCCCCTTCTCCCCGGCCAGCTTCAAGATGCTGAAGTCCAAGGCCTTCACCACTTGGGGGAAGATGGTGACCACGTAGAACTTCACCTGAGACCCTCCAAAAGACAAACCACAACGCGTCCTTGTTCCAAGGAGATCTGCTTTATCACCTCTTTGACGGCGGGCAGAAGGACCTCTTCACCTTCCCTTCTCACCACATAGACATCATGACCCGCCGTCTCCATAATCTCCTCCAGAACCCCTAAGTACTCTCCCTCCTGGGTGTAGACATCCAGACCCAGGAGTTGATACCAATAAAATTCCCCCGGTTCCAAAGGCACCAACTCATCTATGGACACCTCCAAAGTTCCCCCAACCAACTCCTGGGCCGATTCTCTGTCTTCTACATCCCTGAACTTGATGAGAAGAAAGAGACCATGGGATCTTATAGCCTCTATCTCCAGCTTCCTGCGCTCATTCCCTCTCACCCAATAGACCCACTCCCTGTGCAACAGGTTATCCAGCACATCGGTAAGGAGTACGCCCCTCACCTCTCCCCGAGCACCATGGGGCTTGACTAAGCGGCTGAGGGCCACCCATTCTCTCTCCATGGTCCCTCCCAACCAACACAGATAAAAAGAACGGGTCCCAAGACCCGTTCACTCCACATAAAAAGTCCAGCCTCCAGGGGAATTAGAGCCTATTCCAGAATCTCCAGCACCGCCCTCTTGTTCCCTTTGGTAGCAGCTGCCGAAAGAATGGTCCTCATGGCCCTGGCCGTTCTTCCCTGCCGGCCTATCACCTTTCCGAGATCATCAGGGGCCACCCTCAGCTCAATAACCATGGTCTTCTCGCCTTCTACTTCCACCACCTCCACCTTGTCAGGATTATCCACCAGCGCCTTGGCCATTTTCTCCACCAGTTCCTTCAACATGAACACCACCTCCGTTTAAAATCTTCCCTTTCCCCAGGGAGACCGGAACTATGACCCTACTACATCCCGGCCAGTTTCAGAACCGCCTTGGCCTGACCCGTAGGCTGAGCCCCCTTCCCCATCCACGCCTTGGCGCGATCCAGGTCAACCTTCACTTGGGGAGGATCGGTTAGGGGATTATAGTAGCCCAGGATCTCTAAAGCCCGCCCATCGGCAGGGGCACGAACATCGGCCACCACTATACGATAGAAGGGTTTCTTTTTAGCACCCATGCGCATCAGTCGGATCTTTACCACTCTCTCACCTCCCTACTGGAACATATTCATGAAATCAGACCCGAAAGGGGTATTCTTCATCTTCTTGGCCATCTTTCCTCTACCGCCCTTCTTAGCTCCCTTCATCATCTTTTGCATTTGGGCATACTGTTTTAACACCCGGTTCACCTCTTGAACAGAGGTGCCGCTTCCCCGGGCGATCCGCCTCTTACGGCTGGAATTGATGATAACCGGCCTCTTTCTCTCATGAGATGTCATGGAATTGATAACAGCCTCCATTCTGTCTACCTGCTTATCGTCTATCCTCACCTGTTTCAAGGCATCCTTCATACCTCCCATTCCTGGGAGCATTTTGATGATCTGGTCAATGGACCCCATCTTTCTTAAACCCTTAAGATGCTCCCGGAAATCCTCTAAGGTAAAGGTGCCCTTCACCAGCCGCTCTTGCAGTTGCTGGGCCTCCTTTTCAGAAAAGGCCCGCTCGGCCTTCTCGATGAGGCTGAGCACATCCCCCATCCCCAAGATCCGGGAAGCCATGCGATCGGGATGGAAGGGCTCCAGTTGATCCACCTTCTCCCCCACACCCACGAGCTTCACGGGACAACCTGTGACTGCCTTGATGGAAAGGGCGGCACCCCCCCGGGCATCGCCCTCCATTTTGGTCAGGACCACCCCGGTAAGGTCCAGACGTTGATGGAAGGTATTGGCCACATTGGCCGCCTCTTGACCCGTCATGGCGTCAGCCACCAAGAGGATCTCTCGAGGCAGAACCCTTGCCTTGATCTCCTCCAACTCCCTCATCAGGGATGCATCTATATGGAGGCGGCCCGCCGTATCCATGATCACCACGTCCACGCCCTGTTCCCTGGCCCTTTCCATGGCATGGGCACAGATGGTCACGGGATCTCCCTCCTCATGGAAGACCTCCACCCCAATCTCTTTTCCCAGGATAACCAGCTGATCCACGGCGGCAGGGCGGTATATATCGGCAGCCACCAGGAGAGGCCACTTACCCTCCTTTTTTAACATCACAGCCAGTTTAGCCGCAGAGGTGGTCTTACCGGAACCCTGAAGCCCCACCATCATGATGCCTGTGGGGGGTCGGGGAGAGAACTGGAGACCCTCATGGCTTCCCCCCAAGAGATCCTGGACCTCCTCGGAAACCACCTTGATCACCTCTTGGGTAGGGGTGAGGCCGCCCCGAACCTCTCTGCCCACCAGCTTATCCCGGAGACTATCAGTAAACCGGCGTACCACCTGGATATGGACATCAGCCTCCAAAAGGGCCAAGCGGATCTCCCTCAGGGTAGCGTCCACCTCTTTATCGGTAATCCGGGACTTGCCTTTAAACTTCCCCAGGATTCCCTGGATCCTCTCCGACAGGGAATCAAACATATACACCTCTCCTCTCTTGGGTAGGCTCCTGTTAATCTATCCAATATACCCTGTCAAGGGAAGAATCCTCAGAATATGCCGAGAAAGGGCTGAACAGTTGCCTTAACAGGCAAGCTTTGCTACTCTCCCTGGCAAAACCCAGGAGAAAGCTGAAAGTGCCCAAACGCACAGACATAGAAAAGATCCTCATCATCGGCTCGGGTCCCATTATCATCGGTCAGGCCTGTGAGTTTGACTACTCGGGGACCCAAGCCTGCAAGGTACTAAAGGAAGATGGCTTCAATATTGTACTGGTGAACTCCAATCCCGCCACCATCATGACGGACCCAGAAATGGCCCATCGCACCTATATCGAGCCCATCACCCCGGAGATAGTGGCCAAGGTCATAGAAAAAGAGCATCCCCAGGCCTTGCTTCCTACCTTAGGGGGACAGACTGCCCTCAATACCGCTGTGGCCCTGGCAGAAGAGGGTGTGCTGGACGCCCACAATGTAGAGCTTATTGGGGCCAAGCTCCCCGCCATCAAAAAGGCCGAAGACCGGGATCTCTTCAAACAGGCCATGGAAAACATCGGATTAGAGGTGCCCCAAAGCGGCTATGCCCATTCCATGGCAGAAGCCAAAGAGATCATAAAAGACCTGGGCTTCCCCGTAATCATCAGACCCAGTTTCACCCTGGGGGGCACAGGGGGCTCGGTGGCCTATAACGTAAAGGAATTCGAAGAGAAGGTGGAGTGGGGCCTCAACGCCTCCCCCTTCCATGAAGTCCTTGTGGAAGAACCGGTGATGGGATGGAAGGAGTTTGAGCTGGAGGTGATGAGGGATCTGAAGGACAATGTGGTTATCGTATGCTCCATCGAAAACTTTGATCCCATGGGCGTCCATACGGGAGACTCCATCACCGTAGCCCCCGCCCAAACCCTCACCGATAAGGAGTATCAGATCATGAGGGACGCCGCCATAGCCATCATCCGGGAGATCGGTGTAGAGACCGGTGGCAGTAACATCCAGTTCGCTGTTAATCCTGAGGATGGGCGCATGGTGGTCATCGAAATGAATCCCCGGGTGAGCCGTTCCTCGGCTTTGGCCAGCAAAGCCACAGGCTTCCCCATCGCCAAGATCGCTGCAGAACTGGCCGTGGGCTACACATTGGACGAGATACCCAACGATATCACTAAGAAAACCCCCGCCTGCTTCGAGCCCACCATAGACTATTGCGTAGTGAAGATACCCCGGTTCACCTTCGAGAAGTTCCCCGAGGCCGAAGCCACCCTCACCACCCAGATGAAGTCCGTGGGGGAGGTGATGGCCATCGGTCGCACCTTCAAAGAGTCCCTACAAAAGGCCGTACGTTCCTTAGAGATTGACCGCTACGGGTTTCAAAGGGAGAAAGACTCCCGCCGGGCTGATGGCACCTGGAATCTGAAAACCATTGAGCAACGCCTGAAAACCCCCTGTTGGAACCGTCTCTGGTACCTGGCAGACGCCTTCCGGGCAGGGATGGAGATGGGCGGCGAGATTTATGAAATCACCGCCATAGATCCCTGGTTCTTAGACAACCTCAGGGAAGTAATAGAGGCTGAAGAGGAAATGAAGAGCCTCCCCTGGGAAAACCTGGAAGCCCGGGACATCCGGGAAGCCAAGAGGATGGGCTTCTCCGACGTACGTCTGGCCCAGCTCTTCGGGGTAAAGGAGGAAAAGATAAGGGGAAAAAGGGAGTCCCTGGGCATCAAACCCGTCTTCAAGAGCGTGGACACCTGCGCCGCCGAGTTCGAGGCCTATACCCCTTATTTCTACTCCACTTACGAAAACGCCTCGGAACACCCCCTGGGTGAAAAAGAAAAGGTGATCATCCTGGGGAGCGGGCCCAACCGGATCGGTCAGGGGATAGAGTTTGACTACTGCTGTGTCCACAGCGTTTTCGCCATCAAAGAGATGGGCTGTGAAGCCATTATGGTCAACTGCAACCCTGAAACGGTGTCCACAGACTATGACACCTCCGACCGCCTCTACTTTGAACCCCTCACCTTAGAGGACACCTTAGCTATTATTGAGGCTGAAGATCCCAAAGGGGTGATCGTCCAATTTGGAGGACAGACCCCCCTGAAGCTGGCCATCTCCCTGGAAAAAGCCGGGGTGCCCATTTTGGGAACCAGCCCCGACAGCATAGATACAGCGGAAGACCGGGAGCGGTTCCGCCAGATCTTAGAGAAACTCCAACTCCACCAACCCCCCAACGCCACGGCCACTTCCATAGAGGAAGCCCTGAAAATAGCAGAGAAAATCGGTTATCCTGTGCTGGTCAGGCCCTCCTATGTCTTAGGGGGACGGGCCATGGAAATAGTGCACTCCCATGAAGACCTGCACCATTACATGACCTATGCTGTGGAGGCCTCCTTTGAACACCCCGTTCTGGTAGACAAGTTCCTTCAAGACGCTGTGGAGATCGATGTAGACGCCGTGTCAGATGGGGAAGAGGTCTTTGTCGCAGGTATCATGGAGCACATAGAACAGGCCGGGGTCCATTCGGGAGATTCGGCCTGCTCCCTCCCCCCCTATGAATTGGATGAGGAACTCATCCAGGAAATCAAGCGCCAGACCACGGCCCTGGCCTTGGAACTGAACGTCATAGGACTTATCAACATTCAATACGCCATCCAAGACAGTCAGATCCATGTCTTAGAGGTGAATCCCAGGGCCAGCCGAACGGTACCCTTTGTGAGCAAGGCCATAGGTATTCCCTTAGCCAAGGTGGCCACCCAGGTTATGCTGGGCAAGAAGCTCAAGGACTTTGGACTGCCCCGGGATCTGGATATCCACCATATAGCCGTAAAAGAGGCGGTTTTCCCCTTCATCAAGTTCCCCGGGGTAGACACCGTTCTGAGTCCGGAGATGAAATCCACAGGGGAAGTTATGGGTATAGACCGGGAGTTTGGCATCGCCTTTGCCAAGGCCCAGGAAGCAGCAGGCAACACTCTTCCCCTGAAAGGCGCTGTCTTTATCAGCGTAAAAGATGAAGACAAGCCCATGGGGGTTCCCATAGCCCGAAAGTTGGAGCAGGTGGGTTTCCAGATAGTAGCTACAAAGGGAACGGCCCTCTATCTCTCAAAACACGGGGTGAAAGCCACGAGGGTCTACAAAGTCCAGGAGGGGCGACCCCACGTGGTGGACCACATGATCTCGGGGGATATCCAGATGGTCATCAACACCCCCTTGGGAGGAACAGCCCAGAAGGACTCCTATCACATCCGACGCACGGCCCTGACAAATGGCATTCCCTATTTCACCACCACCAGGGGGGCCATGGCCGCCGCCGAAGGCATCGAGGCACTCAAAAAAGGCCGCTTGGACGTGGCCCCCCTGCAAGAGTACCACGCAGCGGTGGTGGGGAAGGTTTAGGTTCAACCCTTTTGAAGTGGCCTACCCCTGGAAAAGGTCAAAAGAGCAAAATTCAATGGTAGACCCCAATTCGGAGGGCAACCATGGCAAAACCCAAGGTGCTGGTGACATGGCCTTATCTTTTCCCCGAGGCCGATGAACTTTTACGGCAGGAGACAAAAGCCACTTACCACAGAGAAGAGAGGCCCATGACCCGCCAGGAACTGATGGAGGCCATTGCCGACAAGGAAGGCCTTTTGTGCATGCTCTTCGATAGAATAAACGGTGAGGCTATGGATGCCGCTCCCAGACTCAAGGTTATCAGCAACCTGGGCGCAGGTCTGGACAACATAGACATAGAGGCCGCCACCCAACGGGGCATGGCGGTAACCCACACCCCTGGGATCCTCACGGAGGCCACGGCGGATCTGGGATGGGCACTCCTCATGGCCACGACCCGCCTCATTCCCCAGGCCTACAACTTCACCAGAGAGGGACGGTTCATAGGCCTAAGGTACCACCTTTTTCTGGGCAAGGACCTGGTGGGCAAGACCCTGGGCATCTACGGCATGGGCAGAATAGGCACGGCCCTGGCTCGAAGGGCCAAAGGATTCAAAATGAGAATCATCTACCACAACCGTCATCCCAATCCTCAAGGGGAAGAGGTAACGGGGGCCCGATACGTCTCCTTCCAGAGGCTTCTGATAGAAAGCGACTTTCTGGTCATCGTGGCTCCCCTAACATCTGAAACTCAAGGACGCTTTGGCTTAGAGGAGTTCCGCCAGATGAAGAAGGACGCCATACTCATAAACATAGGCCGGGGACCCATCGTAAAGGAGAGGGAACTGGTCCAGGTCTTAAAAGAGGGCCTCATCTGGGGAGCAGGGCTGGACGTTTACGAGAGAGAACCGGAGATAGAGGAAGACCTCTTAGAGCTGGACCAGGTAGTCCTCCTGCCCCACATAGGCTCTGCCGCTGCAGAAACCCGCTCGGCCATGGCCCTGGTGGCAACCCAGGATCTGGTCCTGGTCCTCAAGGGCAAAAGACCCCAACACTCGCCCAACTGGGATAAGATAAAGGGTTAAAAATCCTTCACCACCCCCTCACAGCCACGGAGTTAGTGAGCTTGCCGATACCTTCTATCTCCACCTCCACCTTGTCCCCTGGGGAGAGGGACCCCACCCCGGGAGGAGTGCCCGTTGCGATGACGTCCCCTGGCTCTAAGGTCATGATACAGGAGATGAAGCTGATTAGATGGGGCACATCAAAGATCAAGTCTGAGGTGTTACCTCCCTGGACCACCTGGCCGTTGAGACAGGCCCGAATATTCAGGGAAGAGGGATCCAAACAGGTCTCCATCCATGGGCCAAGGACGGCAAAGGTATCAAAACCCTTGGCCCGGGCGAAGAGACCATCCTTGCTCTGCAAATCCCGAGCCGTCACATCATTGAAACACGTATAACCCATGACGTAGTCCAGGGCTTCTTCCAGAGAAACCCCTCGAGCCCTCTTTCCGATAACCACCCCCATCTCCCCTTCATAATCCACCCTCTGGGACATAGCGGGCAAAAGAATGGTGTCGCCATGTCCAATCACAGCCGAGGGAGGCTTGAGAAAGATGAGGGGCTCCGGGGGCAGGGGTTTCTTCATCTCAGCAGCATGAGCCCTGTAGTTCAGGGCCAAAGCCACGATCTTACCAGGCCTAACCGGAGGCAAAGTCTGAAGCTCCCCCACATCATAAAAGCCCCTACCCTCCAAGGGATAGACTCTATCTTCTTCCACCACTCCCCTAAATGCCCTGTCCCCAAACTTGAAAATACCCAGCTTCAATGGCCTACCTCCCAGGTTTTTCTTTTTCCTACCAAAATCCCCTGGGTAATGAAACGGGAAGTTTGGTTCCGTTTAAGTCCTTTCCTTGACACCAAAAAGGGGCTTTAGTAAAAATGCAAGGGGGTTTTAAGCATGATTGAGAGTAAGGATAAGAAGCATCGGGACGTACTGAAAGAACTGGACTTAGGGGGAAAAATCCGGGGCCTCAGATTGAAAAAGGGCATGACCTTGAAGGATGTCTCTGAGAAAACGGGATTCTCCACAGCCCTTCTATCATAAATAGAAAACAGCATCGTCTCCCCCCCCATCTCCACCCTTTGGAGAATCTCCCAGGCCTTAGATGCAAAGCTCATCTACTTCTTCCAACAAAGCCCCGTCGAGCAGCAGGACTATTTTGTAGTGAGGAAGGGAAAGGGAAAGTCTGTCTTTCGCCAGGAGTCCAGGTACGCCATAAACTATCACTCCTTGGGCTACGGAAAAGAAGACCGGAAAATGGACCCATACCTCGTTCAATTCACAGGAGAAGAAGAGCCTATGGAAGCCTTGGGCCACGATGGAGAAGAGTTCCTCTATGTGCTCCAGGGCCGCATCCATCTCACTTATGGTGACAAAACAATCATCCTGGAAGAGGGAGATTCCATCTACTATGACTCCCAAGTCATCCACAAGGCTGAAGGGATACCTGGTACTACTCTATTGGCGGTTCTATACAGAGGCAACAAAGAGTGACCTCAGAAACGAGAAAGGAAAATACAGTATGGAGAAGGTGGTGATCTTAAGCGGTGATAGAACACCCATAGGCAACCTTATGGGAGGACTAAGCACTACTCCAGCCACCCATTTGGGGGCCATAGCCGTCAAAGAGGCAGTAAAAAGGGCAGGGATAGATATCAACAAAATTGGAGAGGTCCTTATGGGCCAGGTGCTCCAAGCAGGAGCGGGCCAGGCCCCCGCCCGTCAGGCCATGCGCTACGCCGGCATCCCCGATAACGTGAACGCTACAACCATAAATAAGGTATGTGGATCGGGGCTCAAGGCCGTCTGCTTAGGAGCCAACGCCATCAAGCTGGGAGAAACAGAGATCGTAGTAGCAGGGGGCATGGAGAATATGACCCTCTGTCCCTACAGCCTTCCCAAGGCCAGAATGGGGTATCGGCTGGGAGACGGCAAAATCGTAGATACCATGGTCTACGACGGTTTATGGGACCCTTATGAGGACTTCCACATGCTCATGACAGGGGAGCTTATCGCCGAGAAGTGTGAGATTTCCCGGGAAGAAATGGATGCCTTCTCCTTAGAAAGCAACAACAGGGCCCTGAAGGCTATGGCCGAGGGGTGGTTCAAGGATGAGATCATCCCTGTGGAGGTAAAACAGAGAAAGGGCACCATCATCGTGGACAGGGACGAGGGTCCCAGGAAAACCAGCATGGAAAAACTGGCCAAGTTACCTCCTGCTTTCAAAAAAGATGGTAATGTCACAGCAGGCAACGCCTCCAAGATCAGCGACGGTGCCGCTGCTGTAGTCATCGCCTCCATGAAAAAAGCGGAGAAACTGGGGATTAAACCCTTAGCCAAAATAGTAGCCTACAACTATTGGCATGTGGAGCCCAAGTGGGTTATGGAAGCCCCCGTACCCGGGGTCAGGGCCCTCTTAGAAAAGACGGGCTTAACCATTAATGATATAGACCTGGTGGAGCACAACGAGGCCTTTGCTTCCGCCTCCTGTGCGGTGAAGAAGGCCTTGGACATCCCCCACGAGAAGTTCAACGTCCATGGAGGGGCTGTAGCCTTAGGTCACCCTATAGGGGCCAGCGGATGCCGCATCCTGGTCACCCTCATTTACGC
>Ga0190286_1000805_pt1 | contig 12273 bp, 5 predicted proteins | sample 48691834_MG_FD_183241 | JGI IMG/M metagenome (GOLD analysis project Ga0190286, IMG submission 183241) | Hydrothermal vent microbial mat bacterial communities from Southern Trench, Guaymas Basin, Mexico - 4869-18-3-4_MG | ecosystem: Environmental > Aquatic > Marine > Hydrothermal vents > Microbial... | reverse complement strand
TGTCCACATTGTAAAGAAGTATTCCTCACCTACTATCAGGAATATAGGAACATATTTAAAAAACGCTGTCCAGAATGCAAAACTCAATTAGAACCTATCTTGGTTCCCCCAACATATTTTAAGGATTTTCCTAAACCCTTAGCCAATGTCTGGAAGGTTGCTGAAGATTATTTACAACGGGCTGATAGACTCATCATAATTGGATATTCCTTTCCAGATATAGATATTGAAGCAAAATGGCTATTTAAAAGGGCCATTTGTAAAAATACAAATAAACCATCTCTTACAATTGTTAACCCTGATCAAAATATAAAGGAAAAAATAGTCAATTTCTTTGGGAATTTTATTAATCAAAATGTTACTTGGCATAATAACTTTGAAGAGTATATAGACCCATAAACCATGAATTTTAGGAAAACAAGTCTCAACGTTTATATAAGTTACAATTGGTCATCTCATTTGTTTTAAAGCATCCTTTAGACAATTACAGCTCTAATACGATTAAGCAATTTTTCCTTTAAATCCTTCTCATTTTCCCAAACAATACACCAGATCAGGGAGTTTTAGGCCTTTTTAGAGATTTTTTGACAAATGCTGGAAACTTGACTACAAAATAAGATATGAAATGCAATAAGATAAAAAGTAAGTTGTGATTCAAAATACTCCGAGTGAAAACCCCAATGGAAAAATTATTGAGTTTTTTAAAGCAACCTTCCATAATTTCTGCTGTGGTGATAATTATTTTCACCATTGTTTGGGATATTTGGCGAAACAAACCAAAACTGAAGTTCAAAGGAATCTCTATTCACAAGGGCATTAAAGAGTGGATAATGGAAGTATATGTGGTAAACAATGGCAATAAACCAATTTCAAATATACATGCTTCTGTTGATATAAAGGCTTTATTTAATAAAATAGTGAAAAAATATGAACAAGATCTGAGTATTCGTAAACTATATGTGTGCTCGAGTTCTCCCGGAGGAGTGGCATTTTGGCATAGGACCGACACGTTGGATCCAAGCAGAGAAGGAAGTTTGTATATTAGAATGAAAGATAATGAGATTAGGAAAATTATTGAAGAAAAAAGGTTATTTTTTGTTAAAATAGTTTTCCAATCGCCAGTCTTAAAACATTCAACAAAGTTAATTTGCTATTATAGAAAGTCAAAGAACCACGTTAAAATCTTTGGGTGGCGACCCAGTTTGATTGGTCTACTTATACACTCATGACTGGAGGGAAGTTAAAATTAAAAAGAGTGATTATATTTATTTTTATTCTCTGCTATAGCCGAAGAAAACACGTTTTTGCTTCTTAAGGGAAGACCAGCTATTGCCTTGGGTCTTAAGGCTTGTGAGAAAAGGAAAAGAGTGCTTTTTACCTATGCCAATGAACTTGTTGAGCAACTTATGGCTGCTAGAGTAAATGATTGATTTGGGAAGAAGCTTCAAATTTTAGGTCGTCTTGAACTGCTTATTATAGATGAACTTGGTTATTTACACCCATAAACAAGGAAGGGGCTAATCTATTTTTTCAGCTTATTAGTAAGAGGTATGAAAAGGGGTCTATTATAATCAGCTCAAACAAACCTTTTGAAGAATGGGGAGAAATATTTTGTGATGATGTAATTGCCTCAGCGATACTTGACAGACTTTTGCATCATAGTCATATTATTGCCATTAATGGCCCTAGCTATAGAACAAAGAAAAAAATGGGAGCTAAGGGTAATAACTAAGGGAGTCAAAATTAAGTGGGGAAGGGAGTCAATTTTCAACGGGAATGAACAATTTTCCTTTTTCTTATATTTTCGTGTAGAATTTGTTAGCTGGTTTTAAAACCATGGAAAAATCTGGAAAAATAAAAGGCCTTGGAAAATAGCCAAATTTCTTGCTCCATATCTGGTAAAGATTAAACAGGAACAAAAATTCAATGATAGGCAGGCTTTTACTTACTGGGCAGAGGAGGCTTGGAAACTAATCTATTTCATGCTAATAGCAAATACCTTGTAAGCCCACCGCTTTGCTTAACCTGCATGGTTTTCAGAGGATTTCTAAATTCAAGAAGTATTGCGTTGTTTTTATCAATTCCCCCGTACTCGTCGGCTCTAAGGTTTATCACCAAATGGAGGGAATAATCATCTTGTAATTTTTCTGCGGTTTGATATTCGTTTTCTGTGAGTTCAGCATAAAATTTCATTCCAAGGTGACCTTTTACCTCGATATACCTTTTGCCTCCATCCTTAAGGTAACTTAGGATATCATAGCTCTCACTTTTATATACCTCTGGATCTACTTTAAGCACGTCATCCTTTGACATTTCATATGCAGCTGCAATTTCCATGGCAGTTGTCTCTATTTTCTTCTTTAAATATTCATCTATAGTCTCATCCTTGCCCTCTCTGTGTTTTGCTAGCACAACAGTAGAAATAATTTTAGGCTCTCCTACATTTACATCTACTGTCTCTTTATCTGCTCGGATTCCATATTTTTTGGTTTCTCTAAAATATATGCGATATGGGCTGAAAATGTCCTCTAATACTCTCTGAATTTTATTCTTAATAAGACTTCTTTCGTTTACCCTTAGCTCTGCGAATTTTTCTGCACCTAAATATGAATTAGGGACAGAAAGCCCGTTTTTTGAAACTTTTGCTACAAATTTAATTAGGTTTATCCCTGTCAGGAGCTCACCTTTATTCCTGTTATATCCAATAAAATACTTCCTTCCATTAATTTTAACTTCCACGATATGAAATATACCCTCTTCAAACTCAGAAGTTATGAGTAAAAATTTAGGCAGGCTCTCTCCGGCCCCTACTTTTAGATATTCCATCATCTTAATGGGATGCTTTTTTAGTGCATTAACTTCATATTCACTCTTTCCCTCAATATAACCGATACGAGTAGTTAAATCCCTCAATATCTCCTCATATTCCGCTAAGTTATCTATCCCAACTGTTCTTTTAAGATTGCTCCTTATACTCCTTGCAGAATAAATAGGAAACACATTTTTAGTCCTAAGTTCATTGTTAAGACTTTGAATGGTTGCCAGAAATGCCTTTACAAACTCATCAATTTGGCCTGTGAGTTCTGCATAAATTAATCTATGTTCAGTCAGCCTTACCTTTTTCCCCTTATAGTCTATTTCTCCGATTTCCCCAGTCTTCCACATTTGTTCAGATGCGGTTAGATTGGCTACCCGTACCTCTTCACCAATAATAGGCTTTGCATATCCCACCGCCTTTTCAATATTTAAAATTTTCTCATATAGCTTCTCAACTATAGCAAGATCAGAATCAGTGGAAAGAAACATATTGTAGACGTAGGAAATATATCTTTGCCCTAGCCTCCATATTCTGCCTATTCTTTGTTCCAGTTTTACAGGAGACCATGGGGCGTCATAGTTGATCATATGATTGGCTATCTGCAAATTAAGCCCTTCAGATGCCACATCTGTGGCCATCAAAACCTGCACTGCTGGATCATCTTCAAACCTCGCTTTTACCTCTTCAAACCTATACTTATCCTTTCCAGAAAGTGTTTCAAACTTTATGGCAAAATTCCTAAATCTGTTGTCTCTATCTGACTCTATAGCCTTTTTCAGATAATCAAGTGTGTCTCTGTATTCAGTAAATATTAAAACTTTTCCTTCATTACGTCCCACAAGGTCAAGAATAAGCTCTTTAGTAGCCTCTAACTTTGAATCTCGTTTTGAGACCTGCTCTGCAAGTTCAAGAATTCTTGTCAATGTCTCTATATCCTTTGGCTTCAATGCCTTAGAGTAGGCCTTGATTATTTGCTCTGCCACTTCATCAAAGTCTGTTTCAATATCAACAGCGTAATCTCCACCAAACAACGTCTCTTCAAAGTCAACTAACTCAGCAGCTGGCCTCTTTCCCTCTTCCTGCTTCTTATGAAAATTTTTTATAATAGCCCTAAGTGTTTTTATTGCTGCGTACGGAGACGAAGATGCCCTCTTTCTCAATAGGACAAGAAGAAGCCCAACAGGTGTGTTTACGCCGTCTTCACCAAGTTCTCTAGCCTTTTCCTTTAAAAACGCAAGCAAGGCATTTGTAAATGCCCTTTCCTCAGGAGTTGGCTGCATAAGATGCAATTGAAATTTACACGGTTTAAAGACCTCTTCTTCTTGTAAATTGTTAACAATCTCCTTTGTCCTTCTAAAAAGCAATGAATTGTGTGTGCTTTCATAAAATGGATTTATATCTAGTCTCGCGTATTCTTCTACAAGATATGGGTCAAGTAGCCTTAGCCTGAATAGATAATCATTGGCAATGCCCCGGTGAGGGGTTGCAGAAAGAAAAATGACATTACGGGTGGTGTCTTCAACCAACTTTGCAATGGCATGCTTGGTTTTGACACTGTTTAGTGTCACATTGTGAGCTTCGTCAACTACAATTGTATCCCAGTCTACATTAAGAAGCCTTTTTAAGTGTTGTTCCATCCTCACAAGCCCAATTGAGATCACAAAATATTTTTTATCACTCACTACATTTTTCAGCCGTCTTATATCTTTACCAGAGCCAAATAAGAAAATATCTTCCTTAGAAACCCCCATTCTCATGAGTTCTGTCTTCCATTGCCCTGCTAAAATTCTGGGGACGATTATAAGAACACATTTCAATTCTCCAGCCTTCTCAAGGTGACGCAAAAGAGATATGCTTTCCACAGTCTTTCCAAGACCAATCTCATCCCCAATAAAAATCCTGATTGGTCTTACAAACATTAAGCGTGAAAGCAAGTCCACTTGATGAGGATATATGGTTATAGGAGAAAAGGCCTTGGGGTAATTTGAGGCCACTGCCAGATACGGGTCTGACCTAGACAGCAAGGTCATGACTGTCTTTAAATGCTGAAATCTACCTTTTACATTAACGGTATCCATAGACCTCCTTTAAGGCACGCACAGGCCTATAAAGGTCTCTGCGCTGATTTCTGTTTTCAAAGGCATTGATAAATACATTGCTCCAAAATTTAAGGTCTATATAAGGAATATTATCAACAAGCCTGCACATTTCATCCATTCTATATCTCTCACGTGTACACTGAAGGAGAGCAGCAAGGACAATAGCCCTATAATATGCCTCTTCCTTTGAACTGAATAATACACCATCCTTCTCCTGCCACCCCGAGGAAAATAAAAACTGACTGAAAATCTTAAAAGGGACTCTAGCACTTAGCATCAAGGCCCTACTTTTTTTACCCTGATTTCTTTTTGGGGAATTTGGAGTATAGAGAAATATCTGGGCAAGTTTTTGCTCAATCTTTGTAAGGGTTTTAGCAGGCTTAACATATTTAAACCTAACTGCATAAAGAGGCTCTTCTATCATTTACTTTTCCTTTATGTGGAATTTTACTTTTCCATTAAGCATTTGAAGCTGACGTATCAATACTTCCTCAAGCTTAACCATCTCTCCAAAGTTTATGTCTAGTTCCATATTGTAATTCTTTAGGGTCTTTACCACCCTAAAAAGCTCTAAGGCCTTTCTTGGAAAGGCTCCTTGTAAGGATATCTCAATTATACCTCCATTTCTACAAGAAAGGCTTCCATTTGCCTTTGGCTCTGGTAATCTAAATTGTTCAGAAACAATACTTATTCTCTCAAGACAGTACTCGTCTTTTATCCCAGTAATTTTAAGTAAACCATTCCCCATGTATTCACTTTTTATCTCATCTGTTACAACAACGCCGGTATCTATACCAATTTTAAGATCTTTCCTAGCCTTTTCTTCGCCATCAATCATTGCCTTAATAGGCAAAAATAAGCTGCCGCTGCCTTCAGGGATGTTAACCTTCCAGATAGTTCCTGCTACATCGCCATGTTTTAGATCGAAACTTTTTTCTCTAACTTCACCTTTCTCAATAGCAAGCATAACTTTGAATGTCTTTCCCTTGCCATCAGGCTCTTCGAGAAGCAACTTTACGTTTATTTCAAATAAATCCCCTGGTTTTCCACTGACTACAGCAGGGTCAAGTGCCAATTTTACCCTTGGTCCCTTAACAGGTTTAACCTCCTTAATTATAGGAGAGTAAAGAACAGTCTCTTCCCATTCTGGCTGTGAAAGAATATCTTCAAGGCTGACAAAACCATCCTCTGTTGGTATCTTATATTCAACTATCTCACCTTCTCGCTCAGTCTCTTTCCTTATTTCCTCTACAAATCTTTCTACTGCTAGTTTATATGGCAGTATTCTAAATTCTCTTTTAATTGTATCAGGCACAACCCCTGTGTCTCTTTTCTCTCTTAGTTTACCATTTACTAGTTTTTTTGGTTTTTTAAAGAATAGCCTATCATTTTCATTCACAATTCCTATCCTTAATTCTCTAACTCCTTCTTTAATAGCTACATCCAAGTCCTTTTCATCGGCTATAGGCATACCTGGGTGCTTAATAAACTTATCAAAAATCTCTCCTACCCTGTATTCTCTTATCCCCTCCTCAAGGTCTATGTTTTGTTTCTCTTTTAGTACATCCCTCAAAGAGGCAAAACTCTTTATATCTCTTATGAATTTCTGCACTGATGGATGCTCTAATGTTTGCATTACTGCCTCTGTAAGTGTATTTGCCCCTGTTTGCATTTTATAGATACCTACTACGTCCTGATTATCTTCATACTCAGGATAAGCCACATATTCATAGGCTGAAAATACTGCCCTGATAAGCTTATCTATAAACTCATCCTTGAATTTTTCTGCCCTGTTTCTGTAATACGCTACTGCATCCTCATCTTCAATATCTTCAACATAGCCCCTTGGGTCTTTAGCAACCTTTTCACAAGCCAGGATGCCTGCAATATTCCTAAAACAATCCTTTAGTTTTTCCTCGCTTGTACTATAGGAAACAATCACTGTGTTTTTATTTGACCTCATATTTTTACCTGCCTTAAATATCATGTTCTTTATACGTAGGTATTCATGGTCAGTCCTACTGGTTGATTCAGTAAGTCTAACAGGATAGGAAAGGAAAACTAAGGTATAATCATCAAGATCTTCCGAGAGTTCTTCATTTTCCCTCAATACAGTTATCCCTTTTGCCTTAATAGCATAAAGTGCCCTTGGCGAATCTATCTTCTTTGTCCCAATTCTGCCGCCTTTGCTCAACACTTCTACATATTCTGCAAACTTGTTTTTAACTGAATTCATCTCACTGTTATAAATATTTTCCTGCTCTTTTAATATGCACTCCCTTATCCCACGTGTGCGATAAAACCAAAATACCCCTTCATCATCATAAAGGTATTGCACCCTTACATCACCTTCTAGGACTTGAAGGAAAGACATTACTGCTGGTGGGTTCAAACGGGCCTTGCTAAAAAAGTCTGGTTCATAGGTCATGAGTGCAACCCCTGTTTTATTGGGAAAGACATCGCTTTTGGTCTTTTGGTCATAAGGGTATGTCTTAAGGAAAATAGACCGTAATACACATTTAGCAAGCTCTGGATGAGAAAAATTTTTTGCAGACCTTTCTACTGAATCTGTAAAGACAATTTTATAGCCCTCTAATCCCTTAAATATAATGTCTTCATAACCCTTCATTTCTGGGATATGCCAGGGCATAATTAAGTAGGGATTATCTCTATTGTTCCACACAGCCCTTATCACTTTTCTAGCAATCCTTAAAAGGTCCCTAGTCTGCTTTAAATGTGCCCGTGCTACGATAGTTTTTAAAACTTCTACTGTTTCAGGATGAAAAGGATATGTCTCCCAAGTCCTTTTGGCATAGTCCCCCTTTCCAAAAATATCAGGATAATTGGCATATGTATCAGAAAGCTCACGTACATATCTCTTGGCAGAATTTAATTCTATCTCCCTAAAAAGCCTCCTTTTTAAGATTTTACTTAAGTCCCCTGCAGTAACACTGATTGGTGGGACAAACTCCCCTATATCTTTTAGCCTCCCATAAAGCTGGTCAACATACTCCCTACGATAAGAACCATCATAGCACCTAACTTCTCCTGCCTGAATATCAAAGGGCAAAGTAATAATCATTGCTCCATTTGCAGTAGATATGGCCTTTGTTAGGTATTCAATAAATTGAAGAACCTGCTTCTTATAATCAGAGGCAGTATCTGGGAGCTTTATAGTAGGTTCAAGAATCTCATCTATAAGGATAAGAACCTTTTTACCACTTAAGATACCTGTTAATATATCAGCCCCTGGCACAACTGCATCTTGATCATACTTTTTTAATTTTTCATATTCACCAAGGTTAAGTGCCAAATAGCCCCAAACAGTTTTGATTGACTGTCCATCAAGGGTTGCAGGCGTCAAAGGCGACATGCCTCCACTTATCTCATATTTCCCATTAATAACAATAACCTTCACATCTTCCAATTTACCAATCTTCTTTGCCAGCTCTGTAAGCCTACTAGCCATATCAGAATCATAAAAAGAAAGCACCTCTGTATCCCTAATGGCGTCAGGAGACTTAAAGGCATGCATGATGCTAAGCAAGGTGTGAGATTTACCTCCACCAAAGAGGGAGGTTACAGCAAAAGTCCTTTTTGAACCTTCTCCTATAAAGGCTTCCACTACATCTTGTAAAATTCTCACCATATTGTCTGTAAAGTATGTCCTTTTGAAAAATTCTAAGGCATCAAAATATATCCTTTTTACCTCTTCATCCTTAATTGTTTCTTCGCTTCCTGGCTCTGGTGCAAGATGGCCATCAAACCTTACCTCAAGCACGTCATGCCATGGCTGGCAAGCATTTTTTATCATTTTCACCCCCCTAAAAAATTAAAATATCCTAATCTTTAATACATTTTCGGCCATCTCCCTTTCAGGGTCAGTTTCCAAGAGCACCTTTGAAAATACATGGGCAACAGACCTTGCTTCTTCAAAGGCCCTTGGATTATAACTTCGCATCTCTTCGTAATCGTTTGGCCGTGCCCCTTTTGCTGCCAAATATGAAAGATAGTGAAACATATCAATGGAGTTATTTATTACCATATTTCCACCTTGCACAATGCCCCTTTCTTCAAGATAGCTAGAAAGATATTGGGCGTCTGCCTTTAGTGGCTCAAGAAATGTAAGCTCACTTTTTGAGCCTGATTTTTTAAAAAGATAAGTGTTATTATGTGAAGGCCTTGGAGACCTAATAAAAGAAAATGCATCCACCCCAGTAGCAAGTTTTAACATGATAAGCTCATTTGATGAAACCTTCAATCTTTCAAATCTTTCCCCATTTGATGTTGCCCCAAAAAAGGCCTTTAAAAGCAAATAATATCTTGTTATCGACTCCTCAATGCTTACTGCCTTTTCCTCCTCTCCACAATGTTCTCCTAATGCCTGAAACATACTCTCAGTTGTCCAAGGAAATACATATTTTTCAGTTAAATCTTTTATAGATACTGAGCCCCTTATATCCCTTATATCTTCATACTGTGTAATCCCTGCCAATACCGCCCCCATGGTCCCAATAAGAATGTCTCTTCCTCTAAGCTTATAATCTTCTTTCTTTGAAAGTTTTAAAAGAGATAGTGCCTTTTTCTTAGCCCCTTCAATCATTTTTAACCTAAAAGACTGGTCATTTATCCTGACACTACCACTTACTCCCGACCTCCATACCACTATAATGGATGTATCAAGCCTCATTTTGCCCCTGCCTGTTACCCTTTGGGCAGATTCTGTGACAATGGGAAAGGTATTGGTTATGTGCATCTTAGCCCCTTTCCAGCCTGCATAAAGCAAATTTGCCCAGGCCTCAGGGGAGGTATGGGCATAGTAGGTAACAAGAAGGCCATTTTCTTTTAATTTTGATTTCATAGTTAGAAAGGCAAGATTAAAAAGGGTTTCAAAGTGCTTTGAGGTAAATTCATTTCTATTGGGCACATCAAGAAATCTACCAGGATTGGTTGAGATTTCGCGCCTTGCAAACTCCTGCCATTGGGTTTGGATTTCCTCATAGCTGTTCTCTGTTTTTCTAAAAAATGCCTCAGGGTGAAATCGTGGAATAAGTTTCTTACCATCAGAGTCGCTTAAGGCCCTTTTTAACCACACATAATAGAAATCAGAAAGCTCAGTATATGGAACGTCATCGGCATATGGTGGGTCAGTAACGATTATGTCGTATTTTTGGTCGAGGCTTAAGAGGGAGGTGGCATCGTCGAGGATGGCTTTGACATCGCTATTTACTCCTTTTTTGGCAAGCTTGAGCTGTGATGATAGGCCAAGGGTTGATACAAGATATTCCAACGATTTAGTTTGAAACTCAAGGTCTTTCTTATATCCAATGTAATCATATGTAGTATTGTAATCTATAAAATTCCATACCATCGCTATCCCTCTAAAGGACAACGTGTGCCCAGCCCTTAAAATCGCAGTTGGGCTACCAAAACCAGTTGCCGGATTCCAGGCTACTACATTACTGTTATAATCAAGATGTTTTGTCAAAGCCACAGCTAAATAACTTGCCACTGCTTCTGCATAACCTTTTGCCTTTTCCTTACCCCACCCTTCTTCGATTCTTTCTTCCTCGACTTTCTTTCCTACTTCTCTTATCAGCTTAACGAGTTTGACAAGGATAAAGAGCTGGCGCGGGTTGAAAAGCTGATGCCATTTAAGAAAGCCATAATTGATGACCCATATGCTTCTTGGATCGTAAGGAGCAATAGACTCAGTAGGTATATCCGGAGCACCTTTTTCTATTAGCTCTTCAACCGCTGTTTTAGCTTTTTTCAGATTTTGGTTAAGCTCCTCGCCACATGTTTCAAACTCCAAATTTCTATCAACAACCTTAACCTTTACAAGCAACCTCTGCCTTGCAAACCTTTCATCGCCTGTATGATATTTCTTTAAGGCCCACTTTATATACCATTCTCCATTGTCAGCAATATTTCCCTTATCATCTACATACTTTATCTCATTCCCGCACAATAAACACCTAGCTAAGTTTCTTCTTGCTTCAATATTTGGTTCAGGTACCTCAAATGCTCTGTTTTCGATCCTTATCACATTATGGGCAAGCTTTGCCCTAGAAACTTTACCAACAATTGCATTGACATCGACCACCTTTATATCTACCTTGTCATCCCTTACCACAGGACGCATGAATGCAAGCCTTCGGTATTTACCACTGCCATCTTTTACCCTTGCCAACCAATAATTTCCAATAATAGGTGTCCACCTATCACAGTGAGGGCATTTTACCTCCCAAGTGCCAATATAAACCGCCACATCGTCTTCATAGAGCTCCCTAATATCTTGGTCTTCTTTAAGTTTGTCTATAATCCATTCTCCCCACTTTTTCACATCATAAATAAGCTTTTTAATCCGTCTGCCTTTCCCTAAATGAGATCCCAACTCACTTTTATCTTTTATCTCAATTTCTTCCTCTCCGTATTTAGCAGGATATTCAAGCACTGCCTTAAGAAAGATATAGGCCGTAGGTAAAAGCTCTACTGCTGTTGCCTTAAGACCAAGGCGCATGGCCTCAAGTGGGATAGAGCCAAACCCGGCAAACGGGTCAAGGAGTCTTTTTCCCTCAAAATATTCCTTTACACTTTCAGATATATGAGGATTTGACCTATGTGTGGTTCCACTGCCCAGGCCCACCATATTTTTAAAGGCACTAGGAGAAGCGTTGTCGGGTAGCAAGGAGGCTGCAATAACTGCTCTTGCAGAAGCAAGGGGCTTTCTTGTCCACCAAAAGACCATCTCCCAGAAAGGGGGCCTGCCACCTCCCTGTTTTTCTGAGGCTGACTTTTCATTCACCAACCCTAAAGGGAAAAACTCTGTCTCAATAAACCTCAACCTAGCCCTCCACGCTTCAAATTAAAAATCTCTTGACATTTATTCTATCATTTTATATTGGCTAATTCCACCCCAATTTTTTAATTGGCCCATCCGTCAATATGGCAGATTATATGTGTAAAGTTGCCTTTGAACTTGTATATCCCTCTGCTATATCAATCTGCCTCTCCTCATCTAAAAGAAGCTCATACTCACGCTGGCCGCATATGCTAAGAAGGGGGGATATCCTCTCACAGAGCTCCTTTAGACCTACAGCTCCTTCACTTATCCTTGCCCTTGACCTTCCTGATGTATATATTGTCCTCTCAATCTTTATTTTTTTATTTTGCTCAAAAAACTCTGCATAGACATATCCCCTATCAGCCCCATACCTTATCATATCCCTTGGTGCCCTCTCCCCTGAAAGAAGCTTTACCGCATTTATGATAATTGACTTACCTGCCCCAGTCTCACCTGTGATTATGTTTAGGTGAGGGCAAAATTTTATATCTAGCTCATCTATTATGGCT
>Ga0190286_1000803_pt1 | contig 12308 bp, 14 predicted proteins | sample 48691834_MG_FD_183241 | JGI IMG/M metagenome (GOLD analysis project Ga0190286, IMG submission 183241) | Hydrothermal vent microbial mat bacterial communities from Southern Trench, Guaymas Basin, Mexico - 4869-18-3-4_MG | ecosystem: Environmental > Aquatic > Marine > Hydrothermal vents >... | reverse complement strand
AATGCGCACACGTCGGCATTAGAGAATGCCGACTCCTCGAAATCATGAAGGATTCACCAATCCGAGGAGTGTGCGCTCTCTAGCGCACACACGTCGGCATTAGAGAATGCCGACTCCTCCTGCGGATTGAGGAGCGTGCGTTCTCTAACGCACGCATGTCGGCATTAGAGGATGCCGACTCCTCGAAGCTTCGGAGGCATCTTTAACCCTCTGTGTCCGCTCGAGCATCTCCAGGGCGCTCTTGCGCGTTGCCTCGCTTATGGGCCCCAGCATCAGGGTCAGCTCCTCGAGGCGCTCCTCATCGCCCAGCCTCTCCACCCTGGTCACCGTCCGTCCCCCCACGACCTCCTTCCAGACCCGGAAGTGGGCATCGCCGAAGCAGGCGATCTGGGGAAGGTGGGTGACGCAGAAGACCTGGTGTTCCGGCGTCAGGCGCCAGAGCTTCTGCCCCACGATCATCCCCGCCCGGCCGCCGATCCCCGCGTCTATCTCGTCGAAGATGAGGGTGGGGATGTAGTCGGCCGCCGAGAGGACCGACTTCATGGCCAGCATTAGGCGCGATGTCTCGCCACCGGAGGCGATCTTGGCCAGGGGCTTCGGTGGCTCGCCTATGTTGGGCGAGATCAGGAACTCCACCCTGTCAATGCCGGTGGCGTCGAAGGCGTAGCGCTTCCCGCCAATCTCCACGCCATCCTCTGCCTCTACCTGCTCTATGGACACGGTGAAGCGCGCTTTACCCATATTGAGGTCCGCCAGCTCCCGCTCAATGGCGGCGGCCAGCCTCTCGGCCGCTTCACGGCGCGCCATGGAAAGCTCCCCAGCCAATCGTCCGACCTCAGCGAGCAGCCTTTCCTCTTGCTCTCGTAGCTCGGCGATGCGCTCCTCGCTGTGGACGATGTCGTCCAGCTCCTTCGCCGCCCGCTCGGCGTAGGCCAGTACCTCCTCGATGGAGTCGCCATACTTGCGCTTGAGGTTATAGATCAGGTCCAGCCGCTCCTCAACCTGGCGCAACCGCTCAGGGTTATACTCGATGCTGTCGCGATAGGAGCGCACGCTCCTGGCCAGGTCTTCCAGGCGATAGGAGGCCTCCTCAGCCGCCTTCCGCTGCTCCTGCAGGGTTGGATCCAGCTCCTCGAGCTCCCTCAGGGCCTGGGTCGCTTCGGCCAACAGGTCCAGGACCGATCCCCTCTCCTCATCGCTCTCGTAGAGCGCTCTGTAGGCGGCATCGGCCAGGGCGGTCAGGCGCTCGGCGTTGGCCAAGAGGGTGCGCTCGCGGTTCAGCTCCTCCTCCTCGCCGGGCTGGAGCTTGGCGGCGGCGATCTCCTGCACCTGGTATCGCAGGAGGTCCTCACGCCTTGCCAGCTCCCTCTCGTCTCGCAGGAGACCCTCCAGGCTACGGCGCACCTGTCGCAATTCCCTTACCTTGGCGGTCACCTTATCGCGCAGCTCCCCAAGGCCGGCGAAGCGGTCGAGGAAATCAACGTGCTGCCTCACCCGCTTGAGGGAGAGGTGCTCCGTCTGGCCGTGGATATCTATCAGCTCCTGGCCGATACGTCTCAGGATGCGCAGGGTGACCGCCCGGCCATTCACCCGGCAGACGTTTCTCCCATCCCGGTTGATCTCCCGGCTGAGGATGAGGACCTCCTCATCCTCCCCTTCGAGACCATATTCTTGTAATAAAGGGGCGATGATCCTTTGCAGATCTCCCTTGAGCAGGAATATCCCCTCGATTCGCGCCTGATCCGTGCCGCTGCGGATGACGGTGCTCTCGGCCCTCTCCCCCACCAGGGTGCTGACGGCGTCAATGATGATGGATTTGCCTGCCCCTGTCTCCCCGGTCAGGACGTTGAATCCCGGCGTGAAGGGGATGTGCAGCTTCTCGATTATGGCAAAGTTGGTGACGTTAAGCTCGGCTAACATGGTTATTTTAGCCTCTCCAATAAGGTCCGATAGAAGTATGTCTTAGGTCGCATCCTGATCAAGCGGCAGGTGTGGCGGCTGGCGGTGACCGTTACGGCATCCCCATCCTCCAGCTCCACGTTGATCTGGCCGTCAACCGTCAGGGCGGCGGAGTGGTTGGTGGATACCTCCACCTTCACAGTGGCCTCCGGGGATAGGACCAGGGACCGCGCTGTGGCAAGGTAGGGCAAAAGAGGTGTGACGATGATGCTTCGGAGTTGAGGGGGGAGGATCGGCCCCCCGGCCGCCAGGGAGTAGGCCGTCGAGCCGGTGGGGGTGGCCACGATCACCCCATCGGCCACGTAGGTTGTCAGGTAATCGCCGTCAATGTAGGTCGCCAGGCGTATCACCCTGGCCAATGGGCCCCGGCCAACCACGACGTCGTTGAGGGCCTCATATTCGCCAAGATTTTCCTCGCCGCGGAGGGCTTCGGCGTGGAGCATCATCCGCTCCTCGAGCCAGTACCTCCCTTCCAGCACGGAAGGGAGCTTCTCCGCCACCTCCTCCGGCTCCACTTCTGCCAGGAAGCCCAATCGGCCGAAATTGACCCCCAGGATGGGTGTGGCATAGGGGGCAGCCATCCTCGCCGCCCTCAGGATTGTGCCGTCGCCACCCAGGGTGATCAGTAGGTCGAGATCGGTGAGACGACACTTGATTTTCTCTTCCTCCCAAGACGAGCAAACCCAGGGGGAGGAGCCCAGGGCCTCGATCCGATGGGTCAGCTCCTCGGCCACTCGCTTCGATTCGGGTATTTTGGGGTGGTATAACAGCCCGATCCTCTTCACAGCCGCTCCCCTATTGGTTTGAGGACCCTTTGACTCAACCAGTCCACCACATCGTCCATGCCGACCTCGAACTGCTCGCCCTTGGCCATGGCGCGCACGGTAACCTGACCGCTTTCGATCTCCCGCTCGCCCAAAATCAAGGTGAAATCAACCCCTGCCCTATCGGCCTGCCTCATCTGGGCCTTCAGGCTGCGGTCGCCGAAGGCGAAAACCGCTCCCACCCCTGCTGCCCGCAGGCTCGCCAGGAGCTTAAGCCCGATCCGCTTAGCTGCCTCGCCTCGGTGGGCGATGAAGACCTTGGGAGAGGGCAATTCGGGCACCTGAATCCCCTGATCCTTCATGGTCAGGATGATCCTCTCCATCCCCAATCCGAAGCCGATGCCCGGCGTCGGCTCGCCGCCCAGCTCCTCGATGAGGCCGTCGTAGCGCCCCCCGCCGCCGAGGGCGTTCTGCGCCCCAATCCCCTCGGCCCAGAACTCGAAGACGGTCTTGGTGTAGTAGTCCAGCCCACGCACTAAGCGGTGGTTGAGGTCATAGGGCAGGCCCATGAAGTCGAGATAGCTCCTCAGGGTTTCGAAGTGCTGCCGACAATCGGTGCAGAGGTGATCTATGCTGCGCGGCGCCCCCTCGATGATCCCTTGGCAGCCCTCATTCTTGCAGTCCAATAGGCGCAGGGGGTTGCGCTTTAACCTCACCTTGCAATCGGCACAGATCTCCCCTTCATGCCCGCGGTAATACTCGACCAGGGCCTTCACGTAACCGGGGCGGCACTTGGGGCAGCCGATGCTGTTGAGTTGGATGCTCACGCCCTTGAGCCCGATCTCCCGGTAGAGGTGCCAGGCGATGGAGATGACCTCCAGGTCAACGGCTGGGTCCTGCTCGCCGATGACCTCCACGCCGAATTGGTAGTGCTGACGGTAGCGCCCCGCCTGGGGCCGCTCGTAGCGGAAGATGGGGACGATGTAATAGAGCTTGACCGGCTTGGGCAGAACCCACATCCCATGCTCCAGGTAGGCGCGCATCACCGGAGCCGTGCCTTCAGGGCGTAGGGTTAAGGACTCGCCACCTTTGTCCTTGAAGGTGTACATCTCCTTCTCTACGATATCTGTCCCCTCTCCTATCCCCCGCACGAAGAGGGACGTCTCCTCGAAGATGGGGGTGTTGATCTGTTGATAGCCGTAGAGCTGGCAGAGGCGATGGATCAGCCCTTGGAGGAAGCGCCAGTAGGGTTGGTCCTCCGGTAGGATATCCTGGGTGCCGCGTGGTATCCGATACATGCAAGCCTCCCGATCAGCCGCCTTTGTGCATCAATCAGCTACCCGACAGTTTGCCCAGCAATCCCTTTCTCGCTACAGAGTGGCGTCCTCTGACAAATGGTCTCGCCAATAGCGGAATGATTGGCTTTAAAGCGGATAAGCCCATCTAGGCGAGACCTGACGAATCCTCTCGCCGAGCCTTCGTTAGTTCAGAGGGATGCCATTTCTTGAAATAGAGGCGAGAGGATTCGTCACCATTTGTCATCTGACAAATGGTCTCGCCAATAGCGGAATGATTGGCTTTAAAGCGGATAAGCCCATCTAGGCGAGACCATTTGTCATCGCCACGTCTAATCCGGTGCGAAACGGGGCGTGGACGCCCCTCTTAGCATTGAAGGGGAAATTCCATGGAGCCTCTTCCGTAATCGGATTTGGAGTGCGACGACTCCTGTCGTCGCGGTGCGAAATCAGGAGATTTCGCACTCCATAGAAGGAGGCGATTATTGTCTAACCGTGAGAAATACGATTATAACCTGATGATCCCCAAGATCCAGGACTACTGTATAGAGAGGGAGATCCCTGTTCCCCGCTGGCGGGGCGCTACCCAGGAGGAGCTGGCTGCCTTCCACGCCAACGTCCTGCGGGCCATGAGGACGTTGGGGTTCGAAGTTGCCGAGGAGGATAGACAAGAGGTAGCCTGGGAACTGCTCGAGATGATAAGGGGCCTTGGGGTATTGCAGCCCTTCCTCGAAGAGGACGGCATCGAGGAGATAATCGTGAGGAAGGGCTTCGTGCAGACGGAGAGGGGAGGGCAGATAAGGGATGAGGGCCTCCTGGCACCCGATGAATACTTCTACCGGCTGGCCCGCAGGATCGCCGATATGGAGGGGAAGGAGCTAGGGGCCGAGCAGCCTCAGATCAAGGTCGGTTTGCCCGATGGCTCACGTTTCACGGCTACCATACCACCGATGAGCAGGGAGGGCACGGCCATCAATATAAGGCGCTTCGCCAGGAAGGAGATGACCTTCGATGACCTCATCAGGTGCGGCAGCGTTGATGAGGAGACCGTCGAGTTCCTGGCGGACGTGGCGGCCTCCATGGACGTGAGCATCGTCTTCTCAGGCAAGCCCGGGGCAGGGAAGACCACCTGGCTTAACGCCTTCTCGCGCCATCTGCCCCCTCATGCCCAGGTATCCTGCATCGAGACCTTCGAGGAGCTGAAGCTCCAGATCCCCCATTGGCACCACCTGGTCGTGGAGGAGGACCCGGAGGTGATGGGTGAGGCCATAAACACCACCATACTTCGCATGCGCCCCGACGTCCTCATAATCGGCGAGGTCGTCTCCAGGGAGGCCGTGGAGTATATAATGGCCCTGAACCTGGGCATCGTTACCCACACCACCACCCATTCCAAGAGCGCCAAGCTGGCTTTGACCAGGCTGGAGACGCTATCCCGCAGGTCCGACATCCCCTGGGCAGCGAGGCGGGAGATAATAGGGGCCGGGCTTGGCCTGGTGGTCCACCTGGCCAAGGAGTACGATGAGGAGAAGAGGATGTATAGGCGTTATATGGAGGAGCTTCTGGCCATCAAGGGGGTCGTGAGAGGGAAGTACCAGTGGGAGACCCTGAAGCGATGGGACGGCGATAGCTTCACGCCCCTCAAGGGAGGGAAGGAGATATGGCGAGGCTGATGATAGGGGCAGCGCTGGTCATTATCGCCTACTTGGCGGTGGACGAGCTGCTCTATATCGTCCGACCATTCTTGCGCCGCCACGGGCTCAGATTCCTCTCCCAGCTCAGGAGGGCCGATTGGACAGCTTATATCCCCCTGCCTATCGCCCTGATCCTGGCCCTGCTCATGGCTGCCGCGCCCCTCGTCAGCCTCTACATAGTCATGGTTGGCATCCTCATCGTCCTCTACCTGATCAAACGATCGAAGATGAAGCAGAGGGTCGAATCGGACAGGCAGGTCGCCCAACTGGTCATGGCCTTCCTTAGCATCTATGAGATAAGGCCCTCCATCTTCTCCGTCCTGGAGGCGGCGAGGGAGAAGGTGGATGAGCCCTTGAGAGGCTTTGTCACCTCCGCGGTGGAGACCTTCTACATTACCTCCTCGCCCAAGAGGGCCTTCGACGAGCTGAGGGCGAGGATGGATAACCCCTATCTCAATCAGTTCCTCTACATCCTGGAGAGGAGCGAGACGGCCAGCCGCCGGGCGGTCCTTAACGCCTTGAAAGGCCTGATTGAGCGGCTGAGGAGGCGCGAGCGGCTGCGGACCGAAACCGAGACCAGCCTAGCTGTGGTCACCGGGCAGACCCTCGTTATACTGGTGATCAGCTTGGCAATGGTATTCATTATCGCCCTCGTCGAGCCCCTGCGCAGGGCATATACGGACTCCTCAGGCGGGCAAGCATTGTTCATCATATTGACGGCCATAGCCATCCTCACTGCATATTACATTGATAGACAGGTCATCGCCTTAAAGGAGCGGGTGCTATGAATAAGGGGATTGGCATCGTCCTCATCGCCATAGCCCTGTTGGTCCTGGCCTTTGCGGACGACATTCACTACGCCCTGAGCCGGATGTGGCGGTTTCAGCGCAGGCGCTTTGGGTTGGATCTAAGCAGATTCCGTAGGCTATCTAAAAGGCGGCGACGGCCACAGGTTGATCTCACCGAGATCAGGGACTTTGCCGTCAGCCTGCAACTGGCGATCTCCCTGGAGGAGACGCTTTCGGGGGCTCTGGCGAGGACAGCGGAGCAGTTCTCCGGCCGGGGGTTTTTCGGCGAGCGCCTGAAGCGGCACGTGGAGAGCAAATTGGCCATCTCCCCTGAGGAGGTGATAAGGGGGCTGGCTGAGGAGTTCGGATCCGAGGAGCTGAGGGACCTGCTGACGAAATTGGACCTGGCCAGGGATGGCGGAGTATCCTATGTCGAGGCCCTTTCGGTGAGCGTGAACGCCCTCGAGGAGGAGATCAGGGCCGGGATCGAGCGCGACATCCAGCGGGCCCCCATCGTCCTGACCATACCCATGGTGCTAGGCGTTTTCTTCGTCTCCATCGTCCTCAGCTTATGGCCCTTGATTTCTAGCATGTTGAGGACGCTGCAAACCTACTAGACAGCGGAAGGAGGTGATACCTGTGCTTCAGGAATTGCGGAGGTTCCTGCGGGACGAGGCCGGGCCCGAGCTGGTGGAGTGGGCCGTGGTGACCATAATCCTGCTCGTGGCTACCATCGTCATCCTCAGGGCGGTCGGTGACGAGCTTACGGCGACCTATGAGGCCATAAGGGACTACTTAACGGCCGTTCGGACGGGCGGGCCGCTCCCCTAATCCCTTCCATGGAGGGCGAATGATTCGAGAACTACGGAGGTTCCTGCGGGATGAGGCTGGGCCTGAGTTAGTGGAGTGGGCCGTGGTGACCATAATCCTGCTCCTGGCGACCATCCCCATCCTCATCGCCATCAGCGACGAGTTAAAGAGGATCTTCGAGGATATATTAGCCCAGTTGGAGCGCATCCCGGGAGATTAGCGAGATGGTACCCTTGACCAAGCTGGGCATCACCGCCTGGCTGGGGGCGGTGGCTCTCCTTGACCTGCGCACAGCCACCATCCCCAACTGGCTGACGTTGCCCGTAATGGCGGTCGCAGGGGGATGGCGGCTATACCAGGGCCACTGGCACGTGCTGCTGATTTGGGCGATGCTTTATTTGGTGTGGAGGGTCAATATCGTGGGGGGAGGCGACGCTAAGCTGCTGATGGGCCTCTTCGCCCTTTTCCCCACCCTCGATTTCGCCTTCGCTTTCGCGGCCATGGTGCTGGTTTTAAGTGTGCCCTTGGTTGTGGTCCGCTACCGGGGCAAGTGCCCCGCCGACATCATCTATGGGATAGTGGATAGGGTGCAGACGGGCCGACTCCTCCCCACCCGCGAGGAGCTAGAGGAGCGAGGCCGGCCCTATGCCTGGACCTTCTGCCTGCCGGGGGCGATCTACCTATGGTTGCTTTGGTAGTCAACGGATTGGTCAGCCGATTGAACGGATCGGTCAGCCGATTTAACGGATTAAACGGATTAGGTAATCCGTTTAATCGGCTTAATCGGCTGACTCGGCTTAATCGGCTGACCGGGGGTAAGAGGGGTGCCATCCTCATCCAATTCGCCCTCTTGGTCCCCATCTTCGTTCTCATCGCCCTTGGGAGCTTCGAGGTGTGGAAGGCCATATCCGTCAAGCACTCCCTCCATTCGGGGACATACCAGGCTGTGAGGTATTTATCCCTCAACCCGGTTGAATCCCTTGACCCGGAGGATTGGGAGGCGGTGGCTAGGGGGCTCATCACCAAAGAGCTGGCAAACAATGGCTTTGTTAAGGGCCACGTGGCCGAGATGGTCCGTATCTACATTGACATGCCAGAGAAGCTGGACTGCGATGAGCCCTTCGCCATCAAAGCGGAGCTATCCTGGAGGGCTGTCATTCCCCATCTCCCCCGTGAGAACTGGGTACTTGCCGACCGATGTGAGGGCCGCATAGTGTGCCGCTCTGGGGAGTAGCCTATGATCGCTTTGATGAGAGACAAAAGGGGCTCAGCCGACCTCATCCAATTCGTCTTGATAGTCCCCATCTTCGTCCTCATCTTCTACGGCCTCTTCGAGGTCTGGAGGCTCGTATCGGTAAAAGGGTCCCTGCGTGCGGGGACCTATCAAGCAGCGCGTTACCTTTCCGTCAACAACGACCGGTGGAGATACGATCGGGCGGTGGCGGCGGAGATCATCTACCGCGAGTTGGAGAACAATAGCCTGTTGGACCGCGATGAAGCCAGGAGCCTGGTTGAGATTTACATCCCAGCCTATAGGCCGGCTTGCTACAGGCTCTTCACCGTGAGGGCGGAGTTGGAACTCCCTTGGCCCACCATCATCCCCCCTCTCCGCACCAGAAACGTGAGGCTGGTCGAGCAGCACACAAGCTACATCGAGTGCGGCCCCACGTGGGCGCCGACGCCGACACCAACCCCCACTCCGGAGCGAGGCGAATAAGTGCTTGTTAGGGACGAGAGAGGCGCTACCATTGTCACATATGCCTTGTTACTCCCCATCTTCATCCTCCTCATCCTTGGGACCTTCGAGGTGTGGAAGATCATCTCCATCAAGCAATCCTTGAATGCGGGGACCTACAAGGCGGCACGGTACTTATCCGCCAACAATGACCGCTGGCAGGCCGACCGGGAGAGGGCAAGGGAGATCATCTGGCGCGAGTTGGAGAACAATGGGTTACTGGGCGACGACGTCAGAGAGCTGGTCGAGATCTACATCCCAGCCCATAGGCCGGCTTGCGGTGCGCTCTTCACTGTGAGGGCGGAACTGGAATTGCCCTGGGCTACCGTTATCCCCTATCTCCCCTCCAGGAATATGCTGTTAGTCGAACAACATACCAGTTACATCGAGTGCACCGGCTATTGGGTGCCGCCAGAAAAGCGCGGTTATTAGCCTTGCCTGGAGGGCTCAAGGCACCAGGCTGAAGGAGCTAAAGGGCGCTGGAAGCGCCCTAAATCGCTTCTGGGCTCCAGGTGATGGGGCCGAGGGCCAAGGGAATTCCCTTGACCCTCGGCCCCTTTTTATGTAGAATAGACGAGGCATCATATGATTCGAGGAGTAGGATGCTCTCTAAGCCTTTATAGCGCTAGAGAACGCCAATTCCTCCGCAAATTGGTCTACCGAGAAAGGGCGAGGAATGATCTGGTTTCTGTGGGTAGTAGGCACCTTCATCGCCGTGACCGTCTCCAGCGGCCTGGCGGGGCGATATGGCAAGGGGTGGCTCTTCGCCATCTACGCCGTCTCCATCGTCATCGCCAACGTGACGGCTTCCAAGCTCATGACCGTCTTCGGCTTAACAGTGGCTGCGGCAGACATCATCTATACCATTGGCTTCACCACCATTGACCTCATCAACGAGTATTACGGCAAGGAGGAGGCCAAAAGGGCTATCGTCACCGCCTTCTTCGCCAATGTCCTCTGGGCCTTCTCGGCCTACATCGCCGTAGAGCTGCCGCCGGCCGACCTCTTCGCTGAGATGCAGCCTCATTTCGCTGCTGTGATCGGCGCCGCACCGCGCATCGTCGCCGCCAGCATGACCGCCTACTATATCGCCAGCCGCAGTGACGTCTTCGTCTACCATGCCATCCGACTCCTCGGCCTCCCCGTATGGACGCGAATCATCGGCTCTAACGGCGTCTCCCTCTTGGTGGATAGCGTCATCTTCAGCACTATGGCCTTCTATGGTATCTTTCCCCTCGCCCCGGTCATCGTGGGCCAATATATCACCAAGATTGTAATCACCTTGATTAATATCCCCTTCGCTTACCTGGCGCGTGCCGTCTTCCACTGGAGCGCCCAAAGCCAACCCAGAGTCCCTTTAGTCCCCTCAGCCCCTTCTTCTTGGCCCCGAAAAATTGATAGGCGAAGCAATGCGTGATCATCCGTTAATCCGTTGTCCATCCGTTGGCCACCGCTCAGGTTTCGTGGCCGTCATTGGCAAACCCAATGTGGGCAAATCAACCCTCATCAACGCCTATGTGGGGCAGAAGGTGGCCATCGTATCGGAGAAGCCTCAGACCACCCGCCGTCGCATCCGGGGCATCCTGACCCGCCCCGACGCCCAGGTCATCTTCGTAGACACCCCCGGCATCCACAAGCCCCGCCACAAGCTAGGCGAGTTCATGGTGGAGACGGCGGTGCGCTCCATACCAGACGCCGATGTGGTCCTCTTTATGGTTGATGTCTCTGAGCTGCCCACGGATGAAGACCGGCAGATCGCTCAATTGATCAGAGAGCGATGTCGAGCCCCGGTCATCCTTGTCCTAAACAAAGCCGACCTCCTCCCTCCTCAGCGGGTCGAGGAGAATACCAAGGCCTACTTCGCGTTGGGTGACTTCGCCGACTGGATGATGATCTCGGCCACACGGGGTGATAACCGTGACAAGCTCTTGGAGATGGTCATCGCCCGGCTGCCGGAGGGGCCCCAGTACTACCCGCCGGAGCAGGTCACCGATCAGATGGAGCGGGCCATCGCCGCCGAGCTGGTCCGCGAGCAGGTGCTGCGCTTCACCCACCAAGAGGTCCCACATGCCGTGGCCGTCCTGGTAGACGAATTCAGGGAGAGGGGCCCAGACCTCACCTACATCAGCGCTACTATCTACGTGGAGAAAGGCTCGCAGAAGGGGATAATCATCGGCGAAGGGGGGAGGATGCTGAAGCGCATCGGGAAGGCGGCAAGGGAGGAGATGGAGCGGTTATTGGGCACCAAGGTCTACCTCGACCTCTGGGTCAAGGTGCGCAAGAAGTGGCGTAAAGACGAGGCGGCCCTCAAATGGTTCGGCTACGCCCCGCCGAAGCGGAGAAGAAAATAAGGGGGCGGAAGAGCCTTTTCCGCCCCCTTATAACTCGCCCACAGTGCGAATCAACCCTTCATCACCGCCAGCGGCCTGAGCTTAGCTACCTTGCGGGCCAGTCCGGCTCGGTGCACCACCTCCACCACGCGGTCAATGTCCTTGTAGGCCTCGGGGGCCTCCTCGGCCAGCCCAGCCATGCTGCCAGCCCTCACCTGGATGCCCTGAGCTTCCAGCCGTTTCCTCAGCTCAGAGCCGCGTATTTTCCTCTTAGCCGCCCGGCGGCTCATCAACCTCCCCGCCCCATGGCAAGTGGTGCCGAAGGACTCCTCCATCGCCTTCTGGGTGCCCACCAAGACGTAGGAGGCGGTGCCCATATCGCCGGGGATAAGCACCGGCTGACCAACGTGGCGGTAGGCCTCCGGCACATCCGGGTGGCCGGGCGGGAAGGCACGCGTGGCCCCCTTGCGGTGGACGCACAACTTGACCTGCTCGCCGTCCACGGTGTGGGTCTCGAACTTGGCGATGTTGTGGGCCACGCCGTAAAGGAGGTGGAGTTCCCAGTTCTTCACCTTGCCGGCCAGCACCTGTTCGAAGGCCTGGCGGACGAAGTGGGTGATGCACTGGCGGTTGGCGAAGCCGTAGTTGGCCGCCGAAGCCATGGCCCCGAAGTACTGGCGCCCCTCCGGGGAATCAATGGGGGCGCAGACCAGCTCCCGGTCGGGGAGCTTGATGCCGTATTTGGCCACCGCGCTCTGGAGCGCTTTGACATAATCGGTGCAGACCTGGTGGCCGAAACCGCGGGAGCCGGTGTGGATCTGGATGGCGAGCTGCCCTTGGAAGAGGCCGAAGGCCTCGGCCACCTCCTCATCGTAGACCTCAACCACTTCCTCCACCTCCACGAAGTGGTTGCCTGAGCCCAGGGTGCCCAGT
>Ga0190286_1000802_pt1 | contig 12308 bp, 13 predicted proteins | sample 48691834_MG_FD_183241 | JGI IMG/M metagenome (GOLD analysis project Ga0190286, IMG submission 183241) | Hydrothermal vent microbial mat bacterial communities from Southern Trench, Guaymas Basin, Mexico - 4869-18-3-4_MG | ecosystem: Environmental > Aquatic > Marine > Hydrothermal vents >... | reverse complement strand
GGGGGAATGTGAGGTGGTTACCTTGAATAAAGTAGATGGAACGCCTATAACTCCTCCGGAGATATTGGAGAAACTGGAGGAAATACACCCGTGAGAGAGACCGCTCACCTCATCCACAAATACCTGCGCTCCACGAAGAGATTCCCCCATGTCTGGTGCCCAGGGTGTGGGATAGGGATCTTCATGGGAGCTCTAATTCGAGCCATTGACCGAGTTGGGTACAGCAAGGATGACATCGTTCTTGTCTCCGGCATTGGCTGCTCTGGGCGACTCCCCGTTTATGTTGATTTCAACACCCTCCACACCACCCATGGGAGAGCCCTCACTTTCGCCACCGGGATAAAGCTGGCCAAACCCCGGCTTAAGGTGATCACTATAATGGGGGATGGGGATGCTATAGCCATTGGAGGAAATCACCTCATCCATGCTGCCAGGCGAAACGTGGAAATCGCCGCCTTTGTCATCAACAACCAGGTCTATGGGATGACTGGAGGGCAGTGTTCCCCTACCACTCCGGTGGGAATGAAAACCAGTTCCTCCCCCTACGGGAATCTGGAGCCTCACTTTGACCTTTGCCGCCTTATGGAAGCCGCCGGAGCAGTCTTTGTTGGCAGATCGACCGTTTATCACACCCCTCTCCTAGAGCGATTGATAGAGAAGGCCCTTAAGAAGAAAGGGTTCGCTGTGGTGGAGGTCATTTCCCAATGTACAACTTACGGAGGGAGGTGGCTCGGGTTAAATTCCTCGGTCGAGATGATGAAGTGGCAAAAGGAGAACGCTGTTCCCATTGAAAGGGCGAGGGAGCTTAAGGAAGAGGAGCTTGAGGGGAAGATAGTGATCGGCACCCTGGTGGATCGGGAGGCACCAACCTACCATGAGGAATATGGGAGACTCCTTCAAGAAGGAGTCAAGGTATGAAATAAGGATCGCCGGTTCCGGAGGGCAAGGGATAATCCTCGCGGGGATAATCCTGGCAGAGGCGGCAATTTCGGAAGGCAAATTCGCAGCCCACAGTCAGAACTATGGCCCTGAAGCCCGAGGAGGCACCTCGGTTTCTGAAGTGGTGTTGAGTGGGGATGAGATCGATTATCCCCAAGCTGTAAAGCTGGACCTCCTCCTTGCCCTTACCCAAACTGCCTGTGACCGGAACCTTCCTGATATGAAACCGGAGGGCCTGGTTATTGTGGACTCGGAATTGGTGAAGAGGATTCTTTGGGGGAAAGTGGTGCGGCTCCCCTTCCTGCGGATGGCCCAGGAGAGGGGGCGGGAGAGGGCCATCAACATGGCTGCCTTGGGTGCACTGGCTGCCTTCTGTCCTCTCATCTCTCGCCGCTCTCTGAGGCGGGCAATAATAAAAAAGCTTTCTTCTGAAAAAGTGGAGGTGAATCTTTTAGCCTTTGATGAGGGCCTGAAACTCGCCCGCAGATTGAGAAAGAGCCTTAAGTTTGTGGAGACGAGCGAGGAGTTTGAGATATAAGTGGAGATGCCGAGTTACACCCATGTGAGGGTGCCTCAGTTACCATGGTACGGGGATAGCGAACTCGAACTCCGCTTTCCTGCGTCCTGGAAGGTGGAGGTCTATCGAATGAAAGGGCACAATGCTCCCGGCCTGACCGAGCGGGAAATAAGGCACGCCTTTTCCCATCCCATTGGTACGGAGCGGATTGAGGATTTGGCCCGGGGGAAAGGGGAGGTAGTGATACTTTTCGATGATCTGACCAGACCTACCAGGGCGGCGGAGATCATTCCTCATGTTCTGGAGGAGCTAGCCAGAGCCGGCGTTCGGGATGAACAGATCCGATTTATCGCTGCCCTGGGTGCTCATGGTGCGCTTAACCGCCTGGGCTGGGCGAAGAAGCTGGGCGAAGCGGTGCTCAGCCGTTTCCCCGTTTACAACCATAATCCCTACGAAAACTGCATTTTCTTGGGGAAAACAAGCCGAGGCATTCCTATATCAATTAATGCTGAGGTGATGAAATGCGACCTGAAGATCGGCCTGGGATGTATTCTCCCACACCGGCTTACTGGTTTTGGCGGCGGAGGGAAGATCATCCTGCCTGGGGTAGCTTCTATTGACACAATTGAAGCCACGCACTCCCTGGAGAAGGAAGCCTTTGCCTCTCAACTGGACACGATAGCGCAAATGGGAAGATTTGAGGAAAACCCGATGCGACCTGAGGTCGAAGAAGCTGCTCAGATGGCTCAGCTAGATGTCAAAATAGACCTGCTGGTTGGCTATAGAAGGGAAACCGTAGGCATCTTTGTGGGCGATCCCATCGCTGAACACCATTACGGCGTTGAGCGAGCAAAGGAACATTATGCCACTTTGGGAACTCAGGGAGCTGACATCGTTGTTGCCAATGCCTATTCTAAGGCTGGCGAGGCCTTCGTGGCTGTGCTTGGCGCTACCAAGGTGCTCAAAGATGAAGGGGGAGATCTGGTGATCATCAGCACTACTCCGGAGGGACAGGTGACTCACTATCTCAGTCGGAGCTTCGGGAAGTCGATTGGGGGAAGGCTATGGCGAGCGAAGACTGCCCTGCCCTCTAAGGTGGATCGGCTTATTATGCTCACCCCCTTCCCGGATCGGACGGCTGCAGACTGGCTTGCCCCCGCAGACTCAATTGTCTGGTGTGAAACGTGGGACGAGGTTTTGAAGCACTTGGTTATCGGTCATGGTAGTGGTACCAAGGTAGCGGTGATTCCTGATGCCACAATCCAATATTTCCCTGCCTCTTGATCCGGAGTAATTCAGATGAGGTTTGTAGATTTGCTGGACTCCGGTTTGACGTTGGCTGACCTTTGCATTTCGCTGAACATTGACAGTTCCAATCTCGACACCTATCATGTTTGCCAGGGTTCACGCCTGATTAGTTTAAAAGCAGGAGGAGCGAAATGGAGGTGGTGAAGTTTAAGGATGCCAGTTCATACGAGCCTGAAAAGGGTTGGTACCGGGCCTCTTTGGCGGGGAAAGGTTCTGTTTCGGTCGAGTATTTTGAAAAGCCGGCTGGTCACTCTTCGCCAATGCATAAACATGAGAATGAACAGATCACCATCGTAATCAGGGGACAAATGAAAGTCTATACCGAGGATGGACAAGTTATCCTTGGAGAAATGGATTCAGTTTTCTTTGATGGGAATGAGCCCCACAGAGTAGAGAATGTCGGGAAGGAGAAGGCAGTGGGGATAGATATATTTATACCGGGAAGGTCTTTTGATTTCTGGCTGAGACATTCCAGCAAGTCTGATTGAAGGCAGGGATCAGGCACTTCCTCAGAGCAGTGCTATGGGAGGAATTATGCGGATAGCTACAAAAACGCACTTGCCTGTCTTTCGCAGAGGTCTTGCGGAGGCTTGAAGTGAGCGATTTGGGGAGGATACATAGCTTGGCAGAGGAGCTCGAAAGGCTGTTGCGATTGCAGAGTTTGCCCCTGGCTTTGAAGATGCTAAGAGGCACGGATGAGATTCCAGAAGAGGCGCAACGCCCAGTGAGAGATATGGGATATCATTTGTCTTTTTGTCAGACCCTAGCCTTATCACGGCGACAGGGGCTCACCATTGCTGAGGCCAAGGAAGACATGTGGTGTTTCGAGCCAGTGGTAGGGTTGGGCTTTTCCAAACCGCCACAGCGCTTTTTGGAAGGCTATAATCGTTATCCTGGCACAGCAAGCACTTTAGAAGCTGGCTCTACTTGGGCTAGGAACATGCCACGTTTTGAACCTGGTATTTATTCCGCGGTTGTGGTGGCCCCTCTAGCGAGGGCCAACTTCGAACCAGATCTGTTTATTCTATATGGTGACCCAGCTAAAATGACTCAGATAATGCTAGCGAAGAACTGGATAGATGGAAAGGATATTAGCACGACTTTGTCCGGCCATGCGGCTTGTGTTTATTACGTGGTGCCTCCGATGAAAGAGAAAGAATGGCATATAAGTCTTCCTTGTGGCGGTGACTTGAGAAGGGCCGCCTGTGAGGTTCATAACATGGTCTTTTCAGCCCCCATAGAAGCGTTAGAAGACTTATTCCTAGGGCTTAGGGCGATCCAGAGCGAGGGCTTGGGATTACCTCTGCATATCTCGCCCGCTATCGAGTACCCCTTGCCAGAAGCCTACGTCGAGATAGGGAAGTTATTGGGGATGGATTGGGTTAAGTAAACTTGATGTTTGGTTCCTGCCGCATTCTAGATTTAACTGATGAGAAAGGTTTCTTAGCTGGCCGGATTTTAGCCGACCTAGGGGCTGATGTCATAAAGGTGGAGAAGCCTGGGGGAGATCCCTCGCGCAACATTGGCCCCTTTTACCATGATATTGCCGACCCGGAAAAAAGCCTCTACTGGTTGGCTTTCAACACCAATAAACGGGGGATCACCCTGAATCTTGAATGTGCCAGCGGTCGTGAGATTTTTCGGAGATTAACAAAAAAAACCGATGTCGTCATAGAATCCTTCTCAGGGGAGCTGAATAAACCTGGACCCTGCCTGGGAGAGGACACAGAATACGTCTGTACTAAGCTCCTAAGCATTCCCGATGAGCTGTTTGTGGAACTGCTGCTAGAGGGAGTATTCGAGTAAAAGAAATGCGCAAGCTTGCATTGTGCCCTAGTTTTCCCCTCTCTTGAGTTCTGGTGATGCTAGCTCCCAGCAGTTCTCCGGCAGGCCTTTCCGACTTTTGTGCTTGTGGAGGACGCCTGTCAGGCTTTTAAGGAGTTCCTTTGAACGGCTTCTGGAAAGCGCCATGAACAGTACAAATGTTTCTGAGGTTGTGTAAATTGAGGCAGAGACCTGTTTTCTACGGGTGGTGGATCGTCCTATCTTGCTCTATTGTCTCTGTGTGGGCCGGGAACATTTTCTTCGGCATCACCGCTTTTGTAAACCCCATAGTCAAGGAGTTTGGTTGGACCTATCTGGCTGTCTCTCTGGCTGCCTCCCTACGCAGCGCGGAAATGGGGCTCTTGGGTCCGGTGATGGGCTTCCTAGCTGACAGGCTGGGACCTAGGAAGGTAGTCTTCGCCAACGGTCTGGTGACTGGGACAGGTTTCCTCCTGCTGGGCCACACGAGTTCCTTGGTCATGTTCTATGCTGGCTTTATTGTGCTGTCCCTGGGCTTTAGTGGATTAGGCCAGGTAATTACCACCACTGCCGTGGCCAATTGGTTTAAGAGAAGGGTGGGCTGGGCTACCGGTTTGGCCATCGCTGGCTATGGTGCTGGTGGGATCCTGCTACCCTTGGTTGTCTGGCTCATTGCGCACTACGGATGGCGGGCGAGTTTGGTCATCCTGGGCTTCAGCACTTGGCTTGTTGTCCTTCCAGCATCGCTCTTCCTGCGGCACAGGCCAGAGCAGTATGGGTACCTACCCGACGGTAGTAGTTCAGTGGCTCTGGAAACGCAGCCAAGTGGAGTCAAAATAGCCCCTCCTGCAGAAGTGGAATTCACCGCGGCCTGTGCTCTGAAGACCAGAACCTTCTGGCTTGTGGCGTTTACCTTCGCCATCCAATACATGGTCCTGAATGCCGTGACCCTCCACGTAATGCCCTACTTTGCTAGCCTAGGTTTGCCGGAAGGGCTAGCAGCTATAGTAGCAATGTTCATCCCCCTCGCCAGCATCGCTGGCCGGTTGTCTTTTGGCTGGCTGGGGGATGTCCTTGACAGAAGATATGCCCTGGCTCTAGGCTTTCTTTTCCAGACTGCTGGCCTGGCTTTCTTCTGCTACGGGCACGTTTTATGGCAGTTCATCGCTTTTCTAGCCTTGTTTGGGCCGGGCTTTGGAGGGACGATGGCTCTCAGGCCCGCCATCCTGAGGGAATACTTCGGGCGCATCTCCTTCGGCTCCATCTTTGGCCTGGTCATGGTAGTTACGACCGTTGGGGCGATATTCGGCCCAGCCTTTGCTGGTTGGGTATTCGATGTTGAAGGGAGTTACAAGGTGGCCTGGTTAATTTTTACCCTGGCCACCATGGCTGCAGTGCCGCTCGTATTGGCGATAAGGAAGGATAAGTCGCTGTTTTAACTATGTAGTAACACCTTTTTAAGGTAATGATTCCCTTCCAGTGACGGGAATTATGACGTAATCTGCTTGCTTGACAAATCTGGCTTCTGCTGTTACAGTGTGAGAAAAGCGGTAAATCAGCTTTAAAGGAGGTGGTGCAATATGCTTGTAGTGAGGGGTGGTGAATCCTTGCCAGAGTTAAGAAAGTTAGCAAAGGAGGAGAGATGAGAAGCAAGTGGCTGTTAGTGATTATAGGCCTTGTATTGGTTCTGGGGTTAGCGCTGCCTGCATGTAAGGGGGCACCGAAGGCAACCCCCACACCTGCACCTGCACCAGCCCCAGCGCCTAGCCCAAGCCCGGCCCCTGCCCCTGTATCTCTTCCGGCAAAGGTGGTGATTGGCCATCCGGTATGTCTCTCTGGGAAGTATGCTAAACCAGGAGAACAGGCTATCGGTGGTATAAAGGCATGCATTAAATGGGTTAACGAGGTCTATGGTGGAGTTAAGATAGGAGGGAAGGGGATTCCGCTCGAATATAAATATTATGACTGTGAATCCAAGAAAGAGAACGTGACAAGCCTTATAGAGCGGCTAATCACGGTTGACAAGGTGGATTTCATTATGGCCCCCTATAGCTCAGGGCTTACCCTTGCTGGAGCTCCTGTAGCCGAAAAATATAGCGTGCTCTACATGGACCACGGCGGTGCCAGCGACCGAATCTTCGAACAGGGATATAAATACATAGTCCAGACAATTGGTCCGGGCACCAGGTATCATATAGGGACTCTCGACATGGTTCAGCAGATCGACCCGTCGGCCAAAAGAGTTGCCCTGGCTTATGAGGATTCCGAGTTCGCCAGAATGGTTATGAAGGGGGCCAAAGAGCATGCCACCAAGCTTGGTTTTGAAGTTGTTTTTGAGCGCACCTATACCAAGGGGGTAACTGACCTGACGCCCCTACTTTCCGACCTGAAGGCAAGTAAGCCAGATATAGTACTTGGCGGCGGACACTTCGAAGATGGTCAGCTGTTCAACCGACAAATGGCAGATCTGGACATAGATGTCAAGGCTCTCTCACTGATAGCCGCCCCCATGCTGCCGGCTTACTATGAAGCTCTAGGCACCATGGCCGAGGGGGTAATGGGTCCTACCCACTGGTCATACGGCGTCACATATTCTCCTGAGGCAGCTAAGGAGGTCGGCCTGGACTGGATCGGTCCGAGTCAGGACGAATTTGTGGCTCTGTTCAAGGAGGCTCTGGGGAAGGACATATTGCCGGACTATCACGCTGCTGAAGCTGGAGCAGCTATTTTGTCGTTAACAAAGGGGATAGAGATGGCTGGCAGCATTGATTCTGACCAGGTCAGAGCTGCTCTCGGCAAGCTCAAGTTCATGTCATTCTACGGAGGCTGGGATATTGATGATGAGACGGGGCTTCAGATCGGACATTCAATGGTAGATGTCCAGTGGCAAGATGGCAAATTGGTTATCGTCTGGCCTCCAGAAGCTAAAACAGGCGAAGTCTGCTACCCTATGCCTACTTTCGCTGAGAAAGCTGCCGGGAAAAAGGCTATTCCGTAATACGGGCTGGAGAGTCGTCATAACTTAAAAAAGAGCTGAGATAGATTGTATTTCGCTCAAAGAGGTTATTTTGTGAAATCTCCTCTTCTGGGGGTTTGGCGTTATTCCCTAGAGGAGGAGGTTTTTTTATTTACTTCAACCAAACTTATGGTAGCTAATCAAGCTTAGCGAGGTAAGCCAAAGTATGGTTTGGGAACAGCTAGGTGGGAATTTGACCCAAGGGCTGGTCTTGGGGGCGGTCTATGGTGTAGCCACCATGGGTTTGAGCCTGATATTCGGAGTCCTCAGGGTGGTTAATGTGGGACATGGGCCTTTCATCATGGTGGGGGCATTTGTCACATTAAGCATGTTCATGGCCCTAGGTGTAGCTCCGGTAGCAGCGATCCCTGCGGCGCTGCTGGTGGGTATTGCATTAGGATTCGTCTTCTTTTACACCACAATGCGGAGGTTAATTAAAGCTCCCGAACTCGCCTCGCTTCTGGCTACCTTCGCTATGGGCATTCTCTTGGAAGAAATTGTAAAGCACATTTTTGGTGCTGAGTTCAGGGGCTACACCTGGGATGTAGGCAAGATAGTCTTGCCTATGACAGTCATGCCCATGACCAAGGTCTATGCTTTCATTGGCAGTATTGTTGTAGCAGCACTTCTTTACTTGTGGTTCAACAGAACAAGGATGGGCACTGCAATAAGGACTGTAGTTGAGGACAGCGAAGGAGCGAGGGTTTGTGGAGTTAATGTGGGCTGGATTTATGCCTTAAGCTTTGCCATAGGGATCGGCTTGACTGTGATGAGCGGCGTCTTTCTTGCCATGTTTATTCCGGTGGGCATCAACCCTTATATGGGCGGAGCTTACACCTTGAAGGCCTTTGTCATAGCTGTATTAGGTGGCCTTACTTCGCCCTATGGTGCTTTCTTTGGTGGGTTGATATTTGGCCTGGTAGAGAACGGCTCTTATACCTTGTTTGCCCTGCTGCCCCATGTAGAACCTTTCGCCCTGACCCGATTCTTAACTTTCCTAATACTGCTCATCATTCTCTTGATTAGACCTACGGGGCTTTTGGGAGCCAAAAAATGAGGCCAAAATTTGTGAAGTACTACCCCTTGATCCCCGTCTATATGGCATATCTTATCATGTTTGTAGTTGGCTGCACTATGCCGGGGATGTGGCAGATGGTGGCGATGCTTGCCTTCTATTGTGCCATAGGGCAGGCTTTCAACATATTTCTGGGGATGACAGGCTATGTAGATTTTGGTTACGTAGCCTTCCTGGCTCTGGGCACCTACGGAATGGCTCTAGGCATAACTGCCTTCTACCACACTGGGCTTGGTATAGGAATCATATTTATAGGGCTTGCTCTAGGGGTGGTCATGGCGACTCTGCTATCGCTGGCTGTAGGTGCTGTTGCTTTGAGGCTCAGGGGAGCCTATTTTGCCATTGCCACCATAGGGGTAAACGAGGGCTTTAGGTACTTTGTTGAAGGGGCAAAAATATGGGGTGGCTCTGAGGGTTTGATATTTTCCGGGGAGTTAAAAGAGGCCTTTGGAGCGAAAATGGCCAGCCAGCTATCCACATTCTGGGCCGATGTGATGGTGTTTATCATAGCTGCTGTAGCCGCCTTTGTAACTATTCATTACATGAGGAGCAAGATTGGTTATGCCTTAACCGCCCTGAGAGAGGATGAAGATGCCGCCAAGGTTATGGGTATCAATGTCACCAAATACAAAATAATGGCTTTCATAACCAGTGCTTCATTCGCTGGGCTGATTGGAGCCGCTGCCTGGGCATTAAAGCTGACCTATGTGTTCCCGCCCGATGTATTCGAAATAGCTTACACTGTGGAGTGCATAATTGTTGTCCTGCTTGGCGGTGCCGGCACTCTTCTTGGTCCTGTGGTGGGAGGGCTAGTCTACGCGCTTTCCAAGTATTGGCTGGCCGTGGTCGCTCCCGGCTTCCAGTTGCTCATTTTCGCCCCGATCATCATTGTCATCATTGTTGCCTTTCCAGAGGGGATTATGGGCGTGGTGAAACGGGGGACAAAAGGCACATGGCTGGAGAGATATATCGTGTAGGGGGAGACTATGGCATTATTGAAACTGGAGAATATAACCAAGAGGTTTGGCGGTCTTGTAGCTGTAAATGGCGTAAGTTTGGAAATCGAAGCTGGGGAACTTATCGGCATAGTTGGCCCAAATGGTAGCGGGAAGACGACCCTCTACAATGTCATTAGCGGCGTTTACTCTCCAGAAGAAGGCAAAGTTATCTTCGAGGATAAGGATATAACACGCCTCCCGCCGTATAGGAGAGCCCCCCTGGGGATTGGGAGGACATTCCAGATTCCCAGACCTTTTAGTTCGGCTACTGTCAGGGAGAATGTTGCCGTTGGAGCTATGTTTGGCACGCTAAGTGGGAAAGTTAGCGTGGATGAATCTTTAGAGATAGCAGACCGTTACATTGAGCTTGTTGGTTTAAAGGCTTATAAAGATAAGGCATCGGGCGGGCTAACTCCAGTAGACAAGAAGCTGATGGAGATTGCCCGTGCGTTAGCCATGAAGCCCAAGCTGCTCCTTATGGATGAAGCCATGGCCGGGATGCATCCCAGGGACATCGATGAGATGGTCAGGTTTCTGAAGAAGGTCGGTGAGGAGGAGGGGATAGCAATTGTTTCCATGGTGGAGCATATTATGCGTGCCGTGGCGGGGTTTGCCCAGAGGGTGGTGGTGATGTACCAAGGGGCAAAGTTGGTTGATGCTCCTACCGCTGAAGCTTTAAGCGATCCCAGGGTTATAGATGTTTATCTGGGGCGTCCATCAGGAGGTTAAAATGCTGAAGGTCGAGAATCTTGAATCGGGATATGGACCCATGCAGGTATTGTGGGGGCCAAGCCTAGAGGTGAAGAGGGGCTTGATAACTTCCTTGCTGGGGCCAAATGGAGTGGGGAAAACGACTACTTTGAGCACCATCCTGGGGATGGTGGATCCCTGGGGTGGAAAAATTACCTATGAGGAGAAAGATATCACCCACCTGCCCACCCACAAAAAGGTGGATATGGGCATCATTTTAGTTCCCGAAGGAAGGCATTTATTTGCTGGCATGAGCACCCACGAAAATTTGACCATGGGGGCCTATCCCAAGGAGGCCGCTAAAAATATGGCTGAATCTCTCGAGCTTGTATATTCTCTATTCCCTGTCCTGAAGGAAAGGGCCAAGCAAAGGGCTGGGTCGTTGAGCGGTGGGGAGCAGCAGATGCTTACCATAGCCAGGGCATTAATGAGTAAACCGAAATTGTTGATGCTTGATGAGCCAAGCCAGGGATTAGCTCCAAAGCTGGTGGGTGAGGTTTTTGATACCATCGAGAAAATGAGAGCTGAGATAGGCTTAACCATACTCCTCGTGGAGCAGAACGTTGAGGCCTCCCTTAGCATCTCAGACTACGTTTATATCATGCATGAAGGGAGGATAAAGGCCGAGGGGAGTGCGGAGCAAATAAAGAGGTCGCCCGATATAAGAGAGGCTTATCTTGGGATATAAGGCAGTCTAAGAAAGAAGGGACTATGTCTCAGAAAGTAACAAAAGAGGAGCTTTTAGCCAAGGCGAAGAAGCCGGCAGAGGATGCCATGAAGCTGCATGCGTTCTATCGGGGCAAGATGCAAACCATGCCTAAATGCCAGGTTCGTGACCTCAATGATTTTGCCATTTACTATACCCCGGGTGTGGCTGAGCCTTGCCGGCAAATAAAGGCCGATGAGACAAAGTTTGGGAAACTCACCAACCGCTGGAATACCATTGCGGTGGTGTCCGATTGCACCCGAGTCCTTGGCCTGGGTGATATCGGACCCAAGGCCGGTTATCCAGTGATGGAGGGGAAATGCCTGCTATTTAAATACCTTGGTGGGGTGGATGCTGTGCCCATTTGTCTGGGTACCAAGGAGCCAGATGAAATTGTCCAGGCGGTTAGCTGGCTTGAGCCATCATTTGCGGGCATTAATCTGGAGGATATCTCCTATCCTAAGTGCTTCGGCATACTTGATCGACTAAGGAAAGGAGTGGAAATCCCAGTATGGCATGATGATGTGCAGGGGACGGCCACTATAATGCTGGCTGGGTTGGTGAATGCTTTGAAACTTGTCGGCAAGAAGATAGAGGATTGCAAAATTGTCTTTAATGGGACTGGGGCAGCCAATACCGGCTGTGCGAGGCTTCTCTGGGCTTATGGAGGAAAGCCTGAAAATAGCATCATGGTTGATAGCAAGGGCATACTTCACAAGGGGAGAAAAGACATAGAAGCAGTAAAGGATGAATATATTGATAAGTGGCATTTTTGCCAAATTACCAATCCCGAAGGGAGAACCGGTGACAGGGCTGAAGCATTGAAGGATGCTGATGTCCTCATTTCCTATTCGAAATCAGGCCCTGGGGTAATTTCACCCGATGAGATAAAGGGCATGGCGAAGGATGCCATAGTGTTCGTCTGCGCTAATCCCATACCTGAAATCTGGCCCTGGGAGGCGAAGGAGGCCGGAGCTAGGATCGTGGGCACTGGGAGATCTGATTTCCCCAACCAGGTGAATAATTCCCTGGGGTTTCCAGCCATCTTCCGGGGCGTGTTGGATGTGCAGGCCCGAACCATCACCGATGAGATGTGCATTGCAGCAGCTGAGGCACTGGCAGAATATGCTGAGGAGCGCGGCATAGATGAGGACGACATCGTGCCAAGAATGGATGAGGAAGAAGCTTACGTTCGC
>Ga0190286_1000801_pt1 | contig 12319 bp, 13 predicted proteins | sample 48691834_MG_FD_183241 | JGI IMG/M metagenome (GOLD analysis project Ga0190286, IMG submission 183241) | Hydrothermal vent microbial mat bacterial communities from Southern Trench, Guaymas Basin, Mexico - 4869-18-3-4_MG | ecosystem: Environmental > Aquatic > Marine > Hydrothermal vents >... | reverse complement strand
CTGCGCCCCTCCCTCTGGCGAAGGCTGCTGAATGCAGCCACATACAAAAATTAAGCCGACAATAGTCAGCAGCACAATCACCGTTGATCGTTTTGTGCTCATTATGAGTGTTTAGAATTTAGCAGTTTAAAAGCTTTTAGTGTGGATTACGGGCACTCGCCAGAGCGTCGAGCATGCGCTTTGACGAGCCCTTAACCTGCTTTATTTCCAGATTGAACTCTCTTGCAAACTTTTTAACTGTTTTTGCAAATTCCACGTTCGTCTCATCAGCTTCAGAATAGCATATCTTTACTACACGGTTATAATGGCTTTTCAATACGTTTATTATGTTTCGCGTATCTGCGATAGCACTTTGGTTCATGTGACCCGCAGTGATATTTATAGATGATTGCAGTATCACCTGAGGCTCTTTTATGATTGCAGCACCTGCGGGAGTCATGAAAAAAGTACCTATCTCCTCGCGTAGTAGTGACTGCACCTTCTCCTTACCAAGTGCTATCTCTATACAATTGTTCAATATTTCCCCTTTAATGTCACGTGGGATTCCTACCGGTACCTTTGCGCTTTGGATTACATTCTCCATATCTTTAGCACTGCTTCCGCACAATCCGTAGCCTAATAAGACAAAATCCGCCACAGAACTCAACTGTTTTAGCCCTCCTTCTATCTCAGCCAGTAACTTATCAGGGTAATCATGCAGCCTCAACTCCGTCACTTTAATGATCAAAGAATCCGTGATATTGTCTTCTCGAATTTCCCTTACTATCCTTTCAAACGTTTTTTCCCTCGTCTTTAGACCACACTTAGCCAGATTGCCCAAAAACCGGTCGGTTACCTCTTTATTTAATACGCATATCACGGGATTAAGGCTTTCGGGCAGCACGAGGAATACATTATCAATGCCTGTTTCTTCTATTACCGCCCTTATCTCCTCCCTCAATATCTCACATGTGATTATTCCAATGTGCATTTAAAACGTTTCTTGCGGTGCACAAACAAGCTTCACCGATAGACAGACTACCTATTCCTCTTCCTCCTCTACTACTTCCACACCATACTCCCTCTCGAGGAACGCGGTACAGTCCTCCCTGTTTATTCTGTGCTTAGCAGGGACTTTCTTGTTCTGGATCCTCCGCTCTTTTATCCGGTAGCCCGGTCTTTTTAACGACACCGAGACATCCATTCCGAAGATGCCCACCTTCGGGTCGTAATGAATGCCAAAATCTGTGTGTTCCGCAATGCCAAACGAGAAATTGCCGGCAGTATCGAATTGATAAGACATTAGCCGATTTTGTATGCTAAATGCACGTTTAAGGAAATCCTTTGCGCGTTCGCCCCTGAGCGTTGCTTTACATGCAATAGCTTCGCCTTTTTTAATGCCAAAAGTCTGTATAGTTCTTTTAGAAGCTACTTTAACAGGCTTTTGATTCGCAATTAGAGGGCTACTCAAAAGTTTCTCTGCCTTTGCTAATTTCTCTCCGCTCTCACCAACGCCCATATTTATCACTACTTTATCTATTCCTATTCTCCTCATCAGGTTCTCAGCCATCTTATCCCTCCTTATAATGTTCTATTATCGGCATGTAAAATCACAATTTTTCAAGCTCTGGTATTTCTACCTTCTCTTCACCCACCACGAAGACGTATTCATCAATTGTCCAGAAGCTTTCTCCACCATCAAGTGGCTTTATCTTTACTACATTTGGATCAGGTCTTCGCACAATTCTTATCTCCTCTATTTCGCCTGTCTGCGCAGAATGCTTACCGCCTACCACCATCACTTTACGCCCTTCTTTATATGCGAATCGTTGTAATATCTCATTTGATTCCAATGAAATCATTATCGAATCATGCGTTTCAATCTCCGCTCCAATACCATTGCTCGGTATAATATTCCTGCCGTCATACAGGTTAAATTGTATCCGTCCGCCCTTTATCATCGTCTTGTTGTTCACCCTGCACAGTTTCCTCGATGCCCCTTCCTTCCCCAACTTTACCAGCGATAATTTTTCATTCTTGTCCAGTAGCACTATATAATCCGTTTCTATAGCGGGAATGGAAAGAATGTCAAAAATGCCAATCGGGTACTTAATCTCTTTCCTTCGCTTTCCGTCAACCAGGATATTCCCTTCGTGCAATATCCGCTTCACCTCTTTACTGTTATCAGCTAATTTGAGCATGTCCCGCACGATCAAGAGCAAGGGCATGCTTTTAGCTCCTGGATGCGGCCCTGGCTCAGGCTTTACCGTCCAGTAGGCGGTCTTCCGTTCTATCCGCCAGCTTCTTGGTGCCGCTATCCGCTTCTGATGTTTTCTCATTTTTCACTTTCTTTATTTATTTACGATGTTGAGGATAATAAAGGTAGTATAGTAAATATAGATTTATGCTGGAATTTTGAGTTGGCTATTGAGTAAACAAAACCACGGCTCAAATGTGCTGACTAAAACTTATGCTTAAGTCACTCGGATAGAATTCGCTTTAATTGTAATTCATTTATTTGATTCCACACTTTAACTTTATAAAGATATATATTTTAGAATCGGCTGAAATTACAGCCCCAGGTATGCCTCTCTTACATAGTGATTATTCAGAAGATCAGAGCCTTTGCCTTCCAGAATAATCCTGCCCTTTTCCATGACATACGCTCTGTTAGAAATCTCAAGCGCATGGTGTACGTTCTGCTCTACAAGCAATACCGTTACACCCTCCTGCTTCAGCTTTTTTATGATTTCAAATACCTGTAATACGATTACGGGTGCAAGCCCGAGTGAAGGCTCATCAAGCATCAGAAGCTTCGGCTTTGACATTAACGCGCGTGCTATCGCAAGCATCTGTTGTTCCCCGCCACTCATAGTGCCAGCAAGCTGCTTTTTACGCTCATCCAGTTTCGGAAATAACTCAAAGACCCAATCGAGATTATCGTCTCGTAAATCCCTTGCCCTTGATACATAGGCGCCCAGAACGAGGTTTTCACGCACTGTCATCTTTGGAAATATCGCCCGGCCTTCCGGGACAAGGGCAATTCCCTCTGCCACTATTTTGTATACCGGTAGCCCATTAATGCTCTTGCCCGTAAACCTTATACTGCCTGAGTTTGGCTTAAGCAGTCCTTGAATCGCCTTTACGGTGGTTGACTTCCCGGCGCCATTAGAGCCTAAAAGAGTTACTATCTCCCCCTCTTTAACGTTAAAGGAGACATCCCAAAGCACCTGCACCTTCTCGTAACCAACATTCAAGTCCTTTATCTTGAGCATAGCATCACATATATGTCCTTTCGCCGAGATAAGAGCTTATGACTCTTTCATCTTTTGCTATTTCCAACGGTGTGTCGTCCGCGATTTTTTCGCCGTGGTGCAGTACGACAATCCGATCAGACACATTCATTATTATCCTCATTACGTGCTCTACCATGAGTATAGTTATTCCGGATTCTCTGATTTTACGTATTAGTGAGATAGCGTCATTGCTTTCTCTCGGATTCAGTCCCGTAGTTACCTCATCCAGAAGCAGAAGTTTCGGACACGTGGAAAGAGCCCGTGCAAGCTGTATCTTCTTGAGTTCGACAACATTAAGGTTTTTTACTGGATAATCTGTTTTATTCATGGGGTATCCGACATAGTCAAGATTCTTTTCGGCTTTTGCTATGGCTTCTTTCATCCCGATTTTCTCCGATTTACCGAATAACGCGCCCACCACCACGTTCTGGACGGCAGATAGTTCAGGGAAGGATTGCACGAGCTGAAATGTCTTCGCTATTCCCTGCCTGCATATCTTTTCGGGCTGGAGGTTTGTTATATCCACGCCGTCAAATATGATAGACCCCGTGTTTGGTAGATAAATTCCACTTATTATGTTCAGCAGTGTTGATTTCCCCGCGCCGTTGGGTCCTACGAGTCCAACTATCTCACCCTTATCTATTTTAAAACTTACGTTCTTGATGGCGCTTATACCGTCAAACTGCTTGCTCACGTTTCGTATGGAAAGCATCTGTCATATCTTTATGAAGTACTACTATTTATAATATCTATAACAGTATTTTATGTTATAATATCTGTAATTGCTGTGGGGGATAGACATGTTCAGGTACTGGAATCCGCACATCGAACGTATGCCGATTGAGGATCTGCACAAGTTGCAGGAGGATCGGCTTCGGTCAATTGTTCGCTTTGTCTATGCGCATTCATCCTTCTACCGCCAGCGATTCGATGAGGCTGGCGTATCACCCGATGACATCAAAGAGCTGAGTGACGTAACAAAACTCCCGTTCACAAGGAAGCTCGACCTTCGTAATACATATCCCACGGGCATGTTCTGCCTACCGGAAAACTGGGTAGTGCGGTATCATGTATCCAGCGGCACGACCGGGAAACCAACCGTAGTTGGGTACACCCAGGGTGACATAGATATGTGGACAGATTCTCTGGCACGAGCTCTAACGTCCATAGGTCTGGGTCGTGGCGATGTAATTCAGGTTAGCTATGGTTATGGGCTTTTCACAGGGGGGCTCGGTCTACACTATGGTGCTGAGAAGATAGGTGCTACGGTATTGCCTGCGGGTGCCGGCAGCACGGAACGTCAGATAGAACTCATGCAGGACCTGGGAAGCACTGCGATCGCCTGTACACCTTCTTATTTCCTCTATATAAATGAGGTTGCGCAGAAGATGGGCGTGAGCATCAGGGATGATACGAAGCTCAAGGCTGGCATCTTCGGTGCTGAACCATGGTCGGATGAGACGAGGAAGCGGATTGAGGACTCCACGGGCATCAAGGCTTATGACATATACGGCACCAGCGAGATGAGTGGTCCCCTCTGTACCGAATGCAATCTCCAGAGTGGAATCCATATTTGGGCTGATCTGTTCCTGGTCGAGGTAATTGATCCGGATACGGAGGAGCAGGTAGAGGATGGAGAACAAGGCGAACTCGTTGTGACCACGCTGGATAAATGGGCTTTTCCGCTCATCAGGTACAGAATGGGTGATCTCACTATACTGAATAGAGAACAGTGTGAGTGCGGGCGGACACATCCACGAATAATGCGTATTCTGGGTCGGACAGACGATATGATCATTGTGCGTGGGATAAATGTCTTCCCCAGTCAGGTGGAGTCTGTGCTTATGCGGATTCCAGAAATTGGTGAGAATTATCAGATTATTGTGGACCGGAAGGGACCTCTGGACGTGATGACCATTAATGTAGAAGTTACGGAAGCAGCATTTAGCGATAAAATTGCGGATTTGATGTTATTACGTAAAGAAGTCTCTAATAGGCTTAAGAATGTGCTGAACCTCACGGCAGAGGTAGAGCTGGTGGAGCCTGGAACGATTCCACGTTCGATGGGAAAGGCTAAGCGCGTTATAGATAAGAGGAAGGTGTAGTAAAAATGGTAGCGATAAAGCAGATTTCCATATTTATGGAGAACAAGCCCGGTAGGATGGCAAGAGTGGCAAAGGCATTAGCAGATGCGAGTGTGAATATCCGTGCATTGACAATTGCGGAGGCGGGTGACTTTGGCGTGGTCAGAATGGTGGTAGATGATACGGAGAATGGATACAAAGTGCTCCATGAGTATGGCTTCACTGTCTCAGAGACGGATGTTCTTGCTGTGGAAATAAGAGATGTCCCGGGAGGTCTTTACGAGATCATGAATACGCTGAGTGCGAACAGCATCAACGTGGATTATGCCTACGCGTTTGTGACTACAAAAGCGGAGCAGGCGATGCTTATACTCAGAGTGGATGATTTAAATGGCGCTACGAATGTGCTGAGCGAGGCAGGGGTGAAGATAGCGACGAGAGAGGAGATACAGAAGATATAGATCTGCTCTGTTTATTAATACATAAAAGTGGACATAAATAAGCATTTTGACATACCTTCAATTCCCGAACAGGGGTGTCAACAACACCAGGGGTAGCTTTTTGACCAATTTTTGTGCATCAGAAGAGGAAATAAATTTGATAGAATAGAAGCGTATTGGGGTGATTTTACATAGTTCCACGTGAAAATCGGCGTAAAATAAATAGGGATCGCAAAAGTTAATGGGAAGGACGCAATAAATAGGTAAGCAATTGCAGGGTGGGTACTTGTATTAACGCCCCGCAAGCTCATCTATCTCCGATAGGAATTCAGCAGATGACTTATTCAATTGCATAGCCTGAGCACTCAACTTTGTGAGCGTGTTGATAGCGCCTGCGACCAGGAACCGCAAAATATGGTAGTTCTCTTCCCAGATCATTAAGCTCTTCAGTTGTTCCTTGCCTATCTCATGATACCATTCATCATGCCGCCAGATAAGAATAACACCCAGAATGCTAACAGCCTCCTCTACCTTCAAGTCCTCTAATTGTGAAAGTTTGAATGGTAACTCATCTACGACAAACCCAAACGGATTCTTGACTGCGGGTAACTCCAGTAGAGAGATTCGAACGTGCTTCATAATCGCTGGCAGAGCCATGAATAACTCAGAAGTGCGCACATGCCCGCTGAAATAAGCAATGAGCGTGCCTTTTGGCGTGGCAACGTAGATTTGCGCGCCTCTCTTCCCCATCCCTATCTTCTGGATCACATGCGCCTCGATCATAGCCTGTATTTTCCTCAGAATAGTTGGATATGGGATATCAGTACCTTTTGATATAGCATACTTGCTGGATGGTCCCTTTTTGACAAGGAATACGAGAATAGCTTCGATGTATCCATCGCTCGGCATCTTCATGATATGTATATATGTTAATGGATATGAACATAAAAGGATAGACTTATGTAAAATAATAATGGAAGAACATGTTGCAGAGAAAATTATGTCAAAGCACAACCTGAAAAGGATAATTGTAAGAGAAGTTTTATGTGATGAAGCTGGGAAAAGTTATATATAGAGAGTAGATGGTGATTAATATATTGCGATAGGTAAGTCACATGCAGGATATGCTACTGTAATCTTTACATACAAATCCGGTACTGCCACCATCAAAACCGCGTATCATTCGACAAATTGGCAGATGAGTTCATATAAGAAAAAGAGGAATTAACTAATTTATAGGTTGTTGAATGACACAAGAAAAAATCGAAACAAGCTTATAGGATGAGGATAAATATCAGAGAAAAGAGAGGTAGAAGATATGGAACTGGAAAAAGAAGAGATATTGAGTGCGATTCACCATTGTGTAAAGTGTAAGCTGTGCAGCATTGCGAGTTTCCATCCGAATGAGGAATGGCTGCCCTTATGCCCCAGCGGGGAATATTACGGCTATCAGGCGTTTTACGCACCGGGCAAGATGGAGATTTTCCGGGCGATATTAGAAGGTGAGATAACCGAACCTTCGGGGGGGCTATTGAAATCGGTCTATGCCTGTACGGTATGCGGGGCATGTTACGAGAAGTGTAAGCAGATAACAAGCGTGGAGCTGGGAGCACCGCAACTGTTTGAAGCGATGCGGCACGAGCTAGCAGGTAAAGGCTGGATTCTCGATGAACACAAGACTATTGCGGATAAGATAGAAGAGACGAAGAATGCGTATGGCGAGAAATATGAATACAAAGCGGAATCAACCGACGCGAATGCAGATGTACTGTATTACATCGGTTGTACTGCCCGGTATAGAGTGCCGGAGATTGCAGATGCCATGCTTGGAATCTTCGATAAATTAGGGCTGAAATACCAGGTTATGGGCGAGGAATGGTGCTGCGGTTCGGTATTATTCAGAACAGGGCAGGTAGAAGCGGCGAATAAACTCGTGGCGCACAACGTTGAAGAGATAAGGAAGAGTGGCGCAAAGACCGTTGTTTTTACATGTCCCGGCTGTCTGAAGACGTTCGAGAAGAACTATCCTGATATGGGTGTCGAACTGGTGCATGCCACGCAGTTTTTAACACGATTGGGGAATATGACTCTGAAGAAGGAGAATCTGAAAGCGGCTTATCACGATCCATGTCATTTAGGCAGGGATTTAGGCATATATGACGAGCCAAGAGCGGTTTTGAGCGAAGTAGCAGACATAAAGGAGATGAAACGCGAAAGGGAGCAAGCATGGTGCTGCGGCTCGGGAGGTGGCGTGAAATCGGCATTCGACGACTTCGCATTGTGGAGTGCTACCGAACGGCTGAAAGAGGCGAAAGAAGCGGGTGCTGAAGCACTTGTGAGCGCATGCCCGTTCTGTAAACGCAATTTAAAAGAAGCTGCGGAGAAAGAAGAAATAGAAGTGTATGACGTTGTGGAGCTTGTAAATAGGTGTTTAGCTAAATAACCGGATGGCTGGTATCCAATCATAAATAACCCTTTATAATTTTTTCTTTTTTTTTTTCCTTTTTCACTTCTCTCTTCTCTTTGACCAAGCCGCGGAAAGCACAACCGGCACCTACCCTAAAAATTCCGCCGCACTCAAGAGCTTCTTGTCTTCCTTCTTTGCTATATCCCACACCTTTTTAGTCCTTTCCCTGAGTGGCAGGTGATGGTCGTAAATAATCAGTTCAGTATAAAATACCCAGCCAACCCTTGAGAACTCAATTCCATGAAACAGTGGTTTGCTGAATCGCAGCGGTGGTATTACCAAATTTGAATTCAATGCCTTCTGGATATTTTACCGTAAGCGAGCTAAAACTGAGTTCGGGAATCGTGGGATTTTTTGCCCGGTTGCCAACTCTGCCATCGCTCTCACTATAGCTTTTCTTCCTTCTTCGTGCCACTCTCGCTTCTTTGCCACAGACGCGGGGAAAGAGGGCTGCATTGCCGCAATTCCAGGGTCTATCAGTACGTTCACATCCGGTGTCTTTACCAGCGTGCATGATGACTTCGCACCAAGAAACCAAACCGGTTGCATTATTATTTTCTCCATAACACTTTTTCTTTTTAGAAAAAAGAAAACCTGTGCTAACTGTCAAGCGGTGGAGGGCAAAGGGGGGAAACCTTTCCTCCACTTCAAAACAAACGCTACGGCTAAGGCGAAGGGATATCCGGCATGGCAAATATCATTCCGGGCGTATACGGACAATCCAGGCGAATGGATGGACGAGTATCACGTAAGAAGCATTGTAGAGGCAGTGTTCTAAAGCATCAAAAGGTGTTTTGGTCCCGATATCAAAAGCATAAAAGGTTGGCTGGCGAGAACTCGCAATAAAAGTGTTGGCGTATCACATTAAAGGAGTGCTCTACATTAAAAGGGCAAAGGATTTGGGAATCCCCCTTTGGGTAAGTTGCCAGTAATTCCAAATTGGCACTGGTAAGGAACTCCCGAAATCCCTCAATTAGCGTATATGCTCTTCAATAAGAGATAGCTTACTCACGCTGAGATAATCCTAAGGATATTCTTGGTTTACATTGACTTTTGGGATGAAGCCTATAATGGGCTATCCTTTTTATGCTTTTATAAATTGGATGTGATATTACAATTAAAGAGGTGTAGAAATGGGAAAAATAATAGCAGTCCATTCTTTTAGAGGCGGGACCGGGAAATCGAATATAGCAGCAAACACAGCCGCGTGCATCGCCTGCAAAGGCAAGACGGTGGGTATCGTTGATACAGATATTCAATCGCCTGGAATACACGTTTTGTTTGGGTTTGAACCTGAGAGCATAGGAAAAACGTTAAACGATTACCTGTGGGGGAAATGCGGGATAGAGGAGGCGGCGGAGGATGTCACAAAGAACCTGGCTGGCATTGAAGATGCGGGAGGAAAGGTATATCTTATTCCTTCAAGCATGAAGATGGACGAGATAACGAGGATATTAAAGGAGGGGTATGAGGTTTCGATGCTAAACGATGGGTTTACCGAAGCAATCAACGCGCTGAATCTGGACTATTTGTTTATAGACACGCATCCAGGCATCGGAGAAGAGACCCTGCTCTCGCTTGCAATATCCGATATTTCGCTAATCATTTTAAGACCTGACAACCAGGATTACCAGGGGACAAGCGTGACTTTAGAAGTTTGCAGACGTTTGGAAGTGCCAAATCTGTTCCTGGTCGTTAATAAACTGCTCCAGACATACGATTTTGAAAAGGTGAAGCACGATATAGAAAATGTGTACAAATGCGACGTTGCAGGCGTTCTTCCGCAGTCTGATGATTTAATTGAGATTGCAAGTAAAGAGGTCTTTTATATCAACCATCGTGAGCATCTCTTTTCGCAGGGAATCGAAGAAATCGCGGACAGGATAATCTCTATTTAATTTAGATGACAGAAGAAGAGAAAGAAGAGCCGTCTGAGCAGCAAGGTTTATGGGCAAAGTTAGAGGAAAGTGCTAAGGAAGCGCAAGCACAGCAACCTGCTCAAGACCTCTGGGCGACACTACGCGATAAGCTGGATTTCTCCAAGCTTAAGCCTAAAGGCGTGAGCACAGTAGAAGTATCGAAGCAGCAAATTCGCGGTGAAGAATATTTCATTCTCCACAACACTGAAACGGATACCTACCTGCAACTGAACCCCCGAGGATTCTTCCTCTGGAACCTGATGGACGGGAAACATTCGCTTATTGACCTTTCAATAGCCTACCTCAATGAATATGGCTCACCGCCGTTTGAACAGTTGAGCGGGCTGCTGACTCAGCTCAAGAGCAAAGCATTCTTAGAAGAAAAGACGCCTAATCTCTACGGGCTCATCTGGAATCGCTTTGGCGCTAAGAGCTTAAAACTTCAGATGGGACACGTGTGGAAAAAAGTATCCCAGGCTCAGATTAGCATTAATGCTGATAGCTACTTTGACGGGATTTATCGTCACGGAGGCTGGCTTTTCTTCTCCTTTCCTGCCATGATAATTTATTCTATCCTCTCTGTTGTTGGTGTTGCCCTTTTCGTTTGGGAATTCATAGGTGGTAGTTATCCCCTCCTACAGACCGCAGGTTCATACGGTCTGGGAATTCTCACCCTGCTCTTGTTAAATATGATAATTACTATCATTCATGAACACGGCCATGGACTTGCGGTTAAATCTTACGGTAGAAAGGTAATTAGCGGTGGCCTTATGTTTTATTGGGGAAATCCAGTTATGTTCGTTGACACGACGGATATGTGGTTAGGAATGCGGAAGCAGCGAATCGCTGTCTCATGGGCAGGACCCTACACAGGGTTGATTATCGGATCTGTATGTGCTATCATAATTGCCCTCTTCCCTTCGTCTGCGGGGGCACCCATCCTTTTTCAAGCCGCTTTCTTAGCCATGCTCAGCGTGTTGATGAACATGAACCCGCTTCTCGAATGGGATGGATATTACATACTGATGAATTATCTGGAAATCCCATGCTTGCGAGCTAAATCGTTTGAGTTCATTAAAGGTCCACTGTGGCAGAAGCTGAGCGGAAAGAGCAAGTTCAGCCGCGAGGAGAAAATATTCACTGCATTTGGTATTATGGCGGCAATCTGGGCAGTAGTGGCTATTTTGTTACTGGTAGAGCTATGGCAAAGTAACTTTTCTGTGATGTTCAAATCCCTGTGGCGCGGACGGATAGGCAAAATAGTTTTGATAATTCTGGGTTTAGTAATATTAATACCTGTTGTGGGTTCGATGGGCGTAAAAATCTGGAACGGGCTGCGAGATGTTTGGAATGCAATCAGAAAGCGGAAGCAGAGTTGAAAATAGGGTCTTTAAAGCGGAAGTACATTGTTTTTATCGCAATGGAAGCTGGTATGCCCTGGATGTTCGCAGAATGCTTGTCTTCGACCTCTCACCGCTCGAAGCAGAAATACTTGCGCTGCCCGATAAGGAAATAGCACTGCTGAAACTAAACCCGCAGTTCGTTCGGGCACTTAGCAATTTAGAGGAAAAGCAATTGCTCAGGCACACGCCGGAACAACCGTTACCTGTAAAAAGAGAAGTTTCGCCTGAAATAGATACCCTTGAACTCAACATTGCTCAGGACTGTAACCTGCGATGCAAATATTGTTTTCTTGAACAGGGCTCTAGCTCCTTTGGTGCAACAAAGCGAGGAAGAATGACACCCGAGGTAGCTTTAGCTGCGGTGGATTTTCTCCTCCGTGAGTCACGCGAGAGCGAGAGCATTTTCCTCTCCTTCACCGGTGGAGAACCGTTACTAAACTTCAAAACGATAAAATCTGCCGTGGAATATGCTCAAGTTGAAGCAGAACGCCGAGGAAAGAAGGCGAAGTTCTTTATAGCCACCAATGGTACTCTATTCAACCGCGAGATTATTTCTTTTATCAAGGAGAATCAGATTGAAGTCCAGGTCAGCCTGGATGGCGACGAGGAAACACACGACAAGATGAGACTATTCCCTAACGGTAGAGGCTCTTACGGGGTAATAAGCCGGTGGCTTCCTCAGTTGCTCGCGGACTACACTGAGAAGGTGCGATTGCGAGCCACTCTTACTC
>Ga0190286_1000800_pt1 | contig 12354 bp, 4 predicted proteins | sample 48691834_MG_FD_183241 | JGI IMG/M metagenome (GOLD analysis project Ga0190286, IMG submission 183241) | Hydrothermal vent microbial mat bacterial communities from Southern Trench, Guaymas Basin, Mexico - 4869-18-3-4_MG | ecosystem: Environmental > Aquatic > Marine > Hydrothermal vents > Microbial... | reverse complement strand
CATGGAACCGGAGCGCCAACCTCTCCGGACCAGCTCTCAGCCGCGCTCCAGAGTGCGGGGGCGCTCACGGTTCCGGTCCATGACTCAACGGAGGACCATGAAACGGTTGTCTGTAGGATCCCTGACCATGACTCCGCGGCAGACCAGAGCGGGACGAGCGATCCCACGCTGCCGGTCCAGCTCTCTGCTGCTGTCCATATTACCTGAGAGATTACCTCCCCGCCCCACGACTCGACTGCAAGCCATTCAGCGGTTGCCAGGACGGCTCCGCTCCAGCTCTCCACCTCATTCCACTGCACTGGAGCCGCCGCTTCTCCGGTCCAGCTCTCGATTTCTTGCCACAAGGCCGCGGTGCTCACCGTTCCGCTCCAGGACTCGACACTCTGCCACGCGGACGGACTCGTGACATTGCCCGCCCATGATTCCACAGCTCCCCACATCGCCTCAGCTGAAATCGAGCCAAGCCAGCTCTCTGCCTCGGACCAGGTGACTGCGGGTGCGAGAGCTCCGGTCCACGATTCAACACTCCACCAGGCGGTGGGAGTCTGAGAGCTTCCGCTCCATGTTTCCGCTGCCTGCCATCCAAGGAAATACGTGTTCACCGTCCCTGCCCAGCTCTCCGCGGAGAAGAATTCCACAGTTGTTCTTATTTCTCCCGTCCACATCTCAACCGGTTGGAACGTCACGGGCGCTCCGGTCTCCCCGGTCCACTCCTCCGCGGTCGACCATTCGGATGGTGATGTAACCGTGCCAGTCCAGGACTCTGCCTCGTGCCACATGGAAACCGTTGAGCCGACATTTCCCGTCCACTGCTCGATCATCCCCCATTCCGCTGCCGACCTCACAGTTCCGCTCCATGCTTCAAATCCCCACCCTGTAGGAGCGCTCACGTTTGCGGTCCAGGACTCCGTCGCTTCCCATACGGCGGTGGATTTCACCCCCCCAGCCCAAGCCTCGAGTGCCAGCCAGCTCACCTCTGCTTTAACCTCGCCCGCCCAGGTTTCAGCGAGGCTCCACTCGACGGTCGACATGATGATCCCGATCCATGTTTCGGCTGTTGACCACGAGGAGGGTGCCAGCGCAGATCCTGACCAGACCTCTATCTCGTGCCATGTGGCCTGAGTGTAGGCCGCACCGCTCCAGAGCTCGATCTCCTGCCATCCTGCGGGAGCATTCACGGTTCCGCCCCACGTCTCAACCGCTGACCACGAGACAAACGTGATGGCAAGCCCGGTCCAGTTTTCAGCCATCTTCCACTCTGCGGGAGCTATCATGGCCCCGCTCCACGACTCTGCAGTCATCCAAGAGACAAGGGTCACCACGCTTGCGCTCCAACTTTCCGCGCTAATCCAACTGACTGGAGCGTTCACCACCCCGCTCCACATCTCGACCTGTGCCCATGATACGAGCGCCACCACGTTTCCGCTCCAGCTCTCGACCTCAAGCCACGAGGCCGGAGCATGCACCGTTCCGGACCAGAACTCAGCCTGTGCCCATGATACGAGCGCCACCACGTTTCCGCTCCAGCTCTCGACCTCAAGCCACGAGGCTGGGGCGCCCACAGCTCCGGACCACTGCTCGGCCGCCCCCCATTGAGCATGCGAGGAAACCAACCCATCCCATGTTTCAACCGCGCTCCACTGTGCCAGCGCTCTCATGTATCCGGTCCATGACTCCAGAGAGTACCAGAAAACGATGGTTGTGGTGGTTCCGGTCCACGTTTCTGCAGCCGTCCACTCCACTGATGTCCTTACCGTTCCGGTCCATCCCTCGGCGGCCTGCCAGAGGGCCGGAGCCGTCGTCGACCCGGACCAACTCTCAGTGACCAACCACGTGGCTGGGGCCGTTGCCGCACCGCTCCAAGACTGGGCCTCATACCATGAAACCGAGACCCTCACTTTTCCGCTCCACAACTCGGCCGCGTTCCATGCAGCGGGTGAGCCAGCGCTTCCGGTCCAAGCCTCAGCCTCCGACCAGCCAACGGGAGTATTCACGGATCCGCTCCACGACTCCTGGGCCTGCCACCCGGCCTGAGAAACAACCGTGCCGCTCCATGTCTCAATATTCTCCCACTGGGGGTAGAGGATGAAGAGGAATGGAAAGTCCCTGATCGTCGAGGGGGAGTACCAGCTGACCCCTCCGTCGTCAGAGTAGACGTATGCAGAGTTTGCGTTATCGTACGTGTAGTCGACGTACGGAAAGCCTGGGGCGCTGGCCGTGCTCGAGTACCACACCCAGCTGTTCGAAGAGGATGAGCCAGGCGAGCGGAGTATGAAGAGGTAGGTGGTGCCGACCTGCAGCGTGAAGTTCTGTACATCACGCTCGACCCACCTTCCGGTTCCGGATGGGACGTCTGCGTCAGATGATGTTGCTATGGTTCCGGCGTATAGGTCATCGCTCCCACCTTGGACCCTTATCGCCCACTCCAGGTTGCCCCCCGGCGTCCCGCTCTTTCCGATGTACACCCTGATCCTGTCGACCGTTATGGTCCTCTGGAGGGTGAACTGCTCGGCGTACCAGTCCAAGGAGGCGATGTTCCTAGCAGATGTGGTCGCGTATGTTACTCCCCTCGCTGTCCCGTCGGTGTACATCAGTATGAAGGCCGGGGTCCTGTTGTCCACCGTCCACCCAGAGCCGTTGTAGGAGAGGACGTTAAGGCTTGGTGTCCTGGCCTGGTCGTAGGGGTATCTGGCGTTCTGCCCGGAGAAAGCGCGGAAGGCGTTGTAGTTGGAGGAGTCCGCGCTGAGGGGCTGGATGACTAGGTGGTAAACGTTTCCGGCGCTCAGGGAGACATCTGTTATGTCAGCGGAGAGCCAGCCGCTCTCCGTGGCGTACGTGTCGGCGTATCCCAAGAAGGTTCCGCTCGGCAGGCCGTTCGAGTCTGACTGAATTCCTATCCTGTAGCTAGGCGTTCCGAGCGCAGAGGTGACGTATACCCTCACGCTCCCGACCGTCCTGCTCTCCACCGCGTCGAACCTGAAGGACAGCCTGGCGGAGGTGGAGTCAAGGGTGTAGCTGAGGTCAGCGGAATACGCGAACTCGTTCCCGTATATGCCGCGTGCGACCGCTGAGAAAACGTAGGTGTCAGAGACATTCTCGTCTCCGCCGATGCCCACCGCAACGACCCTCCAGTAGTATGTTCCGACACCGTAGCCAGCTACCTTTGCCCACCTGTTATCCCCTGATATGATGACATTGTCCACGACCTGGGTGAAGTCCTGGTCGGTTGCCACCTCCAGCCTGTGGAACTGAGCGTTCTCACCGTTTTCCCACTCAAAGTACAGGCATATCTCCGCGGTTGGGAGGGACTGGTTCTCAGGCGAGCTGGGAACCGGTTTCGCGGGAGAAGGATACTTTCCAAGGACCGTTGCGCTCCATGATTCACTCTGCACCCATCCTGCGGTTGATATAACGCTTCCGCTCCAGTTCTGCGCTTGATTCCAGGCACCCGCTGAAATAACCGAACCAAGCCAGCTCTCGTACCACCAGATCGCGGTTGTGCTCGCAGTGCCGCTCCAGGACTCTGCGCTTGCCCACCCAACCGGAGCGCTCACAGCTCCGCTCCAGCTCTCAACACCTAACCATGATACCTGTGCCTCAACGTTCCCGCTCCAGCTCTCAGCCGCCAGCCATGCAGCCGGAGCGCCAACCACGCCGCTCCACAACTCAGCCTGCATCCACTCAACTGGCGCGGTTATGGTGCCGCTCCACCCCTCCGCGCTGATCCACCCTACCGGAGCATTCACAGTCCCGCTCCAGGACTCGGCTGCAGACCATGAAACAGGCGTCCCCACCGTACCAATCCATGACTCAGCTTCAAACCATGAAACAGGGACGTTCACCTCTCCGAACCACGACTCGGCCTGCATCCATGAAACCGGGGCACCAGCTGCCCCGCTCCATGACTCGACCGGTGTCCATGAAATGGGGGAGTTCACCACGCCGCTCCAGGACTCGGCGGTGATCCAGCTCGCAACCCTCAGCACCCAGGTGTTCTCGGAGACGTTCTCACCTGAAGTGTTCACCGCCCATACCCTCCAGTAGTAGGTTCCTTCAGTGTAGCCACCGACCTTGGTCCACTTGTTGTCCCCGACCACGGTTTGGTTGTCGACCGTGCTCGAGAAGCTGGGATCTGTGGAGACCTCTATTCTGTGGTTCTCGGCCGCGAATCCGTTCTCCCACTCGAACGTCACGCTTTCTCCGACTCCCACAGCGAAGCGATTCTCCGGGCGGTAGAGTACGGGCTTTCCGGGGTACGAAACAACCGTGAACTGCCAAGTGTTCTCGGAGACGTTCTCGCCCAAGAAGTTGACCGCCCATACCCTCCAGTAGTAGGTTCCCTTTAGGTAACCGCCGCTCTTCGTCCACTTGTTGTCCCCGACCACCGTGACGTTATCAACTACACCGTTTGCCCAGTTATCGTCATTGTCCACCTCTATTCTGTGGTTCTCCGCCCACGCATCGTTCTCCCACTCGAAGGTCAGGTCTTGGTTCGCAACCACCGCCGTTCCGTTCTCAGGGGAGTAAAGGACGGGCTTTCCTGGTCTCTTCGCGTACTTCACCCTGCAGAAGTCAACCATCAGGTCGGTGCGGGTGTAGTCGTTGTCGGGCTGGACATAGCGGACGCGCACCTCTCCTCCGGAGATGTAGTTTGTCCCCGTGAGGTCTTTGGAGAAAAGGTATGGACTGGAGGGAGAGCCGCCCGTTTGGAGATTCCCCATATTTTCCCATATGGAGCTCGAAAAGTTGTAGAGATAGAGGCTCACGGGCTCGGAGTCTCCTGCGGTGTAGTACTCAACCTCGAGGATGTAGTTGTCGGCCGCTGGGATCCCGGTGATGTTGTGCTGCACATTTTCCCGGTAGTTGGGGAGCTCACGCGTGCACCTGACACGAACGTAGTCGATATAGAGGTTGTTCTGCTTGCCGGAGTTCTCGTTCTCGTCCCAAATCTGAATCCGGACGTTTTCACCACCATCCAAGAGTTCGCTCGGCAGGAGCTGGTAACTCCAGGTAGTCACGGTTCCGGAGGTCAAGCTGCCGCGGTAGTTCAATTGCCCCGTAGAGTTCTCGACATACACACCGAAGTTGTCCCTCGAGTTGTCCCCTACATAATACTTTACCTCCAGGTAGTAATTGTCGTAGCCCGTGGGGATGCCGGTGATGTTCTCCCTGACCCTGAGCGTGTACCTAGCGACCCAAATCTGCACATCGTCGAAGAATGCCTCCTCATTAGGAGTGTTCATCTCCGCTCTGAACCTGAGGTAGAAGGTCTGTGAAGAGGCCCCGGAAGGCAAATAGTACTCCGAGAAGTACCAAGTGTCCTCTGGTGGATTCAGCTGTTCCTCCAGCAGGTACCAGGTCACGTTGTCGGGCGACCAGTGTACCCGGTGCCCTTCCGAGGCATCCGTCCCGTCCTGCTGCCAGTACCACTGGACCACTATATTATCGTATGCACTCAGATCCCTCCTGAAATAGGCCCAGGCATACGGATCCGTGAAGCCGCCGTCAGGGTCGTCAAATTCAAGGTGATTTCCGCCCGAGGGAGGAAGCGTTCCGCTGGCGGTGTCTACGTCTTCAACCCGAGTACACACAGCGTTGCCCGAGTCTGGGGTGGTCCACCATCCACTCTCGGCTTGCAAGGTATCTCCATTCATATCCCCTGTCCAGGAAGTGTCGGTGTTCGGGAAGGTCTCGTAGAAAATCCTTCTGGCTTTCACGAGCTGCTGCTCGGTGAGAATAGAGTAGTTCTCGTCGTCAGCTTGCTGGTTCTCGGGGCTCGTGATTGTCCCGTTGTCTGCATACATGTCCGTCGATTGAACGTAGACATTTTCTTCAACCATCACGGAATGTTTGTTCTCGTAGATGTTCTCATAGCTTTCATCGTCGTTTTCCGCATCCAAAACGCCGCTCGTTCCACCCTCCCAAACGTTCTCTCCCGTCACGGAGACGATTGCATAGATCGAAAATCCGGAAGCCCGAGCAGAGAAGTGCAGCTCGGCCTGGCTCTCGGAGATCAGAAGGGTCGGCAGCTCTTCCCATCCCGACTTCGCATAGTGATAAAGCCTGATGTTTGCTGGATCCAGCCCTCTCTCCTCCATCCAGCCCTTTGGAACCCTGAACCTCACCTCCGCCTCTTCGAGATCCTCGTTTGAGAAGGACGCGGAGATGTCGAGATAGGAGTACACCTCACCGCCCCCGGGATATACGTAGCTTCCACCAACCGCGTTCCACACCAGCGGCGGAATTCCCTCGGGCAGAGCTTGGAGGCTCTCAATCCAGATGCTCGCATCTGCCAGTTCCCTCCTAGTTTTGATCCCTATCCTCTCTACCGGCGACCAGTCAATTTTTCCAAAGTCTGCGACTACCATCCTCCCGGCCTGAACCTTCCCGAACCTCGCCCTCGCCTTCCCGCTGGAGAGCACCTCAAGCAGGACCTCGTTCTCCGGACCGCTCACGGCTCCGGACCACCCCTCACACAGGTTCCAGGACTCGCCCGGCTGCTGTCCGAGCACGATCCCTGCCCACTCCTCGAGGGGGGCGGCCTGAGGGAGGTTTTCCGGATTTTCCCGAGTTTCTCCTGTCGATTCCTGCGGCTGGGCCAAGCTGGCTGAGCTCTCCACGCTCACCCTCGATGCCCCCGGCCCCTCGGATCCGCTTAACCCGGAGGATCCGCTTGAGAGGTAAATGCGATACTGCAGGTATCTCGCCCGGGGCAGGCTGGAGAGGTCCGCAGGTGGGGATTCGAAGTAGCTTCCGGGGCTTCCGTCCGGGCCCATCCACTCTCCCCAGCTCAACCCATCCGCGCTGAACCTGACCTGAAGCCTGACGCTCGACCTCGCCGTATGAGTCCACTCAAGCACACAGATGTCCAGATGAAGTGTGGTCCTGTTCGGGTCAGCTCCAGCGTCCTCGTACTTCAGGATCATCGAGCCACTAGATACATAGGCAGAAAGCTGGAACCAGTCGAACGCCACCTCAACCGTGTTCTCCTCGGGACCGATTGCCGCGAGTCTGTCCCACCTCAGGAGTATGTTGTTCCAAGCGTAGAGCCCCACCTCCTCGCCGTCTCCGCTTGTGAATCCCCTCACCCTCAGAACGTAGCTGTCCCTCTCCTCGGGAATGTTCTCAAGAATATGGGGCCACCTCAGCTCGTAGAGGCCCGGATTTTCTCCGTTTTCAAACAGGACAAAGGTGAACCCCTCAACCAGCTCCTCCTCGACTATCTCCTCACAGACCCCGTCAGCGTTTTCAAGACTCTCCCTCCCGCCGGACGACGACCCGAGCCTTGTTGAGCCATCCGGGAGAACCTCTGGCTCATCCACAACCCCGAGTGACCCTCCAGTGATTGCGGTCGGCTCCTCCTCAACCCAGCTGATGCCCTCCCAGCTATCACCCTCGCCTCCATCCAAAATCCCGGAGGTGTATGTTCCGTGCGTGCGTCCGGGGGTCAGCCTGATCCACCCGTCCACGTTCTCCGTGCCTTCGTAGAGCGGGCCGGGTGCGGGTGTGAAAGGCGCAGCCATCACCGGCACAGGTGGAACCGTTGAGAGGATGACCATGAGGGAGATCAGGACGGAGAGAATCTTCTCGCCCAGCTCCTCTGCATCGAGGCGGCGGGGGGCGGCGCCTGCCTGAGAAGCAACCGCGCCGCCGCCCCTTGGTCCGGGGTTAAAAGGGTGAGAGGGTTGGAGGGCGGCGCCAGGATAGGAAGTAGCACCGCCCTCCTCGGGTCCGGGGATTGTTTTGTGAGAATTAGAGGATAAAGAGGCGCTGCGTTCCGGGGTGGGCGGTGCAGCGCCTCTTATGGGTCCGGGTGGGCAAACAGAGCAAGAAAGCTGCTTCAAATTGTCAGATTCAGAACTGACTGAATCCGTAGCTCTGATAGTGCCAGAATAGCCTGAGCTATCAGGTAACGCGCCCACCCCGGACCCGAAAACAGGTATATGAGCCCTTTTAAACCCCGGTTTCGGGTAAAGGAATTCGTTCGACTCCAAACGAACAATATATAAAGTATCGCGGAACCAATGAACGTCGGCCCCTGCAGGCAAGCGGGTCGTGCATCAGCTGAAGACTCATCAATGCGCAAAATAAGCGATAATAACGAAAAATGATGCCCACACCAACTCCTTAAGTCGGAGCCCTTATCGTGGCACTCCACCTCTCGGTTGCTCCTCCTGGTGGAGCCATAACTGTGATCGTGGCTGACATGTTGCCGACCTCTATGACGTGCGGGCCTGGCGTACTTATGGTGCCTCTAAACTGAGCACTCTTAGTCTCGCCTGGCTGCAGGTCGACTGAAAGGGTGTACTTTACCTCCCCGTCTATCTTCAGCTGTGCTGGGTATGTGCCACTTGCTGTGCCGTTGTTCTTCACGACCGCAACCACCTCGATAGTCTCACCCAACATCGGGTGCTCTGGAGAAACCGTCAGCGAGAGAACCTCAACGCTGAACTCGCCTCCTGACTGACCGTCTCCCGATGGCTGCTGATTTTCCCCAAGTGCTTGGGTAGCTATCAATATCGCGACCACAGCTATCACAACAAGAAACAGGGGTTCAGCGACTTTCCTCAAGCGATCCTCTCCTCACCTTCCTGGGTTGCACCATACCTTTTCATCTTCTCCATCGCAATAAAGGTTATTCCTCCTATTGGCGAAAGGACCCTCGACTCCAACACCTCCACGAACCTGCTCGCCGGGGCGCCGAGCTGCCAGAGATCGACGTATATCAGCCCGAGGGGAGAGATGCCGTCCTCGCTCAAACGCTTTATGTGAGCATCGGGCTCCAGCACATAGATGTTCGGCTTCACATCCTCCCTTGGCCTGAACGTCCGCCTCACCATCTCACCATCCCCATACACGACGACCTCTCTGTATTTCGCTGGCGGCCTTCCCACCTTCCTCCTCTTGAACCCGGAATACGCGGTGAATATCACCCTGCCCGAGAGCTGCCTTTCAATCTCCTCAACGGGGTGGGGAGCATGCGTAGCGTAGGTGATGTCTGCAGGGAGGTTCCGGTCGAATGCCCAGTAGAGTAGGGCGCGCTTGGGGTCCGTGAGCCTGAATCCCAGAGGTTTTATCTCAACCGCCCCGAGCTGCCTGAGCCTTGCGATGAGCGGATTCACGGTTCCGACGGAGAGACCGCAAGACTTAGCGAGCTCCCTCTGGTTAAAAAATCTTTCTCCCCGCGTGTGAAACCTGTGAAAGATCTCCAGCAGGACCCTGTTGTTCTTCTTCATCAAACCAAAAAAATTCTATACGTGAGGGTATATATTGATATCACGCTGGACGCAAGGACACGGGTTCAATTTCTTCGCGCCCTGATCAGTCGGATTTTACCCTCACTGCTCAAACCATCAACAAACCGGTATTACGCAGCAATCACAACACGCTGGGATATTCGAAAATTGTGGGAAAACGTGAGCGTGGAGCTCGGTAAGAACTGAGAGTAGCTGGATCTACGCAACCAATGCCTAGTCGAAGCTGAAAAATACAGCTGTTTCACCGGGCGCCCTGTGCAAACTTGAACTTCGGCATCAGCCTGGTGGCAGGTATCTTCTTTTTCATCAGTTCCTCAGCTATCTCCTTCAACGCCTGGCTGGCTGGCGAGTCCGGGTACATTGCGATCACTGGCAGATCCCTCCTGAACGAATCCTCGACCAGCTCGTCGTCTGGCACAACGCCGAGCAGGGGGCCCACCAGCTCCGCCTGTCTGACCAAGTCATCTGCACCACTCCTTGGCACCCTGTTTACAATCACTCCGACCCCCTCTATGCCCATCAGCTCCTTGAGGCCGGCTGCAGTCTGGCTGGCGGAGAGAATGGAGTCCACATCAGGGTTCACGACGTAGAGGAGCGCATCCGCTATGGCGGTAAGGATGAGGTGCTCGAAGCTCACGGAGGCTGGCGTGTCGACTATTATGTATGAAAACCTTTTCCTCAGCGTGTCGAGCATCCTCTCAAATCTTTCCAGGGTGTTCTCAACGAAGCTCACGATGTCCCTTCCACCCGAAGGAAGGAACCTCCCTCCCGCAGGTAGAACCGCGAGCCTAGAAAACATCGGCCTGCCCCTGGAAACGAGCTGGCACCTGTATATAGCATCTGCCAAGCTGTGCTTTCCGGCCATCACGTCCGCGAGCGTTATGTCCGCGTTCGGGCACATCTTCAACTCCACTGTCCTGACGTGGGTGTCTCCGTCCACCAGCAGGACCATCTCCTCCTGAAGCCTGCTGAGCCAAGCTGAGACATTCATAGCAACCGTGCTCTTTCCAACGCCTCCTTTAGTCCCTATTATTGAGATGATCGGCATGCCTTCACCCGCCCGATTTCCTCCACCGCTCGAAAAGGCTCTTCAGCTCCCCCTCCAGATCTGCGTGCGCCCTACTCGCAAAAGGTCGCATCTGGATCCTGACTTCCGAACTCCTCCTTACGATCTTTGCACCCCTGGGTGGAGACGGGACGACGCCAGACGCCATCAGTCCTGCATCCTCCAGCCGGGAGATGTGATAGCGCATGAGGGGATTCGTGATCTTCTTACCGAAAACCTTGCTGGCTCTCTTCGCCAGCTCGGACTGCCTGACCGGGCCCTTCCCGAGCTCCACGTATATCCACTGCCTGAGCGAATTCGAAAGGGCCTCTGCGACCCTGAACGCCTCATCCGTGCTCAGCGTCTTCCAATCCTCTTCCAGAAAGAGCTTTTCCTTTCCCTCTTTCCTGATCTCCATTCTCTCATTTTAAAATTGAAAGCTACTTATATAAAAATTTATTTATATTTGAGCTATCTTAGCGGTTGTTGTGCCACTCTTTTGCATTCGTGGTTCATGCGGTACCTATTTTTTTATTTGGACGGTCCGGCGCATCTTGGTATATCCCAGCTCTGTACCAGAAATCCGTGTCTGGGGGGCTACCATGACCCATACGTCAACTGTTACGTTCGATTAAACTGCCTAAAAATTGAGAAAATCGCCGGATCTATCTTTTATAATGCTGCCGCTAAGCGCATTTGGTTCGAACATGCGCTGGCACGGCAGGAGATAACCCTATTAATAAAAATTAAATTTTATTTAAATAGCAATTTTTTAATACTATGATATAACATAAATTTTAATGGGTCCGGATGCCAGGGGGGTCCTCAGGCGATCCATCTTATTACATTATCGAGTCCACCCCAGCATTTACCCCAGACCCCCCGCGCAACCGGAGACCAGCTCACTCTGATTTTTCGAGACCTTCTGGCGGAAGCAGCGTCCTGGCGCCAAGGGACGCTGCTTCCCCGGACCCATACACCACGCGGGTCGACCTCCTCAGCGCGGCCCGCAAGGTCTTCTCCCTCCTTCTCACTTTCCTCCTCCTCATGACATCTGTTTCCCCTGTGGCAGCTGCCTACGGCGGCTCAGACCACAGAAGATCTTACGAGGTCGTCATAGAGGATCCACGTGAATCCGGGGTTCAGGGAAGGCCAGGGCTGGTTAGAGTTGCGATCGGAAACGTGATGAAGGGATCGATTGGCATAGCTGACTTCAGGGGCATGGGGCTCCCGCTGAGGAGGGTCATTATAAAGCCGGCTGTGGAGGCCCACGGGGTTGAGGTAACCGCAGAGCTCCTGAGCGTCCTCCCACAGGGTGTCCCGCCGCTCACCTCGAAGAGGGTCTACGCCTATCTGGACATCAGCGTGAGTCTTTCGAACAGCGAACTGGAGTACGCTGATGTGGAGTTCAGCCTTCCAAGGTCCTGGATGAGGGCGAACAGCGTCATCGTCGCCTATCACTACACCGGATCTAAGTGGGAGGAGTTGCCGACCGAAGTCGTTCAGGAGGATCTGGTTGAGATAACGTTTTCCGCGAAGACCCCCGGTTTCTCCGTATTCTCATTCGTGGACAACGAGAACAAGGAGTTCGAGGAGGGAGAGCACGAGAACACGGAGAACGTGGACAACCACGTCAGGCTGATCTCCGGGTACACGCAGGGCCGCTTCACCTCGCACGTGTTCGACGCCGGAGGAATAGCCCAGTGGGACAACCTGGAGTGGAGCTTCACCGAGCCCGAGGCCCCGGATTCCGACACCGACTACGTGGGGGCGGAGCCTGACCCTCTGGTGGACGGGACTGCGAGGACAGGTTCATCCCAGGGATCTTATACCGACACTCAAAGTGAGGACGGGGTCTACGAGAACATTCTGGAGTTCAGCACTGGGGGCACAACCGTTGACAACTATGTCTACCAGGAGAACGTGTATGAGGGCGGGACCATAGATTTCGAGAATGCCCAGGCCGACGACGAGAACTACGAGAACATCTACGAGAATCTCTATATTGCCTCCTTTTACGAATACGTGGATAATTATGCCGTCGGAAAATAC
>Ga0190286_1000797_pt1 | contig 12385 bp, 13 predicted proteins | sample 48691834_MG_FD_183241 | JGI IMG/M metagenome (GOLD analysis project Ga0190286, IMG submission 183241) | Hydrothermal vent microbial mat bacterial communities from Southern Trench, Guaymas Basin, Mexico - 4869-18-3-4_MG | ecosystem: Environmental > Aquatic > Marine > Hydrothermal vents >... | reverse complement strand
GGGTCCTCTAAAGTGGAAAAGTGCTCCGCCAAGGAAGCCGTTGGATGGTTGGACATGGGTTATCCTCCTTCAACTCAGAGTTGATAACCCATTTTACCTCAAATCCAAAGAAAATGCGATTGCCCTACATGAATGAATGCACGCTCTTGACAAGCTTTCCTTTTTGTGATATAATAAGCTTGACGGCTAGGCCATCAGACCACCAGTCCAGACGCTATGCATCCCCAATTTGACTCTCAAATCAATTATGATCACTTCCTGGCCCTCAATGACACTGTGACTGCAGCAATACCCCAAGAGTAAAATGGCTGCTTAGAAGAAAGTGTCGGTAATGATGTTTACCCCGGTTAAGGCGAAGCGGGTCTACATGCAGATCGTTGACCAGATCATAAACTTGATTAGAAGGGGCGAATTCCCCGATGGGGCGCAGTTGCCTCCCGAGCGTGAACTCGCTGAGCAGTTAGGGGTTAGCCGAGCATCCCTCAGGGAAGCCTTAAGTGCCCTGCAGATACTTGGCTTGGTTGAAACTAAGCCTGGGCAGGGCACTTTTATTTGCGCAGAAAAGATACCCTCTCTCCTCCAATTTGATGCCTCCTGGCTCTATGAGGATGAGGAGAGCCCTTTCACTATCCTGCAGGCAAGAAAAACGGTAGAACCCCACATAGCAGCCCTTGCAGCAACGCAGCGCTCTGAGGCAGCCCTGAAGCGCCTTGAGGAGATACTGGATTCGGTGGAGGCCGACCCCTCCGACCGAAACATCTTCACCGAAGGAGACCGTAAGTTTCACAAAGCCATTGCCGAAGCTACCGGAAATCCCGTGCTCTTGAGTATGATGTGGATCGTCTATGAGCTGATGGGGCAAAAGCTATGGCTTGCACTAATGATGGACTCGACTCTAGCCACACCGGGACGTTTACAGGAGGCCCTGGCTGAGCATCGTAGGATCTATGAGGCCATCAAAGCTCAAGATAAAGAGGCCGCTGCTGCTCGAATGAGGGAGCACCTGGAAAGCGTCGAGAGGCTGATGATCGAGGCTGAATTGGTCCCCTCGATGAAGCTTTCCGGCAAGCAGGGAAAATAGGAGGCATGATATGACGACCGAATTGCGAGGGATTTATACCGTTTTGGTAACACCTATGACTGCAGAGGAGGAGGTGGACTATGAGACGCTGGCTTCACTCATTGATTATTTGATCGAGGAGGGAGGCGTTCACGGCATCATCCCCCTCGGTAGCACCGGGGAATACTATGCCTTAACGGCGGAGGAGCGCAAGAAAGTAGTGGAGACTACCTTCCAGGCCGTTCGGGGCCGTGTGCCAGTGGTAGTAGGCGCCAATGCCCCCACCACCCGAGAGGTAATCGAATACTGCCAACATGCCGAGCAGTGCGGGGCAGCAGGCGTGATGCTGGCCGCACCCTATTACTCGCTGCCCACCGACGACGAACTGTTCGAACATTATAGAGCTGTTAATGAAGCCCTCAGCATACCCATCATGCTCTACAACTACCCGGCTCGGACCGGTGTGGATCTCACACCAAGGCTAATTCAACGATTGGCAGAGCTGGATAACGTGCGGTATGTGAAGGAGAGCAGCGGGGATATCACCCGCATCAGCGAGATTATAAGGCTCTGTGGAGACAAGATAACACTTTTCTGCGGCTGCGATAACGAGGCCTTAGAGAACTTCGTCCTGGGAGCTGTTGGCTGGGTAGCCGGGGCCAGCAACTTCCTCCCCAAGACCCACGTCAGGCTATTTGAGCTGGCTGTCAATAGGAGGGATTTCGTGGCTGCTCGAGAGCTTTATTACAAACTCTTGCCAATTCTGGCAGCCTTGGAGGCGGGGGGGAAGTATATTCAGTTCGTCAAGGCCTGTTGTAGCCTGATGGGCCGCCCTGTAGGCCCGCCACGCCGTCCGCTGATGCCGGCTAGCCCTGATGAAGTCGCAGAGCTGGAAAGGGCTCTCGGCCAGATAAGGGAGATAGAGCAGGGCTAAAACCACGAGGGGATGGGGTTTAGGCAGCTTAGTCGCGTCAAACCCCCGGATTTTCCCCTAGGGAAGTGGAATTTAAGGAGGTACTCGATGGCTGAGAAATGGCACGGCGTGTATGCCGTTATACTCACGCCTTTCACTGAAGATGAGGAATTGGATGAGGGAGCATTGAGGAAGCACATAAGTTTCCTCCTTAATGAGGGTAAGGTCCATGGGATCATCCCCACCGGGAGCACTGGTGAATTCGCCTCACTATCTGAGGAAGAGCGCAAGAGGATTGTTGACATAACCATAGATGAGGTAGATGGCAGAGTCCCAGTGGTAGTCGGTTCAGCGGCCAATTCCACTCGCCATACCATCATGTATGCCAAATATGCTGAGCAAGCTGGTGCCGATGGCGTGATGATAGTGGCTCCATACTATTGTTTGCCAGACGAACGTGAGATCTATGAGCATTACAAGGCGGTTGCTGAGAGTATTGAAATCCCAATAATGGTCTATAACAATCCAGCGACAAGCGGCGTCGATATGAAGCCTGAACTGCTCGCACGCTTGGCGGAGATCGATAATATCTGCTATGTGAAGGAAGCTTCGGACGACATAAAGCGTGTGGGTGCGATCAAAAGGCTTTGTGGTGATAAGATTACGATCTTTTGCGGCTGCGATAATGTCATGTTTGAATCCTTCCTTATGGGAGCGGAGGGTTGGGTCTCCGGCTCTGCAAATATTATCCCCCAGCAGTGTGTTAAACTATATGAACTCACAGTTGAGAGAGAGGAGCTTGATAAAGCGAGAGAATTATATTATCGAATGCTGCCTTTAGGTGATATGCTTGAACTAGAGGGCAAGTTTGTCCAATACCTGAAGGCAGCTTCGGAAATGTTGGGCCGGCCCCTTGGTCCACCGAGGAGACCATTATTGCCGCCCCTCGAGGAAGATCGCCGAAGGCTTAAAGAGGCCCTCGATAAAGTGCTTAATTGATTCTCTGCTAGGCTGCTGAGGGGATTCCAATATGCGTGTGGAAGACCATCCTATATTGGGAAAATTGGAGAAGAGATCTATTGTAGAGATCGAAGTGGATGGCGAGGTCATCCAAGCCATCGCTGGTGAGCCGATTGCCGCTGCCCTGTTGGCGGCAGGGAAGGGCATCTTCCGCTATACTCGAAAACTTCATGAGCCGCGGGGCGTCTTTTGTGCTATCGGGCGATGCACTGATTGCATGATGGTCGTTGATGGCGTGCCCAACGTCAGAACTTGCGTCACTCCAGTCAAAGCGGGAATGAAGATCCAGACACAACATGGGCTGGGTGAGTTTAAGGAGAGCTCCTAATGAGGGAGACCGAACTAGCCATTGTGGGAGCTGGCCCCGCCGGTCTTTCCGCCGCAATAGAAGCGGCCAGTGCTGGGGTGCAGGTAACTTTAATTGACGAGAATCAAAAGCCTGGCGGACAGTTGTTCAAGCAGATACACAAGTTCTTCGGCTCAAAGGAGCACTATGCCGCTGTCAGGGGATTCGATATCGGGGCCAAACTGCTGGACGAGGTTAAGAGATGCGGCGTGGAGGTGATGCTTGATTCCGTCGTTTGGGGAATCTTCAGCGACCATACACTAGGCATCATCCACGATCAGAAAAACATCCGCTTAAAGGCGGATAAGATCCTTTTGGCCACGGGGGCCATGGAGAATGCTCTGGCCTTTCCAGGTTGGACCCTCCCTGGGGTGATGGGAGCAGGGGCCATTCAGACCCTGATAAACATCCATCGTGTGCTTCCTGGCAAAAGGGTCATCATGATCGGGTCAGGCAATGTGGGGTTAATTGTCAGTTATCAACTGTTGCAAGCAGGAGCACAGGTGGTGGCTGTCCTGGAGGCCGCTCCCAAGATCGGCGGTTACGGGGTACATGCCAGCAAGCTGAGGAGATGCGGGGTACCCATTCTTACGTCCACAACGATAAAAGAGGCAAGGGGGAAGGGAAAGGTCGAGAAGGCCATCGCGATCAAGCTGGATCAGGATTGGCGTGAAATTCCGGGGACAGAAAGAGAATACGATGTGGACGTCATCTGCCTGGCAGTAGGCCTCACACCGCTCTCTGAATTGGCTTGGATGGCTGGATGCCGATTCGAATACGTCCCTGAGCTTGGAGGACATGTCCCTATCCATGACTCGAATATGGAGACCACCGTGCCAGGGATCTACGTCGCTGGAGATCTGTCTGGGATAGAAGAGGCGAGCACAGCCATGGAGGAGGGAAAGCTAGCTGGGATTGCCATAGCTGAAGCTCTCGGCTATCTCTCCCCAGAAGAAGCGAAAAACAGAAAAGAAGCGGTCTCAAGGAGGTTGGATAGTTTCCGCACAGGGCCTTTTGGGGAAGCGGTAAAGAAAGCCAAAGAACGGCTGCAACGACAGGGTGAAGCCAAATGACGCTGGAAAAGGATGGTGTTCTCTCCCCAGAAGAGTTAGCTGAGTTGCCAGGCATGCCTTCTAAAGAGAGGTTAGAACAGGGAGCTGTTGCAGTGATCGAGTGCGCGCAGGAGATTCCCTGTAATCCGTGCGAGAAAGCCTGTCCCAGCGGGGCGATACGGGTGGGCGAGCCGATAACTAACTTGCCCACGCTCATCGAGGATAAGTGCACTGGATGCGGGCTTTGCATTCCCCTCTGCCCCGGGCTTGCCATTTTCGTGGTGGATATGACGTATTCTGATCAAGAAGCTACGGTGCAGCTCCCTTACGAATTTCTGCCTCTGCCGAAGAGGGGGGAGACGGTAAAGGCTCTGGATCGAGAGGGGCGGGTAGTCTGTCCAGCGCGGGTCGTTAAGGTGCTAAATCCTAAGGGGTTTGACCATACGGCGGTGATCACCATTGCTGTCCCTAAGGATCAGGCTATGAACGTGAGAAACATAGCCGTGGACCGGAGGTGAGGAAAGGATGGAGGAGGACCTTCTCATCTGTAGGTGCGAGGAAGTAACCCTGAAGGAGATTTTGGAGGCCATCAAGGAGGGGGTCAGGACGGTTGATGAGATAAAGAGAAGGACGAGAGCAGGGATGGGCCTCTGTCAGGGCAAGACCTGTTTTAGATTAATTGCCAGGATCCTTGCTGAGCAGACAGGCCAGCCGATAGAAGAGGTCCTTCCTCCGACTTCCCGCCCCCCTGTTAGACCGGTTGCGCTCGGCATACTTGCGTCGACGGAGGAAGAGGAAGGAAGCGATGTTCCCTGATGTGGTGATAATCGGCGGTGGGATTATCGGATGCTCTTGTGCTTACTACCTCTCCCGTGAGGGGGTAAAAGTCCACTTGGTGGAGAAAGGGCCTCTGGGATCTGGAGCCTCTAAAGCCGGTGAAGGTCACATTTGCCTTTGGGAGCAGCCTGAGATCAACCTGAGATTGGAGAAAGCTAGCAGAATACTCTATGACACTCTATCCAATGAGCTTCCTTTGGATATCGAGTATAAGAGAACAGGCAGTGTAGCGATTGCCGAAAGCCCGGCGGATTTAAGATCACTTGAGCAAACAGTGCGGTTGCTACAGGCTGAAGGACTGAGTTGCCAATTATTAAATCGCGATGAGATTGCCGAATTGGAACCGAATTTGGCTCGGGATATCGCTGGAGGCGCCCTTTTCCCAGAGGATGCGAAGGTTCAACCAATGCTTGCTACCATCGCTTTGGCCCAAGCTGCGAAGAAAAACGGCGCCGTTATCCAGACCTTTACCGAGGTGACGGGCATCGAACTCTCCACTAGTAAAGCGGTGGTAGCCGTCAATACCACGGCAGGCAGGATCCCTACCAAGGCTGTAGTGTGCGCTGCAGGGGTGTGGAGTGGTGCAATCGGGAAAATGGTTGGCCTCGATATACCGGTGATTCCGCGGAAGGGCCATATAGTCGTGACCGAACCGGTCCCTAACAATGTAATAAACCACAAGATAATTCTCGAGGCTGGTTACATGCAAACGCTGGGAGCTGAGGGCGGGGTAGCCATTGCTGCAAATATTCAGCAAGACCACCTCCACGGTGAGATATTATTGGGAAGCACTCGTGAGTTCGCAGGTTTTGACTGCTCTGTGAACCCCGATGTCATCGAAGCTATGGTGGCTCGTAACATTCGCTTCCTCCCGTGCCTCGCCGGAATCCACGCGATCCGTGCTTACGCCGGGCTGCGCCCATACACCCCTGATCTTCTTCCTATAATCAGCGAGGTGGACACGGTAGAAGGCTTCTATGTGGCTACTGGGCATGAGGGCATTGGGATTACCATGGGCCCTATCACGGGCAAGCTGATTAGCCAACTGATAACTGGTCAGAAACCAGACCTGCCGCTAAAGCAATTGTCATTATCTCGCTTCAATCAAACCTAACCGAGGAGGCGAAATGAGATTCAGCAGGATGGTCACGGCGGTGGATACTCATACCGAAGGCGAGCCGGAGAGGATAGTTATCGGGGGCGTGCCCCCTATCCCCGGCAAGACCATGATGGAAAAGTTGAGGTATGTATATGAGAACTGGGACGACCTCCGCACCTTCTTGGTAGATGAGCCTCGTGGACACAGCGTAATGTGCGCTTCCCTCCTTACCGAGCCTACTATGGAGGGGGCTGATATGGGGGTCATATTCATGGAGCCAGCGGACTATATCCCTATGTGCGGCCATGGGGTCATTGCAATTTGCACGGCATTAGTGGAACTGGGCATCGTCGAGGCCCAGGAGCCAGTGACGAGGATTGGGCTCGATACCCCGGCAGGCTTAGTGAAGGCTGAGGTGGCCGTGGAGGATGGAGTTGCCAGGGCCGTGACTTTCCAGAATGTCCCGAGCTTCCTGTATAAATCTGATGTGGAGGTAGATGTCCCCACCTTAGGGAAGGTCAGGCTGGATATAGCCTATGGTGGGGCATTCTATGCCATTTTGCCGGCAGAGAGTGTAGGCCTGGAGGTGAAGCCTGAGCGGGTCAACGATATCATCTCCTGCGCCGTGAAGATACGTGAGGCAGTCAACGAGCAGGTAGAGGTCTCGCATCCTGAGAAGCCGGAGATAAATTTTGTGCCCTCCGTCATGTTTTCAGCCGAACCCACCCATCCCAAGGCGACGATGAAGAACGCATTGGTTTACCCCCCTGGTCAGGTGGATCGCTCCCCCTGTGGGACCGGGACATGCGCCAAGATGGCTACCCTTTACGCCAAGGGGCAACTGGGCTTAAACGAAGAGTTCGTGCATGAGAGCATCATCGGCAGCCTCTTCTATGGGAAGCTCATCGAGGAGACGAAGGTGGGGCCATATCCCGCCGTGGTGCCTACCATCACCGGCAGCGCCTACATCATGGGCCTCCACCAGTTCGTCCTCGACCCCAGAGACCCATTCCCTGCCGGGTTCTACCTGGGACGGAGGGAAAAGGTGTATTGCCCTGGATGTTAAAGAGGGTGAAGCTATCCCGCCTCCCCTCTCCCCTCGAAGAGCTTGACAGCTTCAGCCTTTTGATATAATAGTGCCAATTCGGTAGGTATCAGGAGGAAAAGCAACATGGCTAGCTGGGGAGGGAGGTGATGGAAAGCGGCGTAATTTCTATGGAGATGCTCGATTGCTATCTCGATTAAGGAGGGGTTAGAATGAAAGGGAAGCTTCTGAAGATGGCCCTGGTCGTCCTGGCCCTCAGCCTGGTCGTGGCCGCTTGCGCCCCGCCGACGCCGGAGAAGGTTGAGGTGACCAAGATCGTCGAGGTAACCAAAGAGGTGGTGGTCACACCCACACCAACCCCAGCTGCTAAACCCATAAAGATCGGCCTCCCGGCGATACTGACTGGGGCGGACACCTATGTCCACGGTGAGATGGTCATTGACGCTGCACAGCTGGCCGTGGAGGAGATAAACGCCGCAGGTGGGGTTTTGGGAAGGCCGTTGGAGCTGGTCGTCATGGATGACGCCGGAGACCCCAAGCAAGGCGTGGCTGTAGCGCATTCCTACTGCGATGACCCGGAAATCGTAGCCGTCTATGGCCATTGCTACAGCGGTGTCACGATCCCCACCGAGCCCGTCTATAATGAGTGCCGAATGCCCCTGATCGTCCACGGCACCAACCCAAGGATAACCGAGCTGGGTTTCGACAATGTCTTCCAAAACACGCCCAACGACTTGATCACCGGCTACGCTGGAGCGGACTATGCTGTCGAGGAGCTGGGCATCAAGTCCGTCGCGGTCATACACAACAAGACGATGTGGGGCAAGGCCGTCGCGACGGTGTTTAAGGCGAGGTGCGAGGAGCTGGGTGTGGAGATAACCAGCTTCCAGGGTGTGGACCCTGACAGCGTAGATTTCACCCCCACTCTTACCAAGGTCAAGGGCGAGAACCCAGATGCAGTATACTTCGCTGGTTACGTGGAGAACGCCTTGATGCGCAAGCAGATGGTGGCCTTGGGGATGGACCAGCATTGGATCGCTGCTGAGGCTACCAGCTCGGAGTATATTGATGCCACAAAGGAGGACGGGGTCGGCACGCTCTCTCCCACTGCTGCTCCTCCCTTGGATTTCAGGCCGGAGATGAGGAGGTTCACCAAGGCCTTCCAAGAGAGGTGGGGCAAGATGCCCGAGTCCTGGTCTCCTTACTACTATGATGCCATTTACCAGATTGCTGATGCCATCAAGCGGGCTGGCAAAGCTGATAGGGAGGCCATCATCAAGGCCCTGTATGAGATCGACCTCCCCAGCGTCGTATATCCGAAGGGCATCCAATGGGACTCGCATGGGCGGGTGGTGAATCCAGTCACCTTCGTGTGGGAGCTCAAACCTAACCTAGAGTACGAGCTCGTGTATCTCTGGGAGGGCACACCGCCTTACGTGACAATGCCCGAGGAAGAGTACAGCGCCCTCGTTGAGGAGCTGCTGGGGAAGTAGGGCCTGAGAGTGGGCTTGGTTGACGAGCTTTCTCGTCAACCAAGCTCACAAATCCACTTTATGTGCTCGAGTTTTGCAGTAGAGAAGAGAATGTTCCCTGATGTGGTGATAATCGGTGGTGGGATCATCGGCTGCTCTTGCGCTTATTACCTCTCCCGCGAGGGGGTAAAAGTCCACTTGGTAGAGAGGGGCTCAATAGCATCTGGAACCTCTGGGGCCTGTGAAGGCAATATTCTACAGTGGGATAAGCAGCCTGGGATCGAGCTGAAATTGGGCGTGGCTAGCGCACTAATCTATGAGACCTTGTCCGAGGAACTCCCCTTGGATATAGAGTATGTGAAGAAAGGCAGCATATTGGTCGCTGAGAACCCGGAGGATTTAAGCGGTGCCGAGCAAATAGTAAGGTCGCTGCAGAGCGAAGGCGTGCCCTGTCAGCTGGCGAGTCGGGATGACCTCCTTGAGTTGGAACCGAACCTGGCTCGAGATATTGTCGGTGGAGCTATCTTCCCGGATGATGCGCAGGTCCAACCTATGCTTACTACCTTCGCTTTGGCCCAGGCGGCAAGGGAGAACGGTGCTGTCATTCAGACCTTCACCGAAGTGAAGAGCATTGAGCTCTCCCCTGAGAGATCGGTGGTAGCTGTCAATACGACGGCAGGCAGGATTCCCACCAAGGCTGTGGTATGCGCTGCTGGGGCATGGAGCGGTGCAATCGGCAGGATGGTTGGCCTCGATATACCGGTGCTCCCGCGCAAGGGCCACATAGTCGTGACCGAACCGGTCGCTAATATGGTTAACTGCAAGGTGATGGAGGCCGGCTACACACAAACAGTGGGGAGTGATGAGAGGGGACTTGCCATCGCTGCGGTGGTCGAGCATACCCGTAGCGGTAACATATTGTTGGGGAGCAGTCGTGAGTTTGCAGGTTTTGACCGCTCCGTGGACCCAGATGTCATCAGCGCTATCGTGGCCCGTGCCCTTCGTTTCTTCCCCTGCCTTAAGGGAATCCATGCGATCCGCACTTACGCGGGGCTAAGGCCATATACGCCCGACCACCTTCCTATAATCGCTGAGGCGGACATAGTGAAGGGCTTCTATGTGGCCACCGGGCATGAGGGCGTTGGGATCTGTTTGGGTCCTATCACCGGCAAACTGATCAGCCAGATGATAACCGGCCAGGAAACGGACCTGCCGGTGGAACAATTATCATTATCTCGTTTCGCCGATAGCCTATGAGCCTTGGATATTTCCAAATGGTCTATCCCTATCAACTACCGGGGAAGAATAAACGGCAATGAGGTTCAGAAGAATAATCACTGCGGTGGATTCGCATACCGAAGGCAATGCAGAAAGGGTCGTGATCGGTGGGATACCCCCTATCCCTGGCCGAACCATGCTGGAGAAGATGAAATACGTCCATGATAACTGGGACCATCTTCGCCGCTTCCTGCTACATGAGCCCCGAGGACACAGCGCTATGTACGCCTCTTTCATCACCGAGCCCACAGTGAAGGGAGCCGACCTGGGAGTTATATATATGGAGCCAGGAGGCTATGCTACTATGTGCGGCCATGGGACCATCGCTATCTGCACTGTACTGTTAGAGACTGGCATCATCAAGGTTCAGGAACCTGTGACCGAGATCGTCCTCGACACCCCAGCCGGTATAGTGCGAGCCAAAGTGGCGGTAGAGGATGGATCGGCTAAGGCTGTGACCATCCAGAATGTCCCCTCTTTCCTATATAAAGCGGATGTAGAAGTTGAGGTACCCACCTTGGGGCGAGTCAAGTTGGACATCGCCTATGGCGGCAACTTCTTCGCTATTATACCAGCGGAGAGGGTGGGGTTAGAGATAAAGCCTGAGCGACTCGATGAGATCGTCCCCTGCGGCATGAAGATTTGGAATGCTGTTAACGAGCAGGTGGAAGTGCAGCATCCTGAGAAGCCGGAGATAGATTTTGTGTCTTATGTGCTGTTCTCAGCCAAAGCCACTCATCCCAAGGCCACGATGAAAAACACAACAGTGGTGCCCCCTGGTCAGGTGGATCGTTCCCCCTGTGGGACTGGGACAAGTGCTAAGATGGCTATCCTCCATGCGAAAGGGGAACTCAGCTTGAATGAGGAGTTCGTGCACGAGAGCATCATAGGCAGCCTCTTCTATGGAAAGCTAATCGAGGAAACAACAGTGGGACCATATCCCGCTGTGGTGCCAACTATCACTGGCAGCGCCTACATCACGGGTATCCAACAGTTCGTCCTCGATCCCGAAGACCCCTTTCCTGCTGGATTCCACTTAGGACGAGAGGAGAAACTATATGGGGCTGGACTTGAGTCTTAAGCGGTAATCGAAGCGAAGGAGGTTTCTTTATGGTCGAAAAACCGCAAAAATCTGCCCGAAAGCCGCTGGAAGGCGTGTTCCCACTTATCCCCTTTGCCATTAAGGAGAATCAAGAACTCGACTTGGACGGCCTAGCGGAGAACATTGACTTCTTAGCTGAGTCCGGTATTCATGGCTTCATCGCCTTCGGATGCATGGGAGAGTTCTATGCTCCCAGTGAGGAGGAATTCAATCAAGTCGTTGACGTTGCGGTTGATGCTGCGGCGGGAAGGATCGCAACGGTGTTCGGCACTACGTTTCAGAACACGAAAGAATGCATTAGGAGAACCAAATACGCTGAAAAGGCGGGCGCGGATGGTGTAATGATAGCACCGACCTACGTCATTAACCCCACAGCTGAGGCCGTGTTTGAGCATTATCGCGCAATTGACGCTGCTATTGACGAAATTCAGATCATGGCCTATAACTACCCGCCTCTCGCTCGGGGCTTCAATATGACTCCCGAATTCTGGGAGAGACTTCTGGAGCTTGAGCACATAAAGGCACTCAAGGAGTCCAATGGTGACGTTTGGCATCGAACAAATCTTCTTACCAAGATAGCAGATAAGATCAACGTCTTCTCCGGCGGTGAGGGTTGGTTCTTTGGTGATGCGCTGTTGGGGGGTAAGGGGATAGTGTCTCTCTTTGGGATTGCTGTCCCGAAGGCAGTGCTGGCGTTGTATAACGCTTGCATGAACAGGGATTTAGATAGGGCGATAGAGCTGCACCGCAAGTTTACGAAGCTCTGCGGCTACATAACCCCCTACAATGAGGTGGCTTTCCTAAAGGCTACTGCAGAGATAGGGGGAAGGAAGGCTGGCCCTCCGAGGTTGCCTTATCAACCATTGGAGCCGGAGATACGTAAAGTACTGGAGGAGTCACTGGCGGAGCTTGCGTTAATAGAATGATCATCAGCTTGAGTGTTATCTTCCCCTCCGCTTTTAAAAGGGGAATACTCGATAGGTTACATGGATAAACCTCCCTCGCGGCGTTTCTGAAATTTTGAATCAACTAGGCCACTTATCTTTTCTTGCCTACTACAATTCAGATGAGAACCGCAGGGAGGCAAGGGGAGATGTGGGTTATCTTACAACACGAACAAGAAAGAGTGCGCGAGCTGTTGAGAAGGGGTCAGTATGACGA
>Ga0190286_1000794_pt1 | contig 12409 bp, 9 predicted proteins | sample 48691834_MG_FD_183241 | JGI IMG/M metagenome (GOLD analysis project Ga0190286, IMG submission 183241) | Hydrothermal vent microbial mat bacterial communities from Southern Trench, Guaymas Basin, Mexico - 4869-18-3-4_MG | ecosystem: Environmental > Aquatic > Marine > Hydrothermal vents > Microbial... | reverse complement strand
TCTCTGGACAGCCAAATTTGGTTGGGAAGGTACTGGTTAAGGACCTACTATTGTTCTATCCAGAAGTTCTGCCTCATGTTCCAGAACAAATTCCGGTCTTAACCATTCCACATGTCCATCGTAGAAGAGATAGTTAAGTCCTCCGTTGTGTCTGTCTCTATCAGCCTCGTAAGCCTCCCTGGTGAGATAATTATAATGACTCTGCCACTCCACTGCATCTATGTTAGCAGGACCATCATACTGCCCTATATAAACCCACAGCATTCCTTCAGGAGCAGCTGAACCAGGCTGACCCATAGCCCAGTGGTCTCCTGCCTCAATTGTTCCTGCGGGGTCAATAACTTCTGAGTCATAAACTACCTCTTTTACCGGCACATGTGAATAGTAAGATGCTGTTTGATAGGGGGGATGCACACCCTGATCTGAATCATTGTTAATAAAATACCCTCCTGTCCATCGTCCCACCGGCTGGGTGGGATCATTCCACTCCCACTCCGGACGGGAAGGGCATAAGAATACCTCTTCGTTCTTTAAGTAATCGTAAATCGTTTTGGTCCAGTAAAAAAAGTTGGAAGGTCTCCCGGAGGTTAATATATAAAAACTGGGGACATTGGCTCCATCGTATTCGTTCCGATACAGGGCAAATCCTATACCTATCTGCTTCAAGTTATTCTGGCAAACGGAAGTCCTGGCCTGCTCTCTTGCTCGGTGAAGGGCTGGCAGGAGCATGGCTGCTAAAATGGCTATGATGGCTATCACCACCAACAGTTCAATCAAGGTAAAGGCTCCCACCTCCCGGATGCTACGAATTTTTTGAAAAATTATCCTGCCTCCTCTCTACTTTAAATTATGGTTTTATAAAAAATTTTTGTCAAATCTCATCTAAAAGATACAATCTCCTCCTTCTTTATGGACTCTTCCGCATAAAAGGCTATGAGCATGGCTTTAAGACTTTCTTCACCAGAAGTTAGAGGCTTGCCTCCTTTTTTAATACAGGAAATGAACTCTTCATGTTCCCCTAAAAAACCCGCTTCTGCAGGGGAGAGCGAAATCTCTTCTTTCTTTCCTTCTTTATCAAAATAAATTATCGAAGAGGAGAAAAGGTTACTCTCCAGTCTTCCATCTTCTCCAATAATTAAAAAATCAAATTTGGAAGGATAGGTAAAACAACAGAAACCCAGATTAGCCCTTATCCCTCCCTTATACTCTACTAAAATATAGGCATTGTCCACTCCCTGAAAATCTCTTAATACATCTCTTCCTCCAAAACTACATACCTTCAGAGGAACACTTCCACTTAGCCAGTTGAAGAGGTCAAAAAAATGCACGCTTTCCTCTACCAAGGGGCCTCCTGATTTCTCCTTGTTTTTTCTCCAGGAACCTGAGAAAGGTTTCCTGAATTCACTTGCCCAAATTATCCTTACTTTCCCTATTTTTCCTTCTTCGATCATCTTTTTTATGGTTTTAAAGAGAGAAGAATAGCGAAACTTGAAACCTATCTCTAAGACTTTGCCACTTTTCCTTTCCATCTCCACCATCCGGTAACAGTCTTCTACTGTAGTAGCCATAGGTTTTTCACAGAGAACATGTTTCCCCGCTTCCAGAGCATTAACAGTAATCTCTGCATGGGTGTGATTGGGAGTACAGATTAGGACTGCATCAATTTCAGGAGACTCAAGAAGTAAGCGGTAATCGGAAAAGAGTTCTGCCCCTTTAAGTTGAGGATATGTTTTTAAAATTTTAGAAATATTTTCTTCCTGTGGGTCGCATAAGCCTTTAATTTCTATCTGGGGAATTTTCTGTATAGCCTCAATATGTTTATAAGCAATAGATCCTACGCCAATTATTCCGTATTTAATCATTTCCTGCCTCCTTAAAAAAGAATTCCTTATCTCTCTTCAAGATTTTTATCCCTTCCTCCAAGAGTTTATCTGCTTCAATCAATCGAGCAATCGCCTTTCCCACCTTTCCTACCTTCATAATCCCTTTTTCTTTACAAATAGGGTCTATTTTTCGCAAATATCGGCGACGGGGAATATGGGCACGGGTGGGAACGGTAAAAATTTTCCCCTCATAATCAATAACTAAGGGGTAAAATGTCTCCTCCGTTAAAGTGGGCGCCCCTCCCACCTCCTCCACAGTGTGCAAGGTAGTGTTAGAAGCCTGGGTTACACCCAGAAGTAAAATCCTTCCTTTTATCTGGCATATCTTCCAGTAGGGAGTTCCCTCTCCACAGGGACCCTGGGAATCTTCATGCCCCTGGATTAACCAATCTCTCTTTGCTCCTATAACCGCTACAGAATGAGAGGGGTGAAGTGACCTCTTAGCAGTTTCTCTTTTTCTTAAGGTCTCCGTTATTATTCCCACCTTGGAAGGCGTAAGACGAACATCAAAAATGGGTTGTTTCTTAAGATAATCCAAATGTGTCTCTCCTGGATACCAGATTACTGGTAAATTGGGAACGGCTACCGTCCCTTCTTCTCCCACTACCTCTAACAAAGCATCAATAACCGCATCCGCGCCTCCTTCTACATAACCCAAGGAAGAAAGGGAAGAATGAACAATTACTGTGTCCCCTTCCTTTAGTCCTAAATCCTTCAAATCTTTGATTATTCTCTCTTTATCTATTCTTTCCATCCTGCTTCCTCTAAAAGTTTTTTTACCCTAATGAATTCATGCCTTGCCTTCTCTATTACCTCTGTCTCCTTATGACACTCACAGGAAAAATATCCTGAGTAATTTATTTCTTTAAGGATTTTGAATAAAGGTAAATGGTCAACATCTCCTTCTCCCAGAAGGGTGTGTATATAAAACTTCCCTTTTATCTCCAGGGCTGATGGTTCTTTCTCTTCCACTTTCTTCATATCCTTTACATGAAAATGCATAATTTTTTTCCCCAGTTTTCTAATGCTTTTCTCCCCATAGTCGGTTCCAGAGATGTACATATTGGCAGCATCATAAATCAATCCCATATTTTCCCTCTCCACCAGGTTTAATAATTCAAGGGAAGAGGAGGCGGTCTCAGTTAATCCACCCCCATGGATTTCCAGAAGTATTCTCAAAGAATACAAACTGGCTATATCACACACTCTTTTTAAAGCCTGGCTTGCCTTCTGAAAGTGCTTTCCTTCTGCCATATCTGGAGACGGACCTCCTGCATTCACCTTCACAAACTCTCCCCCCAAAATTTTTGCAAATTCTATATATTTTTTGATCACCTTTATCTCTTCTTCTGCCTCTTCAGGTGATAACCCACTGAATCCTCCATGCGATGTGTAGATCCCCACAACCCTCAAACCCAGATCTTCTGCCCTCTTCTTTATCTTTTCCATCTCCGTGAAGGTAAGTTCCACGGGCAAGTGAAACCGCGAGGAAATCTCTATCCCAGAATACCCTATCTCCTTTGCTATATCCATTATTCTATATAGAGATAACTTCTTCGCCATTCCCGTAAAAAGACATATCTTCATCTCTACCTCCCTTTGCTAAGTTCTACCCATATGGGTGAACTCCAAGCCATTTCTCCGTCTTCCTGCCTTACCCGGATATAGTAGTAATCTATTGCTCTCTCTCTTCTGTCCCGATATTCTATTTCCTCATCAAAATCCTTACCCTGATACACATAAATAACTTTATTGTTTTTAACCACCTCTATACTTTTAATTTTCCTCGTCCCTTGCACCTTAACCTTTAGAATCCTCTCCTCATCTCCTCTAATTTCACTTCCCATAGGGAAACCATTGAGAGTAAAATAGAGGATTATTCGAGCTCCTGTAGTAGCATAACACCTGCGATTATATAGTGCTTCCCATATGGCTGGGCGTGTAAGTTCTTCCGCCCATACCGCTGTAAGTCCATTTAGGGGACAGGGTAATATTCCCTTCACGGAAGAGCCGGGTTTACCGGAGTGGTCATCACTTCCTCCCACTATCCCTAAACGATAACCCCGGGCTAAAGCATCTTGAACCATATTACCCTTCTGTTCCTTAGCAAATTTTTTAGCCAGGAAGTCACATTCAAAGTAATCATTACCTGCATATTCTTTTACTCCATGGAAGGAACAGATTTCCACACATCTTTCCAGTTCAGGATGAAAGAAACTCCAGTCTACACACCTTCTCCCCAAGACACCGGTCATCATATGAGAGATAATTATGGCTTTCCTTCCTTCCAGAGCATAATAAAGTTCCTTAGGGGTATTGGGATGTTCTATCATCTCATCTTCGTCTAAGAAATAAACATTTTTATCACCGTATTTTTGAGAACACCATTCATAACCTAATAAAGTTACAAATTTACCTGGTTGATAGAACTTTTTGACCGCTCTCCTGGTTATATCCCATTCTTTTTTGCCTATGTAATGTCTTAAAAGGTCTACATCTACCTTTCTATCCCCTTCCTGTAAGTCTGCATCAGTCCATATTCCATGGTCAGTCACGGCAGCAAAATCCAGATTGCTTGTATCTCTCGCATACTTAAAGTAATCATCTACACTCCCTAACCCATCTGATAGTATTGTATGTCCATGAATCTGTCCCCAGTAAACCTTCATCTTAGCATTACTCACTACTACAGGATTGGAAAGGGTAGTAAAACTCTTTCCTTCAATTTGAAATCTTTTTACCCCTTCCCCTCTCATTTTTATTTTTACCCTTCTAACCCCCTTATCTTGAGAGGAAAATCGGATTCTTTTAATAACTTCTTCCTTCTCCTTAACCACTACCTCTTCCTCAAATTCCTCCGCTACATTACCGTATTTATCCTCTGCCCTGATGAGGAGTAGATTTTCTTCTCCAGGGGAAGAAAAGGATTTGAGGATGGCTACCAACCTCTCCGGTTTTTCAGGTAAAACTTTGATAGTAGGATGATGAGGAAATTTCTGATAGTTTCCATCCCCTTCGGTATCTTCCATAATATTTACGGGAGCAGACTCTTGAGAGATACTCTGGCATTTAAAACCTAAGGAGCCCTTAGATTTATCCCCCAAAATTACCTCTATAAAGTCTCCCTTTTTTAAAGGCTTCTCCTTCACTATAACCTCCACCACTGGGGACCAGGAATAATATTTCCCCTTTACCTCAAGTTTCCCCTCTCCAGAAGTATGAGCAGAGACAAAATTTAAATCTTTGGGATTCTCAGTCTGCGGTCTTCCCCAGTCCGCTCCATGTTCAAAGGCTATTCTTATTCCTCCACCTATCTTTATCCCTCCCTCCCCTACCTTATATTTGACTATCCAGGTCCCAATTTCCCCTGCTATCGCCTCGCCAGGTTTTATCTCTGCTTCTCCTTGGATTTCTCTCTTCCAATACCCCATGAATGACCTCCTTTCAGTCCCTATCTATCCAGACAGGACTACTCCAAGCCATATTCCCATTACGCTGAGTGACTCGCAGATAATAAAAAGAAGGACCTTTATTATCTTTATTGTCGCTAATTTCCAATTTTTTATAGTAACTTCTTTTTGGAACAGCCTGATGAACTTTAATTTTTGCTCCCTTTTCTAATACCTCCAGATGAGAACTTTCCATTATTTCTTTAAGGAGATAAGAAAAATGAAGAGAGTTAATTTTTAATTTTAATTTAGTGTCTGGATTACCTTCAATTTTGAAAACAATAGAATCCGTTCCTTCCCTCCCATTTCGGCAGTAATGCCAATCTGAGACTAAAGAACCATTCGTCCGTGATATCCATCTACATTTTTTCTCATTCTCATAATAAATTCGATTTGGGGGTGGAGGACCAAAATAGGGTTGGAGAGAAATTATTCTTCCCTTCTGGATACTCAGTTCTCCTTCCCAATTCATCTCTTGGCCCCATCCCCACTCTATTCTCACCTTAACTTCCTGGTAGTCTTTCTCCTCCACTTCCTCCTTATATAGAGGACATTCTTGATAAAGAGAATGGTTATCTTTAATAATCTCTATCTTCTCTAATCTATCCTCCCCTTCTATCTCTGCCAAAATATAGCGAGGATATCTTCCCTTTCCTTCTTCCCCTATGAAGAAATTATTCACCTGGAAGTTTATTTTTATTCTATCTCCTGTAACCGCATAGGTTCTTCTTTCCCATAACGCTTCCCAGATAGATTCTCTGGTTAACTGGTGGGCATAGACTCCTGTTAGCCCCATTAGATAGGTCCCTGGATAAGCATTATGTCCATCAGAAGAGGCAATGAATCCTAATCTTATACCTTTTTTCAAAGCATCCTGAACTGTGCCTCCAGAAGTTCTTGGCCCCATCCAGGGCAAATTCATAGGAAAGGGTCCTCCTTCACATTCTGATGAGCCATGCATAGAGTATATCTCCACTAAAGGGCTTACTTCAAAAGGATGCTTTTCCCACTTCACTCCTCGATACCCTACCTTATAAGCGGTATGATGAGGTATCAGAATAGCCTGATTTTCCTTAGCGAACTCTGCAAATTCTTCAAGACCAGAAGGTAATAAAAAGGGGGAATTATCGGTGAGAAAGTATATGTTGTAGTCTCCCTCAAGAGAAGTCCATTCATAACCAGGAAAGGTGACAAACTTCCTAGGGGAGTAATTATCCCTGATTACTTTCTTAATCTTCTCCCAGTTAAATTTAGGATGAAGAACTGGGTCAGTAGCACTCAGATTGATATGTTCTGAAGGTGCCCAGAAATCCAGGTGAGTCTTGGCAATTTCTACTGCTTCTTCTAAGGAACCAAAAACACCTTTTCCACAATAAGTGTGAGTATGCATCTCTCCCCAGTAAAGGGAGTATTCTTTAACCATATTTCTATCTCCTTTTTCAAACCCTGCCCTCATAGATAAAACTTCCCTTTCCCCTAATTTCCTCTTCCCTATCCGGCAGACAGACTTTACAGTAAATACCTTCTGGTAAAGAGACCTCTGCCCGGTAGTTCTTATCCTCCCTCTTCCATGCCACCTCTATTATCCCCTCAGGAGTGGGAACTTTCCCTTGAGCAAATTCCAAATCTTCCCAGAATAATGGTTCCCATCTTACTTTTCTCCAGGCGGGAGATTCCTGCCAGATACCCAGCAAAATATTTGCAAAATGCACCACTGGATGAGCACTCCAGGCATGACAGAGGCTATGTATTCCTGCTTTTATCTCCCAGACCTCCGGAGTAGTTGAGTAACCTTTCCTTAACCAATCTCCCCATCTTAACCTTATGAATTCTATTACCTCTTTTCTATAACCTGTTTTCTTTAAAGCCTGGAAAACATAATACATGAAGTAAGGAGATGGGAAACACTCATGTTTCTTTACAGTTAGCAAGGGAAGGAGGTAGTTTTTGGCAAAATAATGGTTTAGGGGAGGAAGCAGATCACTCAGTATGGCCAGAGCATAAGAGTGGGGAATTTCCTTCCTTACCGGTCTTTTCTCCCAATCCAGACCTGCAAAAAGAATTTTTTTCCTTTTATCAAACAAATTCTCCTTTATCTTTACCTTTAACCTTTCTTCTTTTTCGGAAATCTGGTGAAGGATCTCCCTTTCCCCGTTTAAAAAAAACAGTTCTTTAATCTTCTTTAAAGCATAAAGATACAAAAGATTATAAGGAGTAGGATATCCCTCCTTGAAGACAGGTGCCCAGTCTAAGAAAAGCCAGTAACGGTTATCATAAGCAAGCAATCCAGAGGAAGATTTCTCCTCAAAATAGGAAAGAGCCTTTAAAATCCTCTCCTTCATTTCCTTAAAAAGAGAGAGGTCACCTGTCTGCCAGTAATAATCATGATGGGTAAGGAGCCAGATTAAGGTAAAATCCGGTAATATACAGCGATGGGCAATGGTGGGGGCATGACCATAAGTTAATCCATTTTTTATCTGCTGATAACCTATCTGCCTTATTCCTCTTTTAAGAAGACGCGGGTCTGGAGAAATAAAAAAAGTGTTTTGAGCCTGAATCCTGGCATCTCCCCACCACTGAGCCTGCTCTCTCCAGGGACAATCCACATAGGCATCCAGCATGCAACATTTCTGGGTATGAACACATATGTTATAAATTTTATTGAGAACTTCATCTGAAGTTTCAAATTCGCTTCTAACCTCTAAGGGATACCCAACTTTTCTTAATCCTACTTCTATCTCCAGAGGGGTAAGGGAGTCTCTCACCACAAGAACTACATACCGAAATCCCCAGTAGTTAAACTGCTCCCACTCAGTCTTTCCTTCTTTAAGATAAAGGCGATTCCCAAAGGCTGCTTTACAACCTGCCTTATCTGGAGATCTTATCACTGGTCTCCCCTTTTCATCCAGAAGTTCAGTCACCAGAATATCCACTATTTCCCCACCTTTTGCTCCCTCCACCTTTAACCTCAAAGACCCCACTATCTCTTTACCAAAATCCACGCAGATAGAATAAAAACTCCCTTCGCCTGTAGGTAGAATTTTCAGAGGAAAAGTTTTGCAAGTTTTCTTCCATTCTCTCCTCTCTTTGGTGTATAGGGAGACTACATCCTGAGCATCCCTATAATTTTTACTACTTTCCCCTTGGGTAAAGGAAACTATCTCCTCAGGATAGATTATCTCTTCTTTAAAAAGAGGTATGTCCCTTTCCTTTAAAGAATGCCAGGGCATACATCCAAATTCACTTACTGTGGGCTCCTCCCAATCCTCACTGTGGTAATCTTCCTTTAACCAGTCATCCTCTCTTCGGGCGTCAAAAAACTCCTGAAACCCTAACTGCAAACTCACTCGAGTTAAAACCCTTCTATATTCGGGTGCTTTCCTTACCCTCCAACTCTTACCTGTAGAAATATCCACTTTTCCCACCTTCCCTCCCAAAATAAATCCTGCCGTCCCCTGATGAATATATTGAAAGTTACTTATTCCCAGGCTATGGACAAGGGAACAAATTACGTTTTCCCCTTTTTTAAGATAGGGGGAAATATCTACTACATCATATAGCCATTCCTCCTGAAAACCTCTGACAGGTCCTCTACACACATACTTTCCATTGATAAAGAGTTTGTAATGAGTATCCGCAGTGACAGCAATGGGGACTTTCTTGGGTATCTCCTCTACTTCAAAAACATATCTTGCCTCCATCCAGGAATTTATGAGGTCATAATAGGGATGTCCACACCAGATCCATTTTGCATTCTTAAAGAAATCCATGCCTCCCTCCTTATTAAAAAGGATAGGAAATTTTCACCGGTTTACCTTCCCGAGTAGACTCTACCCCTTTAAGGCAAGCAATTACCGTCTTGGCTCCTTCTACCACATTAGTCTTCACTGGTTTATCCTGCAGAATAGCCTCTACTATCTCCTCTATTTCTCTCTTAACATTATGGGATGCAACCTTCACCGGTATGCGAGTAAAACCTGAAGTGCCTTTATCCCTCCATTCTTCTTTGTATATTAAGATTTCTGGCGAAGTATTGTCCGCAATAATTGTGCCTTTATCTCCATAAAAAACCGACCTCATGGTATAAGGTCTTCTACATCCAATAGAAACAAAGACCTTCCCCAAAACTTCCTTAGGAAAACGGAAAATAGCAATGGTGCAATCATCAACAGGCCAGTCTTTTAGAACCTTATGATTAGCATAAGCAAAAACCTCCTCCGGATCCCCAGCAATCCATCGTAGAAGGTCTACCGCATGACAGCCCCCTCCCAAGAAAGGTTCCCTCCTCCTTAAAGCATCTTTCCTCCATCCTCCCACCCCTTCTACAAATGTATAATCATGAGCATACTCAGACTCCACAAAGAAAAGTTCCCCTATTTCCCCTTCTTCAATTAGATGCTTTGCCATACGAAAGCCAGGAGCATAACGACATACCTGCCCTACCATAAATTTCTTCCCTGACTTCTTTACTTCCCTTACCAAGGATACCGCTTCCTCTATAGTAGAAACCATGGGCTTTTCGCACAAAACATGTTTTCCATTTTTTAATGCCTCTATGCACATTTGATAATGAAGGTAATCAGGGGTAGCAATAGAAACTAAATCTATATCTTCCCTTCTCAGTAGTTCCCGATAATCTGTGGTGGCATATTCAAGGGAATATTCTTTCTTTACCTCTTCCAACCTCTCTCTCCAGATATCACATACTCCAATTACCTTAGTTTGAGGAAGGGAAAGATAGGCTTCTAAATGAGACCTTCCCATGCCCAGACCAATGACTCCTACTTTTATCCTATCTTTCATTCTTCTCCTCCTATCTTATCCAGATGGGACTACTCCAGGCCATGTTTCCGTCTTCCTGCTCTACTCGGATATAGTAATAATCTCCCTCCTGGGGTGGGGTTCTATCCTCCCAGGTAAATTTACACTGCTCTTCCTTCGGGAAATCTTGGTATACGGAGAGATTATTCTTTATAATCTCAACTTTTGAAATCCTATCCGTTCCATAAACCTCAACAGTGAAAATCCTTTCCTTCTCCACCTTTACTTCCTCTCCCATCATATGACCGTTCAATGTAAATTTTATTATTATTCTTTCACCTGTAGTGGCATAACATCTCCTTGCTTTAAGTGATTCCCATAGAGATTCTCTGGTAAGTTCTTTTGCGTATATCCCAGTAATACCACCCATTCTTGCTCCTCTAACCCTTAACCAGAAATCTTTCCCAGGTCTTCCTCCATGCCCATCACTTCCTCCTACAAACCCCAACTTTAGACCTTGAGAGAGAGCATACTGGACAGTATCTTTAACCCTGTGTTCATCCACCGCAGAGTACTTGCATCCAGAGAATTCTCTATTTCCCCAGCAGGAGTAAATCTCTACCAGTCTCTCCAACTTAGGATTATGATTTTCCCAATCCATCATGTGAATATGGGGAATAACCATAGAGTTCTCAGGATTGAGTAGAGAAAAGAGTTCCCTCACATTCTCTACAGAAGGATAACGCGTCTTCTCATTCGAAGAGTCAAAACCTTTTAAGTATTCCATGGCTATCTTCTCTTCTTCCTTAGCCCTTATAAGAACTTCCTCTCTTAAGAAATAAACATTTCTATGAATGGGTCCTATGGCAAATTCATAGGCAGGGAAAGTAACAAACTCTCCCTCCTTGTTATGTTTCCTATTTGCTTCACATAATTTTTCCCATCCTTCATCTGTTAAAAATGAATGGTCGGTTATAGCACAGAAATCATCTCTATTTACTTCTTTAGCATACTCCAGAGCCTCCTCCGGTTCCCTCAATCCATCAGAGAGAAAAGTATGAACATGAAGGTCACCCCAGAATAGACGAAAAGGAGATTGAGTATCCAGAAGAGTGGGGTTTTTCTTAAATTTTTTCCCCTCTACCTTTATCTCCAAAATATTATCTTTTCTTCCCAGAGAAAAGTTCTTTATCTCCTCCTGTCGGGAAAGGTTATAGAATTCATCGTAATAATTCAGTTTTAGGCTCTTACCTTTAACCTCTTCTTCTGACTTTATTATAGAAGGAAAAATCAAAACAGATTTCTTGGGTTCTCTGGCTATTACCTTAAGAATGGGTGAAGCTACAAAGTAGAAGTGAGCCTCTTCAGACCAGGAATCTTCTGGACATACTAAAATGGTAAACTCTGCGGGCCCCTCAATACTCCTGGCAAAGGCACCTGGAGAACCAAAACTTTTATCTCCGTAGGTAAATATCACTCTATCTCCTGGCTTTAAAGAAGATTCACAGATATGAACTAAGACTCCCGTAGATATTCTTCCAAATCTTCCCCCTTTCCAGTCCAGTCTATTAGAGGTAGAACGAGTGCACCTTAAGATAAGAGAAACCTGGGGATTGGTAGTTTTTGCTGTGCAGAAGCCCGGATGATAGGGATTATCCACCTGGGGAACACTAAATCCATGAGGAATGCCAAAACTTACTTTCCCTCCTCTCTTTATCCCCTTTTCACCTACCTCATAAATGATCTTCCAAGTTCCAGCACTACTTGCTTTTACAGGTGTGGAGGGTTCAATCCATGCTTTTCCCAAGCCGGAGAGGAATTTCATCCCTTTACCCTCCTTTTATCTATTCCTTAAGAAAAAAGTTCTGATCACCCTTCAAATTCTGTATATTTTACTCTCTTCCTAAAAATATTCCTCAAAATTTTTTAGTATCAAATTGCATATTTAAAATACTTAATTATACAAAAGAGGCTAAAATAAATCAACCAAACAGGTTTTCAAGTCTCTTGATTTTTGGATAGAAGGGAAATATAATTTCAAAATTGAAGGAGGTTATCCCATTACCTGGCGAGCCTTTATAGTTGGTTCAGGACTTTCTTTCCTGATTGCTATCCTCATCCCTTACAATGTCATAGTCATCCATGCTCCCCAGATGGCTCTTGACTTCAGCACTCCTGCTGCAATATTTTTTCTCTTTCTTCTGGCAGGAGGAATCAATGTTATTCTAAAAAGGCTGAATCCTCGATTTTCTTTAACTAAAAATGAATTAATAATTGTTTACACAATGATGCTTATTGCCTGTGCTATTCCCTCTA
>Ga0190286_1000793_pt1 | contig 12413 bp, 17 predicted proteins | sample 48691834_MG_FD_183241 | JGI IMG/M metagenome (GOLD analysis project Ga0190286, IMG submission 183241) | Hydrothermal vent microbial mat bacterial communities from Southern Trench, Guaymas Basin, Mexico - 4869-18-3-4_MG | ecosystem: Environmental > Aquatic > Marine > Hydrothermal vents >... | reverse complement strand
GGCAGAGGCTGCTGGATATGGGCTTAACGAAGGGGGCGAGGATCAGGGTTGTCAACGCAGCTCCCTTCCATGGACCCCTTGAGATCGAGGTGAGGGGTTCAACCCTCGCCCTTGGAAGGGGGCTGGCCGGCAACGTCTACGTCGAGCTACCGCCCTACGGCCCCTATAGATGGAGGCGTAGGAGAGGTTGGGAGAGAGGAGGCTGAGGATCGCCTTAGCTGGAAACGCCAACGTGGGTAAATCCGTCATCTTCAATCAGCTTACGGGACTCCATCAACACATCGGGAACTGGCCTGGGAAGACCGTTGAGAAGGCTGAGGGGACGCTGCGCTTCGAAGGCTACATAATCGACGTCATCGACTTGCCGGGCATCTACAGCCTCTCAACATACTCCCTTGAGGAGCTGATCAGCAGGGAGTATATCGCCGTGGAGCAGCCGGATGTCATCGTGAACATCGTCGACGCCTCAACGCTGGAGCGGAACCTCTTCTTCACGCTTCAGCTCATGGAGCTGGAGCCGAGGATGGTTGTAGCCCTAAACATGATGGATATAGCTGAGGATAAGGGGATGGACATAGACGTTGAGAAACTGTCGGAGCTCCTCGGCGTCCCCGTTGTTCCGATGATCGCGACGAGGGGGGTAGGCCTCACGGAGCTTATGCGCCGAGTCGTCGAGACCGCTGAGAGGGGTGAACCCGTCAAGCCTCCCACCTATGGCTCGGAGGTGGAGGAGAGGATAAGGGAGCTGACAGGGCTGCTACTCGGCGTTGAAACCCCCTATCCACGTAGATGGATTGCCATAAAGCTGCTGGAGGGAGATGAGGAGATAGAGCGCATCATCTACAGGATGAGGCCTTACCTTAGAGGCGAGGTTGAGAGGCTTAGGAAGGAGATCGAGGAGATACATGGCCACGACGCCTCAAGCGTCATAGCCTCGGAGCGCTACGCCATAGCCAGCGGGATCGCCTTTGAGGTCATAACCCTGAAGCCTCCTAAGAGGAGGCTCAGCGAGAAGCTGGAGGAGTTGACGGTTCACCCCATATGGGGATACGGCATCATGCTCCTCGTCGTCCTCGCCATCTTCTACGGCGTCTTCTCCCTCGGAGACTATCTATCACAGCTCATCGAGTCGGGCTTTGAATGGCTTAGAGACCTATACGTCGCATATATCGGGTCAGGCCCCCTCTCAGAGCTCCTTTGGAGCGGCATAGTAGAGGGGGTAGCCGCCGGAGTCACAATAGCCCTCCCCTACATCATACCCTTCTACATCGCCCTCTCCCTCCTCGAGGATTCAGGCTACCTCGCACGCATAGCATACCTGATGGATTCTGCGATGCATAAGATCGGGCTTCACGGTAAGGGATTCATACCCCTCATCCTCGGCTTCGGCTGCAACGTCCCAGCGATGCTCAGCTGCAGGATAATGGAGACGGAGCGTGAACGCATCCTCTGCGCCTTCGCAGCCAGCCTCATACCCTGCGCAGCCAGAGGCGTCGTAATCATGGGCCTCGTCTCAAGATACATAGGCTTCCAGTGGGCCCTCACCCTCTATGCCTTGGATCTCATCATCATCTTCGCCCTCGGCAGAGCCGCCTTCAAGGTGATTCCAGGGGAGCCTCTGGGCCTTATAATGGAGATGCCGCCATATCGATGGCCCACGGCGAGGGTGACGCTGAGCAAGACCTGGTTTAAGCTCAGGGACTTCGTCCTCAAGGCCTTCCCAATAATGATCCTGGGAAACTTCATCATCTATCTCTCAGCCATAATGGGTTGGCTGCCCATCGTCGTCGACGCCTTGAGGCCGGTGACGGTCTGGTGGCTGGGACTCCCCCTTGAGACGGGGGTGACCCTCATCTTCGGCCTGCTACGCAAGGAGTTGGCCCTGGTTATGCTTGCCTCCCTCTTCGGAACCAGCGACTTCTCAGCGGTTATGACGCCGATCCAGATGTATGTCTACTCCCTCGTCGTGATGATCTACATCCCCTGCATCGCCACCATAGCGGTTCTCATCAGGGAGCTCGGCTTGAAGAGGGCGTCGATAATCACCCTAACCGAGGTGGGGTTTGCACTCCTCCTCGGAGGCATCGCCTATAGGCTGTTGACACCCATCCTGTAAAGATTAATCTGTAGCCTCAGCCTAAGGCGTGTTGATGCTACCCCTCGGAGATGAGGAGCCGACGAGGACTACGCCCATAGTGAACTGGCTCCTCATAGCTGTCTGCACCATCACCTTCCTCTGGCAGATATCAGGTGGCTATAGATTCTTCATCTACACCCTATACACCTACGGCCTAATACCTGCACGATTGATGATGGGTGAGGGCTACTACACGTTGCTGACGAACATGTTCCTCCACGGCGGATGGATGCATCTCCTCGGCAACATGTTCTTCCTCTACATCTTCGGCGACAACGTGGAGGATGCCTGCGGCCACGTCAAATACCTCATCTTCTACCTCATCTGCGGCGTCGCCGCCTCCCTCCTCTGGCTCATCACCTCCTGGGGCGCCCAATACCCAGCCGTTGGAGCCTCAGGAGCCATCTCAGGGGTGATGGGAGCATACTTCGTCCTCTACCCCGAGGCGAGGATCAGGGCCCTCGTCAGATTCGGATTCTTCTGGCAGATCGTCAGCCTTCCAGCCTACCTCATGCTCGGCCTATGGTTCCTCTACCAATTCCTCCTCGCCCTAATACCCATAAACCTCGGCGTAGCCTACTGGGCCCACGTCGGAGGCTTCATCACAGGCCTCGCCCTCGGAAGGTTCTTCGGAACCCCGAGGAGGCGAATCTACTACCTCTACTACTGAGCTACTTTATGATCTTGATCCTGGAGAGCTCCACACCCTCCTCGAGGAGCTCCAGAAGCGTTATGGCTCTGCCCTGAGCCATCTCGATCTTCTCGAGGGCCGTCTTTGAGAAGTTGAAGGCTGCCACTGTGACGGGGTGGTCGAGGAAGCCTGCTCCGAGAACCTTCCCCGGAACCGCTATGATGTCGCCGGGCTCGGTGTGGCGGTTGATCTTGCTGAGATTCACGGCGTTTCTACGTCTCTTTGATTTGTCGAGCTCCTCGGCTAAGGCCCTCCAGATTCGGGGCCCCTCCTTTGAGGCCTTCCTCAGAGCCCTTATGGTTTTTAGTAGCAGCGGATTAGTTGGCTCATGTTTGGGCATGGCCTAACTCCTCCTCCAATCCCTTGAAGGGCTCGATCTCCTCATGGAGCTCTCCACGTTCAACCTTCCCCTCTAACTCGTCGAGCTTCTCCAATAGAACCTTCACGGCCTCGGTGACTATGCGCTCTGGGGGTAGCGCCCCCGTCGATTCAACCTTGAATATGAAGGCGTCCTCCACTACATCCTGCCTTATGGCCGGAGGCTTTAGGGGGCAGGCCTCAACGCAGGAGCCGCAGAGGAGGCATGAGTATATGTCGACGATCCGTGGCTTATCATCCTCGAGGGTGAGAACCCCATATCGGCAGGCCTTGACGCAGGAGCCGCAGCCGGTGCATCTATCCTCGTCGATGCATATATCTGCGAGGTTCTGGTAGATGCACATCGAAACCGGCTGCCACTTGGCGTGGTTCTTGCCGACGCCGAGGCGGGCGTAGGCCTCGAATCTCAGGGCCTGACCTGGAGCCAGCTTCACGATGGGAATCTTAGGGCTGACGGGGACGACGGCTGGATCCTCGGAGACGAGGTCTCCTGAGTAGACGGTTCTGGATTCCTCACCGGCCTCCACGTCGAGGGTTAGGATGACTCTGCATAGGCTGCATCCGAGGTCGCTTTGGCATTCACATCGCTCTGGGAGAACATAGCTGTCGAGGTCTGTCTTCAGGGGTATGAGGCCCACCCTGTGGGCTATGACCTCATCGGGGAGCACCGATGAGTTGTCGAAGATGAAGAGGTCGTCTATGGCCATCGTCGGAACCTCCGCTATCATGGCTCTCCGAAGGGCGTTGGCGAAGGCGGTGTCGCAGCCCTTCACGAGGAATTGTATCGTATCCCCCTCTAAGGAGAGGAGCTTCGCCTCCATCGGCATCCTACGGCCTCCTGCCCCGTCGACCGCCCTTCTTCCTCGTCCCATCGTGGGGTATGGGCGTCGTCTCCTCTATTCGACCGATCCTGAAGCCCTGCCTGGCGAGGATCCTGATAGCCGCCTGAGCCCCTGGGCCTGGAGTCTTGGACTTCGTCCCCCCTGGAGCTCTAACCTTTATGTGTATGGCCGTTATGCCTCGATCCTTAGCCTTCTCAGCTACGTATTGGGCGGCCTTCATCGCTGCGTAGGCTGAGGGCTTAAGGCGGTCTGCCTTGACGAACATCCCTCCGGAGGCGAAGGCGATGGTCTCAGCCCCCGTTAGATCGGTCATATGGACTATGGTGTTGTTGAAGCTGCTGTAGATGTGGACTACGCCCCACTTCTCCTTCCTCTCACTCATCTCGCCTCACCCATCATCTTCATGGCTTCAAGCTCCTTTCTAAGGGGGTGATTCTCATCGGAGAGGGGGCTTGTCTCGGCGTAGGTGATGAGGGGCTCCTCATCAACCTCGACGAGGTAGCTGGGAACCCTCACCCTTTGACCCCCTATGGCTATGTGGCCGTGGACTATGAGCTGGCGGGCCTGATAGGGGGAGCGGGCCAGGCCTTTACGGTAGACGATGGTTTGAAGCCTCCGCTCCAGGATGTCCTCAACCTTCAGGCCGAGGACGTCCTCCAGGGTGGCCTTCTCCCCTATGAGGCCGAGGCGTCTAAGCCTCGCCATAAGCTGCCTCTCCTGCTCAGCCCTCTCCTCTTGGGGGAGAGCCAACATCTCCCTCGCCATACGCCTGATCCTCCGGAGCTCCGTCCGATGCTTCCACAGCTCCCGTTTATTCCTCAGCCCGTAGAGGCCTATGAGCCTCAGCTCCTCCCTCAGCCTGTCAACGTCGTAGGGGCGTTTAGGCGTCGTATAGCGCTTCCTCCTCTTCTTAGGGTCTCCCAACCCCTCACCTCCTCTTCCTCACGACGCCTACGGTTCGCCCCTTACGGCCCGTCGTCTTAGTTCTCTGACCCCTAACCTTGAGCCCTCTGGCATGGCGCTCACCCTTCCAGCATCGTATCTCCTTCATCAACTCTATGTCAGCCTTCACCTGCAGCTCCAGATCGGAGGCCAATAGATGTAGATCCCTACCTGTCCCCGGGTCTTTGCGTCGATTGAAGAGCCAGGTGGGGAGGCCCCAGGAGGCTGGATCCTCGATGATGGCTTCCAACTTCTTCAACTCCCCCTCTGAGAGGGCTCCCAGCCTCATGTTTGGGTCTATGCCCGCCCTGCGGACGATGGCCCAGGCTATCCTCTGGCCGATCCCCTTTATGCCCATCAGGGCGTAGGGGGTCGGCTTCGTTCCGTCGAGGCTCGTTCCATGGAGTCTGACTATGGGCCTTATCTCCCTCGACAAGGGGGACTCCTCGTGGTGTGGAGGAAGAGGAGAGAGATATTATTTATGCCTATCGTTCGACGTCGGCCGTTAGGGATATTCATCTATCGGTGATATCCACCTCTCCACCATATACATTTAATCTGCACAAACACTTTATAGGCCGTCCCTGGAGCGTTAAAGGGGGAAAGAGGTGCGGAGGAGAGGGAGGCCTAGAGGGAGAAGGGGCATAGTGGGCCTTGAGGCAGCCATAGTCCTAATAGCCTTCGTCATAATCGCAGCCGCCTTCAGCTTCATGGTCGTAAACCAAGGCCTCTTCGCCACCGAGAGGGGTAAGACAGTCATACAGGAGGGGCTTAAGCAGGCGAGCACGCCTCTGACGGTTGATGGAAGCATCTTCGTCAAGACAGACTCCACTGGGGATAAGATCACCGATGTGGTCATACCGTTGAGAGCCTTCGGCGTCAAGTACGTCGCCATGTGGAAGAATGCGACAGTCGTCACCCTCAAGATAGGCTCTAAGGCATATGCAGATGTCTATCAGGGTGTAGATGAGGACTATGATCCGACGAGCAAGACCCTCGACGAACTCGTCACCCAGATGAATACGACGAGCACGGCTGCTAAGCTCTTCATAGAGAACAGCAATGGAGACTCAACCCTCGACTCCTTTGAGAAGGGCTACCTCATGATCCATCTCAGCACCGCCGATGCGGCCTCGGTGAGGACTCGTATAGTCGTCGAGATCAGATTGGAGAAGTCGGCGCCCCTATCGATAGAGTTCACCATACCGGAGACGATGCCGAAGAGCACCTGGGTGCTCGTGGGATAGGTGGAAAGATGGGCCTCGATTAGTCCCCCCTTTTTCTCACATTCAGGTGGTGGGGATGACGGGGGAGATGGAGGGAGAGGAGAAGGCGGAGGAGAGGGAGGAGGGGGAGCTTGAGAGACGTATAGAGGGATTGGAGGAGGGGTTGAGGAGGCTCAGCGAGAACGTTACGAAGACCACCTCAGACCTCAGGGAGACGGTCTCAGCCCTTAGAGATGCCATCATCGACATCCGCTCAGCCATAAGCGAGATAGAGAACCCCTTCAACATCCTCAGGGTCATCACAACGGAGAAGGACATCGAGAAGCTCGATAGATTGAAGGGGGTTCAAACCCCCCCTCCGAGGGCTGAGACGCCGAGGGCTGAGACGCCGAGGATCGAAGTGAAGGCTGAGCCGACGCATCAGCAGGAGAATATAGAGGAGGTTGAGGAGGCCTATGAGGAGGAGACGGCTCCACCCCCATCCCGCCCCCTCCCACTGAGGGGGAGATTCGCAATCCTAAAGTGGATATGGTCGCTCCTCGACCTCGGCCTCGAACCCGAAGACGTAAACAGCCTATCGGAATACTGTGAACACCTCGGCTACCTCCCAGAGGGGTCAAGCTGGTTCATCTCAAGGTTGACACCCATAGTCGAGAAGGCCCGGGTTAAGGGCATAAGCGTCGAGGAGCTCATCCTCAACATCTACGGAGCGGCAGCCGCCTCAGGTATAGCCCTGAGGCCGGAGGATGCTATGGAGGCCGTCTTCGACGCCCTAAGGCTTAGCGCGGCGCCGAGGTGTAGGTAGATGGGATTCTCCTCAACCCTCAGCGAGGTGATCATCGTCATCGCCTCAGTGGTCCTCGCCAGCGGGGTCTCTGGATACGTCGTCTATACGGGGAGCCTGCTCCAGAGCGACATACTTCGAGCTGTGGAGACTGCGAGGAGGGAGATGGCGGTTCAACTGGAAATCGTATACGCCACCATCGACGGCTCAACGTCGCCGAGTCACTATGTCGTCTACGCCAAGAATGTGGGTCCACTCCCCGTCACAGATTATGAGCATCTCGACCTCTATGTTGGCCCCTATAGGAGGGCGGAGCTCTACAGCTACAACGCCTCGGCGTCCCCTGGAAGCGGTGAATACGCCCTCAGGGATGTGGATGGAGACGGGGTATGGGAGAGCGGTGAGACCGCCGTTCTTAGGGCCTATCCAAGGGAGGAGCCGGGTGGGGAGCTATTCGAGGCGAGGCTGGAGCCCTTCAGGGGGGTGGGGAGCACATATCTCTTCTCAGGGCCGTGAGGTGATGCCATGGGCCTCTCCATACCCCTCGCCTTCGCCATCCTCCTCCTCGCCCTGCTGACATCCCTCGGCCTCTTCATGGGGGCCCTGATGCAGATGGCGGTGGGGCTGAGGGAGATGCTCAACGCCCAGGGGGAGTGGGAGAGGGTGAGGATGGAGGTGGAGCTTAGGCTGAGCATAGAGAACGTCGACGCCAGAGAGGTGAACTTCACGGTCTCCAACATAGGCTCCAGAGCCATCTTCCTCCACTCCGAGGGGAGCTATCGATGGAATACCGTCATCATCGCCTATGAAAACCAGAGCTACCCCATCGAGGATTACAGGGTGCTGGAGGTGAGGGTCTCAGACGGAGGCAAGGCCTTCAACCCGGAGGAGCATCCCTACATCGCCCCTGGGGAGGAGGCCCTGATCGAGGTGGAGCTCCCGGAGGGGGCTCCGGATATACCTCCTGGAGAGGCCGTTCTGGTTCTCTTCGCCTCCCATTACGGGGTTACCGCAGCAGATGAGGGGGTGAGGGAGGGGTGAGGTTGATCAAGCTTGGGATCGACGACCTCGACAAGGGATTGGGAGGTGGGATTCCCCATCCAAGCCTCGTCAGCGTCGAGGGGGACTATGGATCGGGGAAGACCGTTCTGACGATGAAGATCGTCCACTCCATGCTGGGTGAGGGCCTAAAGGTCTTCGTAATCACCAGCGAGGCCACGGTGAAGGAATATCTAAACATGATGAAATCAATCAAGCTGGACGCCCGTGAAGCCTATCTGAAGGGGAGGCTCTCCATCTACCCCCTCCACGTCGAGGGTGGACGGTGGAGCAGATTCCTATCAGGATTCTTCCTAAAGGTGGCGAGCAGCTTCCTCGAGCTAAACCGACGACGCTTCGACGCAGTCGTCATAGACAGCCTAAGCGTCCTCACAGTCGACACGCCGGTTCATGAACTCCTCACATTCATAACGAAGATGAAGAACCTCGTCTCCGACGGAAAAACCGTCATCCTCACCTTCCATCCAGGCTTCCTCCCAGAGGCCTCAGCGATGAAGCTGAGAGCCTCATCGGATGTCTACCTCACCCTCAGCAACGCCAGAATCTCAGGGATCAACGTGAAGTCTCTTAGAATCGTGAAGCTGTGGGGGAGCACAGGTGAAAGAGTTGACTCCATCACCCTCGAGGTGAACCCGCATCTCGGTTTGAGGGTCATCCCCCTGGGAGGAGTTAAGCTATAGGTGGACACCATGAAACTCCTCTTCGTCGCTCCTCCTGAGGAGGAGGGGGAGGGGCTAAAGCTACTGAGGGAGGGGAAACCAGAAACCCTCGAGGAGGCGGTGAGGGATCACCCCTACCTCGCAAAATATCTGGAGGGGCTGAGGCGTCAGCCGGATTACTATCCAAGGCTCGACCTCGCAGCCGGCGTCGAGGAGCCTAACGTCCTCTACCCCATAGGGATAGGTATATTCGTCCACGTTGAGGGCGGCGGGGAGATTGGACGCTACAACCTCATAGAGCCTCCATCTCCGGGTAGGGAGCTCCTCGACGCCATAGAGACGGAGATCGCAAGGATAGTCGCCTCCATGAAGAGCATCGAGATACCGGAGGACCCTCGAAGACCCCTGGCTTGAGGATATAAGCGTCCCAGGGGCTGGAAACGTCTTCGTATATCACAAACTCTTCGGAAGCCTCATCTCAAACATAGTCGTCTCAGGGGAGGAGATAGATAAGCTGCTGAAGAGCATAGCTGAGCGATATGGGAAGGTCCTCAGCTATACGCATCCGATACTTGATATACATCTCCCCGACGGCTCCAGGTTCAACATCGTCTTCGGCGAGGACATAAGCCTGAAGGGGAGCAACTTCACAATAAGGAAGTTCAGCAAGACCCCAATATCGGTGGCCCACCTCTGCCGCTTCGGAACCATAAACGAGGAGCTCGCGGCCTATATGTGGATACTCCTCGACATAGGGGTCTCCTGCTTCTTCTGCGGCGAGACAGCGTCGGGGAAGACCACCAGCCTAAACGCCTTCCTCGGCCTCGTCAGATCGGATATGAAGATAGTCAGCATCGAGGAGACCCCTGAGGTGAACGTCCTCCACAAGAACTGGGTGAGGGAGGTCACCCGAATGCATACGGGGAGCAACGTCACCATGTTCGACCTGTTGAAGGCAGCCCTTAGGCAGAGGCCCGACTACATCATCGTAGGCGAGATCAGAGGTGAGGAGGGCCGCATAGCCTTCCAGGCCATAGAGACTGGTCACCCCGTCATAAGCACCATGCACGCCGGAAACCTCGGACAGCTCTTCCAGAGGCTCACCTCCGACCCGATCAACGTTCCGAAGTCCCATATCGACGGCCTAAACCTGACGATATTCCAGGCCAGGATGGAGCGTGGAACAAAGCTGGTTAGAAGAGTCACATCGGTGACGGAGGTCATAGGCTACGACGCCGAGGAGGGACAGCTCAACTATCTCCCCGTCTTCCTCTACGACGCTGACAGCGACAGCCTCAGATTCCTGGGCTCCAGCTACCTCATGGAGACTAAGGTTCTACCCTTCAGGGGATGGGGACGTGAAAGGCTGCCGGAGCTCTACGAGGAGATCAGGCGGAGGGCTGAGATCATAAGATGCCTAAAGGAGAGATATCCAAGCTACCTCGACGTCTGGAAGACGGTTATCGCAGTTGAGAGGTATGGCGTCGATCCAGTTTATAAGAGGGCCGTGGAGGGGGAGCCACCTTGGATCGTAGAAGAGTGATCCTCATCCTCACCCTCTCATCGATAGCCCTCACAGCCTACTATATCTGGAGGGGGCGATATCTAAGGGCCGTGGCCTCAGCGGCCTCAGCCATCTTCACCTCTCAGCCTCGAGGCTATTGAAGGTGAGGCGGGGCCTTAGGGTTGATGGACGGCTGGTGGACGCCATCATCCATATGTACGCCCTCTCCATGGGTCAGGTTGGTCCGGATGACCTCATCAGGGCTGTGGCTGAGACGGGGGAGTATGGACGCTATGCGGAGGTCTTTAGGAGAATCAGGTATCTGGCCCGTGAGCTGGGCTATGGATTCACGAGGGCGACGATGCTGATGGCTGAGGGGGTTGAACAGCCCTTGAGGGATGTCCTCCTACGATGCGTCAGCGTCTTCTCCAGCCTCGATCCTGAGGGCTACCTTGAGATGGAGGCCTCGACGATCACCGAGGAGTTCGCTGGGAGCTACACGAGAACCCTTGAATCTCTGAGGGTTGTGGGGGGAGTCTTCAACGCCTTCCAGAGCGCCATAATCTTCGTCATCATGACCCTCTCAATGCTGACGGTCTTCATGGCCAACCCAAACGTCATCTACTACGCCTACGGCCTCTCAGCCATAGCAATCCTCCTCATGCTCCTCGGCCTGAGAGTCATCTCAGCTAAGGAGCCCCTCATCCACATCGGGGATGAGCCTCCAAGGCTCTATAAGCTGATGAGGCGAGGCCTCATGGCCCTCATACCCTCCACGCTCATAGCCGTCCCAGCCTATCTGAGATGGGGGGCTCCAGCCCTATTATTGACGCTTGGCCTTGGATTCATCATCCCAGGCTTCTTCGCCCAGAGGTTGGAGGCGAAGGTGAATCAGATAGACGCCTACTATCCAGCCTTCCTCAAGGCCCTCGGGAAGAATATGGCCTCAACTGCCAGCATGAAGCTCTCCCTCACCTACATCCTCGACCTCGAGCTCGGCCCCCTGAGGGAGCTCATAGAGAGGGCTCTCAACCGTATAAGGCTGGGGATAAGCAACCATAAGGCTCTGATGATGGCCTCGGAGGCGGCTTCTCATAACGTCTATATAGCCAACAAGGTCTTCCTCGACGCCGTCGGCTATGGTGGAGACCCCTTGAAGGTTGGGAAGGTTCTGGGGAATCACATCATAAAGTTCCTGGAGTTTAGGAAGAGGCGTCACGCCGTCGCCAGGAGCTTCGATGGACTCACCCTCATCATGCAGATGATGATAGTCGCCCTCCTCGACCTCCTCATCTTCCTCTGCAGCTACTTCTCAGGAGCCATGACGGCCCTCCCCTTCTTCAACTTCGGTGAGGTTCCCATGGAGTTCGTTAGGCTTGGGAATCTAGCCGTAGCCATCTACCTATCGATTCTGAACGCCGTCGCAGGCTTGGAGATATCCTCCGGATTCTGGGGAACCCTCCTATGGAGGCTCGGCCTGCTCCTCCTCCTCAGCGGGGTTGCCTGGCTTGGCGTCGACTTCCTCATGGAGAGCGTCTTCTATAGGATGATACCGGGCTTCCAGACCTTGATACCTGTCTAACCTCCTTCTTCCTCACCCTCACGAGGATTCTGTCTCCGAGGCGTATCCCCATCTCCCTCGCAACCCTCGCCGGTATGGTTATGATGAGGCTTGATGCGAGGTATCGAACCTTAGCCTCGAAGTCCATGTAGGGGGTGGAGGAGGCCTTCGGCTGGGGCTTCAACTCCCTCAGTAATCCTACCTCAACCTCCCCATCCATCTCGATGCTCGACTTTGAGGGATACTACTTTGGTTTGTCGTCACCGGATAGACGGCTATTGGGAGACAGCTAACCCTTTGAGAGGCCCTCACCCATAGTGATGAGTGTTATGGTGGTTCTGACATTCTCCAATCGCCTTATCCTCGTGAGGACGATCTCCCTAATCTTCTCCATCGTCTCGGCCTCAACCTCTGCGATGACGTCGTAGATTCCGTAGAGGGCGTAGGCCTCCTTCACGCCTTCGATCTTCATCAGCTCCTTAACCACTTCCTCCTCCTTCGCCAACTCCGTGTTCATCAGCACATACGCCTTCAAACCCTCTCCCAGGCGATAATGCGTTAAGTCATATCTATTTTTTCTGTTTCAGCTCCCCCTCCTGATGCAGACCCTCCCCTCAAGGCCCTCTATTG
>Ga0190286_1000792_pt1 | contig 12415 bp, 10 predicted proteins | sample 48691834_MG_FD_183241 | JGI IMG/M metagenome (GOLD analysis project Ga0190286, IMG submission 183241) | Hydrothermal vent microbial mat bacterial communities from Southern Trench, Guaymas Basin, Mexico - 4869-18-3-4_MG | ecosystem: Environmental > Aquatic > Marine > Hydrothermal vents >... | reverse complement strand
CAATTACAATTATAAGTTCGACTGGGAGGCCCGCCGGGAGGAGCTCCTCCGGCGGGCGAGGGAGCGGGAGGCCCGGGGAGGGGCCCACCCCCCGCTAGCCCTCAAGCCCACCTCCGATGAGCTCCACCTACCGGAGAGGGCCCTGGATGGCGATGGAGATTCTCAGGTGGAGGCCTACCTCGGGATCGACGTCGGGAGCATCTCGACCAACCTGGTGGCGATCGATCGCGAGGGGCGGCTGCTCGGGCGGGTGTATCTCCGGACGCGGGGCGACCCGCTGGGCGCGGTCCGCCGTGGGCTCAGGGAGCTCAACTCCCAAACCCGAGGGAGGCTGAAGGTGATCGGCGTGGGTGTGACCGGCTCGGGGAGGGAGCTCATCGGCAAGTTCGTCGGAGCGGACCTCGTCAAGAACGAGATCACCGCCCAGGCGACGGCTGCGGTGGCGATCGACCCGAAGGTCGACACGGTCTTCGAGATCGGCGGGCAGGACTCCAAGTTCATCCGGCTGAAGGAGGGCGCGATCGTCGACTTCGCGATGAACAAGGCCTGCGCCGCGGGGACCGGCTCCTTCCTGGAGGAGCAGGCCGCCCGGCTGGGGATCCCCATCGAGAAGTTCTCCGAGATCGCCCTCCGGTGCCCCACCCCGGCGCCGCTCGGCGAGCGGTGCACCGTCTTCATGGAGTCGGACCTGGTCCACTACCAGCAGCGGGGCTCCTCCAAGGAGGAGCTGGTCGCCGGATTGGCCTACTCCATCGCCTACAACTACCTGAACCGGGTGGTGGGGAACCGCCCCCTGGGCGAGCGGATCCTCTTCCAAGGCGGCGTCGCCCACAACAAGGCCGTCCTAGCGGCCTTCCAGCAGCTCACCGGGAAGGAGGTCCTCGTCCCGCCCCACCACGATGTGACCGGCGCCTACGGGGTGGCGCTCCTCGTCCGGGAGCAGAAGGAGCGTGAGCGCCAAGGGGACGGGAAGCGCCCCCGGACCAACTTCCGGGGGTTCGACCTCGATCGCAATTATGAGATCTCCCACTTCACCTGCCGCGCCTGCGCCAACGTCTGCGAGATAAAGAAGGTGACCTTCACCGACGGCCAGTCGTTCTACTACGGCTCGCGGTGCGGCAAGTTCGACGAGCTCCACCGGTCGCGGAGCCCCCTGCTGAAGGAGCTTCCCGACCTCTTCAGCGAGCGCGAGCGGCTCCTCTGGGGGAGGGAGGCGGGCGAGCGCGACGGCCTTTTGCGGTATGAGCCCCAAGGGCGAGTGCGGGGGAAGGGGAAGCGCGGGCGGATCGGGATCCCCCGAGCGTTGCTCACCTGGGAGAAGTTCCCCTTCTGGCGGGAGTTCTTCACCAGCTTGGGCTACGAGGTGGTCCTCTCGCCCCGGACCGACCGCGAGCTGCTCAAGATCTCGGTCCAGGGGGCCACCGCGCTCTGCTGCCTCCCATCGAAGGTGGTCCACGGGCATATCAAGGCCCTCCTGGGCGAGAAGCTGGACTACCTCTTCCTGCCGGCGATGATCGACTCGGACTTCGAGGGGCTCACCACCCAGGTCAACCACAACTGCCCGCTCATCCAAGCCGCACCCTACATCGCCAACGGCCAGTTCGACTTCTCCACCCTGCCGGTGGAGGTCCTCCAGGACGCGTTCCACTTCTACCGGCCGAGGAAGCTCCACCGGGAGCTATTGCAGCTCGGAGCGCGGCTCGGCTGCCCACCGAGGAGAACGAGGGAGGCGATCCGGCGGGCCTGGGCGGCCCAGCGGGAGTTCGAGCGGAGCTGCCGCCAGCTCGGCAGGGAGGCGCTCAAGCTCATCGGCCCGAGGCGGCTCGGGGTGGTGATCCTCGCCCGCTCTTACAATAGCTGCGACCGGGGGCTCAACCTGGACGTCCCGGCCAAGCTGCGGGAGATGGGCGCGATCCCCTTCCCGGTGGACTTCCTCCCGCTGGAGGAGGTCGACTGGCGGCCGTTCTCCGCGGTCCACTGGAACTGCGGCAAGCGGATCCTGTGCGCCGCGGAGCTGATCCGAAGGACGCCCTATCTCCACGGGGTTTACCTTTCGCACTTCATGTGCGGGCCGGACTCCTTCATCGTCCACCACGTGCGGCACCTCCTCCGGGAGGAGCCGCTCCTCTTCCTCGAGCTGGACGAGCACTCCGCCGACGCCGGGGTCCTCACCCGGTTGGAGGCCTTCCTCGACTCGCTCTCCTATGCCACCTTGGCGCCTTCCCCTTCTCGGCCTGGGGCCACTACTACGGCTGCTGAAGCCGAAGCCAAAGCTAAAGCTGGAGCTAGAGCGGAGGTGAGCTGACCATGGCGCTCGAGCGGATCGAGGTCGCGCCGACGGCCAAGCGGGAGTTCGACCGCCGCAAGACGATCTACATCCCCTACATGGCCGATCACTGCTACGCCTTCATCGGGGCGCTCGCCTGGTGCGGGATCAAGGGCGAGATCCTCCCGCCACATGACGAGAAGACCCTGGAATACGGGAGGAGATACGCCAGCGGGGGCGAGTGCCTCCCCTTCGTCCTCACCACCGGTGAATTTTTAAAGCTGCTGGAGTCGCCGGAGTTCGACCCCGAGCGGTCGGCGCTCTTCATGCCCACCTCTTGCGGGCCCTGCCGGTTCGGCCAATATTACAACGTGCAGAAGCTGATCTTCTCCTCGCTGGGGTATGAGGTGGACATGATCTCGGTCGAGTCCTACGACTCCTACACGATCAAGGACCTGGGGCAGGAGTTCAGAAAGACCGTCTGGTATGGGCTCCTGGCGGTGGACCTCCTCCAGAAGCTCCTCTGGAAGACCCGACCCTACGAGCTCGAGCGGGGGGAGACCGACCGGGTCTACCGGGAGTGCCTCCGCCTGATCCAGGAGAGCCTCGCGGAGGGCGGCCGCAAGCGGCTCCTCGAGCGGCTCGATAGCATCGTCCGGCGGTTCGAGGCGATCCGCGTCCGCGAGGAGCGGCGGCCGCTGATCGGGATCGTCGGCGAAATCTACATCAGAGCCAACGACTTCGGCAACTGCCAGATCGTCCGGATGGTCGAGGAGCTCGGCGGCGAGGTCCGCGTCGCCCCCGTCTGCGAGTGGTTCTACTACACCAACCGGAAGAAGATCCAGGACAGCTTGGAGCGGCGGGAGTTCTTCAAGGTGGTCAACACCTGGCTGGAGAACCTTTGGCAGCTCCGCGGCGAGGAGAAGCTCGCCCGGAGGTTCAACGGGGCGCTCACCCCGCCGGAGCTGCGCGAGCCGCGGGTGGCCCAGCTCATCCGGAACAGCGACCCCTACATCAAGGAGGTCTACCGGGGTGAGCCGGTCCTCGATGTGGGTAAGGCCGTCGATTACATCGCCAAGGGCGCCGCGGGGATCATCAACACCCTGCCGTTCTCCTGCATGCCGGGGACGATGGTGAGCGCGGTCTCCTCGCTGGTGCGCAAGGACCACGGGAACGTGCCCTGGCTCAACCTCACCTTCGACGGGCAGAAGCAGACGAACTTGAAGACGAGGGTGGAGGCCTTCCTCTTCCAAGCGAGACAATTTGCCGCCGGCAAGCCCTCATCGGGTATAATCTGATTTTAGATCTGTTCCCGATCTCCAACGGAAATCCCAAGAGGTGATCGCGATCTCCAGCGCTAACAAGGGCAGTAGGGGCACGAAGGGCTCGGTCTTGGTGAGGAAGAGGAGGCTAGCCCGGTCGGTCTATCGCCTCAGGCTCAGGCAGGTGCCCTCGCTCCTCGCGGCCTTGGATGAGCGCAGCTTGGACTGGATCAGCAATAGCCCCTTGCTCGCCCGACTGGAGCGGGTGTTCGTCGCCGCTACCTACCTCGGGGATGGGGTCCTCTGGGGCGGGCTGGCCCTCCCGTTGATGTTCCTGGGGGAGCGGAATCGCCGCTACGTGCTGATCGGTCTGGGGATCACCATCATCAACGTCGTGATCTACACCCTGATCAAGCTCTACTTCAAGCGCGAGCGGCCGATCCCCTTCCCCGTGCCGCTGCGCTCCTGGGTCCTCGAGCGGTATTCCTTCCCCTCGGGGCACGCTGCCGTCGCCTTCGGGATAGCGCTGATAGTGGCCCACTTCTACCCGATCCTGTGGGCCCAGGTGGGGATCTACTTCCTCGCGGGGTTCATCAGCCTCTCACGGATCTACGTCCGGGAGCACTACCCCTCGGACGTCATCGCCGGGGCGCTCCTCGGCACCCTGATCACGGGGGCGCTCCTGCCGATCTTCACCAGGATCTTCCTCCAGGGCTAGGAGCTCCGAGGTGGGGCGAGGAAGGAAGAAAAAGAGAAGGAGAAGGGAAGAGAAGGAAGAAAGAGGGAAGGAAGGTGAGGTGGGATAGGGAGCCCGAGATCGAGATGAAGATGAGGGGGAGAGAGGTGGCCATCATCGGCGTCGGCTACACCAACTTCAACTCGGTCACCCCGGACCTGAGCTGGAAGGAGCTCACCTTCGAGGCCGCGGTCCGGGCCTTCGAGGACGCGGGGATCGACCCCCGCCGGGACGTGGACAGCTTCATCACCTGCGCGGAGGACTACTGGGAGGGCTTTGCGATCTTCGACGAGTTCACCCCGGATCAGCTCGGTGGGGCCCTCCGGCCGATGGTCACCGTCGCCGGGGACGGCCTCCAGGGCCTCGCCACCGCCTACATGCAGATCAGCTCCGGGCTGTTCGATATCGTGGTCGTCGAGGCCCACAGCAAGATCTCGGACCTCCTAACTTACGAAGACGTGGTCCTCCTCGCCTTCGACCCGGTCTACGAGGCGCCGCTCGGCGGCCACCCCTACTACGTTGCCGGCCTGGAGATGCGCGAATACCTCGAGTGGACGGGGACGACCGAGGAGGAGTGCGCTGCGGTGGTGGCGAAGAACAAGGGGAATGCTCTGCGCAACCCTTTAGCGCCCTTCGGCGCAAGGGTCTCGACGGATGAGGTGATGAGTTCGCCCTACCTCTTCGATCCCTTGAAGGAATTGGAGATCGCCCCGCTGGCCGACGGCGCGATCGTCTTCGTCCTGGCGGAGGGGGAGCTAGCCCGGCGGCTGAGCGATAAGCCCGTGTTCTTGGAGGGGATCGGCTGGTGGTCCGAGTCGCCCTGGATCGGCTCGCGGTTCCCCGATGCGGAGTATGCCCGCCGGGCCGCTCAAGCTGCTTACCAGCAGGCGGGGATCAAGGACCCATTGGGGGAGCTCGACCTGGTGGAGGTCGACGACCGGTTCGCCTACAAGGAGTTGCAGCACCTCGAGGCGCTGGGGCTGGCCCGCCCCGGCGAGGCAGGCCAGCTCCTCCTCGAGGGCGCCCTGGGGCGGGACGGCGAGCTGCCGGTGAACCTGAGCGGCGGCTCACTGGGGATGGGCGACCTCGTCGAGGCCGGCGGCCTCGCGCGGGCTTTGGAGATCATCTTGCAGCTCCGGGGCGAGGCCCAGGGCCGGCAGGTGGACGAACCGGAGGTGGGGCTGGCCCAGTCCTGGCGGGGCGTCCCTCACGGCACCGGCGCAGTGGCGATCTTCAGGAGGTGCTAGCCTAGCGCACAGCTCATCATGGCAAGGCTGAGAGAGGTGGCGGTGATCGGCGCGGGGATGACGGTGTTCGCCTCGCGCCTCATGGAAACGGGGAAGGAACTCGCCTGGGAGGCGGCCAAGCAGGCCCTTGATGAGGCGGGCCTCTCGCTGGAGGATGTGGACGCGGTGGTCCTGGGCACGGCACCGGACGCGTTCGACGGGATCCACAAGAAAGGGGAGAACCTTTTAGACGGCGCCGGCGGGGCGAACAGGCCTTATATGAGGGTCTACACCGGCGGGGGGACGGCGGTGATGGCCCCGATCGCCGGCTGGTGGCACGTCGCCTCTGGGCTATTCGACATCGTCCTTGTGGTCTGCGAGGAGAAGATGTCGAGCGCCCGGCCGCACGCCCAGTCGGTCTTCGCCCACATCTGGGACCCCATCCTCGACCGGCCCTTGAAGCCCAATCTGGTCTGGATCTTCGCGATGGAGATGCAGCGCTACATGCACGTATACAACGTGAAGAAGGAGGACATCGCCCTCGTCTCGGTGAAGAATAAGCGGAACGCGGTCGACCACCCCTGCGCGCAGCTCGCCGATCCTAAAATTACAGTGGAGGATGTCTTGAACTCCGAGCCGATGGCCCTGCCCGTCCGCCGATTGGACATCAGCCCGCCCTCCGACGGCGCGAGCGCGCTGGTGCTGGCCAGCCTGGACGTGGCCCGTGAGCTCGTCCCGGACAGGATCGTGACCATCGATGGCGTCGGCTGGTGCATCGACACCACGATGTGGACCAACCGGGACCTTGCTTTTCCTAAATTCTTGGCCCGCGCCGCTCAGCAGGCCTACAGGATGGCCGGGATCAAGGACCCTGCAAAAGAGATCCATGTAGCTGAGCCCTACGACCCCTTCAACTACAAGGAGCTGCAGCATATGGAGGGGCTCTTGTTGTGTGAGCCGGGCGAGGCGGCCAAGCTCACCCGCGAAGGGGTGACCCAGCGCGACGGAAGGCTGCCGGTCTGCCCTAGCGGGGGCCTCCTCGGGGTGGGGAATCCCATCGCGGCCACCCTGGGGATCAAGGTGGGCGAGATCTACTGGCAACTCGCCCGGAAGGCCGGCAAGCGCCAGGTGAAGAATGACCCTGTGACGGGTGTGGCCCAGGCCTGGGGCGACCTGATGCAGTTCTCCAGCGTGATCGTGCTGCGAAGGAGGTAACAACGATGATCACCGAGCCGCGAGGGAGGAAGCTATCGAAGGAGGAGTTCGCGCAGGTGCCGCACGTGACTGCCCAGCCCAGGGCCAGGTATGCCTGGTCCGCCGGGCCGGCGATGAGCCGCTTCCTGGAGGAGCTCAAACGCGGGAAAATTATTGCCCGGCGGTGCAACCGCTGCGGGCGGGTCCTCGTCCCCCCGCGGATGTTCTGCGAGCGGTGCTTCCGCCCCACCGACGAGTGGGTTTATTTGCCGGGGACCGGCGTGGTGGAGACCTTTAGCGTCTCCTACATCGACACTAACGCCAACCGGATCGAGGAGCCGATCCTGGTGGGGGTAATCGCCCTCGATGGGGCCTGCGAGCACTGCGGGCTGATGCACTACTTCGGGGAGGTCTCCCCGGAGAGGATCCACATCGGGATGCCAGTTGAACCGGTCTGGAAGCCTGAAAGCGAACGGGAAGGCGCGATCACCGACATCAAGTATTTCCGCCCGCGGAGGGAGGAGGACCGGCAATGACGATGCTGGAGCGGATCCGCAAGCCGACCGAGATAAAGCACTGGCTCGGTCACATGGAGACTGGCGGGTATCACTACACCGCCGGGCTGGCCGGCGAGCGCTTCTTCACCGCGTTGCGCGATGAGGGCCGGATCCTCGGGGCGCGCTGCGAGCGCTGCGGGATCGTTTACGTCCCGCCGCGGATCTACTGCGAGCGGTGCTTCACCGAACTCAACGAATTCGTGGACGTCGGCCTCCGTGGGCGGGTGCGGAGCTTCACGATCGCGCGGATCGACAAGGATGGCAATAGGCTTGAGCGACCGGAGATCCGCGCGCTCATCTCCTTCGGCGAGGACACCACCGCGCTCCTGCACCTCCTCGGGGAAGTCGAGCCAGAAGAGGTCCACATCGGGATGGAGGTCGAGGCCCAGCTCAAGCCGAGGGAGGAGCGCGAGGGGCGGATCACCGACATAAGATACTTCAAGCCGGTGGGTTAGCATTGTGGACGAGCTGATCGAGCGGCTCCTCCGGGGCGATCAGCGGGCGCTCGCCCGCGCGATCAGCCTGGTGGAGGACCGCGCATCTGGCTATCGGGAGCTCCTCGACCGAGTCTTTCCCTATACCGGCAAGGCCTGGCGGATTGGGATCACCGGCCCGCCGGGGGTAGGGAAGTCCACCCTGGTAGACCGGTTGGTCCCGCTCCTCCGCGCTGATTATGAGAAGATAGGGGTCTTAGCCTGCGATCCCACCTCGCCGTTCACCCACGGCGCGCTCCTTGGCGATCGGGTCCGGATGCGGGCGATCGCCCAGGACGAGCGCGTCTTCATCAGGAGCATGGCCACCCGGGGATCGGGCGGCGGGCTGGCCCGCGCGGCCCAAGAGGCGGCGCTCCTCCTCGAGGCGGCCAGTTTCGAGCTGATCCTCCTGGAGACGATCGGCGTCGGCCAGGCGGAAGTGGACATCGTCCAGGTGGCCGACTCAGTCGTGGTGGTGCTCACGCCCCAGTCGGGCGATGCGGTCCAGGCGATGAAGGCCGGTCTGATGGAGATCGCCGACATCCTCGTGCTCAACAAGGCCGACCTCGGCGGCGCGGACCTCGCCCTGCGGAACCTGGAGGCCATCTTGGAGCTCGCCGAGCGGGAGTGGTCACCGCCGCTCATCAAGGCCGCGGCCTACCGCGGTGAGGGGCTCACGGAGCTCAAAGCTGCGCTTTCGCGCCACCGGGCATACCTGGGGCAGAGGGGTCTACGTGAGCGCCAGCGGATGCGCTTGAGGGCCTTCTTAAAGAGCATAATCGAGGAGGAGCTGGAAGAGCGCCTCCGGGCCGGACGGGGGCTCGAGGTCCTCGACGGGGTGGTGGAGGAGCTGCTGGAGCGGCAGGCCTCCCCTTACCGGGTGGCCGAGGAGATTTTAAGGCAATTAAATGAACTCTAGTTAAGGATCATGCACAGCACCCGGGCAAAGGGCCAGTTTGATTACTCATGATTAAGAGGTGCCCGAGCGGGGTAGGTGTAGGTGGGGAAACCCATTGACTTGGTGGAGCCGAGGGGACTCGAACCCCTGACCTCCTGCATGCCATACAGGCGCTCTCCCAGCTGAGCTACGGCCCCAATCGCCGATAATCTTATCATCACCGCCCCCGGCTGTCAAGCTTGACTGAGGTCGGCAGTTTGTTTTAGAATTAAATTTTGTGAGAGCAGTTTGCCCCGGTGAGGCCCTAGCTCAAGGCGGAGCTCGCCTCGTCGGGGCTTTTCCGTTGACATTAACATCGAGATCGACATCGGCGGAGGCAGAAGCGGAGGTGGAGGGGGACCGAGCCCGATGATCCGCGGGAAGCTATCGCTCCTCCTCGAGTTGCAGGCCCAGGACCTGCGGCTCCGCGAGCTGGAGGTGCGGATCAAGCGGCTCAACCACCGCTGCGCAGAGCTGGAGCGCAAGATCGCCGAGCGGCGCGCCGCACTGGAGGCCAAGGAGAGGGAGCTGGAGGAGCTCCGCCGGGAGAGCCGCCGCCGGAACGACGAGGTGGACGCGCTCGATTACAAGATCCGGGACTACCAACGCCAACTGGAGGAGGGGATCATCAGCTACAAGGAGATGGAGGCCCTCCGGGAGAAGATCGCCCTCTCCAGGAAGCGGATGGAGGAGCTGGAGGAGCAGGCGATCGCGCTGATGGACGAGATCGACCTGCGGGAGGCCGAGCTGGCCGAGGAAGAGCGGGAGATCACCGCCTGGGAAGCCCAGGTCCGCGGGGAGATCGCCAAGCTCGAAGGGGAGATCAAGGCCCGCCAAGCCGAGCTTGAGCGCGGCCAGCGGGAGCGGGCGGAGCTAGCCAGCAGGATCGAGCCCTACCTCCTGGAGCAGTATGAGCGGCTGCGGGGCGACTTCGGGTATGAGGACCCGCTCGCCAGGGTGGAGGGGGGCTCCTGCTCGGGCTGCCTGATCCGCATCTCCGAGAACGCCCTGGAGAAGCTGCGCGAGGGGCGGGAGTTGGTCAGCTGCGAGAACTGCCACCGGATCCTCTACCTGGAGTAGAATGTGGTATAATTCCAGATGGAGAGGGCCGGAGGGCCGCGGGTGTGCTGTGCACGGCACATCCGAGGAAAGTCCGGACTCCGCAGGGCAGGCCGCTCGGCAAGGTGCTTCCCTTGGTGGAAGTTTAGCACCAAGCCGAGAGGGGGTGACCCCTGGGTAAGGCCACAGAGACCAGACCGCCGAAGGGCCCGAGAGGGCCCAGGCAAGGGTGAAAGGGTGGGGTAAGAGCCCACCGCCGGTGCCCGTGAGGGCGCCGGGTCTGGTAGACCCCCGGCCGGAGCAAGGTCAAGTAGGGAGGCGCTCGAGGGTGGCCCGCCCGATGCCTCCGGGTAGACCGCGTAGATGGATGGCCCTCTTACAAACAGAATCCGGCTTATGGCCCTCTCCAGATTTAATATTTTAATTTAATTTATTTAAAAGGAGCAGGGAGTGCCGAAGGGACCCTTCTGGAAGGCGGCCCTCTTGCTCTATGCCGGCCTTATCTTCTGGCTCTCCTCCCAGCCGCTCCCCGAGGGGCCGCCGCTCTTCCGCTTCCCCGGCGGGGATAAGCTCCTGCACTTCCTGGAATACATGGTCTTCGGGTTCCTCGCCTGGAGGGCCTTCCTCCCCCGGGATGGGAGGGGCCTCGTGTGGGTGATCTTCCTCTCCCTGGGCTATGCCGGCTCCGATGAACTCCACCAACGGTTCGTCCCCACCCGGTCGGCCAGCTTGCTCGACTGGGGCGTGGACTCCCTGGGGGTCCTGAGCGGGCTCTACCTCGCCCGCTCTCTGAGCTTGAGCGCTCGGGCCTGGCCCCGATGGAGGCGAGGCGGGTGGCAGAGGCAGCGGGGGAGTTTGACATCCGGAAGGGAAAATCAGGATAATCATACCGAAACATAACATATCACCTCAAGCCGCACGTTGGCAAAAGGCAGAAGAGAAGAGAAGAAAAGAAGGAGAAGGAGGGGCGATGCACAAGAAGCTCCTCATCCCTGGGCCGACTGAGGTCCGACCGGAGATCCTCCAGGAGATGGCCCGGCCGATGATCGGCCACCGCTGGCCGGAGTTCTCCCAGCTCCTCGAGGAGGTCACCCCCAAGCTCCAGCGGCTGCTCTACACCCAGAACCGGGTCTTCATCTTCACCTCCAGCTCGACCGGGGCGATGGAGGCCGCGGTGCGCAACTGCGTCGAGAAGCGCTGTCTGAACCTGGTCTGCGGGGCCTTCAGCCGCCGCTGGCACGAGATCACCCTGGCCAACGGCAAGGAGGCCGACGCGCTGGAGGTCGAGTGGGGCCGGGCGATCCTCCCCGAGATGGTCGACGAGAGGCTCAAGACCGGTAAGTACGATGCGGTCACCCTGGTGCACAACGAGACCTCCACAGGGGTGATGAACCCCCTCTATGAGATCGCCGAGGTGATGCGCAAGTATCCGGATGTGATCTTCATGGTCGACGCGGTCTCCTCGATGGCCGGGGTGAAGATCGAGGTGGATAAATTGGGGATCGACGTCTGCCTGGCCGGGGTGCAGAAGGCCTTCGCGCTCCCGCCGGGGCTGACCGTGGTCTCGGTGAGCGAGAAGGCCCTCGAGAAGGCCGAGCGGGTCCCCCACCGGGGCTACTACTTCGACTTCCTCGTCTTCAAGCGCTACCTGGACGAGCGGAAGCAGACGCCCACCACCCCGAGCATCTCCCACCTCTACGCGCTGAACAAGCAGCTAGACGACATCTTCGCCGAGGGGCTGGAGCGGCGGTTCGCCCGGCACCACGAGATGGCGGAATACGTCCGGGAGTGGGCCCGGGAGAACTTCGCGCTCTTCGCCCAGCCGGGGTACGAGTCCGACACGGTGACCGCGATCCGGAACACCCGGGGGATCAGCGTAGCCGGGCTCAACGAGGAGCTGGCCGAGCGCGGGGCCCAGATCTCCAACGGCTACGGCCCCCTCGAGGAGAAGACCTTCCGGATCGCCCACATGGGCGACCTCCAGCTTTCGGACATCAAGGAGCTCCTGAGCTGGATCGACGAGATCATCGCCGCGGATCTGGTCCGCGCTAGGGCCTCTTGATCCCCAATCAGGTCAGTGGGCGAAGGAGGCGAGCCGAGGATGAAGGTCCTGGTGAGCGATCCCATCGCTGAGGAAGGGGTCCAGAAGCTGAGGGAGGCCGGCTTTGCGGTCGATGAGCGGCCGGGGCTCCCCCCGGAGGAGCTCCTCCAGATCATCGCCGACTACGACGGGCTGATCGTCCGCTCGGCGACCAAGGTTACCCGGCAGGTGATCGAGCACGGCGTCAACCTGAAGGCGATCGGCCGGGCGGGGATCGGGCTGGACAACATCGACCTCGAGGCGGCGAGGGAGCGCGGGATCAAGGTGCTCAACACCCCGGGTGCGACCTCGATCTCCGTAGCGGAGCTGACCATCGGCCACATGCTCGCCCTGGCACGGCACATCCCCCAGGCGACGGCCTCGCTCAAGGCCGGCCGCTGGGAGGAGAAGAAGCTCATGGGGACCGAGCTCTACGGCAAGACACTAGGGATCATCGGGCTGGGGCGGATCGGCCGGGAGGTGGCCAAGCGGGCGCTGGCGCTGGGGATGGACCTCATCGCCTATGACCCCTACATCAAGGAGGAGAGCGTCCGCGAGCTGGGGGTGAAGCTCCTCCCGCTGGATGACCTCCTCGCCCACGCGGATTACATCACGATCCACGTCC
>Ga0190286_1000791_pt1 | contig 12417 bp, 7 predicted proteins | sample 48691834_MG_FD_183241 | JGI IMG/M metagenome (GOLD analysis project Ga0190286, IMG submission 183241) | Hydrothermal vent microbial mat bacterial communities from Southern Trench, Guaymas Basin, Mexico - 4869-18-3-4_MG | ecosystem: Environmental > Aquatic > Marine > Hydrothermal vents > Microbial... | reverse complement strand
GAGATGGGGGAGCTCGCTCAGGCCGAGCGCGCCCTGGGGGAGGGGCTGCACATGGCGGCGGAGGTGGGGGACCGCATGGCAGAAGGGCTAGCGGAGAGCCGCCTGGGGAGCGTTTACCTCCGCCAGGGCCGGGTGAAGCGTGCGCTGGAGCACCTTGAGCGGGGCGCGAGGATCATCGAGGAGCTCGGGGACAGGGTTCACGAACCGGAGGTCCAGGCGGCGCTGGCAGAGGGGTATCTCAAAAGCGGTGAACTGGAGCGCGCGGAGGAGCACTCCCGGCGGGCAGTGGAGCTCCTCGAGACCGGGGGCGGGTGGTGTGAGATCCCAGTGCTCCACACCCGTTGGCGGGTGCTCCGGGCTCAAGGGGCTTCAAAAGCGAAAGCGAAGGCAAAGGAAGCTGCCCTGTGCCTGGAGCGGGCCTACGAGCGCATCCAGGAGCTCGCCGGAGGGCTGCGCACACCGGGGTTCCGGGAGAGCTTTTTGAACATACCGATCCATCGTGAGCTGATCGCGGCCTATGAGGAAGGGCCATCTGCTATTGCCGGGGCTGGAGCTAAAGCCGAAGAGGAAGAGGAGGAGCGCTGTTATGAGCGGCTGAGGGAGGCGCGCTGGGGGATTCCAGGGCCAAGGCCAAGGCTAAGGCCAAGGCCACCGGAGGTGGAGGTAGAGGCGGAAGTGGAAGTGGAGGTGGGGGTGGAAAGCTCAATCCGCCCGATCTGTCCCTACTGCGGGGGCGAGCGGGTGCACGGCCACGGCCGCCTACCCGGGAGCCCGGAGCGCCGCTACCTGTGCCTGGAGTGCGGGGTGACGTTCACCGACCGGACGGGGACGGTCTTCGCCCATCGCAACCTTCCCTTGGCCAAGCTCTTCCAAGCCCTCAAGCTGATAGCTCAGACCGATCCGCCGATTGAAGCTCGAGAGCTAGCCGAGATCCTGGAGGTCGATCACAAGACGGCTTTAGACCTCAGGAAGAGGCTGAGCGCGGAGCTGCGAAGGGATCCATTGCTGCAGAAGCTGGCCTGCGGGATGCGGTAAGCCTGAGCGGAGAACGCAGCTGGCCCACCCTTGGCGCTTTTTAAGTAATTTGCTTTGAGACACGCAAATATGTATCATAATAGATACATCAAGGGGAGCCCATGCCCAAAGTGGCCGAGGAAGGAGGGTATCAATTCGTGGTGCGGACACAGGAAAGCCCGGTCGAACCACCGCATGTGCATGTCATTTGCTCCGACGGCACGGAGTTCCGGATCAACCTGCAAGGCGCTAGATAGCGCAGACTCACTTCATGGACCCTGTGCCTAAAGGTCGGGCACGCAAGGTCAAGCAGCTCTATCGCAAGTATGCTGAGGAGATTCGAGAGGCATGGGAGCAATACCATCCAACAAGGAGGCGGAGATGAGATGAAGGCCCATACGGTGACTATTGAGCTTCCCCAGGCGACCCGGATGATGACCCGGGTAGAGGTGGACAAGGAGAACCGCCGGCTCCGGGTCCTGTTCGCCGATGGACGGATCGCTGTGGTCCCGGTCGAGGAGATCGAACGGGCGGGCAAGCCGGTCACCTTGGACCTGGACACGGTGGAACTCCCAGACCCCTATGTCATCCTGGTGAGGAACACCGAGGGAGGACTGGAGGAGGTCCCCTGGGACTTCGTTCGCCATTACTGCGATCCGGAGTTCACCCGCTCAGAACGGGCGATCTCGGAGCTCTCCCGGAAGGCGTTAGGTGAGCGGATTCGCCGACGGCGGAAGGAGGCGGGGCTGACGCAGGCCGAGCTAGCCGAGAGGGCCGGGGTAGGGAGGATCACAGTGGTGCGGCTCGAGAACGGAAAGATCGATGCCCGCACCCAAACCCTGCGGCGGATCGCCAGGGCACTGGGGGTGCAGCTCGTGGACCTGCTTGCCCCAGGGGAAGACGTCAAAACTTCAACTGACCGCTGAAAACTCTGTTGGGAAGCGCTCCAGGGAGGATGTTGTGGGTTCGGGCTGCTGTCCCACAACATCCTCCCATGCGAGTTCAGGACCGAGCTGATTCGGGCAAAAATTGGGGGATAACCCCGATCCCAACAGACCAAAAGCCTCTTAACACAGACTTCACAGGCGGGGTTTATACTTGGTTGGCAACGATCAAGCGAGCCCGGAGGTGGGCAAACGGATGGCCCGAGAGGGCCGGGCAGAGAGGGCTGGGGTAGCAGTGGCAGAGCGCGCCCTCAAGATGCAGGTGGAGCGAAGCTCCCTTCCTTCCCCGCTCGAACCCGCCGGGTAAAGCAAGATGGAAGCGCGGTGTGTTTGCGGCTTTAAGTCGAATGAAGGGGTGGATTCGATAGGGGTTCAGGGTGTTGCATTGCAAGACCTGAGCCCTGTGTGTCTGCATTCGTTCTGTCCTATCTTCAAGCCAATGCATAGTTCAAGTGGAGGGAGGTGGAGGGCACGAAAAAGGATATGCGTTCAGGAATGTTCGGATTTTCCGCAAAGGAGGTAGAATAGCATGAAAAAACTTGAAAAGGAGATTGCTGTGTTAATCTTATTGGTGATCACGAGCGGTTTGTTGACGGTTGAACCTACTCTAACCAAAGAGGCATTCAGTGCTCAACCTACTCATGCGTTTCAGCTTGCTGAGGCTATTGTAAACCCTAGTATTGCAGATTACTTAAAAGAAGCCACATACCGTGGTCAGGATATACAAGCCCAGGTCTTTACTGAGCCCCTTCAAGGATTCCCGACAGAGGGCAACTCATACATTGTGCTCAGCACCGGCAATGCTCAAAGCGCTCCTGGAGCAGCTACAGATTTTGCAAATAGTGATGTAGAAGGGGAGCAAATCCCAGGCGGCAGCCCTGAAGGTCTTGATGCCTACGATGTTGCCACCTTAACCCTCGTTTTCCATGTCCCAGCTGGGCAGGTATTAAGATTAAGCTTTAACTTCAAGTTCTGTACTGAAGAGAATCCAGAATATCTTGGCAGCGAATTCCAAGATTACTTCACTGCTATCGTAAGAGGTGGCGGCAGGGAAGCTAACATTGCTGAACTGCCAGATGGCAGCATAGTAACTGTCGATAAGACAATCCACCTCTCCAACCCTGTAGGTGGAACCTCTGAGGAGCCAGAGCCCCCCTTCCCTGAACCCAATGATGTAGTTTATAATGCCTGCACAGGAACACTCACGGCTTCTGTTGATTTGTCCTTCTTTCCCTCCGAAGAAATCACCCTTGAACTCCAGATAGGAGACGCTTCTGATGGAAACCTTGACAGTGCAGTGTTCATTGATAATCTGACGATAACTAGAGTTGCACCTGTGCCTGAGGAAGCAAGGCAGGCCGCTGGGATACTATTGCAAGAAGTACCGATCCCAGACACTTCCATTGTCTCCTTTGTCCCTGTGCAACCCGGGACGGAGATCCGGGAGGACCTGCCTGTAGGGGTTGAGACTGAGGCTGCCAAGCTCACAGTCCCTAGAGAACCTGGAACGTACTATGCCTTCTTCATCGACGACCAGCCGGGGTTCAAATTCGCCCACCCTGTTCGCTTCGGCTGGCTGAACTCCGAGACAAAGGAGGTAAAACTTGTTAATGCTTCATGGTGGCCCGTCATTATGGAGCCAGGCATCCAGCCCAGACCGTTCGAGCTCGTTGGCACAGAAATCTTTTATCCAGCGAGTCCTGGAGTGCTATTCCTCTTCGGCAAGAAAGGGTGTGGCGGAGGTGGCAGAGAAAATGACATCAATCGCAAGCCAGATGCACAACCACCTAAATCCCCATATGCAAAGCTTGCCTTGGTTATAGATGCAGGCGATGAGAATAAACCATGGTATAAAGGGGACTTTGCTGATGAGTTTGAGAGGGATGCTAACTCGGTTGCTAGATGGTTGAGAGACAACGACTTCCATGTCCAGCGGATAAGCCAATACTGGGGCAATAACCTCCCCACCATTAGATACCCAGGACAAGATAGCCTGAAGACCGGACTCGAGACCATCCTCCGGGGCTATGCTAACATCCTAAGTCGTAGCGAGGCATTCCAGGAGGACTTTGAGACCGGCGATGTCTCCAGATTCCCCTGGACGAAGGGAGGAGATGAGGATTGGGTCGTCACCGACTCTGAGAAGCATGGGGGAATTTATGCAGCCCAGGCTGGCGATATCGACGACAATGGCAAGAGTTGGCTCCAAGTTACCGTAAATGTGATAGAAGATGGTAAAATCAGCTTTTGGTACAAGGTCTCCTCCGAGTCAGACTGCGACTTTCTGCACTTTTACATCGACGGTCAAGAAAAGGGTAAATGGTCAGGTGAGACGGGCTGGAAGCAGGTTAGCTATAGGGTGCCCGCCGGTACTCATACATTTAAATGGGAGTATACAAAGGATGGCTCAATTTCTACAGGCCAGGATACCGCTTGGATCGATGACATCTCTTTCCCACCAATGTGTCTTGAGTTCTTCCTTTATATCGTTTCCCATGGTACTGATGATGGGTTCGATATCTATGACCCAACAGGAAGTGGAAACGAGGATTATATCAGATACTGGAAAGTCCTTCGTGAGATAGGACTGGATGGATGGCTGAGCGAATTCCCTGCTTGGGTGAAGCTTGTGATCTTCATAGATACGTGCTATAGCGGAGGAGCCGTCAAACATCTTACTGCTGTCAAAAATCGTTGTAACACCCGGAGATGCGGGGTGACGATCATCACTTCATCAGATGCTGACCACCCAACACCGGCTGGAATTAGATGGGTCCCCTTTGCACCAAAGCTCGATTCACCCACCGAAGATTTTATGGATGGAGCAAACAAAGACCATGATGGGGATGGGAAGAAAGGCGATATCCGAGACCGCTTTGAGCAGATGAAGAAAGAAAGCGGAGGGCTTAATCCTCAATTATTCATCTGCCCATGGCAGGAGAGTCTCTGTAGTTTGGACTAACGCTTCTATCTGTTTTGCGGTAGACGCAGGTCAGGATCTGAGGGTCTCGTCACCTCGGGGTCTCAAGGGGTCCGGGCCCTCGGACGACATCTGGTGCGGGTAATGTAGTCGATGCTCAAGCAGGGACGAGATTACGAGCTTCGAGACCCGAGCAGGCGCCCTTGAAAATCCAAGCGAAATGTTCAGATCTTGCATTGCAACATTATCGCCCTGTCTCTGCTGATTCCCCATCCGCGGAGCGGAGTGGACGCCCACCTGCTCAGCCATCCCCTCCATAAAGCTGGCCAGCGCCTCGTTTTGTTTTGGGATATGTCTTGTTACGATCCCTTCCCCAGCTCCTGCCCCAGCCGTTCAAGAATCCAGGAGCAAAGAAAGCCACGTTCAGATCTTTACTTTTGATCCCACACCTGCCGCCGCAACCCTAGGGCCCGCGGGGCAACGAAACCCCAAAAGACAGAACCTGGCCCGGCGACCTCAGGATACAGACCGCCTCACGGGGCTTGAGAGCGGGGAACTTCTGAGGGGAGGCTTCGCGATTTATCTTGGGACTTCGGAGCAGGGATCGGTGAGGGAGAAGACGAGGTAATCGCAAATGAAGGGTCGGATCTGGAAGCTCTGGCTGGTGGCAAGCGTCCTCGGCTTCTTGCTGGTGGAGACCGCGCTGGGGCAAGGAGCACCTTTTAATGCCCCGAACCGTATGATGTTCTGGACCCGGGACGGCAGCCCCGTCCTGGTCGCCGATCTGCAGATCAACTTCACCCTCCATGACCTCTACGTCTTCGTGGAGTGGGACTACGGTAGCTACACCATCAAAGACATCTGGTATTTCGAGCAGACCCTTAAAGCCGGCGATAGGATCCCACTCTGTGCCCCGCGGAGGCATGGCAACCCCTGGGCTTCGTTGGCCGCCGTGCCCATAAGAAGCTGGGGATGGCACGACTACACCCGAGGAACCGGCCGCTGCACCTATGACAAGTTCACGGTCACCAGCAGGTGGGACGGCTCCGATAGGGCCGTATACGGCACCGTCAAGAACACCGGCAGCTTGACCGTGCCCACTGGGTATGTAGCCTTCGCCGCCCTCTATGACAAGAGCGGCGCCATCATCGGCGCGAACTGGGTCGAGAAGGAATTTGTCGAACCCAATGGGACCGACAACTTCGGTGTCAGTTTCGCAATGTGGTTCCAGCAGGTGAGGGATCTCGTGCCGGGCCAAGTGAGCAGCGAGCGGAGCTGGGTCTTCCAGGGGCAGTGGGGCTGGCAGTACCTGGGGGCCATCTTCCCCGATGAATCGGTGTTGCACCCCGGCCTCAGGAACGTTTGCCCCAGTGAGTGAACTGAAGGTGAAGGGGACAGGGATGTTTCCAGCGTCTCTGTCCCCTTTCCCTAGACCGGGCTTAATAGACCATGAAGAAGTTTGATCATGCAGGTGGAAGCGGGGTCTGGTCCTGCAAGCCGACACGAACTGGCCCGATGGGCAGGTTTGCCTGCCCTAAGGGAGGTAAAATCGATAAATTCAGAGGGTGCGTAGGGGCAGATCTTACACTGTCACTGTAACATTCTCTAAAGGAGCGCGCAGGGTCAAGCTTGTGATGCAACATTGCGGGATAATGTCGTGCAAGCCGGCCTGCTCCGCTCGCCGGTTGACATCTGTTTAATGGCCACGCGAGGTTCTCGGCCTTCTCAAAAACCGGATTTGCCCAGGATGGCCTACTTGAAACTCTCTGAGGGGGTTAGATGTATCTCAAACAGGAGGCGCGGATGAGGTGGCGCTCGGCTCCGCTGACTTTGGTGGCCTGCCTGATCCTGATTTTATTTATTTCTGCTCTTGAAGCTATCGCAGGAGAGGCCCTCCCTCAGGGGATCGTCCCCGCGCCCGAGAAGCAGGGGATCTCCCTTGACCTTCGACTCAACCAGGACTGCTTCGTCCCGAAGCAGCGAATGGTGGTGCACCTCAAGGTCGATCAAGCTGCTTACGTCTACATCTACAATATCGATTCCAAAGGGCGGGTGTGGCTCCTCTTCCCTAATGGCTTCTCCCGAGATGCCTGGATGAGCAAGGGCGAGCATCTCCTTCCGGACTCCGACAGATACAGCCTCGTCATCGAGGGGCCCGCAGGGGTCGAATATGTCCAGGCGATCGCCAGCCTCTACCCCATTCCGTGGCTGGAATATAAGGACAAGGACGGTAAGCCCTTCTTGCTCCTCAGCACGAAGGCAGGGAAGTTCGCCGAGGAGCTCGAGGGATGGCTCAAGCGAAACCTCCCCGAAGGAAGCTGGGCGGCGGATTGGGCCACATACGGCGTCTCCTTGGGGAAGCTCGTCGTCAGCTCCCGGCCTCCCGAGGCGCAAGTTTACGTGGACGGGCGCTTCCGGGGCACGACCCGAAGGGAAGGGGAGGGCGAGCCTGCCAAGCTGGAGCTTTGGCTCGGCAAGGGCTACCACTGGGTGCAACTCTTCAAGGAGGGCTACGGGAGCCGCTCTCAGATGATATACCTCAAAGCATGCGAGACTGAGGAGCTGTCTTTCTGGTTGGAGAGGCCGGGGACGCTTTCCGTTCTCTCGCGGCCCAGCGGCGCGGCGATCTACGTGGACGGGGACTACCGGGGGGAGACGCCACTGGAACTTAAGCTTGAGCCGGGCGACCACCTGATCGAGCTCCGCAAGCCCGGCTACAAGGGCTGGTCCCGTAAGCTCCACCTGAGCGCCGGGGAGAGGGGGGAGATCTACTCCAGGCTCCTTGCGAACCTTCACCCATGGGCGGAGTTCGAGATGAAGCCATCGCAGCCCGTGGTCGGCCAGGAGGTCCTCTTCGACGCCTCCCGTTCCTTCGACCCCGACGGCTCGATCATCAGCTACAGGTGGGACTTCGATGGGGACGGCGAGGCCGATGCCGAAGGGCCCCAAGTGCCCTGGAGGTTCGAGCGCTTCGGCCGGCACGAGGTGAGGCTGACCGTGACCGATGAGGACGGGGGCTCCGATTCCGAGGCCATAGCTTTCCGGGTGCGCGCAAGGCCGGTGGCCGAGTTCGAGGTCTCCCCGAAGAGACCTTTTGTAAGCGACGAGATTCTATTCGATGCTTCAGCTTCTCACGACCCCGATGGGCGGATCGTAGCCTACGAATGGGACTTCGGCGACGGGTCCATGGCAAGGGGAAGGTTAGCCGCGCATGTATACGAGATGCCCGGGAGCTACACCGTGACGCTGTGGGTTCGCGATAATGACGGACTGGAAGCGCACATGACCCGCCCGATCAAGGTCGTGCGGGGCGGGGAGCTCTCGATCTCCTCCACCCCTGAGGGAGCTGAAGCTTATCTGAACGGGGAATACATCGGGGTGACTCCGCTTAAGACCCCGAAGCTCCCAGAGGGGGGTTATAGGATCACCCTGAAACTGAAGGGCTATAAGGACTGGTCCACGGATGTGAGGATCCCGGAGCAGGACCAGCTCACGGCGGAGCTCGTCCCCTGGGGGAGGCTCAGGGTGTGGTCAGACCCGCCCGACGCCGGGGTCTACCTCGATGACCGTCTTGTTGGGAGGACCATGGCGCAGGGGCTGACGCTCTACCTGGAGGGGGAGCACCACCTAAAGCTCATCCACTGCGGCTACAAACCGTGGTCACAGGATGTGACCCTGGCGAGCGGTGAGACCCAGGAGATCAGGGTAGAGCTTGAGCCGATCAGGGAGGTCTCGATCAGGACAGACCCGCCCGGGGCCAAGATCTACCTGGACGGCCGCTATCTAGGGGAGACCCCGGCCGAGGTGGAGATCGATCCAGCCCTTGGGAAGCTTACCCTGAGGAAAAAGGGCTACAAGCCCTGGTCGATCACCTGCATCACCGATGAGAAGATCGAAATCTCCCTGCGAAAGGACGAGCCTCCGCTGGCCGTCATCTCCGGGCCGGATAAGGGAGTAGCGCTTGAGGAGCTGGAGTTCAGCGCGGCGGGGTCCCAAGACCCGGACGGCAGGATTGTGGAATATCGCTGGGACTTCGGCGATGGGACTACAGCAAGCGGTAAGTGGGTTATTCACCGATACAAGAGGCCCGGAACCTACAAGGTGAAGCTCACCGTGACGGACGACGATGGGGTTGAGGGCACGGCTACCAAGGCGGTCTTCATCGAATCGCATCCCCCGGTGGTGCGGCTCTCCGGTCCGGCCCGGGGGAGGGTGGGCGAGGAGCTCACCTTCAGCGCTGAAGGCTCACATGACCCCGATGGGGAGATCGTGGAATACCGCTGGGACTTCGGTGACGGCGCGACCGCGACCGGCCAGACGGCCTCTCACCGGTTCGAGGGACCCGGAACTTATACGGTCACGCTCACGGTGGTGGACGACTACGGCGTCGAAGCGTCCAAGACAACGGACGTGCGGGTCCTCACCCAGCTCGGGCTCATCGTCAGCCGCCTGCAGGAGCTCGTCGCCCCCAGGCCCTCGGTCCTGGAACTCAACTTCGGCTTCGGCCAGAGCGGGGAAGGGGTGTGGAGCGTCGGTTTGATGATCGGGGATCGGCTGATGCTCGGCGGCTCGGTCTCCTTTACCGGAGAGGAGATCCCGGATTACTACAAGGTCCCACCGCAACCGTGGGAGGGGGAGGTATACAACAGTGGCCCTGAGCTCGAACTGTGCGCTCTTGTGGCAACCCCGTTTATCGCCGGGGTTTCCCTCGAAGGCGGGGTCGGCCTCTCCTTCCAGCAACAGGTCCACATCGCGACCGTGACCATGCCTAGCTCCCAAGGGGAGGCCGGACTACGGCCCCAGAGGGCGGTGGTCAAGCCGAACGGCTATCGGGAGTGGCGGGTCCATTTGACCATGCTCGGGGGGATATCCACCCAGCTTGAAAGGATGGAAGGGGTGATCCTGAGCCTGAGCTATCACAGCCGCAGGGGGTGGCTGATCGGGATCGGCTTTGAGCTTTGATCCCGCCGCGCCAGGAGAAGAGTGGGCGTTGGTTTTCGGGTTAGGTAGGGTAGGATAGAAAGATAGATTCACCTTTAGGAGAAGGAGGAGATCAAAATGGCGAGAAGTTGGGCTCGTCTGGTCTTAGCAGCAGCGCTGGGGCTGGTGTTGCTCCTCTCAATCAGTCCGGGCCGGGGCGACTTGACCGCGCTGTGCAACGGCTGCCGGGAGGAGGTCCTCCAGCCGCAGGTGTCGCGGGAGACCGCGCCTGAGGTGGCGGAGGAAGAACTCCAGGCGCTTGTGGACGGGAATACCGCCTTCGCCTTGGAGCTCTATCAACGTCTGAGGGAGCGGGAGGGGAACCTCTTCCTCTCGCCCTATAGCATCTCCCTGGCACTGGCGATGGCCTACGCCGGTGCGCGGGGCGAGACCGCGACCGAGATGGCCCAGGCACTCCACTTCACCCTCCCCCAGGAGCGGCTCCATCCGGCGTTCAACGCCCTGGACCTGGCGATCACCAGCCGCACCACCGTGGAAGGGATAGAATTAAACATAGCCAATGCCTTCTGGGGCCAGCTCGGCCACCGTTTCCTCCAGGAATTCATCGACCTTTTGGCCAGGGACTATGGCGCCGAGATACGTCTCCTCAGCTTCCAAGATACCCCTGAGGCCTGCCGTGAGCATATCAACGAATGGGTGAGCCAGAAGACCCAAGGGAAGATCGAGGAGCTCCTCCCGCCGGGCTCGGTCGGTCCAGACACCCGGCTCATCCTGACCAACGCCATCTACTTCAAGGGGGCCTGGAAGTTCGAGTTCGACCCCGGGCTCACGCAAACGGGGGAGTTCCACCTTCTAGACGGGAGCACGGTGACCGTGCCATTCATGAGGCACTTTGAGGGGGGATTCGAGGGGGTGATGCTCAACTACGCCGAGGGCCGCATCGGGGATGTAAGCTACCAGGCGGTGGAGCTCCCCTATGTGGGCGAGGAGCTCTCCATGGTGATCCTGCTCCCGGAGCTGAAAAAGTTCAAGGAGTTCGAGCAGGCGCTCAATGCCGAGCGGCTCGAGGGGATCCTTCGGGAACTCCGGAGCTGGGAGATTCATCTGGTGATACCCAAGTTCTCCTTCTCCTCCGGGTTCTCCCTGAGGGGTGCCCTCACGGGGCTGGGGATGCCGCGCGCATTCTCCCCCGAGGCCGACTTCTCCGGGATGGACGGGACGCACGAATTGTGGATCGATGAGGTCTACCACAAGGCCTTCGTGAAGCTCGATGAGCGGGGGACGGAGGCGGCAGCGGCGACCGGGGTGGGCATGGTGCTAGCAGCTCCCATCCCGGTGCAGGTCAATCACCCGTTCATCTTCCTCATCCGCGACCGTGGGACCGGGGCGATCCTGTTCATGGGGAGAGTGCTCAACCCGGCGGGGTAAGGGTGGGAAAGGGAACTGGATTAACTTTAGGAGGTGTGTCGATGAAGAGCCGATTTGCGTTGCTGGTACTGTTGATTTTGACGTTGGGGCTGTGGGCCGGTCTGGGACTTGCCCTAAAAATTGTGTAAAGCATCGGTAGCCTCCTCGTCAAGCTCGTAGCGCAGAGCAAAGAGCTGCCGCAGCTCATAGCTCTTGGAACTCACCGTCGGCACCGCACTCCTCCACCAGCGGTCCTGCAGGTTCACCACCTGGATGAACAGGTTCACCTCCAAAGCATCTTGGGAAGGGAAGTAGCCTCCAAGCTCCAGCCTCATCTGCTCGATCCCAGCGTTGATGCTCTCCACCACGTTGGTGCTGTAGATGTGGCGCCGCACCTCCTCTGGATATCCTAGGAAGGCCAGGTAGGACTCCTCCTTGGCCCTCATCTCTTGGGCCATCTTCGGCCGCTCACCCTCGACCAGCTCCAAGAGCTTCGCAAACTGAGCCCTTCCCTCATCCCTATCCCGGGAGTGGCGCACCCTCCTGAGGAGGTCCCCTGCCTCCTTGAACCCTTGGGAGGAGAGCTTCCTCCGCAGGTTCCTCTCCAAGTGCAAGAGGCAGAGCTGATGTTCTGCATAGGGGAAGAGCTTCCCGATCACCTCGGAGAGGCCTCGGAAGTCATCGGTGACAAAGAGTAGGACCCGATGGACCCCTCTGCTTATCAGATCTTGGAGGACCTCGGCCCAGAAGCCCTTGTTCTCTCTCCCCTTGAGGACCCAGAATCCCAACACCTCCTTGTTCCCGTCCAGATCGATGCCTACCGCCACAAACAGTGAGATCTCCTCGACCTTCCCCTCCTCGGTGCGTAGTTTGGCAGAGTAGGCGTCGATGAAGACGGCGAACCAGTCCGACTTAAGCGGCTGGGTCTTGTAGAAATCCAGCTTCTCCTGGATGAGCTCCTGAGCCTCCTCCAAGGCCTCAGGGGAGAAGGGCAATCCCAAGGTCTTGAGGGCTCTCTCCGTCTGGGCTCGGGAGTAGCCGTTGGCCAACATGGCGATGAGCAACTCCTCGTAGTCCTTGTCGACCCTCTTCCAGCGTGGGGGAAGGATCGCTGGGCGGAAGGACTTGGCATAGCGGACCCTTGGGACCTTGAGGTTGAGCTTTCCCAGTGTGAGGTGGAGGGTGCGACGG
>Ga0190286_1000790_pt1 | contig 12424 bp, 12 predicted proteins | sample 48691834_MG_FD_183241 | JGI IMG/M metagenome (GOLD analysis project Ga0190286, IMG submission 183241) | Hydrothermal vent microbial mat bacterial communities from Southern Trench, Guaymas Basin, Mexico - 4869-18-3-4_MG | ecosystem: Environmental > Aquatic > Marine > Hydrothermal vents >... | reverse complement strand
TATCATGAGGAAAAGTAGAAGATCTAAGATAAGGATTATGGTAGATATAATGAGAGTTTTGCAGATGAGTAGTGGTGCTAAAATAACACAGATAATGTGTGAAGCCAATATGCCATATGATAGGCTACTAAAGTACCTAGAAGAATTAAAAAGCAGAGGATTAATAGTTGAGAGGAAGATTGAGGATCATACCTTATACTACTTGACCAAGAAGGGATTTGACTTTCTATCAGAATTTAAGAAGATAGAACGTTTTGCTGAAGCCTTTGGTATTGAATTATAGTAATCCTCCTAAATAGGCATACTGACCTCCTGCCTTGGTTGTTCTGTTAACCTATACCTTACGAGTTCGTTAAAGTCAAATATCGTTATCGGTACTGCAAATCTTATGCCAGAGGGGGGAGATACTAGGAGAGCCTCTCCTCTATCTAAGGTCTTGATCTCCTGTTCAGCCTCATCCAGATAAGGACTATACTGGATGATCTTTTGATAATCGGGTTTTGTAGGTAGTGATAGTATTATCTTGGTTAAAGATTGTCTTATAACGGGTTCTATGAGCTCTCCAGGCATCTGAGTTATGTATAGACCTCCTATTTTATACTTCCTACCACGTTTACTTATTATGGAGAATATATTCTCCCTAAAATCACTCCCACCGATTGGGTTCCTTGAGAGGTATTTATGAGCTTCTTCTACCATTATGAGTACGTAAGGAAGCCTGCTCCACTCCTTAGGTATACTCTTTTTCATCTCTTCGTATATACTAAAGATCCTTCTAGCTACTACAGTCGCTAGGAGCTTTTCCTCTCCCTCAGTAGCATGTGGAGTATCAAGGATTACTACTCTCCCTCTACCGACCGAACCTACTATCGTCTGAAGAAGATGAGTATCTAGAGGTTCTGGTTTAAATATATCACCATCTCCTAGCATATACTTTAACTTCCTCTTAGCTGTGTTTATAGTATTGATATGAATCATCTTCCTCAGAACCCTCCATATTAGTGAAGAGGGAGATTCTAGTAGGAAATTTAACCAATCATCTCTTTTCACTTTCCATGTTAGCCATAATAGTTCCTCCTGTGGAGCTGTGAAATCTCCTGTGAGTATGAAATCAAGTGGGTGTAATTGAGAATATGATATTTCTAGAGGATGCATTAGTATACTTCTTTCTATGACATCACCCTCGAAATTGAGAGTCACAGTATACCTACCAGGCTCATCTACTGAGGAGGTTACGTAAAGTAGTCTTACCTCAGACTCCGGTACGTGAGCTAATCCGTACTGGTCAGGAGGAGAACCCTTAAAATACTCACTCTCCGAGTCGAAAAGTACTAGACTATACTTTGGTTCAGGGTTCATTAGAACAGAGAAGGCTAAGACCTTACCGAGATTACTCTTACCAGCTCCTGTTACACCGCATACGAGTATATGATGTGGAAATGCGGCATCGCCCTTTATAGTAATCCTTACATCGGTAGCTCTATGCCCTGATCTTACAGTACCCAATATGATATCTCCATCATCTAGGTTTAATTGCTGTAAGTCTACCTTATCCAGTTCCTCAACTTCAGTAAATAAAGCTGGTACTGAGGTAGGTCCATGTACAATTCCATCTTCCTCCACTTGACAGAGTATAATGGCTAGTGCGGTATCATACAACCTTAGTGATTTATCGTAGAGTATAACGTCTTCACCATGTTCTCTCCTATGACTTAATCTGGATATCTCCGCTGGAGTAAGTAAGGATTCGGGTTTAAAGTCAAAGACTCTTAATATGAACTTTTTATCTCCATCTATGATCTTGAGGAGTTGCCCCCTATCAATCCTGACACCCTCCACTATTCTGAACTTTAGTGTTAGCCCTTCAACCCATACTACTACTCCCACTCTCATACTACACACCCCATAAGTATCTCTCTCTGAATGAGGAGGATCTAGTAGTCACTATAAACTTCTCTAGTATGCCTTCCTCTTTCAGTTCATCTAGAAATCTCAAGGCTATCCACTTTAATTCATCATCACTTATTCTAGACTCATCGTGTACCCCCTTTAGGGGGTAAGGATATCCAGGAATACCGTGATCTTGCATGAATGCTAACTCTCCAAGTACTATTTCAATATCCCTAGTGAGGAGAGCTCTCCTAGAGATATCTACTCTGAACACTTCCTCGGAGTCTTCACCTAACTTAGATACTACTATGTCACCTATGTACCATGGAGGCAGTGTAGAGTGCCTGAATATAGGATAGTAGTACCATGATACTCCTTTCAATCTCTTTGTGGCTAAATATGCGAGGTATCCTATGAGGCTTTCCCCCGTATTTAGCTTAAGTCTAGATGATTTACATATACCCACGAGAATAGCTCTTCTCAAATTCACAAGTTTGTCCAGTTTTTCGAATCTCTCCCTAGTAGCTCTTCTGAGTGCAGGAACTGCCATTAAAGCTCTATCCAAAAGAATGTAGTCCCCTTTTCCTACTAGATTAACTCTCTTGAGAACTTCTTGTAGCTCTATCTCTAAAAGCCATTCAGCAGCTTCAGATCTATTCAAGACTATAGCAATAGCGTATCTCTTTCCTCCAATCCTCTTATTGAACCCCCTCCATAGTCCCCAGGCTATCTTAGATACTACTATTTTATAAGGACCGCAGTTGTACAGTACTTTTATAGATGCATCTACTGCTAGGACTCTTTTAGCGTGCGGAATGGGATCTAAACTTTTAAACCTACTATACGAGATGTAATAACCTCTTAGAATTCTAGAACCTATCCTTAGTATAGGATAAGGCGATAGTATAACCTTTCCATTTAGTGTAAGCTCCATAGACCTAGGAGCGTTATACATTCTCTTAAGCTCTTTAATTACATTTGTAATCCCATCTATCCTCAGTTTCTCTGTCATCCCAGTACATGGAGCGTATACTTTCACCATACTCTCACTCTCTCTACTTACGAACGAATAGCTAAAAAGGACACTATGGTATTTCAAACTCTACTACAATATCCCTACTTTGTGAAAGACCAATATGCCAGTTATTGTATCTATATTATGATATTAAAGATGGACGAATTGATGATCATGATATCATAAAATAGATACAATACATCAAGTAATGTTACTGTTAGAAAGATATATATTTTAGTAACACATAGATAATTACAGTATCAAATATAGCGTACTGTTGAGCTACCATGGCAATCACCATAAACTACGTAGGCTTCCACCCAACACTCATATTAGATGGACTTAGGCATATTATGAAGACTAAGGGTATAGAGAGGATATACATATTATATGATAGGAAAGATGACAGCTATGGTAGAGTGTCGAGAAGGAATGCTAATAAACTAAAAGAGATGTTAGCCTTTTTTGAGCCAAGACTAGTACCAGTTAACCCACTATCCCAAGAGAATATTTTCTCTACTATATACGCTATTGTAAGGAACGAGATCCAGGAGAATAAGTGCGAGGTACTCATAGATGTAACTGATATGCCCCCTATAGCCGTTTCCTCTACAACCATGGTAGCCTTAATGTTTCCTAGGGCGTACCTATACTATGTTCCAGCGGAGAGCAGAGGAGATTTCATACCTCCACCTGATACTCCCGCCTTTGAAGATTGGGTTGAAGAAAAGGATAATGTAAGGGGACGTGAACCGAAAGGAATAGAGTTACCTGGTCACATGGCCAGACTCGATCTTTTCAGAGGAGAAGATAGAGAGGTCTCCGTAATGATCCTAAAGGTCCTCTACGATAGAGGGGGAAAGGCTAAATCACTTTCCCAACTCATAATATGGTGTAATGAAGATCCTAAACTACCTGCTGTAAAAAACAAGTTCTCCAGAGTGGTGAGCTCATTAGAGAAGAGAGGGTTAATAGTAAAATATAGAGGGGGTAGGGAGAGAATGGTAGAGCTTACTAACCTAGGGAGAATGGTGATAAGAGCAATGCTACAGAGTAGAGAGATCAGGATGGAAATGTTTAGACCCATCACATCTACTCCATTTCCCTCGTTAAAGTAGAGATTAAAATAACTTTACAGTTTTAGTAATATACTTTAACTATTACTAATTATTCCAACAGACTTTACATTCCTCAAGAGTGATTTTATACTCTGATAGACTTAGTATTCAACTGTCTTATTCATTTATTTACACTTCAATAATATCCTCAATAACCTCTGAAAAGTCTCACAAGACCTGTCTAAATTCACTATTTCGCCAAGTACACTGGCTTCTGAAGGATTAAGGTAAACTAACATGACTGCTTTTAATTATTATATATTTCTACTTTTCGTGAAAAGATAGATAAAAGCTTAAAGCTCAAGCTTCATATACTCTAACCACGCTTTTATGAGATGAATTCTATTCTCACACATACGAAGGTCTTCGCTTCCTGCAACCTCGAGTATGAGTGGTTTATCATATCCTATACTCTTTAAAGCCTCTAATACGGACTTCCAGTCTATACATCCCATGCCAGGTGGCCAATGACGATCAGATCTTCCATCATTATCATGAACATGAGTAGCTATGATTATACTTCCTAGCTCTCTGATCATACTATTTATATCAAAACCATGTAGAAATGCATGGCCCATATCGAGACATACACCTACAATTTCAGGTTCTGTATATTTATTCAGGTAGATTAAATCAGTAACTGTTGCTCCAAATGTCTTCTGAAGCGGATTCTCTACAGCTATCTTGATGCCTAGGTCATTGGCCACCCTAGCAAGTCTTCTTATATAGTCTAAATTTCTCTTAACAAGCTTTTCAAAGGTCTCAATACTAGAGCGATTTAACGAAAACTTTGACATAGCAACATGAATAACGTAGACCTCACAGTTCAACATACTTGCGTATTCTAACCATTTTGTCATCTTTTTTAATGCGCACTTTCTCAAGCTCTCATCTTCTGCCCCTAATTGATATTCTTCATTACCATAAGGAGCATGTATCTGAATGGGCTTTAGATCATATGAGGTTGAAATATCTATAAGTCTTTTTAATTGTTTCTCTGGCTCCTTAGTGGTCTTAAAGTGCTCGTAGGCGTATTCTATATACTTGAAACCGTGACTCCTTATCCTCTCTAGAATCTCCTCGATACTAAGTGCTGGATGATAGATCCAGGTATCTATACCTACCTTAAGTATAGACCTCACCTCGCTAATCTGCTGATAATACATCTTAAAAGTATACCCTATACCTTGTAAATGTATACCTAACTCTCTTTAAGGATGGAGTTTGCTTGAATGTTAAGTGATATAAGAGTAGTGTTAGAAGGAGGATCCAAATTACTGGGAGGAATTTACCTTATAGATCAAAGCCTATTAACATAGTTCCTATGTCCCTTCTATTTTTTACCTTAAACTTCTTTTTTAGATATTTATCAGTAGGTGGAGATGTAGGTGCTACTACTAAGTTACGCGCTGCGGGTATCTTAAGCTTCACGTTCAGCGGTAAGAATACTACCTCAGGAATGCCCCTTCTCAGAGCTGTTCTGAGTCTATCTGGAATTAATTTGAGACCGTTCTCATCGATTATCCCTATAATGTGTTCGCCTAATTTAATTACTGCATATGGACCTTTAGACCACTCAAATTCCGGTGTCGTGAATATCACTACTACATATTCTCTTTTTAGGCTTTCCTCAACACCTAGATTTCTCGGTCTTCCTATTCCCTTAATTATATTCTTAGTGTATCTTCTCTCAATTCTACTGATTGTCTCCCTATCTGATCTATCCAGTAGCCTTACTTCCAGAACTCCTCTTATATTCTTTAGTGCTTCCATGATGAGCTGTTCTCTTACCACTATGTGGTCACCTAAACTCGACCTTATATACTTTTCAATTGGTGTCATTTGAGATCATCTAAAGATTCAATTCCAACTTAGCACTACAATCCTCTTATCATCTTCAATATTTTGACAACATCATGTGCTAATTTTTCCTGTCGCCTCCACTCACCCTTAACTACACCTTTGCCCGTCATGTGCTCTAGAAATTTCTTGAGCTTAGGATGTACTCTTCCTGGAGGACTGTTCTCGAAGGGAGTACCGGGTAGTGGTATAAAAGTATGTCCTCTTATAATAGCCCCCATACCTATGAAGTCCTTTATTGTCTTTATACTCATATCTACATCCTCCTCGCTTTCGGTAGGTAATCCAAAGAGGAAATCCAGATAGGGTGTAAATCCGTACTCCAATACCATCTCTACAGCTCTATAGCAATCCTCTACCGTATGCCCTCTACCTATATACTTCAGTAATCTATCACTACCACTCTGAACCCCTATCACTATCCTCTTATTTGAGACATACTTTGAAATTACATCCATGACATCTCGGGTTACGAAATCTGGTCTAACCTCACTTGGAAAGGATCCAAGAAATATTCTAACATCGCCTATTTCTTTAAGAGATTTAAGTAATCTCTCTAAAGCCTTGGGAGATGGTGATCTACCATCCCTAGATCCGTAGCCAAATCCATTCGGAGCTATAAATCTCAGGTTTCTGATACCTATTTTGGCATAGTGCTTAGCATACTTCACTATGTAGTCTATACTCCTATGTCTTACAGTCCATGAAAAGAGCGCGGGTACTTGACAGTATTTACATCTATAAGTACAGCCCCTACTAATCTCTATAGGTGGGTATAATCTAAATCTATCAAAGCAAGGGGGATACTTTTCGAGATCTACAGGCTCCGCTTTTGGTCTTACTACTACTTTACCTCTATTCTTAAAGGCTATACCCTTTAGATCTTCTATGGATCTTTCATGAATTAATCTCTCTAATAGTTCTGGAAGGACATTTTCACCCTCACCTACCACAACATAGTCAAATCCCATTTTGATAGCTCCTAAAGGATCCCCAGAGGGGTATGGTCCACCAGATATCATCACCAAGTCGTATCTCTTCTTTAAATGATGTAATTCTCTTATCTCCTCGTATAAAGCTGGAAGTTGGGTGACCATTAATGAGTAGAGTACTATGCTCTTACCACTCTGTCTCATAATAGTATTAACGGGATTACTCGAGAGCGTTATATTATATGAAAAATCTCTTCCTTCTAGAGCCCCTAGTAAGTAGGCTATACTATTCCTATTCTCTTTTGTGAACTTGAAGACTATATTAAATTCCATTTACTACCCTCAGTTATGATGCTTTTGCTATATACCTTAATATTTAAAAATAGGGTAATTAAATATCCCTTGAGATCCCTATGCCTGTTGAGATCTTCGATGAGAATAGGCTACTAGAACTAGCTAAGGTAGCTATGAGATGTAAGGTAGTTAAATATCCTGACATAGTTAAGATAAAAGTAAAAACTAGAAGGAAGCTGTACACCATGAAAGTAGAACCCGAGAAGGGTGAGGAGTTAATAGAGAAGTTAAAAGGAGTATGTAAAGAAACGACTGAAATTGAGGTGGGTAAATAACCTATTTGATACCGGGTTTGATCATTAGTGTTACAATTTTGTGGGGTCCTACCTCTAATTTAACTGATCTGTTTTCTGTTCTTAACCTATTTATAGGTTCTTCATTTAAGTTCGCTAACCATACCTCTTTAAAGTCAAAGTTTATGAAGATCTCGGCATTGGTAGTCTCTCCTAGTATATTATAGAATCTCAATACGATATTTTCATTATCTTCGGACTTCTTGAGGGCTGTTACTATCAGGTTGTCAGGTTTAACTCTGATAAACTCCATTTCCTCAGGTAAGGATCCCTTACTCCTCTGGAAGGGTACATAAAATAGGGGTATTGCAAATTCTCTAGCTAGTTTGTAGGCTTTAAACTCACTCCAAGTGCTATGATGTGGTATTATAGAGTATTCAAATCTCATTTTACGCATACATTGAGCTCCAGGTGTGGGTATGTGAGGACCTGCATGTCCCTTTCTCGTCAGCAAATCATCTCTAGAGAGCCACCCTACAGCCCTGAATAGTGTAAGATATATGGTGGCTCCAGGCTCTCTTCTCACTTCATACTCTGGTAATCCTCTATTAGCTATCATTAGAGCATATTTCCCATCTGTTATTTCTACCCAGTGAAGTTGTGGATGAGTAGTTGGTGGTCGTTCAACCCAATTTACCCCTTTGCTGACAGGCTCTATTGGCCTTTCTACTACATAGAAGTGTGAGTCTGCATATGAAACCTCTGTCATAAGAGGTGTTGGAAATTTAACTCTAAATCTATGATCTCTAGCCTTGTTATCGACTTCAACACTAACATCTATTCTTCTGACACCTGGATAGAGACTTACCTCTACTTTTATAGGCATATCTATTAATTCCTTGCTTCTTCTCTGCCCTTCCAACGCTCGTGGAATCTCCATATTGATATAGACTGTTAGCAGGACTCTACTGAGTTCTAATCTAGATTTAACATCAGCTTTAAACTCTGAACTCTCTACTACCATGTCCTCCTCTTTAGGAGGTGAATAATTGTACTCATCACCAGCATCTCCCTCATCTATAAATACGTTTAAATCCTTTAGCACAAATCCTGTAGTCTTATCCAGTACAGTAAGCGCCCCTCCTTTTTCAGGATCAGCATATACTCTAAAGTACTCGTTCTCTATCCAATTCTCTCCCGCTTTTAATGAACTACTAGGTTTGCTCTTTTTCTCTACTAGGTTCAGTACTTTATATCCTATAGGAGGAACATCCTTTACTGTAAAAACAACATCGATTCCTCCTCCCATGGTATCTATTTCTCTTACTATATGTACGGGATACTCTTCGCCTTCTGGATCTACTAAGACGTAATCTCCCTTAGGAATAGGTAGTACAGCTCTTATGTAATCTGTCCTTTTCCAGTTCAATGGATTAAAGACTAATAACCTAAGTACTCCATCTTCGTTAGGCCTTATTTTCTTACATATTTCTTGAGCAAATTCATAGGCTATATTACTACCTATCCCTATAACTCTATAGAACCTCACCTCATTTTCTAAATGTACTTGATCAATACCACATCCGTAGATGCTATCATGGGCATGATTACGTAATAGCTCTTTCCAGGCCTTCAATAGTTCTCTGGAAGGATACTTAGATCCTAATATGTAAGAGAGAGTGGATATTGGTTCAGCGTAATTTTCCAGTATAACTTGACTTCTGTAGTTTAATTGCTTTAAGTATATTCTATTTGAGAGAACTCCTACTAGTAATGGATGTCTTTTCGCACCTCTAAGCTCACCCCTAAACACCTTTAGCTTCTCTTTAACTTCTCTTAAGGATTTTACATATTCTTCGAGTGTACCATGATATAGGAATAATTCTCGGTCATGTGAATTTACAAATTCTATTATAGAGGGTATATCTCCTTGGGGAGGTTGATGATCGCATCCATTCATTAATAATACTAAACCAGTTACAGATCTCGAACTTATTAGATCTACTATTTCTTTAATCCTCTTATATGCTTTTTCCATGTCGTGCTTAGGCTCTGTGTAGTATATGTCTAGAAATACGGTATTCCATCCATCTGGACTACGCCATAATTTTCCTCGATATGGATTCTCTACGCCTAGCATATTCGCATTACAGTATCCTCTCATAAGATAGCACGAAAGCACTCTACTACCATCTGGAGCTTCATATATGAACTCTATCTCCATGCCATCGAATTCATCTCCTACTCCTCTCATGAAGATGAAATTATCGATACCAAATCCCCTCAGAATCTGTGGCAATTGACTTGTATGTCCAAAGGTATCAGGAAGGTATCCTACTTTCATAACTTTACCATAGGATTTGGCTATTCTATGTCCTATCAGTAGATTCCTTACTAGACTTTCTGGACTTACTATAGATTCATCGGACTGCGTGTACCAAGGTCCTATTAGAAGTCTTCCTTCAGTTACAAGCTTTCTCACCAATTCCTCTTTTTCAGGCCTCAACTCAAGGTAGTCCTCTATAACAGAAGTTTGTCCGTCCAAGGTGAAGTATTTGAATTTAGGATTGCTTAGTAGTAGATCTATCACTTTATCTATTACTCTTAAGAGGCGTAATCTATATTCTTGAAAGGTTAGGTACCATTCTCTATCCCAGTGGGTGTGGGATACTACTATACATCTTACTTTTCTCATCAAGCACTAATAGTCCTACTACTTATATACTCTTATGAGAATGGGAGTTTGACTTCATCTGGAATATATCATGAGTTTTAGAATGCTTTTTAGATCTCTAATCTCTATGGATTCTAAGCCCATGAGTCTCGTAAGAAGATCTGGTTTAGCCTCTTCTCCAAGAACTGCTATGGTCTTTCCTCCAAGTAGAAGAGATATTGTGTAGCCTCTCTCCTTTAATATATTAGCAATTTTCCTGAACCCTAAAGGATACCATGATATCTTCTTAGTCTCTCTTCTTGTCCTTATGGTCTTAAGTAAGGATGCTATTGCATTTGGATCTCTAAGATCTAAAAGTAGGCTATTCTCTTTAAACATCAGTACTGTTATGCTTTTACCTCTAATTTCTAGAGAGAATTTCCCTCCTTTAATCATCTTAAGAAAATTTAGCAAAAAAGAGTAGAAATTTGAGGACATTATCTTTTACTCCTTGCTCTCTCTAACATATGTGACGTCTAATCTTATTTTTCCACTAATTTTAATGGACCTTCCTGCTATATTCAAAGTCAAATCCTCCAGGGACAGCACTATATCTGATCCTCTACCAGCAAGCCTTTCAATTATAGTAGATATCGCCTCAGCTATTTCTGTGGGCTTCAACGACATTTCCTCACCCATTAATATTTGGATATCATTTATTAAAAACCTTCATTTAGATCTACATAGCACTTCTACTTTATCGACATATCCAACTATTACGATATCCGCTAGTTCCACAAAGAGTCCATGCTCTATTATTCCTGGAATGCTCTTGAGTAGTAGATCTAAATTCTTAACGTTCTCTATTGGACCAGTGTACAGATCTAGAATCACACCACCTACATCAGACATTACTGGACCACACCTTCCTTTAGCGGCCATTCTATACTCCACTTTATAACCCAAGTCTTTCAAATATCTGACCACCATGTTTGTTGCTCTAGGTAGTACGTCTAGGGGTACCGGAGCTCTCTCACCTAACTTTCTTACAATTTTTCTACTATCTACTATAAATACCCTCTTTTTCGAGTAGAACGTAAGCATCTTCTCAGTGGTTAATGCTGCTCCACCACCTTTAATCATGTTGAGTTCAGGATCTACTTCATCAGCTCCATCGATATATACATCAATAGTACTCACGTTCATGGGATCTAGTACTCTAAATCCCAACTCTGTGAGTTTAAGTACTGTATCAAAAGATGAGGCTATGTAGAGCTTCTCTTTAAACGCTTCTAGTTTTGATATTGCTTCTATAAACTTCTCTACAGTAGAGCCCGTACCGATTCCAATAATATTACACTTCTCCGCATGTTCTATAGCCTTCTTAGCAGCATTGAGCTTGGCTATATCAATAGCTGTAGACTTCATACGAACACCTTTTCTCTTTTAAGATTTAAACTTTAAAAATACTGATGCACTTCAAGTTCTTTCTAATCAGCGATATATCTTTAAGTACTATAGTGTTTCTTTGAGTATGAGTATAAAAATAGATCCAGAAGTAATAGATGAGGTAAAGAGAATATTCAATGGGTTAAAGAGACCTGTAACTCTACATTTCTTCAAGACTAGTATTAGAGAGTGTAAGTACTGTGAGGATGTTGAATATATAGTTGATACTATTTCAAACCTTTCCCCCCTCATAAGTACCATTAAACACGAGGAAAGGAAAGAGGAGGATAAAAGATTTAACATCAACATGTATCCAGCTATAGTGGTTCATAGTGAAGAAGAATACAATATAAGGTTCTTTGGAATACCGGCTGGAGAAGAATTCGGAGTACTTGTGAACACGATATTAGCTGCATCTACTGGTAATATATATCTTAACAAGAGTACTATAGAAGAGATTAAGAGGATAGAGGAAAATGTACATATTCGGGTATTTGTAACTCCAGCATGTCCCTACTGTCCTCATATGGCTTGGAAAGCATGTATGTTTGCCCTTGCCAATAGGAGGATAACTACAGATGTTATTGAGGCATCTGAATTTCCAGAACTAGTTGAAAAGTACAATATATTTGCAGTACCTAAGGTAGTGATTAATGATAAAGTGGAATTCGAAGGTCTAGTTCCAGAGAGGATATTCCTAAAGAGATTATTGAGAGCTATAAGAAAATCCTCTACTACATAGTCGATTTACTCTTTAACTTTTCTCCTCCTTCCTTTAACTTTACTGGAATTCGTATTCTCTCCTTACCCATGTAGAGAGCTATAACAATTGAAATCAGTAGTAGAAATGAGAGAACTGTAGTTACATTTGATAAGTAGGAGTACCTACTTCCCAGCTCTTTGTAAGTATCAAATAATTC
>Ga0190286_1000789_pt1 | contig 12430 bp, 9 predicted proteins | sample 48691834_MG_FD_183241 | JGI IMG/M metagenome (GOLD analysis project Ga0190286, IMG submission 183241) | Hydrothermal vent microbial mat bacterial communities from Southern Trench, Guaymas Basin, Mexico - 4869-18-3-4_MG | ecosystem: Environmental > Aquatic > Marine > Hydrothermal vents > Microbial... | reverse complement strand
GTATTTTTTTATTTTCACCCGAATTTTTTGAGATGTTACATTAATCTCAACTGATGTCTAATCAAATTTTGTTTAGGATTTAAATAATCTATATGGACATACCTTAAAAATGCGGGTAAACTCCTAGAAGAGAGAACTTTAGTGGATGTTTTACATAACATAAAAAGTCAACTGAAGTATAGTTGGTTTCCATTTTTTGGCCGCTTTGGCACACTGACCCCTGTACAGATAGCCACAATACCACACCTCTTGGCAGGAAAAAATATAATTGTCTCCTCTCCAGCAGCTAGTGGAAAGACCGAGGCTATTTTGGCACCACTGGTAGAAAAGGTAATAGGAGAAAAAGAGCTAAGTTTGGTCTATGTAGCCCCTACTCGTGCCTTGGTAAATGACCTCTTCTATCGATTAAAAGGGATACTGATGGCCTGTGGTTTAAAAAGTACGGCCCGTACAGGGGACAGACCCCATATGCCAAATGTTTTACCCAATATATTATTTACTACCCCAGAATCCTTTGATTCTCTTCTTTGTCGCTATCCAAAGATATGGTCAAGCTTAAAGGTGGTGGTCTTGGATGAGATCCATCTAATTGATAATACTTACCGTGGTGATCAATTAAGGGTATTAATCAAACGTTTGACTTTAGAATATGTAAAAGACCTAATATTTGCTGCACTCTCTGCTACCTTGGCAAGGCCCAAGGCAGTGGCTGAACGCTATTTTAGTCCCCAGGCAGTGATAAATGTTGGGATGCCCAGAAAGGTCAATCTATATCTAATGAATAATTGGAAAGAAATCATTCAATTTTTAAGAGAAAAAAGATGGCATAAGGTAATTACATTTTGCAATACCCGTAAGGATGTAGAAAGGCTTTATCTTGAAATATCAAAAATTTGGCCCAAAGAGCGAATCTTATTACACCATGGTAGCCTTTCAAAGGGTGTGCGTGAAGAAACTGAAAAGATGCTAAAGGAGTGGTCATGGGGCATATGCATCTCAACTATGACATTAGAGGTAGGGATTGATATTGGCGATTTTGATGCAGCAATCCTTTATCATCCACCCACTACCCCCTCTTCTTTCCAGCAGAGGATAGGCAGGGCATGTAGAGAAGATGAGGACTTTGAGGTTATTGGCTACTACGGGAATGATGCAGAAAAAGAGTGTTTTAATTTTTATACAGAACTGGCAAACCAGGGTTTAATAGAGGAGATAGAGTATAACCCAGACCTTTCAGTGGCTGTACAACAGATATTTTCTTTGCTTTATGCCCACCCAGGCGGTGTAGATGAAGAAAGGATGATGGATATCCTAAATCCTATCTGTTTAAAAGAAACAGCAAAAGAGATTATAGCCCACCTTTTAGAAAAAGAATGGCTTACTATTAGACACAGTTGCATCTTTGCTACAGAAAAATTGATGAATTTAGGAGAACGTGGGTTTATCCATTCTAACATCCCAAATCAGGGCCATTTTCAAGTAATAGAATTAAATACAGGAAGGCTAATGGGTGAGATATGGACTTCTGCAACTGAAGGAAATGTATTTGTCCTTGCTGGTCGCTGTTGGCAGATAGTAAATGTAAGGAAGAGAAAGCTATATGTAAAATTAATCTCTGCCTACCCTAAGAAGATTTATTTTAAGAAAAGGCCCTGTAGGGGGGCATTTACTCCTTATTTACCAGAGCACTTAAGAAGGTAAAGGCTTTTTTAAGTATTTTAACAAATTTTTAACAGAATGGTTATTATTTTGTCATAAACTGTTATCATGATTTTTATATGAGAAAAAAGGTGTTTATGGTTTAATCCTTGTCTTTGACTAACTTGTTTGTTAATCTTAGTTGTGCTTCCTAAGAAAGTCATCAAGGCATTGCAAAAAATTGTTGGGAAAAATTATGTTTCGGTAACAAAGGAAGATCTTTTGTGTTATGCCTATGATGCCACACAGATTACCTCATTGCCAGATGCAGTAGTATTCCCTCATTCTTCAGAGGAAATTTCTAAGGTCATGCGGCTTGCCAATCAGTATTTATTTCCTGTAGTCCCCAGGGGGGCAGGCTCTGGCATGTCAGGTGGGGCTGTGCCTATAAAAGGTGGTATAGTATTGGCTATGTCCCGTTTTAATCGCATCCTAGAGATTAATGAAAATGACATGTGGGCATGGGCAGAACCAGGTGTGGTTACAGAGGATTTAAAAAAGGCAGTAGAAGAAAAGGGACTGTTTTATCCACCTGACCCAGCAAGTAAGGGTTTTTCTACTATTGGTGGAAATGTAGCAGAGTGTGCTGGTGGACCTAAGGCTGTTAAATATGGAGTAACAAAGGATTATATCTTGGCCTTAGAAGCAGTTTTACCTACAGGAGAAATTATTCAAACAGGGAAAAAGACCATAAAAGGAGTCACTGGTTATGATCTAACCTCATTCCTAGTGGGTTCAGAGGGCACATTGGCCATATTTACAAAAATTCTGCTAAAACTTATACCACTTCCCGAAGCTCACGGTACAGTGCTTTTAGCAATCAAAGATTTGGAAATCTTACCCAATGTAATGTATCAACTACTTAAGGCACCATATTTACCTGCGGCCATCGAATTTATAGATGATTTGTGTGGGAGGTGCATAGAGGATGAGTTCCATTTGGGTTTACTTAAGGATGCCCATGGATGGCTATTGATTGAGGCAGATGGAAATAAAAATAGTGTAAAAGGAACGTTGGAATTTATAAAAGAAATGGAAAATAAAATGGATATAAATGTTTTAAAAATGGGAGATGAAAATATTTGGGAGATAAGAAGGGCCATTTCGCCTGCTCTATTTCGCTTAGGGAAAAAAAAGATTAGCCATGACATCGTTGTACCTAGAAGTAGGCTTTTGGAAATGATTAAGGAAATAAAATCATTGAGAAAGGAATATAATATTTCTGTACTTTGTTTTGGCCATATAGGGGATGGAAATCTTCATGTAAACATATTGTTTGAAGAAGACAAAAAAAATCAAGCAGAAACAATAACTGCAGAGGTCATTAAGACTACTCTTTCTTTAGGAGGGACTATTACTGGAGAGCATGGAGTTGGCCTAACCAAGGCACCATTTTTGCCCTGGGAGATAAAATATGAAGTAATAGGGTTAATGAAGAGGCTAAAGGAGGCATTTGACCCAAACAATATCCTCAATCCAGGAAAGATATTTTAAGAACGTTCACCACAGAGGTCACAGAGAAGGCGTTAATAATTTTCCTAATTCTCTGCGAACTCTGTGTACTCTGTGGTAAACTATTAAGATATTTTAATATGAAAATAGGCATTTATTTCCATCGCGATTTTGATGGCCTTGTATCGGCTGCCTTAGTGGCCGACTATGCCAGTGAAAAATGGAAGGGCTCTATTAAATTTTACCCAGTAGGCCACGGTTATAAAGAAAAGTGGTTAAAATCGCCACTTAGGGGAGATATTACTTATGTGGTAGATTTTGTATTCCATGAAGGTGCAACCTTTTGGTTTGATCACCATCAAACAGGCCTTGAACATTATTCAGGCCCTTTAAATAAAGAACGTCATTTCTTTGATCCATCTAAATCATCTTGTGCTATTTTGATATGGGAGGTCCTTTATGAAAGATTTGATTATCGAAACCTTAAGTTTGAAAACTTAGTTAAGTGGGCAGACATCATTGATGGTGCAAAGTTTTCTTTAAAAGATTTAGTAGAATGCAAACAGAGGGCCTTACAGATTCATCGCTCCTTGTCTTTTGAAGGAGATAATGCCTATCTCATTGAGCTAGCTAGGTTATTTTTTCATTATAAAGACAGCCTGCTTTCTTCAAATTTACCTTATATTGTTGAGTGGAGATTTAACAAGGCCCGGCATTCCCAGGCGCAGTCCTTAGAAAGGTTTAAAAAGGTAGCAAAATTTGATTCAAAAACAGGGATAGTGAGGTTTTCAATGTCTGGGGATTTTTTTTACTGTCGTTGGGCCCCATATTATCTCTTTCCAGATTGTAAATATTCACTAGGGATAATAAATACAGAGAATGAGCGATATATAATTATAATCAATGAAAATCCCTTTTCAAAATTAGGGAAGATCAACATTGGTAAGATTTGTGCACGTTATGGTGGAGGCGGCCATCCTGCTGTGGGGGGCATCAATGTCTCTTCATTAGAAGAAGGACAAAAAATTATAGAAGAGATTAAGGCATTGATTGAAAAAGAGGAAGACAAAAATGCCAAATAAAGAATGCGGATGTAGTAAGACACTTTGCTCTTGACGGATAATTGACATTAATGTAATTTAACATAATTTGAAAAGCTGTGAAGCATCTAGATAACTGCGAAGTGTTGGTAATAGGAGGAGGGCCCATAGGGGCAGTAGTGGCCAAAACTGCTGCATATTTTGGGGCAAAGGTACTGCTTGTTGAGAAACACAGCGTCCCGGGTGAACCAGGCCGGTGTACAGGGCTTGTAAGCCCAAGGTGCTTAAAAGAAGTAGAAATGGATAAAGAGGTCATAATTAGAAAAATCAAGGGAGGTATCGTCTATGCCCCAAATGGTAGAGGACTCAAAATTGAGGCAAAAGATACAAGGGTTGTGGTTATTGACCGCCCTTTGTTTAATAAGAGGCTTCTTGAACAAGCACAAGAAGCAGGAACAGAAGTGCTATTTTCCACAGAAGCAGTGGCTTTTGATGGGAATACCATAAAACTTAAAAGAAATGAGCACATTTACAGAGTGAATCCAAAGGTAATTATCGGTGCCGATGGTCCAAAGAGTAAAGTGGCCAAGTGGGTCAACTTACCAGCACCTACCAAATTTCTTCTTGGCATCCAGGCAATCGTGCCTTATGAGCCTGAAAAGGCCGATTTTCTAAAAATCCTCTTTGACCATAAGCTAGCACCTGGCTTTTTTGCCTGGGTGGTACCCGCAGAAGAAGGTACAGCTAGAGTAGGTCTAGCCACTGATAAAAAAAGAAAGGTATTTTCTTATTTAAAGGCACTTTTAGAAAAAATTAACTGTAAGGCATTAAATTATACCGTAGGTCTTATACCCATTGGTGCAAGAAGAAAGACAATAGCAGATAGGGCAATGGTAGTAGGGGATGCTGCAGCTCAAACAAAGCCTGCCTCTGGTGGTGGGGTATATACAGGGATAGTCTGTGGTAAGATAGCCGGTGAGGTAGCTGCTAAATGTGCCCTTGCCGGTGAATCTTCGGAAAAGGGACTAGCCCTTTATGATAAGAAATGGCGAGAGAAAATTGGTAGAGAGCTTTCTATTGGTATGTTGATTCACCATTTTTTGGCAAGTCTCAGCAATAGGGACTTAAACATTTTATTTACCATGCTAGACAACCGAATGGTGTTAGACATGGTAGGAAAGTATGGAGATGTCGATTACCCTAGCTCAGTCATAAGCAGCTTTTTTAAGCAGGTAAAAAATCGATATTCCTTTGAAGACCTAAAGGATAGATTTAGGGTATTACGCCAGATAGAGCAGCTTTTCTGAAACTTTAAGGCCAAGTCTGCTTTCTTTATTGAGAGGAAAATTTTTTGGCACAGCCCTTGCGTTAAGACAAAAAATGTATTATATTTAAATTGACATGAGACGATTAGCAGAATTTTCAAATTTGGGAGAAAAAACCGACCTTAGGTTGCTAAACCAACTCCAAAAGTTTCCGGTAGAGTGTTTAGTGCTTAATGAACGCGAGGCCAAATTGTGTTCAGAATTAAAGATTAAAACATTGGGAAATCTTGCTTCTACTTCAGTTAAGAAGGCCTTGGCCATTAGAAACCTTTGGCACAAATCTATTGAAAACTTAATGGAAAAACTATCACGGTTTGTTTACAACTGGCAAGAAATAGAAACAGAGTTTATGAAAACGCCATTTAGTGAAGTTCTTCAGGAAATGGCCCGTATAATTCCAGAAAAAGAAAGGGTATTCTTTATCAGACGTTATTTCTATGGAGAGACATTAGCTGAAATTGGGAAAGATTATGGTCTAACCAGGGAGGCTGTCAGGCAAAAGATATTAAAGGCTACACACACCTTCTGTACACCTAACTGGGAAAACTTGATAAATCGGTATCTGAAAAAGCATATTTTACCTTTATTCAAAGATCAAAATGGTCGGTTATTGCCTACCAGTAAACTTGAAAGGCGTTTACACCGTGAATATAAAGAGACATTACAGGTAGCCTATGCAACATTCTTGTTATTAGAACAGCTTTACTATAGAGAAAAAAATACCGAATGTGCTAAGATTGTTAGAATTTCTAAAAAAACATTAGAAAAAGCTATTACACGAGCATTTGATTCTAGATATCGTAGGGCCTACCGTCAAGGCAAGGTAGGAAAAAAGATAAGGCAGCTTCGACGCCTCAAAGGATGGACACAAGCAGAATTAGCAGAGTATATAGGGTGTGCTAGAATTACTATCAACCTCTGGGAGAAAAATAGGTCTATCCCTAAAGACAAAAACCTAAAAAAACTTGCTCAAATATTTGGCATTTCTGTAGAAACCTTATTTTATCCTGGTTAAACAGCCTAAAACTGGACTGGAGGGATGGTGAACACCATCCCTTTTTTTTATTCTTTGAAAAATGAGCTCATTTTGGATAAAATGGGTGTGGCATAATCTGGGTTAATTAAAACAATGCTTAAATATGGACTGGTCTTTCTAACAGGAACACTTCTTACCCTAAGCTTTCCCCCATTTAAATACTATCCCTTGGCATGGGTAGCATTTGTTCCTCTTTTTTGGGCTTTATTCAAGGTAAACCCCGTTAGAAAGCTCGGACAGGGTATTAAACCCCACCCTGGCAAAAGAGGTATGTCTACCCCGTTAGATAGTGAACATCTAACGGGGTCTACCCCCTGGCAAGCCACGGGGCATTTTTTTAACGGGGTAAATTTATCTAAAGCCTTTAATCTAGGCCTGCTCTGTGGCGCTGTTCATTATTTCGGTCTGCTCTACTGGATTGTATACGCAACAGTAAAATATGGTGGACTGTCTTATATTTCAGGCATTTTTCTTTTAGTATTGCTAGTAATGTATTTAAGCCTTTATTTTGCCTTATTCTCTAGCCTTATTCAGAGATTAAACAAAGAAAGTTGGCTTTTTCCTATTATTGCTAGTACTATTTGGGTAGGATTGGAATATATAAAGGGCCATCTTCTTACAGGTTTTCCTTGGGAGCTCTTGGGGGATTCTCAATACAGATGGCTAACATTCATTCAAATAGCCGATATAGGTGGAATCTACCTATTATCATTCTTAGTAATGTTGGGAAATGCCGTTTTGTTTCAGCTTATATGTTTTCCTAAAAAGGGCCTTTTAGGGGCTGTATCTTTATTAATCATCATGAGCGGTGTGTTCTACTATGGCGAAAGGCAACTGAAAAATTGGGCAGCGCTTATGGCCTCTTTGCCAAAGATAAATTTAGCAGTAATACAAGGAAATATAGACCAATCCGATAAATGGGATAAAACATTTCAAGAAAAGACTATTCAAATTTATGAAGATTTAACAAGACAGGCAGAAAAAATGTCTCCAGAAATTATCATTTGGCCAGAAACAGCCATTCCCTTTTATTTTCAAGAGTCTTCTATTTATCAAAGTCGCATCTTGAATTTGAGCAAGCAAATAAAGACCCCACTGCTGGTAGGGAGTCCGGCCTATGAATTAGATAGGGGCACTATCAAATATTTTAACCGTGCTTATTTAATCAATTTTAAAGGAAAGATTGCATCTTATTATGACAAAACCCACTTGGTGCCCTTTGGAGAGTATGTACCTTGTAGACGCTTACTCTTCTTCTTACCACATTTAGTGAACGTCATTGGTGACTTCTCTCCTGGGGTCATTAAACCACTATTTGGTTTTAAATATCCATTGGGTGTTTTAATCTGCTTTGAAGGCATTTTTCCTGAATTAAGCACTAAATTAGTAAAAAGTGGTGCATTATTATTGATAAATATTACTAACGATGCCTGGTTTGGGAAGACCAGTGCCCCTTATCAGCACCTTTCCATGCTAGCTATAAGGGCAGTGGAAAATCGTAGGAGTATAGCTAGATCAGCAAATACTGGTTTTAGCGCATTTATTAAACCTACCGGGGAAATAATTAATAGGTCGTCCTTGTTTGTCAGTGGGTATTTTTATGAGAAATTACCCATTTTTGAAGGAAAGACCTTTTATACGAGATATGGAGACATCTTGGCTATACCTTGTTTATGTGTTATATTTATTTATATTCTTTTGGAATTAAGGAGGTCATTATGGAGGAAGTCAAAGAAGGTTTGAAATCACTAACTACTTGCTTAAATCACTTAGGGGAGTATCTTTGACATTAAAGGAAAACAAGCCAGGTTAAAGGAATTACATGGTATCCTATCAAGACAAAAAATTTGGGAAACTCCCGAATTTAGGAAACTTTTGCAAGAAAAAAGAAGGCTTGAGGAAACTACTGAAACCTGGAAGCAACAAAAAGAAAAATTAGAGGAATTACAACTTTTTTTTGAGTTGGCAGTAGAGGAAGAGGACACTACAGCCTTAAGAGAGGTTAAACAAGGCCTTAATGGCCTTCAAAAGGGGATAAAAAAACTAGAAATAGATGCGTTGTTGAACAACTCAGATGATAGGCTTAATACTATTATGGAGATTCATGCTGGAGCTGGAGGGACAGAGGCACAAGATTGGGTAGAAATGCTACTACGGATGTATTTGAGGTGGGCAGAAAAAAGGGGATTTCGCACAAGACTTATGGACATCTTACCAGGTGATGAAGCAGGTATTAAAAATATTACACTTTTGATAGAAGGTGAATACAGCTATGGCTATCTCAAAGGGGAAAATGGTATTCACAGATTGATTCGTATTTCTCCCTTTGATGTAAGTGGGCGTCGTCACACCTCATTTGCCGCAGTTTCTGTATACCCTCAGGTAAGCGATGAGATTAAGATTGATATAAAAGATACTGACTTAAGAATTGAAACCTTCAGGGCAAGCGGTCCTGGTGGACAGCACGTAAACAAGACAGAATCTGCTATACGTATTACTCACTTACCTACGGGCATTTCAGTCCAGTGTCAAAATGAAAAATCTCAACATAGAAATAAAGAAATTGCTCTAATGATTTTAAAATCCCGCCTTTATGACCTAGAAAAGGAAAAGAAAGAGGCCAAGAAAAAGGCCATATATAACGCACAAAAAGAGATTGGTTGGGGAAATCAAATCAGGTCTTATATATTACACCCATATAAATTGGTCAAAGACCACCGCACTCAAGTAGAAATAAAGCGGGCAGAAAGCGTTTTGGATGGAGATATAGATGGACTTATTGAAACATACTTATTGAAACAAAAAGACCAAACTGCATGATGCAGGATATAAATCGTTGATTCGTTAAATCGTGGAATAGTTAAGTAGTAGAAAGAATTTAACCACTTGACGAATCAACTAATTTAACGAATTAACTAATCAAGGAGGAAATGATGCAAGATTGTATCTTTTGTAAAATTGCTAAAGGAGAAATACCCGCAGTGAAGGTTTATGAAGATGAAAAGGTATTGGCATTTATGGACATAAATCCCATAAATCCCGGCCATACGTTGGTTATACCAAAGAAACATGCTGAAAATATCTTTGAGATTAGGCCAGAAGACCTATGGGAAGTAATTTCCGTAGCACATAGAATAGCAAGGGCCATAAAAAATTCATTAAATCCAGAAGGGCTTACAGTAGTTCAACTAAATGGCAAAGTCGCAGGACAAATGGTACCACACCTTCATATTCATCTTATCCCTCGCAAAGAAGACGACCCTTTGAAAATTTCCTGGAAGATGATCCCAGGTGATATGGATAAGATTAAGGCTGCAGCAGAAAAGATAAAGAAGGCCTTGTAAATACAGTTTGTCAGAAATACCTATAAGCATAAAAAATAAAGAATTTCTTGAAGGTTATCAGACTGATGGGAATGATTCCTATTTAGAGACCTAACTGAGAACAACCAACTTACCCCCACACCAAACTTTTTGGTGTGGGGGTTTACCGCAGATTCACCCTGTTAAGTATGTGCTAATAAGCAGTTCTTGCCCTGTGTAGTAAGTTTTACTACTACACGGGGTGAATTGCTTTTTTATTGAAAGTTGTTTTTTACAAGGAGCATTGCTAGTATGGAATTACTTAACAGGGGAACCGCAGAGATTACAGAGCACACCTGCCCGCCAATGCCTGTTTGCCTCGTTCTCTGAGCGCACAGCCAAGCCTGCCCGCTATTGCCTGAGCCCGCCCGGCACCTGCCCGCAACGCTCTCGCTTGCGAGGCGGACGGGTCGCGAGGCTTCAGCCGAGGCGGACGGGCAAAGCGATGGCAGGCGGCCCACCGTTGTGCAGCTTATTTTTAACTCCTCTTCCTGATAGTGCGTCACTATTATTTCCCAGTCTTATAGCCTAGTGATTGATGGACCTTTTGAGTTTCAATCTCTATTAGGGTCTGATTCCCTGCAGCTTGCTGCGGGGAGGTTCAATCCCCTCTTTATCGGGTCAGTTTTTCTAACAATATGTGAGTGGAATAGAAGATGGAGAAAAAACCATCTTCGTCTCAATCCCCTCTTTATCGGGTCAGTTTTTCTAACGTCAAGAGGAGTCAATCCTCTTGACAGTTTTAGAAATTCTGTCTCAATCCCCTCTTTATCGGGTCAGTTTTTCTAACAGCTAATATTCCAATGGAAAAGAAAGATGAGATATATCAGTTTCAATCCCCTCTTTATCGGGTCAGTTTTTCTAACATATAGTGAAATGCTACAAGATAATTAAAGTAGATGAGTCGTGGGTTTCAATCCCCTCTTTATCGGGTCAGTTTTTCTAACCCCTTGGAAGGGTTTTTAAAGGGGGTAGGCATTACTCCTCTTTAGTTTCAATCCCCTCTTTATCGGGTCAGTTTTTCTAACAAAGAGTGTGATATATCTAAATTATTCAAGTTACTTCAGTTTCAATCCCCTCTTTATCGGGTCAGTTTTTCTAACCAGCCCGGGCAGCTAATCGCTATCTAAAATCTATACTTGGTAGTTTCAATCCCCTCTTTATCGGGTCAGTTTTTCTAACTTCATGGATAACCATGGAACATGGAAACAAGCAGTTTGTTTCAATCCCCTCTTTATCGGGTCAGTTTTTCTAACCTGTTCACCCTGACCTGGCAAAGAAGGTCGGGAACCAGCAGTTTCAATCCCCTCTTTATCGGGTCAGTTTTTCTAACTTGCAGTGGTTATCCTCACCGTTGCAATGAAATTGAGTTTCAATCCCCTCTTTATCGGGTCAGTTTTTCTAACAGTAAGAAATGGCTAGGGAATATTTAAGGTTTAAACTGTTTCAATCCCCTCTTTATCGGGTCAGTTTTTCTAACTGTGTCAACTATGTGATATTGCTTATTTTAACAAAGGAGTTTCAATCCCCTCTTTATCGGGTCAGTTTTTCTAACAAAAATGGAAGTTTTTGTAAGGTCTGGCAAAAGAGGAGGTTTCAATCCCCTCTTTATCGGGTCAGTTTTTCTAACAGTAAGAGCCGCCTACACAATATGTGTAGACGGTGCCTTTTGTTTCAATCCCCTCTTTATCGGGTCAGTTTTTCTAACACAAAGGAGGTAAAAAAAATGCAAAAGGCTCACGAGTTTCAATCCCCTCTTTATCGGGTCAGTTTTTCTAACAGTTAGAAATTGAAAAGAAAGAAAACAGCAAAATTTATGTTTCAATCCCCTCTTTATCGGGTCAGTTTTTCTAACCCTTTATAGGCCAAAGGAAAGCTTACAAGGGCACACCATAGTTTCAATTCCCTCTTTATCGGGTCAGTTTTTCTAACAATTATTACAGAAGAGGAAGAGGAATCGGAAATCAATTAAGTTTCAATCCCCTCTTTATCGGGTCAGTTTTTCTAACGCAAAATAAAAATAAAGGAGGTATAAGATGATTATTAGGTTTCAATCCCCTCTTTATCGGGTCAGTTTTTCTAACTATTTAAATCAATTGTGGGATGAAGCATTTACTTCTGGTTTCAATCCCCTCTTTATCGGGTCAGTTTTTCTAACGGCATTCTTTTATTGTAACGTTATCAAAGAAACAGGATTTCAATCCCCTCTTTATCGGGTCAGTTTTTCTAACCAATTACCTTTTAGCAAAGGCCATAATTGATATTTGGGTTTCAATCCCCTCTTTATCGGGTCAGTTTTTCTAACTGGTTATGAAATCTACAAAAGAACAGGTAAAGAGAGAAAGTTTCAATCCCCTCTTTATCGGGTCAGTTTTTCTAACTGGGTGGTCAGACTCCAAGATGCGTTGCCTAAATTTAAGTTTCAATCCCCTCTTTATCGGGTCAGTTTTTCTAACTGCATTCAGACCTCCAAGATTGCATTCATTTGATCGTAGTTTCAATCCCCTCTTTATCGGG
>Ga0190286_1000788_pt1 | contig 12436 bp, 14 predicted proteins | sample 48691834_MG_FD_183241 | JGI IMG/M metagenome (GOLD analysis project Ga0190286, IMG submission 183241) | Hydrothermal vent microbial mat bacterial communities from Southern Trench, Guaymas Basin, Mexico - 4869-18-3-4_MG | ecosystem: Environmental > Aquatic > Marine > Hydrothermal vents >... | reverse complement strand
CTGGCATTTCACAATAACGGATTGGAAAGGTGCGGATGCTAAAGAATTCAAACGGCTGATCCGAGATTTACCCCGCATTCATAAGGCTGCAGGAGATAAGGCGTATTCCTCTTGCGTTAACTGCCAGGCGGTAGCGGACAAGGGGGGAAAGCCATTCCTCTGTTTCAAGGCAAATGCTACGGCTAAGGCGAAGGGATATCCAGCATGGCAAATCTCATTCGAGGCATATTCGGACAATCCAGATGAATGGATGGACGAGTATCACGTAAGAAGCATTGTAGAGGCAGTGTTCTCAAGCATCAAAAGATTTATCTTTGGCATTGCCCCCTAGTTTAGTGGAGAGAAGGAGTCCAGCACCCTGATATTTATTCTCATCCCGTAGATAATCCATGATAACCTCATATTCCATCTTAGACAAGGAATTTTTTAACCATTTTATTCCTTTCGATTTAAAAGGGATGAGAGAATGAAAAGAAATACCATGTTGACTTGCCACTCTGGCTGCTCCTTGCTCCCGATCAAGTAAAACAACTACGTGCTTACATTCAATTTTTAACCCTCTCGTCCTCGCTTCATAGTTTATTTGCTCAATAGCAACGAGTTTGGAATCGAACTTCGTCGCTAAGTCATCAATAACTGCTATCTGATCGCCCTCTTCAAACTCGCCCTCTACCAGTGTATGCTCACCATAACTCTGAATGTATCTCTCGAATTCGCCAGAAGACCTGACATCTATTTTTCGTGTCCAGAGCGATGGTATGTGCGTCAGTATTGCTACTGCAGTGGCAAGGGGTATTCCGGTCATTGCCACACCCACCACTTTGTTTACCTCTTTACATTCTTCTTTAACCATCTTTCCGAGTGCAAAGCCTACTTTTTCGAGCAGATCCGGGTAAGAAGCGAGAGGTCTCAATTGTATGTAAAAAGGACTCCATAAGCCTGAGACGAGCGTCCAACCACGTGGATTGTCACGATACCATGTTTTAATCAATCCCTTTTCGTATAATAAACAAGTTATCTCTTTTCCGAGTTTCTCTTTCTCATCTTTCCAAATCATTTTATTCGCTTTGTATTTTACTATTAGTATTCTAACATCCGTTTTAATTAATATGAAGTGGGTTGAAATACAAGAGGGAATAAAGGAATGTAAGAAGTGCAAAGAAGAAGGCTTTTATGCAGTTAGATGCCCTGATGATAGAATTCCAACGTCAGAACCCCGAAACGCAAAGTTCCTTTTTATTTCTGAAGCACCTCCTCTGAACAGTCGCTACTACTTCTACCACGAAAACACAAATGATAGACTGCGAAACGGTTTATTTGAACTCTTACGAAGTGATTTTGATTATGAAATCAGCACCATAAAGGATTTTATCACAGCGGGCTTTTATCTTCTGCCCACAGTGAAGTGTCCCTCGGCGAGGAACGGGAGAAATGCCGCTCCTTCCGGAAAAGTGATAAAACTTTGTGCAGAACAGTACCTTAAACGGGAAATAGAGTATATAAAGCCCAAAAATATTTGTTTATTGGGTAGAACAGCGCTACTGGGTTTTTTAACCTTACGCAACCGTTGGGACGTGCAAGGACAAGACTCTATGGACATTGGAAGAACACTATCCGAGGCAGCGGGAAAAGTGTTAGAGGTAAAGATTTTGGATAAAAACACCAAGGTCATAATTTCTTATTGGCCTACGAAAAGACATCGCAAGTTTCATCAAATAAGCGAACACATAAGGATGTTGATGGAGGAAGCGGGTTTATAGAGGAGTATCCAATTTGCTGTATGTAGGCTGCTTTTTCCACTTGTATAATACTTTTTGGGACGTGTTGAGGCTGGCTTCCTATCATCTTCCCATCCTGTCCCTCTGGCACGCAATGAATTAGGACTGATTACTTTACCTATAATCCTATCCCGTTCTTTTGTATTTTATCTACACATCCAAAACAACCCTTGCATGCCAAACTTCGTTCTTCTTTATCTCCATCATGTTGTACGTGACGGCTTTTATTATTATGCCGGATTCGTGTTTGGCAGGATCGAATTTTCCACCTCTGCACTTACCGAGTATGGAAAAATTGGATGGATCCACGTCTATATCGAATTTTTTCATGATCAGCGATTCCGACTCGAACATAAAAATCATCTCGTCCAGCCAATCGAACATCAAGCTATAGAGGTCTTCTGATTTTATTCCTACTTCCTGTTCCACTTCTTCCTCTATTGCATCTACATCGGTCATGAAGCTGTAAGTTGCGATCGCGGCATTAGCAAATAGCTCCTCCAAGGTGTCGCCATACGTTTCGAATCCCACATCTGAGGGATGCTCGATATATTTTATCTTTTCCTTTCTTTCCATTTGCTTGCTTTATATAAATAAATGTAATATTTTATTTATTTTACGGCGATTTTAAAGGGATTGATCACTGGAGGGGCGATGCACCACCGGTCTTGGCAAAACATCTATGGCTCAAGTATTTGCACATAGTGGAGAAGGGCTTGTATTAAGGGGGACAGAAGTTTATGTTGATGAAAAATCAAAAGAACCCCATCTCTCTGAGAACCAAGCAAAAGAGCTTCTGCTTGATGCTTTGAATAATTATACTGAAATAGCAGGTAGAACCCCTACAAGAGTTATTGTACATAAATCGACTTTGTTTACAAAACCTGAACAAAAGGGTTTTAGTGATGCCATAGGAAATATAAAAAGGGATTTTGTTACAATCACAAAAAGGAATAAAGGAATCAGGTTTATGAGAATGGGTTCATATCCTGTTCTGAGAGGCACTTTGATTTCCTTGACTGAAAACGAGCACATTTTATTTACTTCTGGTTACGCCAACGAAGCTTAATTGGAATACAACCGAATTTTCAACAGAATTGCCAATAACATTAGCCTTTTCAACAAAAGTAGGGCAAATATTATCAGAATTGGATAAAGACATTCCTTTACAGAATCATTATAGGTTTTATATGTAATAGTTTGATTTCCATCACTTGATTACAATTTAAACTCTATTTCTCCTCCCTCCAGCTCCACCACTTGCCATTACCGATTATAACATGGTCAGAAACCGTAATGCCCAAAAGCTCTCCCGCTTCTATTAATCTTCCCGTTAACTGCCTGTCGGACTCCGAAGGAGTTGGGTCGCCTGATGGATGATTATGAACCAGAATAATTCTCGATGCGGAATTCTTTATTGCTGCCTTGAAAATATCTCTTGGATGTGTGGTAGAAAAATCGAGTGTTCCCTGGGATATAACCTCTTCACCAACTACCCAGTTCTTGCTGTTCAGCACAAGAACAACGAATTTCTCCTGTTTTTGTCTTTCAATTTCTCATAAAAATGATTGAATACATCCTCCGCTGATTTGATGTGTCTTGATGTTTGTTTTGCGAGGTTATATCGCTTATTAAACTCAAATAAGGCAAGAATCTGGCATGCTTTTGCAAATCCTATGCCTTTAATCTCCTGTAATTCTTTTAATGAACAGTGTAACATTCTCTTGTGGTGTTCCTTTTTGCAGGATTATAGCGAGAAGCTCAGCAATGAATAAAAAAGGATGTATGTGGAAACACCCGAATAGGGGCGTACTAGGTGCTGGAGAAGCGAAGGGGCGAGAACTGTCGCGGGAGAAGAGTGGCGAAGGCGATTGAGATTTAAAAATATAGTCTTTTTATTCGATGAGATGAAATAGTAAAAACGTAAAGAATAAATGCCACACAAACGAAGAGAATCAAATACGGAACGACTAATAAGGCAGTTTTACAAGCATCTAAAGCTGAAGAAGGGGCTAAGCGAAGGGACCGCTTCAGCACATGCAGGTCGGATCGAGCTCTTCGCCTCACACTATCTCAGGGATTACGAGGATAAAAGTCTTATAAATACTTCTGGTAGGGATATCGAGAACTATCTCGGGAATTGGTATATCCGGAAGGTGCTGAACAGCAGTAAAAGCGATGTGCATGGTATTCTTGTCGCATTCAAGAAATTCTTTAAATTCCTCTTCGATAAGGGAAAAATCGAGAAGGGGCAACTGGATGATATACTCGAAGCATGTGCATCTCCGCAGAGATACATCAGCAGATTTGAATCCTACGATGCACTCGACCCTGAAAGTGATACCTGGAATATAGATTTCGAGAACTGGCTTATGGGCGAATACGAAGAAGAAGCAGAAACACAGGATTATAACCAGTTATTTGATGTGAACACAGGAATTAACAAGGCGTTTTCAGAAGAGGACTTGGATTCAAGCCGTACAACTGTGTTGACCGATTTCCAGACTTTCTTGAACTACATCTCGGCGAATAGCGGTATGAAACTGACACCAGCAAATAGTTTCATCGGTAGAAAGCATCTTTTTGCGCTGAACGAAGCGATGAGCAGTCCGGAAGAGCTGAAAAGTACTGCAAATCAGCCCGATTCACGTGTCATTCATCTGTTTTACAATCTTGGTAGGACTTTAGGTATGTTCATTGTGAGCGAAAGAAACACATTAGAAGTAACTCCACGGATTGAGCTGTTCAAGAAGACGCTTTCGCCGAAAGAGCAGTTTGTGGTGCTGCTCGATGCGATGTGGAATGAAACGCGCTGGGATACTTTTTTGGCTCCGTATAGTGGAGGAAGACCAGAACGAGCACAAGCAATGAGAGGCGATATAGCTCGTCTCTTCGCCGGTTGCGAACCAGGCGAAACATACCTGTTTAAAGAAGAGCTAAATCAGCTCTGCATGGAACTCGTAACAGGTACAGAAGATGAGTTCATAGATAGTATGATATTAATGGCTGATTTCATTGTTGGCGTCTTCGCAGAGCGAATCATGCCGGCACTCAAGTTCTTTGGGCTTCTCGATTTCGGCTTTCCGGCGGGCAGGAACGAATATTCAGTGCGGCATGGCTATGGAATTGCGTGGTTTTCGATCTCGAAGTTTGGTAAAAAGATATTTGACGTTCTGGTTCATAAGGAGCACTGATAAAAGAAGAACTGAGAGAAAGGATAAGAGAAATGAGTGAAACTAAAACTAAAAAAGTGAAAGATTTAAAGGCAGGGAACACTGTTGATACAACTTTTTTAACGATGGAGAAGGAAGTCACATCTCTGTTTGAACCCGGCGACATCGTTCGTATAAAGGACGTGGCGGAAAGAAGCACAGAAAAAAACGACATCACTGAATTTTCAAGGACATTGAAAAACATAGACTTTTTTTTCGCTGAAATAGTAAAAACCGCAGAGGGAATGGAAAATGAGTATCTTAAGCGTGTGGTTTTCTCTTTCCTCAACGACGCCGATTTTATAAACACCTTTAAAAAGGCTCCATGCGCTAAAATTCACCACCATAATTACAACGGCGGGTTGATAGACCATACTCAGTCTGTTGTGGCGCTATGCAAAACCATCTCCGGGCTATACCCTGAACTTGACAGGGATTCGTTGCTCACCGGTGCCATTCTGCACGATATAGGAAAAACAGCGGCTTATGAATATACATTTCGGATAGACGTAACGGAAGAAGGAGGGCTGGTAGACCTTATCGTGTTGGGTTATCGAATGGTGGAGGATAGAATAAAAGGTTTTTCGGAAGAACTTTCGCTTAGATTGCTGCACCTAATCTTGAGTCATTATAATTATGGTGAATGGGGGCTCGGAGATTAGACCGTTTCTTTTATCTGGGCAGAAAAGAGAAGAAATAAAAGAATATGGAAACACGCAACGATAATACAGAGAGTATTTTAAAGCTAATAAAACTGCCTGATTTACTTTCTATCCTCAATGCATTATTCGGCTTCTCTGCTATACTCATTGTGCTTAGTGGCGTAAATGAAGAAGTAATAGAAAAAGCACTTGTATTCATTTTAGTAGCTGCCGTGATTGATGGATTAGACGGCATGGTGGCAAGAAATATGGAATGCTCATCATTAGGCAAGTATCTTGATTCTCTTGCTGATATGGTTTCTTTTGGTGTTGCGCCTGCAATTGTTGCTTATGCGTTTCTCAATGTATATTATACTTACTTTTCCTTGGCTCTCTGCGGTGCGTACATGATAAGCGGGATGTTAAGGCTTGCAAGGTTCGACGCCAAAGAAACAAGGTTTTCTTTTAGCACAAACCTTTCTTTATGTGGAGCTCCACTCCACGACCCCGCAAGCCCTGTAAGGGCTTATAAGAAAACTTTGCCAAAGAAACTTTTAGAAAAAGAAAAAGAGTATTTTGAAGGATTTCCAATTACCGGGAGTGCGATTTTTTTAGCTTCTTTTATGCTGGTATTTATCGAGTTGCATCTCCCATTTTACCCGTATTCTTCCCTTCTGATTGCTTTAATAGGCATTTTATGCCTCTTGATGACCAGCAGAATAAGGTATAGAAATATGAGGGATGGGAAGATAGTGATACCAGTAGGGATTGTCTTTTTCATGCAGTTCTTTTTTTATAAATTCGTTCCTTTGCACTTCGTTTATCCAGCAGCCGTTATTTTTGCGTTATCTGTGTTTTATATATGTAGCCCAATAGTGCGTGTATTTGCACTTCGCAAGTAAGGAAATCCCAACACTGAGTTTTGAGATTTTATATCTTTCAAAGACCTATTTATTTATATCCTATTAATTTATATACACAAAAGCACAAAGTGGGGGCAAATCATGAAATTCATAAAATGGTTTGAAGAAGTTGGAACAAGAGATGTAGCCTTAGTGGGCGGGAAAAATGCATCGCTTGGTGAGATGATTCAAAATTTGACCGAAAAAGGGGTGAACGTTCCCTCTGGCTTTGCCATTACTGCCGAGGCATACAGATACGTGATAGAAAAAGCAGGCATACGAGAAAAGATCAGGGATACACTGGCGGATTTGGATACGCACGATATGAAAAACTTGTCCGAGCGAGGTAGCAAGATAAGAGAGACGATAAAAAGTGCGGAGTGTCCGAAAGAGCTGGAGGAAGAGATAAGACTTGCTTATAGACAAATGGAAAAAAGGTATGGAGAAGGAGTTGATGTCGCGGTGAGAAGCAGTGCAACCGCGGAAGACTTGCCCACGGCTTCATTCGCAGGACAGCAAGAGACTTATCTGAATGTAAGTGGTGAAGAAGAACTGGTAGAAAGAGTTATGGAATGTTTTGCCTCTTTATTCACAGATAGAGCGATATCCTACCGCGTGGACAAAGGATTTGCCCATCTCAGCGTCTATCTATCGGTTGGCGTACAGAAAATGGTCCGTTCGGATTTAGCGTGTGCAGGGGTTATGTTTTCGATAGATACCGAATCTGGGTTCAGGGATGCTGTTTACATAACCGGGGCATACGGATTAGGGGAGAATGTCGTGCAGGGGACTGTAAATCCAGACCAGTTTTATGTTTTTAAACCGACCTTAAAGGAAGGGTTTAGACCGATTGTAGAGAAGAAACTGGGGACGAAGAGAAAGAAGCTGGTTTATAAAGAAAAAGGGGGTGGGACAAAACAAAAGAAGGTAGAAAAAGAAGAGCAAAAAAGATTTGTGCTGACCGATGATGAGGTGCTCACGCTCGCGAGGTGGGCTTGTCTTATTGAAGACCATTATGGGACTCCCATGGACATCGAATGGGCGAAGGATGGAAGAACCAACGAGCTTTTTGTGGTACAAGCGAGACCAGAAACGGTACATTCGCAAAGAGACCTTGCGGTGATAGAGACGTACGTGCTGGAAGAAAATAGGGATTTGCTCAGAGAAGAAGGAGCGCTCTTGGTAGAAGGAGAGGCTGTTGGAACTAAAATAGGGTATGGAGAGGTAAATATAATAGAGAGTTCGGGGGAAATCCATAAATTCAGACCTGGACAGGTTTTGGTTACTGACATGACGGACCCGGATTGGGAGCCAATAATGAAAGTGGCAAGTGCAATTGTAACCAACAGAGGTGGTAGAACCTGTCATGCCGCGATAATTTCCAGGGAACTTGGAATACCCTGTGTAATTGGCACAGTTAAAGGGACAAAGGCTTTAAAGGGAGTAAAAGAGGTTACGGTAGATTGTTCAGAAGGTGTGGGTAGGATATATAAAGGGAAATTGAAATACCGGATAGGAAAACTGACACTGGACAACCTTCCAAGACCCCGTACACGGATAATGATGAATGCTGGCGTACCGGAAAATGCATTTGTTCAGGGTCAAATTCCAAACGATGGTGTGGGATTAGCCCGAGAGGAATTCATAATCAATTCTTATATAGGGATACATCCTCTGGCGCTAATAGAATACGAGGATTTAAAGAAAAGGGCGGAGGAAGACAAGAAGATAGCAAGAGTAATAAAGGAGATAGATGAGAGAAGCGCCTCGTATGATGACAAAGTGGAATTTTTTATTGACAATTTAGCAAGGGGAATAGGAAAGATAGCTGCGGGTTTTTTTCCCAACGAGGTGATTGTGAGATTATCGGATTTTAAGACGAACGAATATGCAAATTTAATTGGCGGATATCTTTACGAGCCCGAGGAAAGCAATCCAATGATAGGGTGGAGAGGCGCCTCTCGTTATTATGATGATAAATTCAAGCCTGCATTTGGGTTAGAATGCAAAGCGATACGGAAAGTGAGGGAAGAGATGGGATTGACCAATGTAAAAGTGATGGTTCCGTTTTGCAGAACTCCGGAAGAAGGAAGAGAAGTGATAAAAGCAATGGAGGAGTTCGGATTGAAACAAGGAGAAAATGGGTTGGAGGTGTACGTGATGTGTGAGATACCATCAAATGTAATTTTGGCGGATGAATTTGCGGATGTGTTTGACGGGTTCAGCATCGGGTCGAATGATTTAACGCAGCTAACACTTGGATTGGATAGGGATTCTGACCTTGTATCACACATATTTGACGAAAGGAACGAAGCTGTGAAGAGATTGGTAAAGCATGTTATAGCGGTTGCACATGAACATGAGCCGAGGCGGAAGGTAGGGATTTGTGGGCAGGCACCGAGTGATTTCCCTGAATTCGCAGCCTTTTTGGTCGAGTGTGGAATAGATTCGATGTCTTTGAATCCTGATGCGATAATGTCTACAAGGTTAAACGTAGCAGAGGTAGAAAAGCGGATAGAGGCAAAAAGCCTTTAAGGGGATAAAAGGAGTTGGGGAAAAAATAGGATGTATATAAAGATAAGAGCGGTTGACGTAGTAAGGGTGCCGCCAAAGAGATTAGGAGACGATTTGCAGGTAGTAGTGAAAGAGATGTTACAAGAGAAGCTGGAAGGAAGGCTGGATAAAAGAATAGGGATGTTCATTGCAATACTGGAGGTTGTGGATATAAAGGAAGGAAGGCTGATGATTGGAGATCCCGGTGTTTATTACGAAACGGTTTTTGACGCACTTGTTTTCAGACCCAAGATGCAAGAGATAGTGGAAGGAGAGGTAGTAGAGATAGTAGAATTTGGTGCTTTTGTGCAAATAGGTCCGTTAGATGGGTTGCTGCATATCAGTCAGATCACGGACGAATATATCTCATATGATGAGAAAGGGGCAAAACTCGTTACCAAAGATACCAACAGGACATTAGGGGAAGGCGATAAGCTGCGAGCACGAATAGTTGCAATTTCGCTAAATGAAATGGATCCAGGGGATAGCAAGATAGGATTAACAATGCGACAGCCGGGGTTGGGAAAATTAGAGTGGATAGAAGAAGAGAGGGAGAAAGAGAAGGAAAAAGAGAAGGAAAAAGCCCGATAACAAAAATCCTTTTTGCTATGCATTTCGATTTGGGATTTTTAAGGAGCTAAGCTAACAAAACGAACAAATAAAATAAAATAAAAAGGGAAAATGGAGAAAGCGTGCAGGGACTGCCATAGGATAGTGGAAAGTGGGAAATCGGTATGTCGATGCGGGTCTAATTCAATCAGTAAAGACTGGAGTGGGTATGTAGTGATTATTGACGCGAAAAGTTCGAAGATAGCCGAGCAGTTAGGGATAAAGAGAGAGGGAAGATATGCTTTAAAGGTACGGTGAAAGATAAAAAATATTTACTTTTAGTACAGGTTCTCTTTTTATAAAATAATAAAAAGGAAAATGCGTTAAGATGGAAATAGAGATAACAGAGGAGAGGGAAAATCGACTACTGGGGAGGAAGGAAGTATTTTTTAGATTGTGCCATCAAGAAGAGCGAGAAAAGACTTCGCCAAGCAGACCCCAGGCACGAGATGCCTTAATAAAAAAGCTTCGGTGCGATCCAAATCTCCTCGTAATAGATAGGATGAGAACGGAATTCGGGAAAAGGGAAACGGTAGGCTATGCAAAGATATATGAAAGCGAAGATAGGTTAAGAGAAATCGAGCGAGAACATATAATAAAGAGGAACTTTGGGCAAGGCGGAGAGGAAGAAAAAGGAGAATAAATAGGATGGCGAAAATTCATACGTTTTACGAATTGGTGGAGGAAAAAGGAGAGGGGAAAGGAAAAGTAAAGGCAAAGGCAGGGTTGAAGTTGCGCAGGATGCGGAGGACATGCCCAAGGTGTGGAGCGGGTGTGTTTTTAGCAGAGCATAAAGATCGGTATTCGTGTGGAAAATGCGGTTATACTGAGTTCAGGAAGAAATGATGGATTTGATGGCCTACGGTCCTACAGAAACATCCACATAAGGAAGTCTTCCACATCTGACTCGTATTGTTCCACTTCCTTCTATATAGTTTGTGGAGGCGGTTCCATCTGTTTTGGTTGTATTCGACCATGGATCAACGGTTAGATTACCATATTTATCATAAAATACAAAGAAGTTGACGACAGCGCCTTTTACCAGTCCGTTTTCAGTATCTCTTACCGTTGCTGTTATTGTGGACGAACTATAATCAACGATCAATCTCGCTGGTGGATTGAAATTTTGATTTGCTGGAATGGTGATATTGCCCGAAATCGAGCTGAGTTTAGCGACCATCCCCGTATTATCTGTCACTTCAAGGTCTATTTTAATAGGTTCGATTCCTGTTATTATTCCGGATAGATTTGCCCTTATCTTCTTTCCTTGTTGATAGTGCGCTCTAAATGTGCCAGAATCATTATAGTACACACTCCAATTATAATCCGAAATAAACCCATCCAGGTCATAAGATTCCGATGCATCGAGTATCAGAACATCACGGTATGCCATGCCTATGTCTTCGGTCTCTATCTTTACATCGGCAATCGGCACAGGCGGCGCGAACACCTCCATGAAATTGTTCCCAAGGTCGGTTATTGTAAGGACATCAATGGACACTGGTTGGTCAGCTCTTATCTTCCAGGGGTCACCAAAATCTTTAAGGAAGTTTATTCTTATAGGAGCACTCATCTGCGCCGGTATATCATAGGGATACATGCTGGTGAAGGTTTCTTTTTTCCATACATTGCCCTTTTTCGTAAAAACAGAATATTCTTTCGCAAAAGCACCCTTGATCGCTAGTTCTTTCAGAGTGCAGGGGTCTATGTTCAGGTTTCTTATCGTTACTTCGCATTCACCCCAGTAGTGGGGGTTGGAATATTTGATGTCGTCGAGGCAAATAGTTGTAGCACTGCTTAATTTAAATTCTATCTTGTTAAACTTATCAGTGGATGTAACATCTCCTTCTTTCCACTCGCCTTCTGTATTAGTGATAGTGTTACTCCCTACGATAAAATCAGTTCCTCTGTATAATCGAACAGTAATATCCCCGTTGCTCTTTATCCAAAAGCTCACAGTACCGGGGTCAAAAGATTCATCAAAGGTCTTCATTATGGTGCCGCCATTACCAGCAACTTCGAGTGAGTAATTTCCAGGTGCCCCTGCTCTTTGATCTGCCAAATCTATGCCACATCTGGAGGGAATCCAGTTATATTTAGAAGCATTATCTATAATACGCACTCTGTATTCTATTCCTGTCTCCGGTCTACCTTCTACAATTTCATACACACCTTCAAAATCGTCAATTGTCGCCTCTTTGTATAACGAAATCTTTAATATTTCAAGCTCTTCGCGCTCTACCGTGGCTTTATAACCCGCTTTCTCCGCTGCCTCTTCTTGAAGCGAAGTAACGATTGCGGCAACCGCAACTGCACCTGTAACCACGATTATAATAAGCAGCATCGCACCTATGATTACACTTACGCCGCAGGTGTCTTTTAGTAATCTCGATCGCATATACATAAGTTATGTGTTAGGTATAAATATACCGGACCCTAAAAGATTTAGGTTCTTTGGATAAAACCTAACTCTTGTGTTTCAACATCAACATAAATATAATAAAAAAGAAGTGAATAAAAAAATCTCTCTGCTGTTAAAATCTGAAAGAGATGGCTTTAAATCGCTTTTACTGTTTTTTAACCGCTGATAACGTCCGAAAAATCGCCGAATCGCATTGTTAGGAGCGATCGCCGCTTCCTAATATGTTTAGGTTTCGACCTGAAATTCCTGAAAAATTTGGGCTTTTTTTACCAAACCAAACCTTTTTAGGGCTAGATTTACATATCCCTAACACACTTAT
>Ga0190286_1000787_pt1 | contig 12436 bp, 10 predicted proteins | sample 48691834_MG_FD_183241 | JGI IMG/M metagenome (GOLD analysis project Ga0190286, IMG submission 183241) | Hydrothermal vent microbial mat bacterial communities from Southern Trench, Guaymas Basin, Mexico - 4869-18-3-4_MG | ecosystem: Environmental > Aquatic > Marine > Hydrothermal vents >... | reverse complement strand
CTGGGGGTAGAGGCGAGGTCAAGGGCGGTGGAGTGGTGTTGATAGGGCCGATACCTATAATCTTTGGAGGGAGTTCAATCAAGCTCCTAATCATATTCTTAATCATCTTCATGGCGATCTTCGCATTATTGGCGTTTCTAAGCGTTCAGGCGGTGGTCTAGGATGAGCCGTGGCCCAAGCACAGCGAGTAGAGCGCTCCTCTCAATGCTTGGAATATTATTCATCTTCATAGGGATAGTCTTGATGATCCTCGGATTCCTAGCCCCGACGGGTAAGGTCCAGGCCGGTGGCTTAATCTTGATAGGTCCGATACCTATCATCCTTGGGGGAGAGCTTAGCCCGATACTGCTCTTAATCCTCATCCTGCTCCCGACAATAATCTTCATCCTAATGCTTTTCCTCATGCTTAAGAGGATCTCGATGGAGGAGAGAGGCTAAAGACATATGCTGAAATCTTAGCCAGCTGCGAGCATACGCGCTTTCTCCCATCTAAGATATATTTTGGCTATCTCGTCGAATGTCAGGAACACTATCTCACCCTTCTCCATGAGGGGCTTAAGCTCCTTCAACCACTCTTCATACGCCTTGAGAACTTTATCGACCTCGGCTCCAGATCCGCACTGATAGAGGTGGGAGCTCGCATACCAAGTGTTTATCATTCCAGGCTCCATATCCTTTAATGCTTCTTGAAGCGAACGCTTGGCCTCGGCGAGGCAGTCTGGATTTTTGCGGCAATCTATCTCGAAGCTCTTCGCCTTATACCAGCCTGGAATATAGACTATGGTTCCAGATTCATCATGGTTTAGCCACTCACCGGTCTTGAGGGATATCATCTGAACTCTTGGAAGTATCCAAGGATGTAGCTTGGTTGGAGAATTCCCTGTCTGCCGATAATAGGGCTTTTCAAGGGCTGTCATAGATATGAATCCTAGGCATCCATCGCATACTCCCAGCAAACCTATATCCTTGAGCTCGAATCCTCCTCCCAGATTTGTTGGCTCATGTCCTAGAGCTTTGGCGACCACCTCCTTAACGGCTCGATTATATCTGAGCTTCTCTTCATCGGTTCTGAGTCCAAGCTCCCTAATGTGGTGGCCTAGATGGCTTTGAACTCCAATTCCGTGGCCTCTGGCCTCAAGCTCCCTTAAGATGAATCTACCGAACTTCACGTCCGCATCCGCGAACTGTTTCTCGGTTTGGATCGAGAGCTTCGCCCCATACTTCTCAAATAGTTTTGCGAGCCTATCAAGCGTCTCAGCGTATTCCATGAAGACCGTTCTGCTCTCATTATAGTATGGTGGATGGCCGGGTAGCTCCTCGATATGGAGTTGGAACGCCACCAACAGTCTCTTGCCTATGCAGTCGTAGGGGCAGCTCCTCCAATCCTCCCCAACATCGCATACGCCGTTGCCACAGGTTTCAGGTATGTCCACTAGGGCGAGGAGCCTACTCTCAGCCTTCTCGCCTTCCTCAAAGAACTCTAGAACATAGTCGAAGTATTCTCTTAGAGGCATTCTATGGCCGAGGTCATGCCATATCAGCTTACGGCTCTTCGCGGCCGAAGCCGCCTCATACGCCATGATACAGGATTCAGGTGGGAGTAACTTGTCCCTCTTCCCGCAGTGGAATTCCACCATCCCGCTATAATTTGGAAGGTGGTAGAGCGGATCTATCTCTCTAAGCTTTTCAGGATTGTTGAGAAGCTCTTGGAGGGCCATCCGCTCAGCCTCAGTTCTAGGCTTGACTCGGGATAGGACGTAGCTTAGGTTTGCGGAGGCGAGGAGGAGAGCTGCCTTCTCTATCCTACTTGATCCCAGGGCGACGCCTGAAACTATGCTCCCCAAGCTCTTTGAGATTAGGTATACCTCCTTGGCGCCGTCGGCTCTCAGAAACTTCTCGATCAGAATTATCTCTTTTGATCCTCGATAAACTACATCATAGAAGTCACTTGGGCGATATCTTCCCCTTTCTCCGTGGTGGGGTAGGTCGAAGGCGAAGACGCAGTAGCCGTATTTCTTAAACTCATCCATGTCTCCCCTCCAAACCGATTTATCTCCCCCCATCCCATGGACGAAGATTATGCATTTTCCATTCCAGTTCTCAGGCTTCTCATAGATGTATGGGAATGATAGCTTTATGGTCTCAACATACTCAGTAGTCCCTGAATGGGTTAACTCTCTAGAGGTCCAAGTGCTCTTATGAGTCTCGATGCTGAGGGTCTTTGAGGTCTTTGGAGAGGTGGTTGGATGCTTCTTGATCGTATGCTTTGGCCTTTTTGGCGATGGCTTAAAGGGAGCTGGCTTCATCGACTTCGCTACGCTACTGGTTGTCGCCTTCTTCTCTTGAATGAATAGGAAGTATGCGGCGGATATCGATCCAAAAACCAGTATAATTATTACTAGGAGGGTCGCGATTACGGCCCGACTCATCGATCTGGAATTTGGTGATCAGTGTAATTAAATCTTTTCAGGTGGAGGCGTTCTCGGCCTCCTTAAGAAGTAGATGGCCGCCGCCATGATCGCGACTGCAACGATGATAATGATGGCCATTAACATGAAAGTTGGGAGACCGAGTATTCCGGCGGCCGCAGTGGTTGTAGGTGTTGGAGTTGGTTTAGGCTTCAAGGGCTTTGGAGGCTTATGAGGCTTCGAGGGCTTTGGAGGTTTTGGGGGCTTGGGCTTCGTCTTAGGAGGCTTACCGCTTATGGTGGTCGTGTAAACAATCTTCTTTGTAATGGTTTTTGGCGGGAGGGTGATCGTCTTAGTTATCGTCGTCCCAGCAGCACTCACGGTCTTAACCATCGTGGTACCAGCCCTCTCAATAGTGGTCGTAAAGGTTGTTCCAGGTCTTGTTGTGGTCTTCGTGGCGGTTACGCTACCTGTGACGAGAAGAGTTGGCATGGTGATGACCGTTCCCTTAAAGGTGAATCCCGGGAACATGAACGCAACGGTCATGGGCTCCTTCACTTCAAATCTATCGACTATCGTGACCGTTATCCGCTTACAGTATTCTATGATCTTTCCATAGATTGGAGCCGGAATCGTCATGGTCATGGTGACCGGGCCCATAGCCGTCTTAGCCGTCATCGTCAAAAACTCGAAGCCCGTTGTGGTTCGGGTGGTTCCTCCCTCAACCCGAGTTATGGTCGTCTCATAGGCGGTTTTTGGGATTGTATAAACAGCGGTGGTTCCTGGAAAGCTTACCCCGGGGATTGTTACGACGCTTACAGGCTCGCCCTCAACCACGATTACGCATTCTTGATTGGGCCTCATCTCTATATGGATAACCCTATAGCCTCCATGAATTACCGTGACGACGCCTGTCGTTCCAGGCTTCTTTATGGTGATGACTTTTGTGGTTCCAGGCAGGGTTACGACGGTTGTGGTTGTGACCCTTATGACCTTCTGCGCGACGCCTATAGAGAGGAACGCGAGGACTAGCGTTATCACAACAACTTGGACGAGGATTCTACTCCTCGCGTCCTTCTCCAATCTAAACACCTCCAATTACCTAAATCAGGTTAATTTATCTCCTCGGCGTGGATTTAAGTTATTCGATTTAATGGGTCTTCAGTAATACTTACGGCTTTCTCCAGTGGCAGTGTTTGAAGATCTTTAGTAAGAGCTGGAATTATATGATGAAAATATTAAGCATATCGGATTTCACCTGAATCTCCTTTGAAGGGCCCTCTTCTCAGCCTCAACTATCAACTCTATCAGCTTCATGCTCTCATGCGGCTCCTTCTTTAAGATCTCTGTGACCTCCTTTAGGGTTAATCCCCTCGCTGAGAGAACCAGGGCCGCCGCCCTACCATACTTTGATATTAGGACGCTGTTTCTCCTAAGCTCGGCTATTATCCTCCTCTCCTTCTTGTTTATCGGCTTCCCCTTCCTCGCTATCAATCCAAGAGCCTCTTCAAGAGAGTATTTCGTCAATCCGATTTTATCCGATCCACAGACGGGACATTTGGGTCTAATCGGAAGCTCTTTTACGAGAATGCTTCCATAGTGTTCGAAGCAGTCGGTGCAGACCATGAGCCAAGGCTCATTCAATAATCTGCTTCTCACGGCCATTAACACAACCCTCCTCATCCCCTCGACGGTCGAGACCTCTCCCTCGAACCTAAACCGCTCAACCGTGAGTCTGGCTAGGGGAGACGGCTCATCGGTCGGCGAGATCCATCTCAAGAGCTTTATCTCGCCATTGACCATCTTCTCCAGCAATTCCCTCGACCTCTCAAGCTCGAAGTCGTGGAATAGGGTGTAGTTTAGAGTCTCTTCATAGACCACGGTTCCCTTCAAGGTCTCGGCGAGCTGGTTGATGTTTATCTCGGATAGGGATGCATCGGATCTTATGACATCCATCTTCCTCGCGACGTGAACTAATCTCCGCTTGAATAGGGTTGAGGACTCGATGGCCCCGATCAGCTTCTCCCTATAATCTCCCTCAAGTATCTCCTTTATCACCTCCATGACCAGATTTCCAGAGATATGCTTTGATCTGAAGACCACTCGATATGGGTCTTGATGGCCCTTAACCGGAGCCTCGACTCGCTTTGCTAGGAAGTGGGCCACTATCTTCTGGATGGTCCTATTCGCCTTCAATCCGCCGTGGATGTGGAGTACGACATAGTCTCCGAACTCCTCTAGCACGGCCTCGATATCCGTTGGAATCGGTATATCCATCTCTAGGTGTTCTTCAATCTCCTTAAACGCCCTCATAACAACCTCTCGATTAACTCCATATCTCTCTGCGATTTCCTCGGCTATGCTCTCCATACCCTCCCCCCTCATCCTCCTATCCCTATACTCTCTCCTAAGCCTCCCAACCTCCATCGCGACCTCATATGGGACCGGTATCTCCTCTCCAACCCAGCTTGGGATCGCTCCCTCATAGCTCTCTAAGGGTGCGACATAGATCTTCTCCCCAGCTATGTTATGTATCTCCCAAGCCCTACCCATTAAGATGAATCTCGTCCCAGGCTCGCCGTATTCCGCCACGAACTCCTCGTCCAAGATCCCGACAGGCTCATTCTTCGACTCATCCACCACGAGATACTGCCTCTCCTCGGGGATCATCGAGAGGTTGTTGAAATAGTAGTTGTATAGTTCTCTGGTGTTTCTGGGCTTGACGGCCATCCCATCTCTTAGATCCGCGACCCTTAGGTCCGCCATGTGGCCGACTATCCTCTCAAGCTCATCCATGCTCAAGTCCTTGAAGTTATACGTCCTCCTAAAGATCTCTAAGAGATCCTCCAACCTCATCCTACCATACTCGATCAATATCCCGGCGATCTGATGCATCGCGACATCATAGCTTCTCATAGGTATCTCAGGCTCCTCGAGCTTTTCCATCCTCGCCCTCCTAGCTATGACCATGGCCTCCAAGGCGTCGTCCGAGTCCATCACGATCACAACCCCCTTCGCCGTCCTCCCTATTGCATGGCCGCTCCTCCCAACTCTCTGGATGAGTCTGGTGACCTCCCTCGGAGAATTATATTGGATGCATAGATCAATTCTCCCAACATCTATTCCGAGTTCGAGGGATGATGTGCAGATTATTCCCGCCAGCTTTCCATGCTTCAATCCATGCTCGGTCGAGATTCTCTTCACCTTTGACAGAGATCCATGATGTATTCCGATCTTCATCTGCTCATCCCAAACCCTAAACCTATTCGTCAGAATCTCCGCAAGCGGCCTCGTATTCGTGAAGATCAGGGTCGACTGATGCGAATCTATCAACTCTCTAATCTTCCTAAGCCTCGCAGCAACCTCTGGGCGGACGCCTATACTCTCCGCTAGAATCACATCATCCTCTTCTGGAACAGGGTATACCACATCTATCACCATATTTCTGGCTACCGGAACCCTCACTATCTCGCATTCCCCATCGTTGCCTACGAGGAACCTCGCCACGAGCTCGGGTTTTCCAATCGTTGCTGAGAGGCCTATCCTCTGAAAATCTCTCCCAGTTATCAGCCTAAGCCTTTCAAGCGCTAATGTGAGCTGAGCACCCCTCTTATCGGTTGCGAGCTCGTGGACCTCGTCTACGATGACCCATCTAACGCTCCTAAGATGATTCCTCAAAATCCTCCCTGTTAGGATCACTTGTAGGGTTTCGGGAGTTGTTATAAGCATGTCCGGGGGCTCTAGGCTCTGAACCCTCCTCTCCCTCTGAGACGTGTCGCCATGCCTTACAGCCGTCCTTATATCAAGTCTCTGAGCCCACCAATCAATCCTCTCAAGCAGATCTCTATTCAAGGCCCTTAATGGCGTGATGTAGAGTAGTTTTATCCCCGGGCCACGCTCCTCGACTATAAGCTTGCTGAAGATCGGTAGGATCGCGGCCTCGGTCTTCCCAGTCCCGGTCGGCGCCATTAGAAGCAGATTCTTTTCCTCAAGGATTCTCGGTATGGCCTGGATCTGGGGCTCGGTTAGATGCTTAAACCTCTCCTTGAATGCCTTGACTATGGGCTTCGCGAGCATGTTTAAGACGCTCTCTTCGTCGAGAAGGCTCATCCCCGGCCAACAATAGCTTCTCCACGGTCTTAAAGTATCTACTCGCTCAAGCCGGGTCGAAATATCTAGGCAATATTGGTCGCATGTTCTCAGTTAGACCGCTTAGAAAGGCCATAGAGCTCTCTCCTCCTCGCCTCTAAAAGCCTCTCCTCAACCCCCATATATGAGGCAGCCGTGAAAATTCTCTTCTCTAAGGTCTCCGCCTCCTCAAACACCGGTTTCAGCCAAGTCCTCCAATCTAGATCCCTTAGGAGGTGGTGGTCTAGGATTAGGCTCTCAACGGATTCCATCCTCAAAACCTTCACCAAATTTTGGATAGATCTCTTGAGATCGATCTCCCGAAACCTCGTTCCAAGCATGTAGGTCATCGGGCCATCGCATACCACCACGTTGGGTTTGCTTCTTAAGATGAAGTCCAATTGATCGTCATCAACTATCCCCTCGACATCTGATGTATATAGAATTCTCTCACCACCGGCCTCTATCAAGACCTCGAGGATGTATCCGAGCCTCTCATCGTTTCCATGCTTGACAGGATTGGAGAACCTTATCTTACATCTTCCAAGCCTGAATCTCTTGGAGTCCGCGACCCTCGGCCTCGCCTCAACCTTCCTAAGCTTATCGAGGAATATCCTCGACCTCCATCTCTGGCTGAAGTTTATCATATTCGATGGATCCTTTAAGAGAATTCTCTTCCCCTTAAGCCACTCTATGTCCTCGCGTGGCCTTGGGAAGTGGTCGTAGTGATAGTGGGTTACTATGAAGAGATCCACATCCCTCGCCTCCTCGGCTATCATCTCCTTATGCCTCTTCAACGTCTCAAACTCTATCTCATGCGGCCTCAGCCCATATCTCCGCGGACCCAAAGCCGCTCCAGGATCTATCATTATCCTACCATATCTCGTCTCGATTAGGGTGCACATGCTTCTGGTTCCGAGGCTATCGGAGGCGAGAAACCTCAGATTCATCCCTCATTCTTCTCTCCGAACCTTCTTATTCATGTATAGTAGCGATTTCTCTTGAATCTATCTATGGTCATAAACCTTAAATACCTTAACCTTCTCAAGCTCCTCATCCGAATACCGTGATCCTCGAAATAAATGAACCTGGATACGCCCACTTTCGGCCATGCCTCAAACCCCTTTATCCGGCTTGGGCGGGCTACGGGTTAGAGGGTCTCGACGAGTTCAGGAAGAGATACTGAATGTCATCAGAAGATCCACGACCCACTCTACAGGAATGTGAGGGATTTAATCTTGGGATCTGCCGAAGTCTAGGGAGACGGTGCCGCGTATCTGAGACAATCCACTTCCTCTAAGAGTCAGGCTCCCATAGATCGTCGAGGGATATCCGGAGGTGATGAAGATGAAGGAATATTGAGAGCTTAGTCCTGAGGAAAGGATGAAGTTGTACAATTTCGCAATCACGCTAAGGGGACAAAGGCTTGGAGCTATGAAGATCGCAAAGATAATTGAAAGGAAATACGGCATTAGAGTGGGCACATCGACCATCTATGATTGGCTAAAGGACGTCATCCGTTAAGGGGATATAATAGAATTACTATGGGACCGGAACTAGCCTATGTTCTCGGCGCATGGCTCGGTGACGGGAGTCTTGTTCACTCTCGATATCGTCATTGCGTCAGGCTCTCTGTAAGAGATCGTGATTTCGCTGAAGAGTGGGGGCGTTGTCTCGCAATAGCCCTCGGGAGAACGAGACCATACACACCTAGATGGGAGAAGTCTTCTAGGAGATGGCTCGTCGAGGCTAACAGCATATTGCTGTACAAACTCCTAAAGAAGGCAGCAGATCATCCATGGATTCTATTGCCGTACCTCAAGAGTTATCCACAGAAGGGGTGTAAAGGATTCTTTGATGCAGAGGGTAGCGTCGTCGTCCGAAACTATAGAATCGTAACTGCTAATACGAACCGCGACTTGATCAATTTGATCGGCTCACTCCTGAGGAGCATCGGCATACGTTTCAAAATATACGAAGAAGAGCGTGGCACCTAAACCAAAAAACAATCTATGTGATAGCTATAAGTAAGAGGGAGAATATCCTTCGATATGCTCGAGAAGTTGGCTTCAGCATTGCCAGAAAACAAGCGGCTCTAGCTCGCCTCTTAGCGAGATATGAGGCTCCTGGGATCCCTAGAAGATGCCTTGAGAGCGTGGCGAGAACATTAATAGCGATGAACCTGATAAGGCAAGGACTGGTGAAGACGCAACGGGAAGCTGCCGAGCTACTCTCAGTCAGCCAATCTACCCTAGCCAGATACCTTCATAATAAGAGAAGGACGGCAAAGCTCTCAAGCCTTCCACAGATTAAACGGCTGTCTAAGGAATTCATGAGTTTTAAGGATGGAGATACTATAATCAGAGAGGTCAAGAAGATTGTAGAAACAAGCGGGTATAAATGGTAGACTGTCAGTAATCTTAGACTCCTTTTTACTTCCCATTTTCCCTTTTAATTATTTGACGCTCGCTTAGATCCGATTTATGTTTGAGCTGTTCTGGATTAGCGGTCTTGGTCTATTGACCGTATGCCTAGCGTTAAGTATAGTCCATGCCTTATCGGAGGTCTTGAAGCATGGGCGTCTTAGATGGTCTGAAGGAAAAGCTAATTCCTCCTTAATATCCGACATTTGACGAGAAATCTTCTTCAAGACCCCCCATAGCTAGGGCTAAAAGGATTATCGACGCTCCGCCTCAGACATCATCTCGCCCTCCTCTGATCCCCTTAAGAAGAGCCTCTTGCCACATAGTGGACAGAAGATGGAGTCTGAGGGGATCTGTTGACCGCAGTGGGGGCATTTGATTAATTCGGGTTTAGGAGCTTCCTCAACCCTTGCAATCTCCTCCTCAACCCTCTCTGGAGGCTTCTCCTCCTTCTTAACAATTTCCTCCGCTCTCACCTCTTCCTCAACTTTAACCTCCTCAACACCCTCCACAACGGGTTTGGGATACATTCTTGAGAGGGTGATAGATAACCCGGATGCCGTAACGACTATTATCATGTAATAGATCATCTTGTGTGGTTGAAGATATTGTGAGAAGAGGTCTAGGGAGATTACCTGGATACTGGATAGGAGTAGAGGTATTAGGAGTGATATTGAGCCGCCGATCAACGGCGGGAGGAATGAGATATCCGAGTTCTTGAGCAGGATGCTGGATGGGATCGCGGAGACGAGCATGGCCAGGATCAGGGATATTATCATGGCATATATGTCGGGTAATAGTCCTGAGAGAATCATCGATAGTATGGGGGTTATCTGGAAAGCCGCATACGATATCACCGACGCTAGTGCGAGCCTCAACCTCTCTCTCAAAACTGATCATTCAATAATAATCTTTAAGCATTTCCATTCTCTTCAACAGCTCTCTGAATATGATTATCCTCTGAATCTCCCCGGTTCCCTCGATCATCTTAACTATCTCCGAGTCTCTCAAGAATCTCTCGATGAGGGTATCAACCAAGACTCCTAAGCCTCCATGAATCTCTATGGCCTTGACCGCGGAATCCTCGGCAGCCTCAGAGGAGTATAATTTGGCCATCGAGGAGGCAATCGGGAGATCTCTTGGAGAACGCTTAGAAACGTTCGCTGCCCAGTAGAGCATGAGCCTCGCCGCCATGAGCTTACATAGGACATCAACTATCTTGAACTGGTTTGACTGGAATTCTATGATTGGCTTGCCGAACGCCCTCCTCCTAGGAGAGTATCTTAGGGAGGCTTCTAGAGATGATTGTATTATTCCAACCGCGATGGCGGCCGCCCCAACCCTCATCCTAGAATAGGTTTCTAAGGCTATCCTGAGCCCTTGACCTATTTCTCCCAAGACGTTTGAGTCTGGAACATATACGTCCCTCATTATTATCTGCCCCACGCTCAGCCCCCTAACACCCATGCATTTCTCAGGAACTATCCTCAATCCCTTAGAGCCTTTCTCGACTATGAAGAATGTTAGATTCTTTGACCGCTTCTCGACAGAGCCATCCAACGCCCTCGCCAAGATTAGGAGGTAGTCGGCCCAATCAGCTCCGGAGATGAGTCTCTTATGGCCTCTCAGAATCCATCCACCGTCAATCCTCCTCGCGACGCTTCTTATCCCTGCGAGATCGCTTCCACCAACAGGCTCGGTGGCCGCGTGGCATGCGTAAGCCTCTCCTCGAACAATTCTCTTTAGGAGTTTCTTCTGTTCCTCTGTTCCATATAGGAGTGTCGGGGTTGTGAAGAGGTATGTGACGAGGATTGTTAGGCCGAAGGCTGGGGATATTCTCGCAATCTCCTCGATCACTATCGCTAAGTCCCTTAGATCTCCCTCAATCCCTCCATAGATCTCTGGTATGCCTATACCTAGAAAACCCTCGGCTCCAGCCTTTATAATGAGTTCCTTCGGAATCATCCCAGTCCTCTCGATTCTGAACAGCTTAGGCTTAAGCTCCGCCTCCGCAAATCTCCTAGCCCTAATCCGCAGCTCATCATGCCTTGGCTCAAACTCTACCTTAAAATCTTCTAAGCTCTTGAATGGGAAGGCCATGTGAATCCCTCCGTTTCACGGTTAATTAAGATTTTTTACCTTGAATTCTCAGGAATCCTTGATAAAATGCTCGAAGCATTGGCCTCATTTCTCACAGTGATTGCTGTAACCCCCCTCATGATCAGACTTGGAAGAAGGGTTGGAATGGTTGGAGTGGACGTTCATAAATCGTCGAAGCCCATGATCCCGAAGACCGGCGGCTTGGCCTTAATCCTAGGATCTTTAATCGCACTACTCGTCCACATGCTCCTCAACCATGATTTCCACTCGCTGATATTCCTTTCAACTGGTCTCATCGCCGGTTTCATAGGATTCTTGGAAGATTTTAGGGGTGAGATGAATCCAAAGCTTAAGCCCACTCTCCTGCTCTTGGCCTCAATCCCGATCCTAGTCACCGGAAGCTACGTCCCCAGACCTGTGATCCCCTTCATAGGCAGGACTAGGCTATACAAGATCTATCCGATCCTAGTCGCCTTGGCTTATCCGGTGACCTGTAACGCCGTTAACAGCGTCGATGTATTGAACGGCTCGATGATCTACACCTCGATCCCATTCTTCGCCATGAGCTCCATCATAGCCTACTATCGGGGAAACTTATTCATCTTAACCATGTCATTAATCTGCATCTCAATCCTAGTAGCCCTAATACCATATAACAGGTATCCTGCAAAGATCTTTCCAGGAAACTCTGGAAGCCTCTTCATAGGCGGGCTTATGGCCTCAACGGCAATCCTCGGGAGAATCGAGGTCGCGGCAATAATCGCCCTCCTACCCCAGATAATGAATGAGATGCATGTGATATTCTCGATAGGTGGGATAAAGTCTGCGAAAGAGGTTAAGAGCAGGCCGGTCGAGTTCGTGGATGGATTCTTGACCGCCTCCAAGGATAGGAGTGCGCCGATAACCTTAGTCAGACTTCTAAGCGCTGAAGCCAGGGTCAGCGAGAAAAATATGGCCTATATGATGGGAGTGCTTGCGGCGTTCACATCGATCCTCGCAATCCTCACAGATCTCCTTCTAGTGGAGGCTTGGATCTAATGAGGCTCTTGAAGAATCTCGCCGCCGTCTTAGGGCTTCTCGCGATAGTTTGCGCCACCTTCCTCCTAGTCTCCTACATCCTCGCATCAACCCTCTTCCCAGCCATAGAGCAGGCTTCCCAAAACATCTTAGCCAGCATCTTGAGGGTGATCGTAGGGCTGGCGACGTTTACGGCTTGGGTTCTGGCCTGGTATACCTTGACGAAGATCTGGCTATACAAGGTCCTGTTAAGGGAGTAAGCGATAAACGAGATCCTCTAATCTTATCTCAGTTTTTAAGACTTAAGAGTCGGTGGATTTTCCTTGAGTCGATGATGCTTAAGATAGGCGTGGTCGGCGT
>Ga0190286_1000786_pt1 | contig 12439 bp, 12 predicted proteins | sample 48691834_MG_FD_183241 | JGI IMG/M metagenome (GOLD analysis project Ga0190286, IMG submission 183241) | Hydrothermal vent microbial mat bacterial communities from Southern Trench, Guaymas Basin, Mexico - 4869-18-3-4_MG | ecosystem: Environmental > Aquatic > Marine > Hydrothermal vents >... | reverse complement strand
GATTGGTTGTTGGAAGCGAGTAGAACAAAGAATCCTATAGAAACTTATGAATGGGAGGTTAAAGGCGAAACTGGATCAACTTTTTATCGAATGGAGCTGTGGCGTCTAAAATGGTATTTCTCAATTAGCAGCGAACCGAAAGATGACGGTGATATTCCACCTTATGAAGGAGTCCTCTCCAAGCCTCGCAACAGCCTGAAAGACTGCGAGGTGTGGTTTGAGTTTGACCTGACTCCAATTTGGTATTTCAATGGTACAGAGGCAGCCTATTTCGCTATAGCCAAAATCAGAGTTTCAGACATCGAATTAGGCGCAAAGATGGGCCAAGATAAAGTGGATCTTGACAATCGCTTAAGAGTTACTCCAATGAGTGAATCTTCAATCATGCCCATTTATTATTCTGGTTTTGGCGGATCCAGAGCTGAAAAACAAGTAGCCACGTACAGAGGAAAAGCTCTGAATCCCGACTTGTTTGTGGATCGCGTCTACTCATATTTCACACTCAACGATTTCGGGGTTAGCTGCTGGTGGGATTGGGGCTGGTTCTGGAAAGCCGATACTGTGACAGTAGGCTTAGACGTTGATGTGTTTGTGATCGGAGAATGGAAAGTCAAAGACGTTCAAGAATTGCCAGACGAGTATGGTAGGTCTGCAAAAACGGGTGGAGAAGGACTCGGGTTAGGCGCTGCTCTCTCAGCTTTTTTCGCGTCTCCTGAAGGCCGCTTATGGTTTCTCCTTTTCATCGGCATGATCGTGTTTTTGATATTAGCGATTTTTGCGCCTTGGGTGTTGATAGCAATCACATCCATTTTTGGTGCAAGGAGGAGGTCATGACAATGCGTCACGGCAGTTCCAGACCATTGGTTCACGGAAAACCTATCCGTATCGGTTTTCTGGGCACCATGTCGATTCTCGCAGCCTTAATGATCTTCATGTATGCCACCACTTTTCAACCTGAAACAGTTACTGTGCTGCTTTCAGCTGTTGTTCTAGGCATAATAGGACTTGTGCTGGCTTTTCTTTTCACCAGAATCGTTTTCAGAGGCTTCGACTTCTCAAGGTTCACAGAAGCCTTGCTTTGGACAGCTTTCTGCGTGGCCTTAATATGGGTTGTGAACAAGCAGGTGCCCTTCACGCTTGGCGTCACTGTTCTATCTCTAAAATGGTTCGCTGTATTGATGGGGGTCATGGAAGAACTGTTTTTCAGAATTTTCCTGTGCAACTTCATCCACAAACTCACAGAATCCAGCTTTTTCGCCATTGTGATTAGCAGTTTCATGTGGAGCCTCTACCACATAGCCCGATACGGTGGATCAGCCAGCTCTTACTGGATCGTGTTCATGGCAGGGCTTGGCTTAGGCTTTGCTTTGTTGACAAGTAGGTTAGGGGACAGCGTAATCTTTGCTCATGCGGTGGTGAACTATCTTGCAACTTCATAAAGCCTTCAGCTACATGATTAGAGCCATATTCAGCTATCTCTGTCTTATTGGAAAAGCCTATGCGCTAAGCCCGAGAGAACAGCAACAACTCGCCACCATTGGTTTGTGGGGACTTGTAGCTTCTATTCTGGTTATTGCTGGAGGAGGAATCTTAAACGCTTTGAAGAATCGACAACGAGGCTATCAAATTCCAAGAGGCCCCAGCAGGGATAAGCGCAAAAAGAGGTCTCAACTGCCTAGAATTTCGTATCGTAGGCTACACAAGCGAAGGAGGCCTAAAAGATGACGTTGAAAAGAGACATCTTGCAGATTCTATTCGGATCCATCTTGACAGCCTTGTTTATTCAGGTTGGGGTTCTGTCGCCTGCCAATGACTTCTGGACCAACGTCGTATCAGCCCTCGTTGTCTACATAGTAACAAGATTCTTGGGTTTCGTATTTGGAGGTGGCAGACGATGAACAAGTGGGTAGCGATGCTGATTTTGCTGATCTGTCTTTCATCGTGTCTCATCTATGTCAACGTGGAACCTGCGAGGGCAACGAATTATTCCGTAACCTTATATGAAAAGTGTGCCGATAACAGCGACAACGGTTTTGGAGACCGCGACTTCGACGAAACAGCACCATCAGTGAACGGGAAGTCTAACGGCTGGACAACCTCGGGACCCATGATTGCAGGACCAGAACCGACTGGAACATGGAAGCCGCATCATAACGTAACGTGGCCTTTAGAAAACGTAACCTCGCTTCCCGCACAAAACGTGACCATAAAGGTTCGGTGGTACTGGTCTGGGTCTACCTCGACAGGCTACACTTACATAGGGGCTAACCTCTCGATTTTCAATTACGAAGGCTCGATTAGGAGGCATGTGTTCGGCTGGGGTCAGTTCGGAAAAAGCAAGACGAATGCTCAGGGCACGCAGACTTCAACCATGACAATCGAGATAGAAAGCGAATATTCTGTGGTCAACAGCTCAGATTGGCTGACTCTAGAATTCTACGTTAGAGACACAAACACGGTGGCGGGTTACAACTACATAATCTTTGATGACAAGGATGTTTCCGACAGTCTGAACACACAGATCTACCAGCTGAGCTATACTCAAGGCCCACCGGATAAATACTATTTCAATTTCAATCACACGGATTTAGACGGCAACCCAGTTGATCCTCGAGTCTCATGGCAACTGCACAACTCTTCAGGCCAAGTCTCTTATACTAAAGGACAAGCAACCCTCACATCGGGCACATATACGCTGAAAACTTATCGACATGGAATCCTAATCAATGAAACTTCACTGGATACTTCAATTCAGGGCAATTCCACTGTAGATATCAGTTTACCTATGAAAGCTCACACTCACACATCCAACGGTTACATCTCTTCAAACACAACAATCAGCTCCATAACAATAATTTCGCAGACATCAACCAACCTCACATTTACAATTACTGGATCCACTCCATGCCTATTAATGATCGATGTAGGAGGTCAGCCGACAAACGTAACCAAAGACGATTTGCCCGTTTCTTACAGCTATTACACATCGCCTTCTAAGCACGTGAGGATTTCTTGCTCATCGCTTAGCAGTTTTTCTCTAACGTGGGACCAGCCGCCGGAACAGGATCAAGGTGAAATTCCGCCTTCAGGTGTTTCAGGGCAGAACTCTTGGCATAAAAAGCTGTGGGTTACGGTGACATATAACGGCGAGAAACTGCATCTCGCCAACGTAAGCGTAACTGGCACAGTAACCATCTGGACTTTAACGAACATATTCGGTGAAGCCAAGTTTAGAGTGCCGAAAGGAAAGTATATCATACGAGCAGAGCATCCCGATTATGGATTTGCTGAAAGGGAGATCACGGTCGAGGATCATGTGGAAATCGAAATTGACATAGCCAAGGGATCTCCATTAAATGTTTTTCCCTCATTTGATTTTGGAGATTTTGAGTTAGGAGTTCTTGTTCTACCAGTGGCTGTTTTCGTGATCTACGCTTTTACTTTAGCCTTAAGAAAGCCCAAGCGGAAATATCGATATTCTTACTTGCGCTAAAAGGTACGCTTATTTTATACCGTCTTTTAACGTTTTAGAAACAGTTAGGGGGAACATATTTTGGTTTATGATGCTGTGGAAAGGCATTTGGCTGTTGAGAAGCTTGTTACTCGAGAATCGTATAATAGTTTAGAGCGTAGGTATTTCCGATTTAGGCGTGCTAGATGGTATGGCGGAATAGTCACGCCCGACTGTGTCGGCTGCGGGCTGTTGTGTAAGTTTTGCTGGGTTCTCGATCATGTACTGTATCATCCTGGCAAGGCTAGAAAATTTTATAGTGCAGAAGCTGTGGCGGGAAAGCCTGCAGCAAATAGCTGTAAAGTCTGGTTTGAGGCAGCTTCGCCTAAGCGGAGGTGAACCAACCATTGGAAAGGTGCATTTGTTAAGGCTTCTTGAACTATTAGATGGAAAAGGCTTCACGTTCATTCTGAAACCAACGGGATACCCTTAGCTTATGACAAGAACTATGCTTTCCAATTGTCAAAATTTCCCTTTGTCCACGTCCGAGTTTCGCTGAAAGGCTGTAACGAAAAGGAGTTTGCAAGGCTGACAGGCGCAAAACCTGAAGGTCAGGCTCCAGCTAAAAGCTCTTGAAAAACTTTTGAAGTATGGTGTAAGTTGCCACGCTTCTGTTATGGCTTCTTTTTCAACAAGACAAAGCATGCAAAAACTGGCGGAAAGGCTTCTAAGGATAGACCACAAACTGAGAGAATACCTTGAAGTTGAAAAGCTAATATTATACCTCACGTGAAAGAGAAGATAGGGAAGTACAGGCTAAAATATTACGCAGTATATACGAGTCAAACAAGCTCAAGTGGTTATATTATTAGCGGATTTGATGATTTCTTGCAAGATCGACTTTTTGTACATTAGGATTTTGAGAATTATCAAAATGAACAAACTTAACACGGAACGGAGTATTTTGTAGTAATATAAAATTTGGGTTCTTGTAATAAGCAAACCTAAAATCTTTAACATTTCTGGTTCCTTTCGGATAAAAACCTGATTTGCCTCTATTAACGATCAAGTTTCCGTAGTGTCTAAAAAGCTGTCCATTAGGTATTGAAAATAGTAGGATAGCCAAGATGTTTTGTTTGATGTTTTCATGAATTATTTGGATGCCATATGTTAAACAAGACTTCTCATTACTTGTGCCATAGTTGTAGTAGATAGGTAGATTAGGAGAAAAATTAATATTGGTTCCTTGATATGCTGGATAACTAGTTTGGTTTCTCCCAACGTTAACTCTACCATAATAATCTGCACGATTAGTTAAAAGGGCCGTTTTTATGTCAATGTGAATGAAGGCATTTTCCGTTTCGAAAAAGAGGTCGGATCCTATAGGAGCAGAATTTGGCGTCCAATGTAGTGAAGAGAAAACATTATGGAATATTCTTTCAGCACCAATATCCAAGTTCGATGCGTTGTATCCTCTTCTTGCTGTAGAGACAAACCTAGAATTCCAGTCATTAAAAATCATGTGTCGCGAACTCAAACCAGTTAACAAGCTAGTTAAGTTAGTTCTAACATGCAAATCTATTATGTCAAAGTAATTTTTCTCCAATTGTTCTAGATCTACATCCGAAAGAGGCATAATTTTAAGTGTTATCAATAACCAATTTATAATTTTGTGGACATTCCGGTGAAATCTGAAAGCACTCTTAACAAGAAGAATTATTTTATAATAGGAAGAATAATTAAGGTCTTGGGGGAGGCTCTTCGAACAAGACCTATCAAGAACGAGAAGGGACAAAATGGAAGATATTATACTTCATGGTGATGTATATTCCTGTTTAGAAAACATAGATGAATCCGTCGCTGTCGCTATTACGTCTCCACCGTATTGGAAACAAAGGGATTACGGTTTTGAAGGGCAAATTGGGTTAGAAGAAACATCGGAGGCATACATTGGTCGCTTAGTTGCAGTATTTAATAAACTCAAACAAAAACTTCGTGATGACGGGGTCTTCTTCCTAAATGTTGGGGACAAATATCAGAGTCAATATGGCAAGTCGCATTTGCTCCAAATTCCATATAGACTAGCCTATCATATGGAAAAAGAAGGATGGCGCTTAGAGGATATAATCATCTGGTTTAAACCAAATCATATGCCTTCTCCGGTTAAAGATAGATTTTCCAATACATATGAGCCTGTGGTGGTTCTCTCCAAAAATAAACATAACATATATCGAAAGGGTTTAAAAAGCGTGGTTGAGATACCTTTGCAGCAAACTCCGTGGAAACACACGGCTGTTTTTCCTGAAATGCTAGTTGAAGAAATGCTGAGACGAGTTAACCTTAGCGATGGCGATATAATACTAGATCCGTTCGCAGGAACCGGCACTGTTGCGGTTGTTGTAAAAAGAATGAGAAAAGGACTTTTTCCCAAAAAGGTTTTCTCGATTATGATTGAAAAGGGAAACGAATTCGTTGAAGTTATAAAAAACAGAGCTGGCATAAAGAAGGTAAGGAGTGTAGACTTCATTCCGTATAAATGGAAACCTGTTGAAGAAGGCAGCTTACAAGATATAGGCAGAAAAGCCCACATAATTCTCAAAAACAAAAGCGGCGAAGTTTTTATAGCTCAAAACACTGACGAATTTCTTTCAGTTCTTAAGGGAGTAACAACCGAAGAATTCAAACGAAATCATAGAGAAGACGCGCTTTATTTTTTGGGAGTAAAAAACTGGTCTATTAAGGATCTATACTACATTTCTCAAATCTTTAAAGAAGGTTACGTGTTAAGAAACATGTTAGTGGTTGCTAACGATAGAACATGGTTTCCAATATTTATGTTTGCACAAGATAGCACCAGAGTTGCGTATAAATTTTACCTTGATCGTGTAAGAATTAAACCTAAGACAATCGAATATAGAGATTGGTGGAAAGAAGACTTTGTAGGAATACAGGTAAAAGATATTTCCGGCAAAGAAACTAGAAAAGGATGGGTAGTTAAAGTAATTCAAAGATATGATGATGGATTTCCTAGAGATGTAGTCGTACAATGGAATGGGTATGCTTCTATAGAGTTCGTACTTCATCCTAAGAAAGATGAACTTATGATGGAGGGACTAGTGTTCAAATGTCCAAACTGTAACTTCGAACTGGAAGAACCTTATGACCCAGTAGGCAAGAATCTGTGCCCCTCTTGCGGTATACCGCTGTGGGAGGATCTTAAGACTATTCCATTGATAGAAGAACCAGAGGAAGTTGAAAATCTGGCCAAAGCCTTGGAAGAGGGCAACTATTTGGTTGGTGAAATCATAGAAATCAAACAATTAAAAAAGAAGAAAATAACGGATAGTAAATTCGCGGAACTAAAGAGGCTTAATTGGGGGGCCTCTCCAGGCGCTAGAAAGTTAATGGTTGGTGAATATTTCACAAAAATGAGATTGTATAGAGTCGATCAACCAACTGTGGCACAATGCTTGACGATTTTGAGAAAATCAAAGGGGATTACTATTAAAGATGTGATAGATCGTCTTCCTATGGAATATAAACATACTGTTGGTCACTGGTTTAGAAAAGATTTTGGCGGCTCAACACCAATCCCTCAAGACATAAAATTACTTAAGAATAAAATAGGTTTTGAACATAAGTTGCTTGATGTTTTGGAGAGAACCGCGCTGAAGTTCCAGACAGTTAAGGCATCAGTTAAAGGAAAGAACCCAGGAGATTTTATCAAAGAGACAAGTGATAAAAAACTTATAAACTATCTAAAAAAACTCTTCATTCCTTCAAAGCAATACTATTTACTTGAACAGAATTTGGCATATGTTGAATCACAGAGTTCTTCTACTACTGCAAATATATTTAAAAGGACATTTGGATGCCTGTAAATCTTCTAACATAAAATTTCTCTTCTTTTAGCTCTCCTGTACTACTGTCAAGTGTTATGGCTTTATATCTGCCTTCCTGATTTAGATAACGGAACCTGAACCTGGTCCCTAAGAGATTTTCAAATATAGCAACTTGACCTTGGGAATTTATAATTTGGAATCGGCAGTCCCGAGGGTAATTAGGAAACCCTCTTACTCCCTCATCGGAGCAGCCTCCCTTACCTGCACTAAAAAAGGAATCGTAGAAATCAGATTTTAGCAGTCCATTAGGAATTGTCGTAATAGTACAATAATCGTTAAAATAAGAACCATTTAACGATTCTAAAGGGTCATCGAAAAAACTCATATCAGGTAAAACGGCAAGGTCGCTAACGAAAATGCTGATAAGAAGGTACCTAATACCATTTAAAAAGATAACAGGCTTAATCGGATGGTATTTTAGATTAAAGTATCTGTCATTTGAAGCCATAGCTGCACCTAGTTTAGGAGGAATATATGACAGTTGATTCCAATTAGCTTCAAACTTGCCCAGTATACTATTATGGGTTAGTGCGTCTCCTAGATTTGAAAGCGCCATAATGCTTTTTGCATCCACACTAAGTAGAATACTATTGTATTCATTCATTTCTGGCAGGCTTTCCCCAAAATGCTCATATACGTTTGGTAGAACCTCATCCTCTATGAGAATTGCAAAATCCGCGGATGTCGGTAAGTGACAATTTTTGTATGGTATATTGTTTGAGACCAGCCAAGAAATCACAGAATGAGCAACAAAACGCTCTAAAGCAACCTTAAATAAAGGACAGGCTGCAATGCGACAACGTAATTCTCTGTCCTTATTTGCATCAAGGTTGTTACTCAGGTAAGATCTCAGAATTTCTTCAATTGTGAAATTGTATGCTGTTGTGGCTCTACCTTTACCTTGACGTGACAAAGTCAACAAGAGATCATGAAATCTAATCTGACCATGATCCAGGAGGTATTCTTGGAACTTTATCTTTAATGCCTGTTCAATTAAGTCTAATGCAAGCAGCTCATGTTTTTCAATTAGACTTTTCGATATTCCTGGATTGCCGAGAGATAAACTGGAATTCTTATGCATTGTCAGTGTCTACACCAAAAATTATGTAACGTGGCAAATGTATATAGCTATGTCGATGTATTTTCGTGTTGTTAAATTCAGTTGAATTGTTGATGAGTTGGGTTCGTTGCATCTTCCAGCATTATTCTTTACAGATTGCGTATTCTTAAGGCTAGATTTTTCTCAAAGGCCTAACAGTGATCCCGGGGAAATGGCGAATTTCGTAAACTTCGACTATTTTGTCGTCAATAGTCTTTCTGTATTTGAAAGGAAGTTCAGTTTTCTCTAAAGCTTCTGGATCTGCAACCTCCCAGCAGAAAACGTACCTTGTTTGTGCTGGACTGTGTCGATGAAGCATAAATCGATGAAAAGCAAATTCGACTTCAATTGATACAAATTTGTGAACTTCATATCCCTCTTTTTCTTGGATCTCTCCAATAATATCTATTCCTGTTAGTGCAGTGTGCTCATACGTTTTGAAGAGATTAAGAGGGACTTTATTCATCCCTTCCAACTTCCACAATATTGCAAGAGTGTCATGTTCATTATCTGGTTCTCTATGAATAGGCCTTTCTATCCCTTCAACGAATACATATTTTTGGTTTGGATTCATAAGCGCCTGTTTTCGTAATTCTAGACTTCTACCTTTTCTCTTCTTTTCTTCTTCCTCCATATTATGAATCAAACGCTTATAATCATCCAATTCAACCAACTTCCTAAAACATTTACCCAGAGCTTTTTCGAAGGCAAGTGATACTTTGTTCTCTATGTACCAATTTCTATCTATACTTAGACTTTTTTCCATCTGATCACATTCCGCAACTATGCTACAAAACTTTGACATTAGTTGGAAATTACCTCTGTATTCATTAAAATCGAGCGGGAAGTATGGTATACCTTTCACAGAGAGAATTACGCCAGTATTATATCTTCTCGGCGATAAATGAAACTTTCCAGTATCAAGCGTAAAGCCTCCCTTCAACTTCACAGTAACAGGAGTTCCATCGTCAGCATTTTCAGTAACCTCAATTGGAGGATTTATCTCGACGGTCCGCCAATCTTCCTCATTTTCTCTTTTAATAAATGGAAAGCCAGGTCTTATCACTTCTTCATTTTCAAGAACTTTCAAAGTGATCCTCGGGAACTCGCGAGGTTTAGTGCAACCTACAACTGTTCTGTACAATAAGTAATTTTTTAAGCGATCGAATGTGTAACTTTGTCCCATGTCATAGCCTAGGACCTTTATAATAGTACCAGGCTTAGTAAAAGCATGAGGAGGCATTTTATATAATAATGGTTTCGGCATTTCTGGAGGGACTTTCATTAACTTCTTTCTAGGTTCATGTACCTCTACCTTGTATCCACTTTCTCCTCCAGTCCAAGTTTGAATTTCAAGTTTCCTGCAGTTGTAAGCCAATTTGGAACCTAAACCTTTCCAGCTGAATTCGTCAACCTTGAAACCCGCAATGCCCGAATATCCAAAATGAATGAATCTATCAAGTCTACCTGGCACTTCTATATTACCCGTGTAATCCATTCCACAACCATCGTCTTCAAATATAAAAGAATATCCAAATGTTGGATCATAGTAATGCGTTATACTAACGTTGCTGGCTCCAACTTCTTTGGCCATAATGTTAGATAGTTGTTCCCTCACCATTGTTAATGGATTAACAGCTTCAATCAATTGGCGAAAAATTGCAGGCATGTGTGCTCGAATTTTAAGCTCTACCGGACTAAGAACTTTTTCTCCTTCTGACATTCCATTAACACCTTTGAGTTAATTATCTAATCTATTTCTAAAGACGTATAAGTCTATCTCATTCCGTCTAACAGGTTAAACCGATAATAATTACTTATGTAGGCTTCTTTGCTTGCTTCCAGTCTTGGTATTTTTTTAACACCTCTTTTATCTGAGCTGTTACAAAGTCTTCTGCTGTGTAGTAAGGTGTGTTCATTTCTTTTACTGCTTCAGTTAGCAGATCATACTGTTCTTTTGGAATTCCTATATACTCGTATTCTTCCGATTCCCACTTCAGCAAAAACCTTATTGCCTGCCGTATAAACTCCTCCTTTCTCGTGTACCCTTTATGTTTATGTTTCTCGATGAAGTTTTCAACCTCGTTGAGTAGTTCAGGCGGCAAAACCACAGATTGGCTTAGCAAAGCTGTTATTGCGTCTTGGTAAGTTTGCATTTTCATCGTCTGAGCCGTCAACTCGCCTAAAAGTGCTGTGAGCTTCTGATGAACGTCATCCGAAATTTTTAGAGTCTTCATACTTTGTTCCCGTCCATCTCTTTCCTTTTAGGAGTATATTTTGTTTTTGGTATTACAAGTATGATTAGTTGCATTAGGTTTATAAAGTGTTCGCAGTATACCAAGTATCCACTAAATTAGAGGAAGCTTGGCATGATTGAAGGTTAAGATTGGATTCACGATTGAGCCTGAACTGCTGAAGGAAGTGGATCGGCTTAGGGGCATAACGAAACGCAGCACTTTCCTTGAATATTTGATTAGGCTTGGGCTGAAAGCGTACAAGAAAAAGGTGAAGACCAATGCAGGTTGAAGAGTTGTCCATGCCTCGCAAGAGGGCTGAAGAAGAATTCAACGCTTTAAAAGAAGCCTTTAAACGGAATGCCAAACTCAGGAAAGAAGCCGTCAACATGGATTTATACGTTGCCTTGGGACATATGAGCAAACATGGAAAGAAAATCATCGAAATCTGGGAATCATTCAAGAAAGCTGGTTTAAACAAGGATGGTGATCCTCGGCTTGCGATTTGCAGGGCAGATGGAAAACAATGTTTCTGCCTAAAGATTGAAGATGGCAGCGCTGTTTTCAGCATGAAAAGGCTAGACAGGTGGAGTAGAGTTCCACGTAAGACTTATGGGGACGTCAAGTTTCCAAGCAAAACCTTTCAGTGGCTGCGGAAGGATCCGTCACGTCCAATAGGCACTTATAACATCAAGAATCCAGTGATTCAATGTTTAGTCCCAATAATCCCACCGAAAATTCTCATCAGAGAAATCAAGGCTAGACTCAAGAACTATCATATTCTATGGGAAGTTGAAGAATGGAAACCAATCCCACCCAAAGATCCGATACTTCTGAAGCAGCTGACGCCAAATTTGTTCGGTGTCTTGGCGACTTGGAATCTGACTCCGCTTGAAAGGGCGGTAATTCGAGGGAGAATCCAATGAAGGAAATAATCTATGATTATGAAGAGTTCAAGAACCGCTTAGATCCAGCAAAAACTGTTCATCACAACGGAATACGAGAAAATATTGACAAGCAGGGTCTTTTCTATCGACTCCGCTTCCGCATATATGCCTTAGACAAGAAAGACGGACACGTCCTGGTTTTTGAAGCGTTTAAACGCACAACCTTAGCGGAATACGAACAACACAAGAAAGACTATGAAGCTTTCGTGGAAAAGTTTGCCAAACCCTTAGGATCAACAGAAGGAGAATGGGTTCCATGAATTCTAGGCATTGGAAGGAAACTTGCGACAACACCGTATTGATGATTCCGATAGGCAAGCTTAAGGTCCACCCGGTTAACAAACAGATATATGTCAGCGATGAAAAAAGAAAGGCAGAACTGATTGAAAGCATCAAGGAGCACGGTATTCTTGAACCATTAATAGTGACACCTGATGGCGATGAATACTCAATTCTAAGTGGAGCTCGCCGTTTTGAATGTGCAAAGGAGCTTGGTTACGCTGAAGTACCCTGCATAGTCTCCATTGTGAAGAATCCAACCCTTGCAATCATTGAACACAACAAGTACAGGCAGAAGACACCCATTGAAATCTACAATGAATACCAACTGTTGAAGAAGATTCTCGGTGATAGAGCCAGAGCTGGCTCGATGCGTGGCAGAATAAGAGAAATAGCTGCGGAAAAACTGAATGTCAGCCACGGCTACCTTTCCATGCTCGAGCAAGTCATGGAAAACAGAAAAGAAATCCCAGAAGTCGTGAAACGATTAGAGGCTGGCCGAGAAACTGTTTACTCCGCTTATAAAC
>Ga0190286_1000785_pt1 | contig 12443 bp, 9 predicted proteins | sample 48691834_MG_FD_183241 | JGI IMG/M metagenome (GOLD analysis project Ga0190286, IMG submission 183241) | Hydrothermal vent microbial mat bacterial communities from Southern Trench, Guaymas Basin, Mexico - 4869-18-3-4_MG | ecosystem: Environmental > Aquatic > Marine > Hydrothermal vents > Microbial... | reverse complement strand
ATATTGAACCCATCAGGCTGAAGGGCCTCCTTTAGCTTGGATACTCCATAGGCCACCAGCTCGAAATGTTCTTTAAGCTCCTCCCCGTCTAGCTCATCCAGCAGGCCAACATGACGATACGGAGCTACCAGGAGATGCCCTGGGTTGTAAGGGTAAAGGTTCAGCAGTATAAAATTACTCCTCCCCCGGTAAAGGATGTAACTTTCCTTATCGTTATTCTGGCGCAGTTTCTCACAGAGAAAACAGCCTTCTTCCTTCCCCGACAGGATATACCCCATTCTCCAAGGGGCCCAGATATGCTTCATGGCTTCCTCCCACACGACTTTTACACATTATACTCTCGTGGGCACCCGGCCGTCAGCATTTGTGGGAGTACCGCTAGGCTTGACACCCATTCCTTGAACCTCTAAAATCAAGCTCGGACGAAGCCTAGCCAATTCTGAGCCTAACCATTGCTCACCAAAGCGAATTTCAGCAGATTACCATGAATGTATTCGAGGAACTCCAGTGGCGAGGCATGGCGTATGCCGCAACGCCTGGCGTGGAGGATCTCCTTGCGCGGCAGAAGGTCACGGCTTACATAGGGTTTGACCCTTCTGCACCCAGCCTCCATGTAGGCTCTTTGCTACAAATAATGGCTTTGGTTCACCTGCAGCGGTATGGCCATACGCCCATAGCCCTCATCGGCGGCGGCACTGGGCTCATCGGAGACCCTAGTGGCCGGGCGGAAGAGCGTCCTCTGCTAACCAAAGAGCAAGCTTGGGCCAATGCTGAGGAGATCGAAAGACAGCTAAGCAGATTCCTCGACCGAAGCTCGAAAACCAACCCAGCCATTTTTGACAACAACGCCGACTGGCTGACCTCTATAAGCGCAGTGGATTTTCTGCGCGATGTAGGGAAGCACTTTACCCTCAGCTATATGCTAGCCAAGGAATCGGTGAGACGCCGATTGGAGGAAGGAATTTCCTTCACGGAATTCAGCTACATGCTTCTGCAGGCCTACGATTTTCTCATGCTACACGAACGGTACGGATGCCTGCTTCAGCTTGGAGGAAGTGATCAGTGGGGGAATATCACTGCTGGCATTGATCTGATCCGCCGCCTTCGGGGAATCACAGCTCATGGTCTGGTAACGCCCCTAATCGAGACTGCCTCGGGCACTAAATTTGGGAAGACGGAGGTGGGCACAATTTGGCTTGACCCCAGGCTCACCAGCCCCTATCGTTTCTACCAATTTTGGATTAACACCGATGACCGGGATGTCATCCGGTATCTCAAGTTCTTCACCCTCCTCTCACAAGAGGAGATCGTGGAACTTGAGAGGTCCCTGGCGGAGGCTCCCGAGAGGCGAGAGGCTCAACGGAGGCTAGCCCGAGAGGTAACGCGACTGGTGCATGGCGAAGATTCCCTCAGGAAAGCTGAACAGGCTTCCGCCGTGTTTTTCGGCAAGGAGGTCTCCGAAATAGGCGCTCGTGATATTCTGGAAATCTTCGCTGACGTTCCCTTTTCTGAGCTCAAGCTCTCTCGGCTTGTCGAAGATGGCCTACCTCTGGTAGATATGGCCACAGAGTGCGGCCTTACCTCGTCCAAGAGCGAGGCCAGAAGACTTATCAAGGAAGGGGGGCTCTATCTCAACAACCGCCGGATATCGGACGTGTACTACAAGCTGTCACTTGATGAGAGCATTGAAGGCCAGTTCTTCCTCCTCCGCAAGGGAGCCAAGCAATATCACCTGATACGCATTGTGGAATGATCAGAATCAAGGTGGGGATATTCCGTAGCACGCCTAGCCCGGAGGGGAAGTTCCTTGAGGCGAACCCAGCCATGGCGGAAATACTGGGTTACACCCGCGAGGAGCTGCTCCAGATGAAAGTGTCGGATCTATATGCGCATCCTGAGGAGAGGGCCAGGGTTCTGGAAGAAGTAACCGCTGGGAAAGAGACCCACGAGCTAGAGATGAGGCGAAGGGATGGCTCCATTATTGTGGTGCACGAGACTAAAATACCGGTGAGAGATGAACGAGGGCAAGTTCTTTACTTCCAGGGGATTCTGGAGGACATCACCGAGCAGAAGCAGATACAGGAAAGATATAGAGACTTAACAGAGAACACGCTTGTAGGCATTGACATCATTCAGGATGACCAGTTCAAGTACGTGAATCCGCGATTTTGCGAAATGTTTGGCTACAGTAGAGAAGAACTTATCGGCAAGAATTACTTGGATCTGGTTGCTCCCGAAAGCAAAGAGGTTGTTAAGCAGGGAGTAAGTCAAAGAGAAAAAGGTGAAAGGAAGCCCACGCAGTATGAGTTCAGAGCATTGAGAAAGGATGGAAAGAAGATAGATGTCGAAGTTTACTCAACTCCTTCTATCTACCAAGGGAAACCAGCCGTCCAAGCAATGTTGGTGGACATCACCGAACGGAAGCGGATGGAGAGGCAGATCGAGCTTCAATACACCTACTTCGAGCGGCTCTTCAAGGGTTCGCCCGAGGCCATTGCTCTCTTGGACGAGGACGACAGGGTAATTGATGCCAACGCCGCATTCGGGAAGCTTTTCCAGTATGAAATTGAGGAAATCAAAGGGCATAGGATTAACGACCTTATCGTCCCCCAGGATCGCCTTGAGGAGGCGTCCGCTCTGTCCCAAACTGTTCTCCGCAACAATGAAGTGCCTCGGACAGAGACGGTGAGAAAACGCAAGGACGGCGGCTTGGTGGATGTCTCCCTGCTTGGCTACCCTATTCGGTTTGAGGATAAAGTAGTGGGAGTATTTGCCATATACACCGATATCACAGAGCGCAAAAAAGTCGAGGAGATACTTAGACGGTCTGAGGAGAAATATCGTACATTGGTGGACAATCTGGACGTAGGCATTACCCGAGTGACACCCGGCGAGAAAGGAAAGCATATCGAAGTGAATCCAGCAATGTCGAAGATCTTGGGATATACCCGAGAGGAACTTTTACAGAAAAGCGTATCGGAAATCTACCAAGACCCGGCAGAGAGAAAGAAGATCAGCGATAAGATCTGTGCACAAGGTTCTGTCAAGAACGAGGAACTAAGGCTCCGTCGGAAAGATGGTGGTCAGATCATTGTCTCACTCACCGCTAAGGCCATGCGTGACGAGAAGGGAAATGTAATATACATCGATTCCATCCTAGAGGATATCACTGAACGTAAACAGGTGGAGGAGTCCTTGAAAGCCTCGGAGGAAAAATACCGCACCGTGGTGGAATCCTCCAACGATGGGATCATCTCGGCTGATGCCCAGGGCAAGATAACTTTTTTGAACCGGGCAGCCGAGCGAATGTTTGGCTATAGTCGGAAGGAGATACTGGGAAAGCCTCTGACCATGCTCATGCCAGAAGAGTATAGGAAACAGCATGAGAAGGCCTCCAGGAGATTTGTCCAAAAACCAAGAGAACTACGCCGAACTCTACAAGTTGAGGGACTAAGAAAGAGCGGGGAGAGGTTTCCGGTCGAATTCTCCTTCTCCGCCTACAAAAGCGACGGCGCTCTCACCCTGGTAGCTATCGCTCGGGACCTAACTGAGCGCCATCAGCTAGAGGACCAAGTTCGACGAGCGCAGCGCATGGAAGCCGTTGGTGAAATGGCTGGTGGAATAGCCCACGATTTTAACAACGTGCTGGCGGTGATCCAGGGGCACGCCGAACTGGCTATGGCTCAGATCGGGGAGGGGTTCCCCATAATGCGGAACCTCAGGGAGATCCACCAGGCCTCCCAGAGGGCAGCCAACCTCACCCGAAGGCTCCTCATCTTCAGCCGGCGTGAGCCGATGCAGATGGTCTCCCTTGACCTAAACGAGGTGGTCAGGGGAGCCATCGGGATGTTAACTCCAGTGATTGGGGAGAACATCGTCCTGCGGGTTGAGCTGGGCCAGGAACTCTGGCCTATTAGGGGAGATGCTGGCAACCTGGAACAAGTGCTAATGAACCTGGCACTTAATGCCCGGGATGCCATGCCCGAAGGGGGAGAGCTGGCCATAAAGACGGAGAACGCCAAGGTGGATGAAGCTTACTGTCAAACCCACGCGGAGGCCCGCACCGGTGATTTCGTTCGCCTTGTAGTCAAGGACACCGGGGTAGGAATGGAAAGGGAGGTCATGAACCGCATCTTCGAGCCCTTCTTCACCACCAAGGGGAAGCAAAGCACCGGGCTTGGCCTGGCGGTGGCCTATGGCATCGTGAAGCAGCACGGGGGATGGATTGAGGTAGAGAGCTCCCCCGGAAAAGGCTCAACTTTCCAGGTCTACCTCCCCGCTGCACCGACTGCCGTTGTGGCTGAGGAGGAAGCCGTAAGCAAGCCGGAGGAACTGAGGGGTGCCGGTGAGCGTATCCTGCTGGTTGAAGACGAGGAGGCACTTCGTGAGTTGACCCATCGAGTGCTGGCCCAGAACGGCTATGAGGTTCTCGCTGTGGCCAATGCCCGGTCAGCGAGGGAACTTTTCCAGCGGGAAGGGGGCAGTTTCGACCTTGTCCTGTGCGACATGGTACTGCCCGACATAAAGGGCACAAAATTAGTGCAGGAGTTTCAGTCCTCCCAACCAGGGCTTAAGGCGGTGTTCGTCAGCGGTTATATAGATGAGCGAGCGGACCGGGACCGGGTGGAGAAAAGGGGATATCCTTATCTCAGCAAACCTTTCTCCTTGAACAAATTACTGGAGACGCTGAAGAAGGTGCTAAAAGAATGACAACTCGCCAGAGATCGGTTACCCGCTGCCGAGCGAAGGCTTAGAAAGGGCAAAGGTGAAAATCCACGAGTACCAAGCCAAGAGGCTGTTTGCCGCTTACGAAATTCCCGTTCCGCAAGGTGGGATAGCTCAGACACCCCAGGAGGCCAAGAATGTGGCTCGGGAGATAGGGCATCGGGTAGTGGTAAAGGCCCAGGTCCATGCGGGAGGGCGGGGCAGAGCTGGCGGAGTCCACAGGGCCAGTTCTCCCGAGGAGGCGGAAAGGATTGCCGCTAACCTCCTTGGGTCTCGTCTGGTTACCCCCCAGACTGGACCTGAAGGAGCGCCAATCAATGCCGTCCTGGTAGAAGAAGCCCTAGAGCCCAGGCATCAGCTTTATTTAGGTCTGGTGATCGACTCTGCCCAGGCCACCCCAGCGCTTATGGCCAGCGAAGCTGGGGGAACGGAGATCGAGGAAATAGCTGCGCAAACGCCGGAGAAGATTATCCGCTCCTTCGTTGACCCGAACCTTGGGGGGTTCCGCCCCTTCCAGGCTCGCCGAGTTGCCTTCGGCCTGAATTTACCCTTAGGGCAGATAAAGCCAGCTACCGATATCATCTTGGCGCTGTATCGCCTTTTCCAGGAAAAAGACTGCTCCTTGGCAGAAATAAACCCACTCATTCTGACACAAGACGAGCGCCTAGTTGCCCTTGATGCCAAACTAGACTTCGATGACAATGCCCTTTACCGCCACCCAGACATAGCTGCTCTGCGTGATCCTGGGCAGGAAAATCCTCTGGAGGTCGAGGCGAAAAGTCAGGGAATCCAGAATTATATTAAAATGGAAGGCGACATCGGCATCGTGGTGAACGGCGCAGGCTTAGCCATGGCAGTTATGGACACCCTTAAAGCTGCCGGGGGGAGCCCAGCCAATTTTCTGGATATTGGTACAGTCAACCGCTACGAACGAGTGGTGCATGCCTTCCACATCCTCTCCGCCGACCCACAGGTAAAGGCGGTGCTGGTCAATATCTTTGGCGGGATGGCTCGGGCAGATGTTATCGCTCGTGGGATCGTAGAAGCATTCAAGCAGAGGGAGAGCAAATTCCCGGTAGTGGTTCGACTAGCTGGCACTAACGTAGCTGAGGGAGAGCGCATCTTGGCTGAATCAGGGTTGAACCTAATACGGGCCGCCAGCCTCTATGAGGCAGCGGAAAAAGCCATTGCCGCAGCCGCGGGGAAGTTTTTCTGAATGAGCTAACCGTGAGCATCTTGGCAGATGAAAATACAAGGGTGCTGGTACAGGGTATCACCGGTGCTGAGGGAAGTTTCCATACCCAAGGCTGTCTGGAATACGGCACCAAAGTGGTAGCTGGAGTAACGCCAGGCAGGGGAGGGGAGCAGTGGGAAGGGAAAATACCCGTGTTCAACACCGTGGAGCAGGCGGCAAAGGAGACCGGAGCCAATGCCAGCATAATCTTCGTCCCAGCGTCCTCCGCTACCGATGCTATTCTGGAGGCCGCTGAGGCTGGCCTCTCACCCATCGTCTGTATCACCGAAGGCATCCCAGTCCTTGATATGTTGAGGGTTAGATATTATGTAAAGCAAAAGCGACTTCATCTAATAGGCCCTAACTGCCCAGGTATAATCTCACCGGGAAAGTGTAAGTTAGGAATAATGGCTCCCCAGGCTTTCATGCCCGGGTCGGTTGGAATCTGTTCCCGCAGCGGCACCTTGACCTACGAGATCGCCGCCATGCTTACCCAGGCAGGCATTGGACAGTCAACCTGTGTTGGCATAGGAGGAGACCCCATTGTAGGCACAACCATGGTTGAAGTCCTTGAGCTTTTTGAAGGAGACCCTGAGACAAAAGCAGTGGTTCTCATTGGAGAAATTGGAGGCACCTTCGAACAGGAAGCAGCCGAGTTCATTCGGAAGAGGATGACCAAGCCCGTGGTGGCCTTCATCGCTGGTAGCACCGCTCCACCCGGCCGTCGTATGGGCCACGCCGGGGCCATCATCACCGGCAGCTCGGCCAAGGCTGACGAAAAGAAAAAGACGCTAGCTGCTGCCGGGGCACTAATAGCTGGAATTCCCCCCGAGGTGCCTCATAAAGTAAAGCAGGTCCTAGAACAAACGTAGAATCTTGAGTTTAGAATGCTTCATATAGGGATAGACCCGAATTTGTTCAGCTTGGGCTCATTCACCCTGGGATGGCATGGCGTAATGACTGCTCTGGCCGCTGCAGTCGGCACCAGCGTGCTCTTTTATCTGACCCGGAAGGCAGGCTTTAGCCTCGAGAGAGGGATCTATTCCCTGGCCATCTGGGCCATTATCTGCGCTGTGGCCGGTGCCAGGTTACTTCATGTGCTTGACCATTGGGAATTCTACCGTCAGAACTTACTAGAGATAGCCCGCGTCTGGGACGGTGGCTTGGCACTTTATGGGGCAATTCTAGGCGGCTCGGCCGGCGGGGCAATCTATGCCTGGATTAGCAAATTCCCTGCCGGGGAAATTCTCAATCTTGGTGCCTTTGGTGCCATCCTCGCCCAAGCCATCGGCAGAGTTGGCTGCCTTATAAATGGGGATATTTTTGGCAAACCCACCTCACTACCCTGGGGGCTGGTCTATACTAATCCCAACTCTGCCCCTTTCACGCGCTTGAACGAAGCTAGGCACCCCTGCCCGCTCTACGAGATAGCCTGGGACCTCCTTGTTTTAGGAATTCTCATCATATTCCGGAAAAGGTTCACCAAAGACTGGACGCTTTTTCTCCTCTACATCTCCCTCTATTCTCTGGGCCGCTTCTTCATCAGCTTCACTCGCAGCCCCCTAAATGAGCCCGCTGTTCTGGGTAGTCTCCATGTAGCCCAAATTGTGGCCCTGCTGGTACTAGCAGTGGTAGTTCCCCTGCTTATCTACCTGCAGACAAAGCCAGCTACTGGGGTAAGCGAAGAAACATAGCGACTTCAGCGTCCCCGGCGTCGTGGAAATCTTACTTGCCCACGGTAATCCGGGGCACCAATGGGCACCACATTGCTGATTCGGGGATCCATCAGCCGAGAGCGAAGCCGTTCATCCAGTGCTTCTAGGGAGGGATGAGTAGCGGTAATAATGGTGGGAAGTCGGAAGTTGTAGCGGTAGTTCAATATTTGATAGAGCTTCTCCCGAGCCCAGTTAGTAGCAGTCTCCACCCTCAAATCATCCAGAATCAGCACCGGAGCAGTCCTCACCTCTTCCAAGACCTGGCTAAACTCCTTTCTCTCCCCAGGGCTGAAAACCGGATGGAGTCGGTCTAGCAACTCAGCAGCTTCGGTGAAGAAAACTGGCCTGCTAGAATCAAGGAGATGGTTGACGATGGCTGCAGCCAGATGGGTCTTGCCGGACCCATGTGGCCCCACCAGAACCAGCCAGTTCTCAGGAGACTCAGCAAAATCCTGGGCAGCCTGTAGCGCTATCTTCAGGCTCTCCCGCTGCTCCCGGTTAGCATTCATTCCCTCAAGGTCAAAATTATCAAACTTCATCCTCGAGATGGCCTCTTGCCCCAGACTGCCTATGGCCCGCAAGAGAGGAGGGGTTTCTCTCCTCAATATCAGGTGATGGGCCAGCTCACTGCGAAGGCGGGTTTTTAGTCGCTCGTCGAGGTTCTCCAAGGAGATAGCTGTGACCACCGTAGGAAGCCGACCATTGAAGCGATGGTTTAAGATTTGAAACAACTTCTCCTCAGCCCACGGTGTGCTGCTGTAAGTGCCCAGGTCGTCAAGTATGAGCAGTGGCGCGTTCCTTACCCGATCGAATAGCTCATCATAGGCCACCTCACTGCCAGGGCTGAAGGCAGCCCGCAGGTGGTCCAGCAAGTCAGCTACCACCACAAAAAAGACCGAAATTCCTTGCTCGAGACACCGATTGCCAATTGCGGCAGCCAGATGAGTCTTGCCACAGCCACTGGGCCCGGTGAGCACCAGCCAACCTGACGGGTGGGCTGCGAACTTGAGGGCTGCCGCATAGCAACTATGAAACTGGGCTTTGCTCTCCGGCTCATCTTCCAGACCATAGGGTTTAAGGGCGTCAAAAGTAAGAGAGGACAGCGGACCTAGGTTGCTATACCGCTCCAGGCGGGAAATCTTTTCCTTTTCAAACTCCTTGAGAGTACAAATGCAGGGCTGCGCCCGGCCGAAGTCCGGGTGCTCCGGCGGTAGGTCTGGCACTACCCAGCCCTTTCCTCCGCAAATTGGGCAGTGACTCTCCTCTTCATCCCCTGGTAAGCCTGCCGTACCTTTTGAGGTACTCTTCTGGCTTAAGGTCCGCTTTAGAATCTTCCCCAGCTCTTCCATGTCTCTTCCCTTCTCTAGCCCAGCGTTCGAGAATTCGACTAATATACCTCCAGTTAGGCTTATTTAACCTTACTGCCTCCCGAAATGCCTCCTCAATCCAAGAAGCGGGGTAGATGTGCTCAGCTTCCTTTAAATCCTCAGCGATCAGCGGGGTGAGCAAGCCAATATGCTGCTCATAAAGGGCAAATATATTAGGTCTTTTCTCTTCGCTAACAGGCTCCCTCCGTACCAGACCTCCTAGTTCCACTTCGCCAGCTTCTATCCGGGCCACTGCTCTTCTTCCCTCCTCATTGTTTAGAAAGTAAAGCTCCTGAGAGCTATCATCCTTCTCCAGCCCGAGCTTGAGCAGTGTACCTCGCCTCACGGCGGCATCAAGCCCCCGCCGCAGGCTCTCCTCCTGGAGGCCCCGCCTTAATCCCCTCTCAGTTAAAAGCTCTTCCAGCGTAGCGAAGCGAGGATACCCCTTCTTTTGATAAAGCAACCAGAAAAGATAAAGCGTTACCTTCAGTTCAGCCAGGTCTTCTATTTCCGGAAGGACCTGACTAAAAAAGGGATTAGGAACAGGCGTAAAGCCTCTAGCTGGAAAACCTGCAAAGTCGCTCATAATAATCCCGGACTTCCTCGACTCAGGTTCTCAAATTTCGCTGTGCGCTCTCGGAAGTAGAGGCTGGCTCTCCCCGTCGGTCCATTGCGATGCTTGGCCACAATGATCTCCGCTATGCCCTTGGGATAAGGCTTGTCAGGGTATTTTCGGTTCCACTCCTCCTCGGCGTAGTAGACATCGTCCCGGTAGATGAACAACACCACATCAGCATCTTGCTCAATCGAGCCACTCTCTCTTAAATCGGAAAGCTGGGGGGTGTGAGGGGAACGAATCTCCACGGCCCGGGAGAGCTGAGAAACTGCCAGAATGGGCACATCCAGCTCACGGGCCAGACTCTTAATAGATTGTGAGATTTGACTCATTTCCTGAACTCGATTCTCCGCCGGCCTGGCCGAGCGCATGAGTTGGATATAATCCACGATAACCAGGTCCAGCTTTTTCTCACTGTGGAGGCGGCGTGCCTTAGACCTCATGTCCATGTCCCGTAGGAAAGGGGAGTCGTCAACCCAGATCGGGGCCTCAGAGAGGGTTCCCATGGCCTCAATTATAGCTTCACGCTGCCCATCGGTAAGCTGATCTAACCTCAGCCGTTGAGTATCCACTCCCGACTCACTGGAGAGGAAACGATAGGCTAGTTCCATTTTCGACATCTCCAAGCTAAACAGAGCCACCCTGGCCCGCTGCTCCAGTGCCGCGTTGCGAGCGATGTTTAGAGCTAAAGATGTCTTCCCCAAGCTGGGCCGAGCTGCGAGGATGATCATATCCGAGCGCTGCAGCCCTCCCAGTATTCGGTCGAGGTCAGTAAATCCAGTCGAAATATGGGCCAGGTAAGCCTCCTCCGGAGTACGTGGAGCCAAGCTAGATTCCTCAAAGTACCGGTCAATCACCTGCCGCAGAGGCACAAAATCCTGAAACTCCTGCCCGTGCCGGAGCCGAAAAAGAAGGCTCTCGGCCCGATCCAGGGCTGCCTCCACATCAGGGGGGGCCTCATAGCCAATGCTGGCAATCTGATCGGCTGTTGAGATGAGTTGCCGCATCACTGAAAGTCGATGTACAATCTGGGCGTAGTTCTCTACATGAATCGAGGTGGGCACCTGAGCCACAAGCCCGCTGAGAAAAGCAGAGCCGCCGGCTGGCTCCAGCTTCCCACCCCGCCCCAACTCATGAGCTACTGAGACCTCATTCAGGGACTCATCCCGCTCGTAAAGGGCAAGGCAAGCTTCATATACCCAGCGGTTCTTCTCCCGGTAGAAATCCCCCGGCTGTAGCAGATGTACCACCTTGAAGATGGCCTCAGGGTCGAGCAAAAGCGATCCCAGTACCGATTCCTCAGCTTCTATATCGTGGGGAGGAATCCGGCTACCTTCGGCCATAATCTTAGTCTGTCCCCTCTTTTGATACTTCCTTTCCCTCCACCACTATCCTCAACCTCGCCACAATGCCGGTAGCCAGCTCAACCTCAACCTCATGCGTGCCCAGCTCACGTAGGGGCTCCTCCAGCCTTACCTGCGTCTTCCCTATCTTATAGCCCCGCTGGCCAAGCTCCTGAGCAATGGCATTGGCAGAAACGGAGCCATAGAGGCGTCCTCTAGAGCCCAGGCGCTTCTGGAACACAAGCTCGAGGCCATCAATCTTCTCCGCTAGAGCCCGGGCTTCTTCCTCCTCTCTAGCCCGGCGACGAGCCCTGATCTCCCGCTGCTGCTCCAACTTTCTCAGCACCTCAGGGATAGCTGGCCGGGCTAGACCCCGGGGAAAGAGAAAGTTGCGGGCATATCCTGGGGCTACCTCCTTTACCTCTCCCTCCCGTGCTACCGAGGGTATTTTTTGAAGAAAAACAACCTTCATTTGATTAAATTTTACCCCATCAGCCTGTCTTTTGCCACCTGGCTAGTTCTCTCACTCACGTCGCCCAAATTCCTTCTCCAACAACGAGGTGGAGAAGTGAAGCATAGTTGGCCTTCCATGGGGACAAGTACGGGGATTTTCGGTCTGCTCCAGTTCCCGTACTAAAGACTCCATCTCGGCCTGAGTCAGCGCCTGTCCAGCGCGAATGGCAGCGTGGCAGGCCAGCGAAGCCTTCAGGCGTTCCCTCCAATCAGTTGCCTCCTCCCCGGCTAAAGAATCGAGAACTTCTATGACCCGGTGACCTAAATCCTGGCCCTGGAGCAGTGCCGGCACCTTGCGCAACAGATAGGTCCGCCCACCAAAGGGTTCAAAATGGAAGCCGTACTCCATCAAGAGCTCTCCCTTTTCTTTCAGCGTCTCTTCCTGCCTCGGCGTAAGCTCCAGCGCTACTGGCTGAAGTAGACCCTGGACCTCTACCCCTCCACCCTGCTGCCTCGAGAGACGCTCAAAAAGAATTCGCTCGTGGGCCGCATGCTGGTCAATAAGGTACATTCCCTCTGGGCCTTCGGTAACAATATAAGTATTCCGAACTTGGCCCAGAACTCGAAGAACTGGCAGAGGAGATAGCGACACAGTTCTCGCGGCAGATGGTGCTGGGGAGGAAAGAGGGCTTGTCTCAGCGGATGGTATCTCCAAGCCCGGGGACGGGGGTGCAGAGGAGAAAGGAACCGCTTGCGGAGCCTTTTCTAAAAGTGCGGCCCTTATCACCTTTTGCAGCGTCAGGAAGACCTCTCCCTCGTGATGAAATCTCACCTCCCGCTTGGCCGGGTGAATGTTGACGTCCACCTCCTGCGGTGGGAGCTGGATGTTCAACACCACTATGGGGTACCTCCCAGTCATCAGCAGGCCCTGGTAGGCTTGTTCCACCGCTCGGCTCAAAAGTCTGCTCTGTATCCAGCGGCGATTAACAA
>Ga0190286_1000784_pt1 | contig 12452 bp, 7 predicted proteins | sample 48691834_MG_FD_183241 | JGI IMG/M metagenome (GOLD analysis project Ga0190286, IMG submission 183241) | Hydrothermal vent microbial mat bacterial communities from Southern Trench, Guaymas Basin, Mexico - 4869-18-3-4_MG | ecosystem: Environmental > Aquatic > Marine > Hydrothermal vents > Microbial... | reverse complement strand
AGCCTATACTGTGCTGCTTTTCTTTGTAACAGCCTTTTCATTTAAATTGAAGCTTTATACGATCAGAAAAATGTTAAGTAAAAGCTCAGAACCGGTTTTTAACCAGCATCCCAGAAGGGGTTTGATCGACAGAAACTTCTTCATTCTGTTTATTCTAGCTGCGATAATGCTTTTTTCGCCTATCGTCTTATGGTACTTGTTCGGCTCCTATATTTCGCTTTTATATTTGGCAGTGTACGTTATAGGTTTTTCCCTTTCGGAACCTTTAGTGTATATCTACTGCAACAAAAAAGGGTGAAAACTACTTTTTAGTTACTAGGTGGCATGCGACTTGGTGGTCTTTCCCCACCTCTACTATTTGAGGTTCCTCTTTTTTGCAAATATCCATTGCGTAGGGGCATCTTGGATGGAATCTACAACCAGAAGGAGGATTAACGGGACTTGGAACTTCTCCTTTGATGACTATTTCTCTTCGCTTGACAGTTGGATCTGGGACGGGAACTGCGTTTATTAGAGCTTCTGTATAAGGATGTCTTGGACTTTTAACAATCGTTTCAACAGGTCCAGTTTCCACCAGCTTACCTAAGTACATCACGCCAATTTCGTCGCAGATGTAGGTTGCTAAGGCTATATCGTGGGTTATATACAAGAATCCGCAGTTTAGTTTTTGGACCATATGCAATATTAGTTTCGTTACTTCAGCCCTCATCGATGCGTCTAGCATAGAAACTGGTTCATCAGCCACAATAAATTCTGGTTCCAAGATGAAAGCGCGGGCAATGGCGACCCTTTGACGTTGACCTCCGCTGAGTTCATGGGGAAATCTGTAGAGAAACTCTTCAGGAGGGACAAGTCCCATTTCTTCAAGTACCTTAAATTCTCGATCCTCGATTTCTTCTGGATCTTCCGCAATCTTCTGCAGATTTAAGGGTTCTGCAAGGATGTCGTAGATGCTCATTCTCGGATTTAAGGATTCGTAAGGGTCTTGAAAAATAATCTGGATATTTTTTCTTAACTTTCTAAGTTGGTTGTCAGTTAGGCTGGTAAGCTCTATGTTTTTGAAGAAAACTTTTCCCTCTGTGGGTCTCTCAAGCTGAAGTATGCATCTTCCAGTGGTTGTTTTTCCACATCCACTTTCGCCTACTAGAGCGTAGATTTTTCCTTTCCCTATGTCAAAGCTTACTCCATCAACTGCCCGAACAAAAAGATTCTGCTTGGAAAGCAGAGACTGAATTAAGCCCATCTTTATTGGGAAATATTTTTTCAGATTTCTAACTTTTATTAGTGTTTCTTCCATACCATCACCGCACTAGGTGGCATGCGACTTGGTGGTCTTTCCCCACCTCTACTAATTGAGGTTCCTCTTTTTTGCAAATATCCATTGCGTAGGGGCATCTTGGATGGAATCTACAACCAGAAGGAGGATTAAGTAAGTCTGGTGGGAAACCAGGTATCTCTTCTAACTTTTTCTTTGGGTTTTTTATGCTGGGAAAAGCTCCTATTAATCTTTTCGTGTATGGGTGTAAGGGTTCCTTGAAAACTTTTACTATGTCTCCTTTTTCCACGATTTTTCCAGCGTACATTATTCCTAGCCTATCGCAGACTTCGGCAATCATGGAAAGATCATGGGAAATGACAAGCATTGCGAGGTTAAGCTTTTTTTGCAATTCTTTCATAACCTTTAGTACTTGGGCCGCAATTATCACGTCTAGAGCAGTGGTTGGTTCGTCAGCAATTACAAATTGGGGATTACAAACTAGGGCCATCGCAATCATTACTCTTTGCCTCATCCCTCCGCTTAGCTCGTGGTGGTACCTGTCCAATCTGTGCGCTCCGATACCCACAAGGTCAAGGAGTTTTCCAGCCCTTTCACGTGCTTCTTCGTGTGATATATTTTCGTGTAACATTATTGCTTCCGTGAGTTGCTTCCCTATTGGGATAACAGGGTTTAATGCGTTCATTGCTCCTTGAAAAATTACTGAAATTTTTTTCCATCTAACATCCTTTCGGTATTCCTCTTCAGGTATGGACAAGAGGTCTATGTTCTCAAGCTTGACTTCTCCTCCTATAACCCTCGCATTTTTTGGAAGTAGCCTAAGTATTGTTAATGCAGTGGTTGTTTTTCCACATCCACTTTCACCAGCTAGCCCGAAAGCTTCCCCTTTGCGTACATTGAAGGATACGTCATCCACTGCTTTAACGTATCCTCTTAATATTTGGAAATACGTTTTTAGATTCTTCACTTGTAGGAATGCCATCTAGCGTCTTCTCCTAAGTCTTGGGTTTACAATTTCGTCTAAGGCGTGTCCTATAAAAACAAATGAGACACAAAGCAATGTTATCGCAAACCCTGGAGGTAGAATATACCACCATGCTAAACGGTGGAAGGAACCCTCTGACTGGGCCTCATGCAACATCTTGCCCCAGGTGGGGGCAAAGGGGTCGCCGAAACCTAAGAAGCTCAAAGCAGCTTCGGTTAAGATTGCACCTGGAACTGCTAATACAAGTGATGCCATAGCTATTGGAAATACGTTGGGAATTAAGTGTCGTATTATAAGGTAAGAGCTTGACGCACCTGATGCTTTTGCGCTGTCGATAAATGGTAGTTCTCTTAACGTTAACACTCTTGACCTTATAACTCTAGAGAGACCTTGCCATCCAAATATAGCTATTATCAGGACAAGATAGTAAACGTTTGGTTTGAAGTATGACGAAAGAGCTAAAAGTAGTGGCAGTACTGGCAAGCATAGTAAGATATCAACTATCCTCATAACTATTTCATCGACTATTCCTCCTAGGTAGCCTGAAAGCACTCCAAAGAATATTCCCAAAGAGGTTGATAGTACTGCTGCTAACGTGCCTACGATAAGTGAAATTCGTGCTCCGTGAATTAGTTGCGTCCAAACGTCGAATCCGAAAGAATTAGTTCCCAGAAGTCCTGACCTAGCACCCCAGACGGAAAAAGTGGCTTCATTAAATGTGAGGGTTAAGCTTGCATTGTCTCTTTTTGGAATGATAAAGAGATAGAATCGAATTGTTTGTATTCCTTTCTGTGCCAGATAGTAAGTTGGAGTCGGTGAGGAGGCAGCTAGGTTATAGGCCTCCTTCTTGGCATAACTTTCAGCAAGTTCAGGTCCAACTCTTAATGTGGTCAAATAATAGTTTCGAAAAGCTTGCAAACCATTATCGTATTGTAACGTTTTCCATATTTTCCAGTAGTCTTCCCATGAGATAGTGATGTTTAGAGGATTGCTTACCCATCTTTGATATGCCGGATTTGCTTCAGTTGCGTTACTTAAGTCTTTTTCATATACGTCTAGTAAGTCGATTGTCGTGTAATTAGTTAGCTCTGGGCTTCTTGTTGCGTTTAGTATGAAAACAACTTCTTCCCAGGGTATGGGATATAATCCCCTTTGCCATGAAAGGTAAACAACATTAGTAATTGGCGTCCCCTCTTTGTAGAAAGTTAACTCTTGACGTGTTAGGTTTGACAGCAGAGCTTCCCATTGAGGTTCCACAAATTCTTCTGAAATGAACTTCCACATTTCTTTGCTATCGTTGCCTTCAATCCAATTTTCCCAATATTCGGGCCATGTCAAATTTGTTTGTCCGCTTGCATTAAGGTTTTGGTAGTAGGAATATATTGGGTTTTCGACAGGCTTGCCTGTTTTAAAGCTTATTAGAGATTGAGAAGCGGTAAAGTTTTTAAACCCTTCATAAGTGAATGCGATAAATTCCGGTGGAAACGTGATGTTGACAAAAGGATATTTTTCAAGGTAATAAGGTAAAAGCTTCTCGTAGAAGTTTTCATAATACAATCTTCTTTTTAAGTATGTGGATCCAGACTCAACCCTTAACGAACCATCTATCAGGTTCCACATTTGAGGTAAAACTTTGACTCTCTTTGTTACGATATCGTAGTCTTTCCCCCATATTATCCATTCTGACCCATTTGGAGATTTGAAGTAAATTTCTATTCTGTAATCTAAGTTTTTAAAAGTAGCAGTCCAAAAAGCTTCTATACTCCATGCTGGGGGTTCATCATAGGTATAATTGAAATAAGACTCTAGTATGTAGGTATAGTTCTGACCTTGCAGAGCTTTATCACCGTTATAATAGATCCTAAAGTTCTTTCCTAGGGGGTATTGGATTGATATTTCTTGGCAAGATCTGTTTTCGCTGGCTATGGATGCGTTTAGGCGATAATGTATTGTTGGTGGTTTATTCTTTAATGAAGGATTGAAAATGGTCAGCCAGTCAGGTACTGCGTAGGGGGCTGCTACTCTTTTTTGACTTACTGGATTTTCTGGTGCTAATATGGGAGCAAACACTGCTGCAATTACGAAAACAGAGAGAAGGGTTAAACCTGCAAACCCGATTTTGTTGTGGCTGAAATCTATCCAGAACTCTTTAATTTTTCGCGCATAGATTTTTCTTTTAACTTTGCTTAACATTTTTATCTCCTCATTCCTACTCTTATTCGCGGGTCTAGGAACCCGTAAAGAATATCTGAGACCAGGTTAGCGAGTATCGTTAAGAAAGCGTAATTGTAAAGGACACTTTGGGTTACTGGATGGTTTCCAGAGTTCAATGCCTCAATATACCAAGAGCCAATGCCTGGCCAATTGAATATAGTTTCTGTAAGAACGGCGCCTGTTACTATGCCGGGTATTGACATCGCAATCAAGGTTGCGATGGGAGGTAAGATAGCTCTAAAAGCATGCTTATAAAGTACATCGCGTTCCTTGACTCCTTTTGCTTTGGCTGTTAATATGAAATCCTCTGTTAGAGTGTCAATCATTAGGTTGCGTGTGTAAAGTGCCCAACCTCCAAAACCTAGGATTGTTAAAGTTATTATGGGTCCGGCAGCGTGCCACAGGAGGTCGCCTAAATATCCCAGCGGGTCTTGAGGGGGAGGATAGCTTACCATTCCCCCGAAGGGGATTAGTTGTATGCCCCAGTTTATTTTAAAGTAGTAGGCGAAGAAGAGTAGGAAAAGTATTTGAAAGAAAAATGTTGGAAAGCCCCATGTAAGTAAGCCTATTCCCATAACTGTGACATCCGTTTTTTCTCCTCTTCTAGACCCGGCGAGGACGCCTAAATATGTTCCAATAGCGATTGTCAACACGGTAACACTTCCTAGCAAAAATACTGTGTTTCCAAGACGCCAGGCCATTTCCTGAGAAATAACCTTGGGGGGAATATCAAAAGAGAGTCCGTACTGCCAAGTAAGCATGTTGTATAAATATTTTAAGTACTGGTCGGGGAAAAGCGGAGCGTTCACTCCCCACAGTTCCTGAAGTTTTTCCCTAACTTCCACAGGCCAGTCTGGGTTTAAGATGAGGTTCGAAGGATCCTTTATTGGGTGTACCACACGAAAGATGATAAAATTTAAGGTGAGTACTACCCAGAGAATGAAAATGGATGTTACTATTCTCTTAATTAAGTATCCTCTTATCATCTTTCCCCTCTTCTGCGGTTTAATTAGGAAGAATCTAAATTTAAAAGCTTAACGGTGAGTCTATGTAACTTTTTTCCATAAGCTTTTTAAATTTGATTAGTTCAGTATTACTGGAGGAAAGGAGAGGAGAAAAGGAAAATGTCTAAAAGACTTTACATGCTAATTGCGACTGTTCTAATGGCTCTAATGGTTGCTTCGATCACGACGATTCCAGCGGGTTTTGCTGTTCAACGTATTGGTATGCCGAGGTTCAATGAGATTCAAGCTATTGTTGAGTCAGACCCCGATGTGGCTTGGGACAGATTCAAAGCTGGTGAATTTGACTTCTACCCTGACGTTATAAGATACACGCATATTGAGGAAGCCGTTGATCTGGGGCATTTAACCTATAGCATGCCAGGATTCCACGTTTGCTATGCGGGCATTAATACAAGAGATTATGTTCCAGACGACGCTGGACAACCTGACGCGGGAAGGCCATTAGCACCTCTTAACTGGACAGCGTTTAGACAGGCTTTGGCGTGGGCAGCTCCATCGATGGAAGAGAAAGAAGCTCATATTACAGAGATTTATGGTCCGGGAGTGGTTGTACCCTCTTACACAATAATCCCTGAAGCATTAGGAGTATGGCACAATCCTGACGTAGTGAAGCCTGGAGGCAACTTCACTAAGGCATGGGAAATACTGGAAGGAGCAGGATTCACCATAGACGGCGGTATTCTGTATCAACCTAACGGTGTTGCAGTGAGAGATAAAATAACTGTACAGCCCCCCGCTGAGGCTCCCACCTCAGTGGAGTTTTGCAAAAGATTTGTAAACAAATGGAACGAATTCTTCGGCACATACCTCGGAGTGACAAACTGTGTATTCGTTAATAGCCCGACTCCATTTAACACCGAAGTTGTGAACGCGTTTTATTACAGAAACTTTGATATATATTGGCTATGCTGGGGTCTAAGCAGATTCCCAGACTTTATCTACGACTTCTTCCACAGCAGCCAAGACTTTCCATGGGGCTACAACAGCCCAGGAATAGCCGACCCAACCTTGGACGCTCTTCTCGAAGAGGTTAAGTGGGGAAAAGTCTACGAAGAAAAGGTTGAAGCCTGCCACGAAGCCCAAAGACTCCTCGTAGAAGTGCTGGTACCTTACGTGTACTTTTACCACAGAATTTACTGGAATATAGCCCGAGGAAACACGCCAGACGCTATAGTCAACGTTATCAACATGGCTGGAGTAGGCGCAGACAACGGGTGGACATGGAACCTAGCCCACTGGAACCTGAGTCAAACAGGCGGAACCGTAAGATATGTTTTGGGAGCAGAGCCGGACAACCTACATCCAGGCTGGGCAGATTCAGCCTATGAAATCTGGATTCTTGACAGAATGAGTGAAGGATTAACAGCAGTTAACCCTGATCTAGTGGACATGCCGTGGGTGGCAGTGGACTGGTCGTTGGAAGACTTCACATGGCTACCGCTAAACATACCTGAGGGCACCAAAGTAACATTCCGCATCAGGGACGACGCCTTCTGGCAGGATGGATGGCCAATAACCGTGGAAGACATAAGATTCTCATGGGAGTTTATGAAGAACTTCCCGAGATTTTACTCGACATACGAGTATTTGATGTGGATAGAAGTACACGACCCAAACACAATCAGCGCTTATCTGAACACAACATCCCAATACATTGTTTATGACTTCGCAGGACTCGGCCTGCTTTTCCCCAAGCACATCTACAACCCAGACTGGCACCCAACCCGCGACACACTCAACGATGCTGTATGGACGATAAGCTGGAAAGACTGGATGAGCGACTACACAGGGCCAATACCAGAAGAAGTGGCTGGTTGGAGTCCAGGTGACCCACCGCCAACAGGTCTACCTCTTAAGGCTTTGACGAACGCTGGACCCTACTACTTCTATGAATGGAACGCGGCTGCTGTGACTGCTGTTGTTAAGAAGAATCCCAACTACTGGGTTAAAAGCCCAGTAATAGCTGGAATTAATGTTGCAGGAAGAATCGACCCGGACACTGACACTCCATTCAATGTAGTAATCGAGAATGCTGGAGCAAAGTCAGATGACGGACTAGAGGAGGTTTCCGTTAACATAGACTTCTTCGATGTTATTGTAGACGACGAAATTGTCACTACTGTACCTGTTGGAGCTCCAATTGACCCCTTCGACTATGCAGTTTACTCGGTTTCAGGCGGTTATCTTAACCTTCCATGCGGAGTGCACAATGTCACAATAGCCGTGTACGAAGCAGGTGACCCAGTTAACCCGATTGCCATAACTTACAAGATGATATACGTAACCCTTAGAGAAGACCTTAACTACGACATCTACGTGGGTATCGACGACATAGTGCGTGCTGCAGAAGCCTTCGGCTCAGCTCCACCGCCATTCCCAGGTCACGAGCGGTGGGATGAAAGAGCTGACCTAAACGACGACTTCTACTGTGGCATTGACGATATAGTAAATGTAGCAGAAGACTTCGGTAAGTGCTAGATTCTAATTTCCCCCCTTTTTTTGTTTTAGCTTCTAAAATTTCAATTTTTGATTAATCAATTGTTTTCTGTTTTTGTTTTGTTCTTGGTTTATCTAACAAAATTTGCTTTTTAGGAAAGTGATATAGAAGAATATTCCAAAATGCTTAAATTTTACGGGAATAAATAAATTAAAGTGAGAAGGGAGAAGAAAAATGAAGTCGGTATTCAAGAGATTGATTGCCATTGCAGTTGCTGCTGTATTTATGCTTTCAACAATGCCACTATCATTCTCAGCTCAGAAACCGCCCAGTACGCCTCCGCCGGACGACATTGCCATGTGGATAGAACCTACTGATATAAGTTTGACAACAGCTGAGCCGCAATACACAATAGGCTATAGATTTAATGTGACTGTCTGGGGCAAATCAAACGTTTCTTCGAAGGGTTGGCAGTTGTGGCTAAGATATAATGGTCTCATTCTGAATGCCACCGGAGCATGGGCTTGCCTGCCCGACGGAACGGGCTCCGCGGAGGGCCCAAGCGAGTTTATGACTGGTGCAGGTATGACGTATGTCGTCATTCCAAGCTTTAAGATTCTGTACGACGGAACCCACAGCAGAGTGGAGTTCGGAGAAGCTTGGACGAAAGGGGATCCTGCTCCTCCGAAGCCAGATGGTGCACGAATGGCAATTGTGGAATTTGAAGTTCTTGCAGTGCCTGGCAAGGGAGAAACCCTTGAGACATGGTTGGACATTTCTTGGGTGGCTAACGATGTTGATGACAAGACTTGGATAATGGATGCTGATGGTGAAACGCACTACTACACTGCCTATGATGCTTATTACACGTTCGTGTGGTCTCCGCCTCCGAGTCCAGGCTTGATGGTTGATCCTTCAAGCAGGTTCTTTGACCGCTACACGGAATGGAATGGAACAACCTTCACTGAAACAGTTAAGTTGACCGATCTGGCGGCAGCATGGTTCCTCACAAATGTAAGCTTCACACTAACCTATGACGTTGCAGAACTTGAACTGGTGGATGTTACAGGCAACGCTGCGGCATGGGATGTCGCATTAGATATTGATACTTCGGTTGCTGGAGAGATAGCCGTTTATGCAGAGACAAGCCAAGACCTTTCGGGTGATGTAGACATTATAACTGTTACCTTCAATATAAGTGATCAGGGAACCTATCCGGAAGTTGACACTGTCACCCTTGACTTAGTGGATGTTTCGGCATTTGACCACACGCTGGAAATAACTGTTGATCCTATAGTGCCCGCCACAATAACCATTGAGGGATACTTGGCTGTAGCTATGCCATGGATGGAAGTAAAACCAAGCGAGACAACGCTAAATCCAGGAGGAGAATTCGTAAAGCATACAACATTCCAAGTAGAGGTGACGATAAACCGCCTACACTTCGCATGGAAACTAGTAGGCGTTGAATTCAGGCTACTCTACGACGACTCAATATTAAAAGTTGTAAAGGTTGAGGAAGGACCATACCTAAGCAACTTCGCACCATACGGAACATGGTTCCAAAGCTATGTAGAACCAGACTACTACGGACCACACGTACTAGTAGGAAACCTAATACTTCCAAATGCCACTGGACAATGGGAGACGGTTGCAGGAGACGAAGAAGGAGGTCCGCTAGAAAACGGAACAATAGCAATAATAACATTTGAGGTAATTGAGCAATATCCGGGATATGGACCTGAACCATCAGACATAGTAACTTCACTCGGACTGTTCAATATAAGGATGGTTGACTACGAAGGAAACTTAATCCCAGTGGACTTAAGCAAGGTTGTAAATGGCACAGTGACCATCAAAGGCTTCCTTGAAGGTGGCAGATGCATCGACGTCTACGGTGGAGCTTCAAATGGTGGTTACGGTCCATTCCCAGATCCATTCCCACCGGGATATGGCGGACAAGGCCTAAACCAGCCAATGGACCTAGTTATACCACAGTCTGAAGTGGTACTCTATGCTAACGTCACATACAACTATTGGCCAGTACAGCAGAAAGATGTCTGCTTCGAAGTTGAAGGTCCATATGATCACGTAAACGGCGAACTTGTGCCAAGACCAAACCACTTCGTGCTACTGAAGGAAACAGCAAGAACTGATGAAAATGGAGTAGCCGTAATAACCTTCGCTATGCCATGGTATTGCGAAGATCCAGAATCACTACTGGGTGTCTGGAAGGTAACTGCGACAGTGAACATACGTGATGTGGTAGTTAATGATACGCTGTGCTTCTACTACGACTACATGGTACACATATTCAATGTAACACCAGACAAATTCTACTACAAGCACTCCGAGACTGTTGGAATAACCGTCGAATACGGTTCACACTCAATGCAAGAGTATCCAGCCTTGTTCGTGGCTGCAATCAAGGATGAACTCAACGTGGTAATCGGCATGGATCTAGCCGACGTAACCGTGGGAGGCGCAGAATTCTGCACATTCGCCAACGGCACAGTCGTTCTGTACATACACATTGAGAAGTGGGCCTTCGCAGGCTATGCAGACATATACATCGGCTGCTACGACAAAGATCCAACCGAAGGCGGATTCGCCTGGTATCCAGAAGTAGTCAAAGAAGACGCAATCTACATACTGCCTAACTAAACTTAAATTTCCCCTTTTTCTTTTTGATTTTAAATCTAAATAGACATTATCCCAACCTTTAATGCTTAATTTCCACATTGTAGAAGTTAATTCCATAACGTTTAATAGAAATGCAACCCTAAATCAAAAATGAAACTTAAGGGAGAGTAATCATGAAGAATCTAATAATTATTCTCCTAATCGCCACAATTTGCTTCGCAGCTATTCCAAACTTAATAGAGCCATCTAGAGTCACACCCCTCGCCGAAGATGCCCAAGAAATAACGCCTCAAGCTACCCTCGCCCTAACAGCCCAAACCAACCAACCTTCCTACTACCTAAGAGAACCAGTAATCCTACAAGGAACAATCACAGAGGACGGACAACCAGCAACAGACTGCCTAATCGCAATAGAAATAAGAGATCCAAGAAACCAAGCCTTCGCCTACAGAACAATTCCAATAGGCAACCCGCAACAATTCTGGGGATTCAACATAACAGAAATCTACATAACCGACCAAAACAACAACCCAATACCAGCCGCAAAAATAGACTCAGTCATAAGGCTCTCAATAAAAGTGAAAAGCAACCTACTAAACGACGCCAATATAATAGTAGCCTACACACTCTATGACAACACCCTAATTCCAATACGCTCATCACAATGGCAAATCCTAATCAAAGCCGGAACAACGGCAACACTCACAGGACAAGTCTACATACCAGAATGGGCAACCCCAGGAAAAGCCATAGTAGCCGCCAACATCTACAACAAACTGCCAAGCAAAGGAGGAACCCCACTAATCCCAGAAAAACTGGAATACATATACATAACAAGAAACGATCAACAGCCGCAACCCTACACTCCACATACACCAGAATCACACTCAACACAGCCCGGCCAATACCAACTCATCCTAAGAATGCCACCAGACAGATACACTCAACCCGGAACCTACAACATATACGTAGTAGGAGCAGAAACTCAAGCCTTCATGACCAGCACCACAACATCCTTCGAAATGGAAACCTACCCATGCCCACCCCAAGCAGCATTCACCTACTACCCACCAAAACTCTACGCAAACATGACAGCAACCTTCGACGCCTCATCATCATCAGCAGAAGGCTACAACGACACAATAATACGCTACGAATGGTACTTCGAAGACCCAAACAACCCCGAACACATAATAAAAGAAGGAAACTTCACCAACCCACCAAGCCCAATCGCATACCACACATTCGAATATGGAGGAACATACTATGTACACCTCAACGTCACAGACAATGAAGGACTATGGTCATACACAATAAAACCAGTAACAGTCTATCCAGAATTCGGCCCAACAGCAAACTTCACATGGATTCCAACAACCCAATTCGTAAACCGAACAGTCACATTCAACGCCTCAAGCTCCCAGCCAGGATGGAGCGCAAAACTAGCTGACTACAGCCCAATAGTACAATATACATGGAACTTCTCAGACGGAACAGGAATAATAGACACCACAGACCCGGTGATAGAACATGAGTTTACACAACCAGACAACTATACAGTAACTCTAATGGTTACAGACTCCGTCGGAAGAACAGACACCACATCCGCCATAATCCAAATATTGAATATAACTGAAAAAATCTTTGACATTACAGGCGACGGCTACGTGGGCATCGACGACATCGTCACCGTTGCAGAGCATTTCGGCGAAGATCCATCCAGTCCTAACTGGAACCCAAAATGCGACGTTACCGGCGACGATTACGTAGGCATCGACGACATAGTAGCAGTTGCAGAACACTTCGGCGAAGACCCATAACACCCTTTTTTATAAAATAGAATAATATTCCAAAAAACTTAAACCTAACATA
>Ga0190286_1000783_pt1 | contig 12471 bp, 6 predicted proteins | sample 48691834_MG_FD_183241 | JGI IMG/M metagenome (GOLD analysis project Ga0190286, IMG submission 183241) | Hydrothermal vent microbial mat bacterial communities from Southern Trench, Guaymas Basin, Mexico - 4869-18-3-4_MG | ecosystem: Environmental > Aquatic > Marine > Hydrothermal vents > Microbial... | reverse complement strand
CCTACAGGGTATCTTCCAGTTATGCAAAGAGCGGATGGAGGGATCAAGCTTACCGTGGTGAAGTTCTTGAAGGCCAAGCCCAGCAATGTTGCGGTGAACGTGTTTCTTTTACTTTTGACCGTGCTGACGACATTCGCAGCCGGATATTTCTTCATGTTCGGCGATGTTTGCCGGGCGGCCCTTTTCTCGTTCGCGATAATGTTCATGCTTGGCATCCACGAAATCGGGCATAAGGTCGCAGCGTGGCGGAACGGGATCGAGTCAACTCCGCCATATTTCATTCCAGCCCCGACCTTTCTGGGAACGTTGGGTGCGGTCATAAACATCAAGAGCCCCATACCGACGAAGGAGGCGCTGGTGGAGCTTGGGGTTTCCGGTCCCCTCTTTGGATTTGCGGCCGCGGTTCCGCTCACCCTTCTGGGTCTGATTTTGTCAGCGCCGGATCCGGAGGGCCTGGCCTTTCCGGTGGTCCCCGCGATATTTGCGCTCATGCAAATCGGAGTTTTCGGTTATGTGCCCTCCGGGATGCTCCTCAATCCGCTCGCCTTTGCCGGATGGGTGGTCTTTCTTTTGACCATGCTCAACCTGATTCCGGCTGGATGGCTCGATGGGGGGCACGTGTCGAGGGGAATGATGACCCGGGAATCTCATTATGCCCTGACCCGCATCCTGGGATTCGCCCTGTTCTTTACAGGTTTCGTCCTCCCGGAGTTTCCGCTGTGGTTTTGGGGCTTTCTCATCGTGCTTGTATTCAGAAATTACCATCCAGGGGCTCTGGATGATGTTTCCGAACTATCGCGGCGTCACAGGATACTGGCGGCAGCGACATTTGGGATATTCCTGCTCTGCCTTCCCGTGCCGGTGGGTTAGGAAAATTGTAAATACGCCACTAGGAAAAATTTGGTGGTTTGATGAGGGGAAAAGGGAAGTTTGTCTCAATAGAGGGCCAGGACGGGTGCGGGAAGACCACTCACGCCAGGTTGCTGGCTAGGTGGTTGCGTTCCGAGGGGTTTGAGGTCGTCCTCACGGATGAGCCGACGAATGGGGTGTTCGGAAAACTCGTCAAGAAAGTGCTGAGAGGTCAACTGAAGCTGCCCATGACCGCTGAAGCGCTTCTTTTCGCCGCGGACAGGGTTCAGCACGTCAGGGACCTCATCCTGCCGTCGGTAAATGCCGGCAAAATCGTCGTGAGCGAACGTTACGTGTATTCTTCCATGGCTTACCAGTCTGCCCGCGGGCTTCCGGTCCGGTGGATAAAGCGAATAAACAGATACGCGCCGAAACCGGACCTGACGATCCTGATCGACGTTCCGACCGAAGTTTCCTCCGCCAGGATCGGCTCACGAAGGTTGGACGAGTTCGAGAGGGATCTAGGGCTTCAGGAGCGGGTGCGGCGGGCCTACCTGCGCATAGCACGGTGCGAGGGTTTGAAGGTCGTCAACGGGGCACGTTCCCGCGGGGAGGTCCAGGCGGAGATCAGAGAGCTTGTCAGGAGGCATGTCCTTTAAGGGATGACTCACATGCTTATCTGGGCCGCAAAAGGAAGGGTTTTGAAAATTTTTGATGCGGCCCGCTCGACCCTGGCTCGATATCTCGGCAGCGTGTACACGCGGACCACATCGATGTAACCCTTGAGCACGTTAATCAGACGAGAATGCTGTGAAAGTTTGATCGCTTCCTTTTTTCCCTTTTCGGTTAACCTGAAGACGGGTACCTCCATCGGGTCGATCTCCCGCGGGTAGTACGGGATGGAGTCGAGCGTCGGCACATCCACGACGACCTCGTCGGGGTCAACGCCGGCGAGTTTTGCTATCTCCACCTCTTTTTGGTGGCGCACCCTCCTATCGCCGAGCAATTTCGCAACGTAGGGATCGTGGATGTGCACGTCCCGCTGGTAGGCCGGTTTTGGAAGCTTTCTCGAGTCCAGCCTTTCCATCGTCAACTTGGCCCTCACTGCGAGGTGCCGCTCCTCTCCGACAAAATCCCTCGGGTCGAGCTCCCGAAGCTTGGTTATCACGTAACCGTCGTCCAGCTTTAGAAACTCGTCCACATCCTTGAAGGTGGTCAGCCCGATCAATTCGTGGGCGCAGCTCATGGCCGAGTGCAAAAGGGTCTCCGCGGCTCGAACCGCGTGATGATAATAGACGGCGAGGAACATCTCGTATCTGGCGATCATGAAAGCCTCGAGGGCGTAAAGCGCTTTCAGGTCCACGGCCACATCTCCCCTGTGCGTATCCATCGCTTGGATCAGACGATTTATGTCGATGCGGCCGTACTCCACGCCCGTGAAGTACGAGTCCCGAACCAAGAAATCAAGCTTGTCGGCGTCCACCTGGCTTGCTATTATCTGGTGGAGGTAACGTTTCCTTCTAGAGCCCTTCCCGAAGGCGAGTTCCGCCACCTCCCCCGGCTCGAAACCGCACTCTTTGAGCGTGTCCGCGAGCTGGCTTCGTTTCACCACCTCCTCGCCCATACGTTCGTGGTTTAGTCTCCGATACTTCATGAGTATCTCCTCGTACGAGTGGGAGAACGGTCCGTGCCCTATGTCGTGGAGAAGCCCCGCCAGGCGGATGAGCTGCCACTCGTCATCGGAGATCTCAACGCTCCGTTTCAGCGCCTCCGCCATCTGCCCGGCGACATGCATCGTGCCCACTCCGTGGGAGAAGCGGGTGTGGTCGGCGCCAGGATAAACCACGTATGCGACCGAGAGCTGCTTGATCCCCCGGAGGCGCTGGACAGGCCAGGTATCGATAACACGTTTCTCGATATCGGTCATTCCCACGTATCCGTGGACGGGGTCCCTGATGTATTTGACGAACATCGTTGTGAACTTGGCGGCCGGGCTTAATAATTGGAACGGTGCGCTGGGCCTTAAATTTATAAAGCCACCTCAAGAAGTCCACTGTTTTCAGACGGTGGGCGAAATTGGGGTCGAATGCTTTCAGCAACCTCTCTCCGAAAGCGATATAACAACCAGGATCAATTTTTAGGCGGCGAAATCCGAACGAGCCCCGGGCTACACCTCTGGGGGAGGGTCTCGACTGGAACCCCTGGTCAACCCGTGATGGAGCCCTCGAGCGCACGTGAGACAAAAGTCGTTCCGCTGGGCTCCTGTGGAGAAAAGGGGGTCGAAGTGGCTTGCGTCGAGAGCGCGCAACCTCGCAAGCTTCCGGTAGCGTGAAGCGAACCTGCGCCTCGGTGATGAGCGTAGCACATCGGAAAGGTGAAAGCCCGAATTCATCCGGGAAGGGAGGTCACCTCGGACTGGGGATCCTGAGAAAACGCCCCGCCAATTCCCCCGCCTTGAGGCGGAGACTTCCCGGTGATAAAAAGAAGCGACCGAGGAAAGAGCGCAGGGGGTTCGTGGTAGGATGAAGGAAAAACGTATGCCGGGTGTGCATAAGATACCGAAAACCTTGGTAGGTTTAGCACTCATCATAGTCATAGTCTTGGCCGGCACCCTCTCCCTCTGGATCGGGCCGAGCATTCCGACTGCACCCCTTTCCAGGTCCACATTGCCAGCCGACGCCGATTTCGATGGGATTCAAAGTGATGAGGAGATCCATTATGGACTCAACCCGTTGATAGTCGATTCCGATTCCGATACAATTCCCGATAACACCGAGCGTTATTGGTATTTGGATTCCGATCAGGATGGTTCCATAAACGCCCTTGATGCCGATTCCGATTCTGACGGGTTACTGGACAACGAGGAGGATGTGAACGGAGATGGGGTGCTGGATCCCGATGAAACGGATCCCTGCGATCCCGATACGGATAATGATGGGCTTACAGACGGGGAAGAGGTCAGGTGGGGAACTGATCCGCTCGATCCGGACTCCGATGGGGACGGCGTGGCGGACGGCGAAGAGACGGCTTGGAATTCTGACCTTGATAATGACGGCTTGATCAATGCACTCGATCGAGATTCTGATGATGATGGGGTTGACGATGGGGACGAAATCGAACGGGGGACCGATCCCACACTTCCGGATACAGATCAAGATGGGGTTGGGGATGGGTTGGAGGTGGTACTGGGACTGGACCCTCTTGACCGGGACACCGATCACGACGGCCTGCCCGACGGTTCTGAGGCCGCTGTTGGGGCCGAGTGGATGGAGGCCGAGAATCTGGGTCCCGTGGATCGGGTTCAAGCCGATGTAAACGCAAGCGGGGGAAAAGCTATAAGCGCGGATTCATCGGGCGAAATTCTGAACCTCTCCCTGACCGAGGAACCCGGAAAATATCGGGTTTATGTCAGGGCGAAATGCACGGCATCCGCTTCGGGCAATCCCACGTTGGGGATCGATGTAGAAAACCACGTGAACTCCACGCACGCGTTGAGGTTTTTCACCCAGCAGGAAATCTCGAATCCCAAGCTGCCCGCAAATCTTCCCTCCGCGTACCTTCCCTTGATTTTCTCTTTCACGGCCGAAACGCAACCCTCAACTCCAAGCAACATTTACTCCTGGTACTCGACGCCCGAATTTGAAATAGAGGAAAACTCGGCTCTCGGGTTGAGAATTCACACCTCGGTCGGCGAGAGCGTGGTCGTAGATCGCTTACTGGTTCTCAAGACCAACAACGCGTACAGGCTTCCAGCTGATCCCCTTAACCCGGACACGGATGGAGACGGAATTTTGGATGGAAGTGAGGCTTCCCGGAGTGCGTGGTGGTACGAGGCAGAAGATTTTGCACATGCAGGCCAGGAGATCGAAACGAATTCGGCGGCGAGCAACGGCAAAGAAGTGGTCAGAAAGACCACGAGCGCACTCCTTTGCACGTTTTCCGACAACACCCAGTTTCCGGCTGGTAATTACCAGGTCTACGTCAGAGCCGGAAGGACCCTCACCTCCTCCTCGGATCTCGGGCTAAAACTTACGGTTTCGGCTGGCAGCTCTCAAGTGGCTCTGCTGTACGTGGGGCTGACGGACCTCTACGAATGGAATCTGGCCACCTCGGGCAGTAACTCGGTTTTCACCCTTTCTGAAAACAGCACCCTGGAGATAAAAATCGAGCAAACCTCGAACGGCGCGGGTGAGGTAGCCTATATCGACAAGCTCCTCATCGTGAAGCTGGGCACCGACGAAACGGGATTCACGCCCCGGGAGAGCGTGGAGTTTTATCACGAAGAGCTCCAACTCCCGGAGGAGAACATTCTCTATACCGAAAATGTGACGGTTTACTGGTATTTCGATAACGCCGGAAATTACATGATGTTTAAAGAGCATCAGCCCGAGCTCGACGATGAAAACCACATTGAATATTGGGAGCCCTATCCCAAACCTGCGCGTACGGTAACGATTAACGTTCCTAGGTTGCTTCTCGACCCCCTTGATCCGGACACGGATCACGACGGCTATCGACCCGCTGACGGAGCGCTGCGGGGATCAGCGGGTCACCTCACGGATGGCAAAGAATTTGAAATCGGGACAAATCCGTTCGATCTTGACACCGATGGGGATGGGGTTCCGGATAACATAGATTTCAATCCTGTGACCGATGACAGCGACAGCGACGGTTTACTGGACGGACAGGAGGATACCGTCGAGCCATTTGGTTTGCAGGATACTCCGGACGATGGGGACTACCTGGAGTTCTTGGACGATGATACGGACGAGGATGGGATTTTGGACGGAAATGAGGATGCTGACCTCGATGGGAGGAGAGGCCTCCAGGAAACGGACCCCAGAGATCCGGACACCGACGACGATGGACTAACCGATGGGGTTGAGATCGGCTTGTCCACCCCGCAGGGAGAAAATACGGTGAACTGGACAGGCGACGCGGATCCGTCGACCACCACCGACCCGCTCGATCCCGATACCGATGGGGATGGGTTGAAGGACGGAGAGGAGGACTCTAACCACAACGGGAAAGTCGACCCGGGGGAAACGGATCCCAACGATCCCGACACGGATGGGGATGGTCTGGAAGATGGAGATGATCCACAACCCCTGACTCCCAACCATCCAGACCTGGTGGTCTATGGGGATGAGATAAGCTTCAGCCCGCCCGATATCACCGTCTTCACAGAAAGCTGTGTGACCATACGTGCATGGGTTCACAACGAGGGTTACAAGGGGTTCTCCGGCAAGTTGGTGTGCGTCGCGTTCTACGATGGAAATCCGGAGGACGGGGGAGAGGTTATCGCTTATGATGTGCTGTCCTCGCTTGGTCCCGGGGAAACCGAGCCTGTTGTCACTTATTTCATTCCAAGCATCGAAGCCATTCAATTTCCGTGGTACAGGGAGGGGGGACCTCATGAAATTTACGTGAAGATCCTCACAAACCCTGACGAATCCATGCCCACCTGGGCGGCTCAGGCTCAGACCCTTCTGGAGGAGAATTACACAAATAATGTTGCTCACGTCGAGGTGAGTGTTAAGGCCCCGCCGGTGGCAGACGCTGGCCCGGATCAGGGGGTTCAGACGTTCATCTGGACCGGGGATGAGGTTCGGTTCAACGGGAGCGCAACGGACCCCGACGGCGCGGTTGTGGCGTATGAGTGGGATTTCGATGGTGACGGGACTTACGATTGGAGTTCGAGCACGAGCGGAGTCACGACCCACGTTTATTCCGAGCCCGGCACTTATACGGCGAGGCTCAGGGTCACCGATGATACCGGGTATACTGATGTTGATGAAGCGATGATCGTGGTGTACTCTAGCGAGCGGGACTCTGATGGAGATACTCTTCCTGATGTGTATGAGCTTTCCATTGGAACTGACCCTCACAACCCCGACTCGGACGGTGATTACATTTACGATGACTGGGAATTTACACTGGCCCGGTACTACGGAACTTCAGCGTTGGATGACATCGACAACGACGGTTTGCCCAACGTGCTTGATCCCGATTCAGACAACGATGGACTCAAGGACGGTGAAGAGGCATACCTCGTAGAGACAGAGGAGGATTGGGAGTGGTGGGGTTCAAATCCATTCTATTGGGATACCGATTTCGATGGGCTGAGCGACTACGAGGAGGAATGGATGCCGCCCTGGAGTTCGATGCTGAAATCCGACACGGACGGAGATGGGTTGAACGATTTTCAGGAGGTGGAGATCTATGGTACAAAACCCAGCCTTCCGGACAGCGATTACGATGGGATACCTGACGGTGTGGATCTCGCACCGCTCCTGAAGCCCACCCAACCCTCCTGGAGCGACTGGTTCCCCCCGGGCATGATCCGGTTCACCCAGAGCTACCGGGTGTACGGGATAAAAGGCTCTTCGGAGGTGTGGCATTGGGTGTGGGACACGTGGCCGGACGGTCATGAGGAGTTTTGGTACTCTACAGGGACGGAGGGAACGCGTTCGAGCCACATAAACACGGCGAAGGTCATGGAAACCGTCCAGAAATACTGGGCTGAAAGCGGCTTTGCTTCGCTCTCGGCGGCATACAAGGGCGATGCCGCGTATATCCCCGAGGCTTACTGGATGCACTGGCATGCTGACGGCTGGCATCCTAAAGGTTACCGCATAGAGTATGATCAAGTTGGGAAATATTACGATGTCAGCTTTAAGAACACGGTGGGTCGTATGAACATAGACGCAAATTATGACCCTTACTACTTCGCCGTGGTCCCAATCACTCTTAAGTCTGGAGCCAAACAGTCTGTTATCTGGCAGTGCAGTTTCGTCAGGTGGCACGACAGGTATTCGTTCACTGATGATGAGCACTACACCGTTCCAGCTTTTCTCTACTCACTCTACGCGGACAATGATTGGAACGAGGATTCGAACTTGGCCCTCTATCGGAACATCGCACTCGGGACAGAGCTGGCAGACCACGCTTACCAGTTTGAGTTTAGGATCCCCGAGGTATACACAAACCACTCCAAGCTTTACCTCCATCTGATGCCGTGCTGGCTGATCCGGGATGGAGGCGAGCGGCGCAGGGAAGCAATGGATCCAAGTGGCACGTTTGTTGTCGGAGCGATCGCCAGAAAAGTTGTGGCCTCGGAAAACGAGCAGATGTTGCTGACCTACAGTTCGGCCGGAGAGCTGAGCGATTCCGTTCCGGGTATCTCAGCGTTTGTTTCGCCAGACGCTGTAAACGTTGATGTGAACGTGGTGATAAGCAAACAGGGTGAGGAAAATTACCTGGCAGCGGTTGTCCAGCGGACGGAAAACGTGCTGAAGGCTGGAAAATTGATTCACAGCGTGATTTCCGTCGTGAACGACACGATAGAGGAAACTGGACCCCAAAAGGTTCTGAACGGGGTTGCCGGCTTCCTCGAAAAAGCATCCGGAAGGCTCAGCAAAGCGGCTGAACAAGCTGAACAGGCGGGCCGCACAAAACTGGCCCAGTACTTCAGGAAGAAAGCCACGAGCCTTTCCGAGCGGGCCGGGGAGTACAGAAAGGGCAATGCCGGAAAGTATGGAAAGGTGTCGAAGGCGCTGGGTTTGGCGTCGATAGGAATGATTGTGGTCGATGATGGATCAAAGGCAGCTCTTGTCTACCAGGAGGGTGACCAAATCAAGTTCACCCTCTATGTGGTGAAAGCCGGGGTGGGTGTGGTAAAGGAAGCGGCCGCGATGAGCAAGGGGGCGGTTCTTGCCAGTAAGTACGGGAGCTTGAAGGCCCTAGGAAGCGCCAGGGGACAGGCGGCACTTTCAATCGCGATAGGTGCGGTGGAAGCCGGAATTCACATTTACGATTCCACCCAAACCGATGACGAAATAGTAAAACTGAGCTGCTATGAGGGGGCGTCTGCGGCGGTCATAGATGCCGTTATCGGTGCCATCCCATTGTACGGGCAGGTCGTGGAGACGACGTGGGCGGTGACGGTTACGATCGCGCAGCTCATAGCTCCGATGGATGAAGAGTGGAAGCAGGAAGTCTGTAGTTCCCCCGGATCTGCGATCACTTTTACCGTGGAATACTTTTTCACGACCACGATTCCATCCGGGATGGCTGAAGAGGCATATAATTATGCAGCGCAGGGTGTGTGCGGGTATGTGAATGCGCTGAACTCGATGGGGACACCGGCGATATTCATACAGCCGGGCTGAGGCGAAAAACTTTTTCGAAGGTGTGGGAGTTAGGTTCTTAAACGCAGGGCAGGGCCATAAACGTATGGCCGATATCGTCAGGCTGAAACTTTTTCCTGACCCACCAGGTAATTTATCACGTTTTCGCATATGTCCCGAGAATACTCTCCGGTCCTCCTGATGCTCTCCACGATGTACCCGATCGCCATCGCCGTGCCTCCCTTCTGCTGCAGGGCCAGGTTGTTTATGCTCTCGCACTGAGATTCGAGCCTCTGCACCGATTCTATGTTTTCGTTTGAGCTCCTGAGGTCTCTTTTGAAAAACGATTCCATGCTCTTGCTGAAGATGCTGATGGAGAGGTCGCTGGCGGACTTTATGTGGTCTATTATTTTTTTGTCCACCCGCTTGTTGATGAGGCTGAGGATGTTTTTCGCCATCCTGACCGCGTGGTCTCCGATGCGTTCTATGATCCTGCTTATCAGGAGATAGTTGGCGGCCGTCGTCAGGTCTAGGTTCATTTTTTCCGAGAACCTCACACGTTTCGAGATCATGTTGTGCTGGCGCGCGATCAACCAGTGCAGCCGGTTTACCTCCGTGTCCCTCACGATGACATCTTCCGCAAGTTTTTTGTCTCCTTTTCCCAGGGCCGTGATGACATCCTCGTGCATGTTCTTCACCAGGGTATTCATTCGCTCGATGGTTTTGCTGAAAGGCATCTCGGCTGGGTCGAGAAGGTCCTTTATGGTTATCACTCTGTCCGTTTCTTCCACGACTTCTTGGCCTATCGTGGCCCGGGTAAACTTCCTGACCACTGTCCCGGCAAACGGAGGCATCCGTTTGGCGGATTTTATCCTGACGGCGGTGTACCCAGAGATGTATGACCCAATCAGACATCGAAAGAGATACGAGGGCTCGTCGACGGATTCGATGTCAAATTCCTTTATCCTCTCCGAACGCCTTTCCGCGACGTTTGGGGTGATGAAAAGGGTTCCGTCGGGGTTGGTGATTACCCCCACCGGATCGTTCTTCTTTATCCCGGCCGATTTCACCCAGCTTTTCGGCAGCGTGACTATATACGAGGAGCCGCCGGTGACCTGTACCCTTCTCGTCTCCATTTTTCACCCAATGCTATATTTTATTTTCCTCTATATATATAGATATAGTGAAATGCGAAAAAAATATATATTCGATTCGTGAGGGTATTTAGAGCCGGAAGGGTCGACATGATCGAACTGCTGGTGTACGCGGTCGGCATCCTTCTCTCGTTTTTCATGGCCCTCGCTCTGGGCATGAACGACGCCGCGAACCCAACCGAATGCGCTGTCGGGGCAGGCACGATCTCGATGAAAAAGGCCGTCATCCTCTTCGCGATATTTGCGGGGCTGGGGGGAGTCCTGCTCGGTCCCTTCGTGATGAAGACCGTTGACCGAGGGCTGATAGCCAGGGACAACATGGAGCAGCTCACCCAGACCCTGGGGATGAACGAGGCTCAAGTGGTGGAGATGATGATAGTCGGGAGTTTCACGGCGATCCTCTCTGCCGTTCTGTGGGTGATGTTCAGTACGTGGAGGGGCATGCCGGTGTCCACCACCCACTCCACCATCGGAGGGGTGCTGGGTTTTGGTCTCGTGGCCTTACCTCAGTTTATAAACTGGGATAAGTTCAACATGGTTGTCCTCAGTATTGTCATCTCACCGGTTCTCTCACTTCTTTTGGCAAGCGGCCTGTACTACTTTTTCCGCGGTTATTTTCGAAGAGTCAAAAGTGCGCAACGCGTTGCGTTGATAATTTATCTACTTATCTACTTACTTTCCTTTGGTACTTCCTTCACGATTTTCGGTAAGGCGTTGGATTGGGGAGGGGTTGAAACCCTTGTCGGTAGCTCTTTGGCATCGTTGGTTCTCACCATTGGGGCCGGTTACACGTTTAAGAAAATGTATGGAAAAATCGAGGTTGCCCATGCTCTATCTTACCTTCTTGTAATCGCTCTTGTTTTCTCAGCCTTCGCTTTCGGAGCTAACGATATGGCAAATGCAACTGCGGTTTTCGCCACTCCCACCCAAATGTTGGGAGGGATGACCACGACGGAGGTCATGTTTTTACTTGCCCTGCTCGGAGCCGCCGGAATAGCGATCGGCGGATTTACTTGGGGACGTAGGGTGATCATGACCTCAGCTTATAAGGTAACACGTTTGGACCCACTTAGCGGGGCTGCGGCGGAGTACTCAAATGCCCTCACGGTTTTCCTTTTCACGATCGTTCCGGTTTACCTGATAGGATTCGGTTTGCCCATCTCCACGACTCATAGTAGCATAGGCTCCATCATGGGCGTGGGTCTGGCGATGAGGGGTTTGCGGGGCGTAAACAGGGCAACCACCGGTAAGATACTGGCTTTCTGGGTTCTGACCATCCCCGCCGTAGCTTTAATAAGTATGACGTTATTTTGGTTATTCAGTCAAGGGATGGTGATGACGTGAGTGCAAAAGGTCCACTTGTCTGGTTGGGTGAGGCCAGAGAGAGAAAAATTCTCGAGATATGTGACGCTCACATGAAGAAGGTGGTCGACACCGTCGTCGGGATGGACAAGGTGATCCGGGGTTTTTGCGACATGGACAGGAAAAAGGTCGACCAGGGATTCGAAGCCGTTTTCAAGAGCGAGCGAGCGGCCGATGAGGTCAAACGCAAAATTCTGGAGGAGCTCTCGGCCGGTATCTTCCACCCCATCCACCGCGACGAGATAATAAGACTTACGATGACCGCGGATGAGATAGCCGCAAACGCGAAAGCTGCGGCGAGGAAGCTAAACTATCTCGATCCGAAGAAACTTCATAAAAAGTTGAGGGACACGCTGAGGACGTTCTCCGAGGACCTCGTGACCACGGTGAACAAGACGTACGAGGCGTTCGCGGCCCTCACCAAAGAGTCAAAGACAGCGGTGATCCTCTCTCACGAGGTGGAAAAGCTGGAGGAGAAGGTAGACGACCTGCGGGCCGACCAGCTCACACCCGAGCTTTTGGCGTGGTACAGGAAAATCAAGGACATAGGCCTTTCCCTTGTGCTCAAGGAGATGACCGACAACATGGAGAACGTGGCGGACTTTTGCGAGGACGTGAGCGACATCATACGGTGCATTGCCATAAGTCATATCTAGTTCTTCGCACTTCTGATGGTCCGGCTTATGTGTCCTCCTCTGGACAGGAACCTGGCCGGCTTCCACTTGGTAACGTCTACGATGGTGCCCTTTCCTAGGAGACCACCGAAGTTTACCGTTTGGCCGGCTTTTTTGCCCGGAACCGGGATCACCCTGACGGCCGTGCTCTTGTCATTGACCACCCCTATCGCCGCTTCGTCGGCTATCATGCCCGCTATAACGGATTCATCGGTGTCCCCGGGCACGCACACCATGTCCAGACCCACCGAGCACACGCTGGTGAGGGCTTCCAGTTTCTGAAGGCTCATCGTTCCTTCCCTC
>Ga0190286_1000782_pt1 | contig 12476 bp, 15 predicted proteins | sample 48691834_MG_FD_183241 | JGI IMG/M metagenome (GOLD analysis project Ga0190286, IMG submission 183241) | Hydrothermal vent microbial mat bacterial communities from Southern Trench, Guaymas Basin, Mexico - 4869-18-3-4_MG | ecosystem: Environmental > Aquatic > Marine > Hydrothermal vents >... | reverse complement strand
ACAAGAAGCATACCCGTCTTCAACCACGGGGTCTTAGGATAACTGGCATCGGGAACAAGCTCATGTTCCAAACCAAGCTTCTCCACAGCTTGTTTTATCTCTTGAATTTTAGGAGAAGCCACAGTTAGGCTTTTGGAAACTTTTCTTCCCTCGTTCCGTGTCTTTGTTGAGTCAAAATATGCAGGCCATATAATTATTTTGTCTTGTTTACGCATTCGCCGTCTTCTTCTCCCTGTTATTTGTGTGCATAATAGGCTGTTAACTTCCTATTTACCTTGTCTATTCTAACGAAGCCGAATCTCTCAAACTGTATCACATCGCCTGGCTTCAACTTTCTGCAAAAACTTTCAGCTATTCCCTCGGCTACCGTTGCATCCGGCATAACGACTTCACAAGGCATATCAGCTCCAACGAGCACCCAGTGAATCAGCGGTGCTTCAGCCTTTTTTGCTTCTTCGTAGGACTTGCTTGTGAATAAAGCCTCAACAGAATACACATTGGCTTTTTCAATTTTCATGTTAAACAGTCCCATAAGGCGCATTATTTTTCCTGTTTTTGACCGCTCCACGTCTTTCTTGGAAATCCAAAACAATACAGATTTGTCTTTTCCCCGTGGTTCTATGATGTATTCTTTAAATCCTCTTTCAGGATTCTCCGGATGTAAGCGAATCTTTGCCGTAAACTTCTCGGGAACCCCTCTAACAGTTAACTGCACGGGGTTGTGTACAAAAAAGTATCTGTCCGATTTCGGGTCTAGGATTTTGCGGTTGTATGCATAGAGGTTTTCCCAGCTTAAGACAACATCAGAAGTTTTCGGTCCAACGTCTATTATCAGTTTTCGGATGGCTTCAGGCGTTATTCCACGTCTTCTTAAAGCAGCAAAAGTGGCTAATCTCGGGTCATCCCAGTCCTTGTAGATGCCTTCTCTTATCCCTTGAACTATCTTTGACTTGCTCAGAGAAGCTCCAACGATTTTCAGTCTGCCGTAATGAATTGCCTCTGGATACTGCCAGCCTAAGTATTCATACATGTACTTTTGTCTAACCATGTTCGTGTAATGTTCTTTTCCTCGGATTATGTGGGTTACACCCATAAGGTGGTCGTCCAATCCGCAGGCGAAATTGTACAGTGGCCAAACGTTGTATTTGTTTCCCACACGTGGATGAGGATATTTTTCGGCATCTATGATGCGTAGTGCTGGCCAGTCTCGAACAGCGGGGTTCGGATGGTTCAGGTCTGTCTTTATTCGAACCACGGCTTCACCTTCCTTGTATTGACCTTCAAGCATGCGTTTCCATCGTTCCAACTGTTCTTCTGGTGGCAGGCTTCGGCATTCACACGGTTTTTTGGCCGATATCTTTTCTCTGAAACGTTCAGGTGGACATGTACAGACGTAGGCTTTTCCATCTTTCAACAGTTTTTCAGCATACTCATAATAAATTGGGATTCTGTCACTCTGAATGTACTCCTCATCCGGTTTGCATCCCAGCCAAGCCAAGTCTTCCCTAATGCGGTTGTAAAACTCCAACACAGGTCTCTTCAATTTCGGGTCTGTGTCTTCGAAGCGTAAAATAAACTTACCATGATACATGTGTGCGTACTCATAGCATAGGACTATGGCTCTAGCTGAGCCGAGGTGTAAAACACAGTCGGGATTCGGGGAGAAACGCGTAACAACCCTAGCGTACTTTTCCACGTTGGGTAGTGGAGGGAGACGCCTCACCTCTTCAACCTTCTCCTTCACCAGCGTTTCCGGCCATTTCTCTTTAACAATGCGTTTTTGCTCTGTCAGTGAAAAATTGTTAACTTCCCGAACGATTTTGCTGACCAGACTTGCGATTTCCTTCACTTTTGGTTTCAGTTCTGGTTTTTCAGCCAAGAGTTTTCCGATGACTGGGGCTGACTGCGCTTTTCCTTCATGTTTAACCGCGTTTATCAAAGCGATTTTTCTGATTAACTCTGCGAGTTCAGCGTTTTCTTCTGGCAAGACCAAACACTCTGTTTTAGGCTAAATCCTTCTTTCAATTAGAAACTTTGCGAAGGCATTTAATTTTTCCTTCGCATCTGAAGCTGGTAAAAGTTCTTCAACTTCTTTCCAGCTTTCTTCAACTATTCTTCTGGCGAACCGTTTCACATATTCTATCGACCCGTATTTTTGCATAATGGTTATCGCTTCGTCTCTTAGTCTCTGATCTGAAGTGTGCATCCTCAATATTTCAACGAGTCTCTTCTTGTCTTTCTCGTTTGCGTTTTCCAGCGTGTGAATGACTATCAAGGTTCTTTTGCCTTCCGTTATGTCTTGTCCTCTTCCACCCTTTTTCTCCGCGAATTCCATACCCGTCAAGTCTAAGACGTCATCTTGCATCTGAAAGGCTACGCCCACACTTTCAGCGAAACGTCCAAGCTTTTCAACAAGCTTATCGTTTGCATCGGCTAGGACAGCGGCGATTTTTGCGGATAACCTCGCCAAGGTTCCGGTTTTATAGGCGCACATCTGCATGTAGTCTTTCTCTGTTATTTCATCCGCGTTTGCCAAGCCTCTATGCCACGCTATGTCCATCGCTTGACCGAGACTGAGGTTAATCATCTCTTTCACGTAAATCTCGTAGATTTTGCAGAGCTTTTCTGTTGAAATCTTGTCTTTATGCTCCATTAAAGGTAGGAGCGGTAGATAGTACATGGCGTTTCCAGCGTTTATGGCTATGTCTAAACCGTAAATCTTGTACGTGCAGGGTTTTCCCCTTCGGAATTCAGATGAGTCCTCAATGTCGTCTATTAGCAACGTTCCGTTGTGGATTACCTCTGGAATTATCGCGAAGTCGAGGAAATCTTCAGGTTTTTTACCTAGTGCCTCACAGATTAAGAGGAAGAGGGCTGGACGCCATCTTTTTCCGCCTCTGTCAAGGAATTCCCAGATGGGTTCGGCTACAGCTTTGTTTACGGGTTCTAAACTGTAAGCGTAGCGTGGTGGGTTAACCTTGAAAAGAACGGTTTTTTCGGAGAACTTTCTCGGAATATACTTCTCGATTACCTTGTCTATTAAAGCGGCTTTTTCTTCCAGAAATTTTTCAATATTTACCATTTATTCACCTTCGCGCATATTTTTCCGGTTTAAAACCTCTCACCCGTAACCATTCAGCGGTTTTACCAGTTATAACCAATGGAACCTTATGCAACTCTTGAACAGAGTTTGCTCCAACAAGAAACATCACGTTTCGCAACTCCTCGATTAAAAGTGAAAGAACATTTTTTGTTTCCCTTGCTCCTTTAACCGCTGCTTGCAGTATTGGCTGTGATAGACTTGTCAGGTTTGCACCTAGTGCCAGAGCCTTAGCCATGTCCACGCCGTCTCTCACTCCACCAGAAGCAATGACGGGAATTTTTACACTTTGAGAAACTTCAACGACGCTTATGGCGGTGGGTATGCCCCAATCCCAAAAAACGTCGCCAAGCCTTCTTTGAAAACTGTTTTTCGGTCCTTTAACACGGTAATACTCGACTGCTGCAAAGCTTGTTCCACCAGCCCCGCTGACATCTATACCATTCACACCAACGGTTTCAAGCTTTTTCGCTTCTTCAGCGGCTATTCCAGCTCCCGTTTCCTTAACTATCAAGGGCTTGTCGATTTCCTCTGCGATTTCACTTATCTTTTCAAGAATTCCTCTGAAGTTTGTTTGTCCCTCTGGTTGAATCGCCTCTTGTAATGGGTTGAGATGTATCGCGATGGCGTCTGCCTCAATCATCGCTACGGCTTTTTCCACCTCTTTTATGCTGTATCCGTTTACGAGTTGTACTCCACCGATATTCGCTATTAAGAAAGCGTTTGGAGCCTTTTTCCGAGCTATGGTGAATGTTTTTTCAAGCTTTTTGTCTTCTATGGCTGCTCTCTGGCTTCCAACACCCATGCCTAAGCCCAACTCTTCCACAGCCTCCGCTATTGCAGCGTTAATTCTTGTTGCCTCTGGTGTTCCACCCGTGATGGCTCCCACGATTAAGGGTGCGGAAAATTTGTGATTAAAAACTTCTGTTGAAAGATTTATTTCTTGTTTGTTTATCTCTGGTAAAGCCTTGTGGATTAAGTGGATGTCTTCAAAACACGTTGTGGTTTTTCTGGCTTGAACGTCTTTTTCCAAGGAGATTCTTATGTGGTCTGCCTTACGTTTTCTTGTTTTTCTAGCCAACTCTTACTCTTCCCTTTTCGATTAAGGTACCCTTTACTTTTTCTCCTTTGAGAACCTTGTAAATATAGTTTGGCTTTGTCGCGTTTACGATTTTCACAGGTATTCCAGATTCTACGGCTGGCAACAGTTCAGTTATTTTGCCGAACATTCCGCCAGTCACATCGTAGTTTTTCGGTTTACCCACTCTGCTGTGGAGGTTTTTAAGCTCCTTTAATGTTAAGCGGTTAAACATCCTTGCTTTTTCTTCAACTTTCGGGTCAGCATCATACAACCCGTCAACATCAACACCTATTATAACGCGCTCCGCGTTGAACCTTGTGGCAATGTTGGAAACAAGTTGATCCCCAGACAGTATTGTGAACCCCAGCTTTGTGTCCAAAACCGCATCGCCGTAGAGAACAGGTAAGAATCCCATCTCTAACAGCTTTTTTAACGGTTTATCCTCAAAATGTTTGATTCTCCCGTTTTCCGTTATTATACACGAAGAAGGAGTGATGCACACGGCTGGAATGTTTCGCCATATCAAAGCGTCCATGAACAAGCCGTTAAGTACGGTCATAACGTGATGAGTTTCTGAAAAACCAATTTTCTGTGAGTTCTCTTTTAAACCTTCTTTGACGCCGTACTCTTGTGCAAGTGGATGCCCGAAACTTCCTCCACCGTGAACTATAATCAGTTTTGGAACAGCCGCTCTTTTTATTTCGTCTGCCAAGCGGTTTATAACATCCATCCTCACCTGAAGCTCCTTGCTTTTGTCGGTGATTACGGAACCGCCTATTTTCAGGACTGTAGGGTTAGGTTTGCTCAATTCTCACACCCTCATCTGTTTTCTTTGCTATGAAGGCTCTTCCACCAACTCTTTGAACCGCTTTTAAAACCTGTTCAAGCCTTTCATTCTCAGCCAACGCTATCATGCATCCTCCGCCACCAGCACCCGTTAATTTTGCACCCAAAGCTCCAGCTTTTCTCGCAGCGTTTATAAGCCACTCTAAGGATTCATCTGAAACCCCTAAACCACAAAGCAACGCGTGATTGATGTTCATCAGATCACCAACGGTTTCTAAATCCCTCTCTTTCAACGCGTCTATTGCTCTCAAAACAACCTCACGAGCAGTCCGCATCATGCCCTCCACAACAAGTGGATACCTCTCCTTCACACTTCGAACCTTCGCAACCTGTACACCCGTGGACCTTTCAACACCAGTGTCACCCACAATCAAGGGGACATCCTTGGTTTCTAATGGTTTGAAACCAGTATCCATCTGAAACAGAAGAGCCCCGCCAAACGTTGAGATGGCTGGATCTATTCCTGAAGGGGTTCCATGCACAACCTTTTCAGCTTCATATGATATACGGAAAACGTCTTCCTTTGACATCTTCACGTTCAACAATCCGCCGACGGCGGCGGCTACGGCGGATGCAACGGCGGCTGAAGAGCCTAAACCAGCTGCAACTGGAACCGTTGAGTTCACCTCAATGTCTAAGCCGACTTTTTCTCCGCGAAATTCTAAAACTTTTTCAACCGCCACTTTGATTGGTTCAAGCTTGAATTTAGCCCTTTTTTCATCACCTTGTTCAACCCTGAAGGCTTCACCATCGAAATATCCTGAGAGGTTGAGGTTTACCGAATGCACGTGTAAAAGCTTGTCCTCGCGGAGTTCAGCCTTTGCGTATGCTCTTTTGTCTATGGCTAACACTATGGCTGGTTCACCGTAGACGACGAAGTGTTCTCCGAAAAGTATCACCTTGGCGGGAGCTGAGGCAGTTACCCCCATTCTAACCACTATTTTTTGAAACAGACGGCGGCGTACCCCACAACACTTGAGTAGTCACCAATTACATCTCCACTGGTTTTATGACATAATAATTTTACCTCTTCAGCCCCCAAGATTTTTGCCGCTGTTATTAACGCGGCTATCGGACCGTAACCACAAGCGCTTACCCTGTGAGTTTCAATAACCGAGTAGAGCTCAGACACATCCATGGCTTTTACAGCGTCTAAAACAAGCTTATCCTTTCTCATCGCACTTTCATGCGGTTCATAATGAGTCATGTCCGAAGAAGCTATTATAACAGCGTTTTTCCCGGCTAGAACCTTGGCTAAGGCTTGCCCAACCTCTACGGCTGACACTGAATCTTGCATTAAAAAACAGATGGGCACTATCTTAAACTCTGAACCGTATAGAAATTGAAGAAATGGAAGTTGAACCTCGATTGAATGTTCAAAACGGTGAGCAGAATCGTCAACGTCAACAATATGCGATTCACGTACAATTTCATCAGCAACCTCACCGTCAACTTCAACGTCGCCTAAAGGTGTACGCCAAAACCCCTCGTTCATAGTGGCCAGTGCACTACCATAACCAGTGTGATTGGGACCCAAAAGGACAACAATCTCAGGCTTCCCGTCTAAGGCGAGCTGGTAATAAGCATGAGCTGCAACCGGACCAGAATACATGTAACCAGCATGTGGACAAACTAAGCCTACAATCTTTCTTGGACCATCCTTGACGACTTCTGGAATTTTTCCAGGTCCAAGCTTATGGAGGAAACAGTTTTCTATTTGCTTTTTTAGAGACTCGGCTGTTCCAGCGTAAAAAGCTCCAGCTTGGCATGGATGCCGAATCTTCACAATTTCAGCCTTCCTCTTCTTCCCTTGAAATCTTAGCCTCAAAATCTTCCATCGTTAAGGGTAAATCCTTGTCTGGTGGAAGCTCTCCTCTTTCCCGAAGTATCTGCCTCGCCAAAAGCCAGTAAATAACAGCCAAAGCTCGCCTACCCTTATTGTTTGTTGGAATCACAAGGTCGACGCTTGAAAAGTCGTTGTCTGTACTGCACAAGGCTACAACTGGAATACCAACCATTGAAGCTTCTTTAACCGCTTGAGAATCAGCCCGTGGATCCGACACTATTATAACTTCCGGTTCAATATGGCGGGGATATAGAGGGTTCGAAAGAAGCCCAGGAATGAACCTTCCAATAAGCGGGATTGCCCCCGTTACTTCACAGAATTTTCTAACAGGTTCTTGCGCGTATAATCTTGCTGCGGCTGCAGCGATTTTTGAAGGCTCAAATCTCGCGAGGAATTTGGCTGCTATTTTTATGCGTTCATCTGTCTTCTTAACGTCTAAGACGAACAAGCCATCCGGTCTAACACGGTATATGAATGATTCCATGTCTTTTGTCTTCATTCTTGTTCCGATGTGGATCCCCGCTGATAGAAGCGTGTCTCTTGGCAGAAGAAGCTCTTCTTCTGCTACCGTTTCCCTCTCAAGTTTTATATCTTCTTTCTTTTCCTCATCTTCTGACATTGTTTTTCCTCCTAAATTATTGGCAGAGCAGCCATTTTAGCTCTATCTCCCAGAAACTCTTCTATCCGTATCAACTCGTTTAACTTTGCGATTCTCGCACCTTCAACAACCCCTGTCTTTATTATGGGACAGCCGAAGGCCACGGCTAGGTGAGCTATGTGCCAGTCACAAGTGTCGCCTGAACGATGGGACATCACCGGGACATATCCGGCTTTTTTAGCAGTTTCCAGAGTTTCCCAAGCATCCGTGAGCGTCCCAACCTGGTTCACTTTTATTATTATTGAGTTCGCTGCATTCATTTTTATTCCACGGTTTAATCTTTCAATGTTGGTGACGAATAAATCATCACCGCATATAAGGCAGCGTTTCACCTTTTTTGTCAGTTTCGCAAAGTTTTCGAAGTCCTCTTCATGAAAGGGGTCTTCAACGTAAACCAGATGATATTTCTTGATCAGTCTTAAGATGAATTCTAACTGTTCACCGGAATCCCGTTTTTTCCCTTCCCTTCGATAAACATACATTTTTTTCTTCGAGTCCCACAAGGTGGAAGCCGCAATGTCAAGACCTAAGCCACATTCAAAACCAAGTTCATTACCTATCTCTTCACACGCCTCAGCCAAAACATCCAAGGCTTCCAAGTTTCCAACATGTGCGACCCATGCGCCTTCAGCGCTTCTTCCACCGCCAAAGAGCTTGTCCTTCTTCCTTAAAATGGCACCGATTCTTTCGTGAACCTTGGCGTTTGCTGTGGCGGCGTCTGAAAAGGATTCAGCGCCGTAAGGAAGCACCAGAAACTCTTGAATGTCCGGTGCTTTTCCACTGGTGTGTCTTCCACCGCTTATCACATTTCCAAGGGGATAAGGCAGTTCACGGACTATGTATCCGCCTAAATATTGAAACAGCAGTAAACCGTAAGAATTTGCCGCCGCTTCTGCGTTAGCAAGCGACAGAGCGAACGCGGTGTTTCCGCCTATCACTCTGAAATCTTTTGAACCGTCAATCTCATGTAGTGTTCTGTCAATTTCCTCTTGAAAGTCAGCGTTTAACCCAACAAGCTCTGGCACTATAGCCTCTTCCACTTTGCTTATGGCCTCGTCAACCCCGCCTTGAGGAAAGGGAGTAACCTCAGCCTTTCCACGACTGGCTCCTTCCGGAGCTGAAGCTCTTCCAAAACTTGAGGTTGTTACCACATCTATTTCTATTGTTTCCTCTCCGCGACTGTTGAAAACTTTTCTTGCAACGATATCTTCAATAACGGTTGACATAAACACCATCTCAAACTAGCTAATAATAATAACTTCTGGCCTCTTTTCTTTTCTCAGCCTCTTCAAAGAAACGCAGAATCTCATCAATTATTTCCACATGTGACAACATCATCCTTCTGCAACAATATCTTTTTATCCCTAAACTATCCAAAACGGTTCCCGGATCCTCTCCAGCCTTAACCCTTTTCGCAAACGCTTCCCATTTATCTCCAATCAGTTTGCCGCACGTGAAACATCTCACAGGTATAATCATATAACTCGCTTCCTTATCTGTAGCTTTTCTGATCTCTAGCTCTTGCTCCTGGTCCCCCAAACTTTTTAGGTTCTTTCCGTCTTGGGTCTCCAACAAGCATGGTTCTGTCATATTCAACGAAAACAGTGCGCAAATGCTGACGTTTTGTCCATTTTAACAAAGCGTTTGCTATGGCCATCCTCGCAGCCTCTGCTTGACCCATATAACCTCCACCTGAAACCTTAACGTCTATGTCAAGTTGCCTCCAAACTTCATCTCCAGCTTGTATAAGCGGTTCCATGATCTTTTCCCTCGCAATCTCAGGTTCATAAATTTCCAACGGGGTCTTATTCACACGTATCCTTCCAACTCCCGGTTTGACAACAGCCCTCGCCATAGCTGTTTTCCTCTTTCCACTGACAACCAAAACTTTTTTCGCTGGCATATTTACTCACCCGACGTCCACCCTATTTCCTTGGCGAACTCAGCCAGGGTAAAGTGGGGACACGTTAATTTCTTGGATGTTGCCTCCTCTAAGGTGTTCATTTCTAGACCTCTAAGCTCGTCAGGTATTCCAATAAAAACCTTGAGTCTTTTAAATGCTTGTTTGCCCTTAGGCTGTTTGTACGGAAGCATGCCTCTAACGGTTTTTCTGATTATTCTGTCCGGTCGCCTGTAATGAAAAGGCCCTTTTCTTGGATGGCCAACCTCTAAGAAATCCTTTGCTTCTCTCACTTTGCTTTGTTTTTTCCCTGAAATCACGGCTTTTTCAGCGTTCACAACTATTATCGTTTCACCGTTTAACAGTCTTTTAGCGATTATGCTGGCCATTCTCCCAAGGATGAGGCCTTCCGCGTTTATTATGGTTGCTTGCTCCGTTACCATCCGCATTTGATTCACCCAATTATCTTAACCTTTGACCCTTTCGGATTTTTCTTGACAAGCTCGAAGAACGATAGGCATTTACCTCTCACGGCTTTTATCTTTTCTCTTGCTTTTTCTGAAAACGCTAGGGCTGCAACAGTTATCGGATGGTCTATTTCTCCCACACCCAACACTTTACCTGGAACCGCTACTGTTTCATGTTTTTCTGTGTATCTGTTTAAACGGCTTAGGTTTACCGCTGTTCGCCTTCTCCGAGGCTTTGCTAGGCGTTCAGCGATGTCCTTCCATATTTTAACCTTGTTTTCCCCGCTCTGTTTCCTTAGAAAGCGTATAAGCCTTACCAGTTCAGGGTTCGCCGCTTTAATCTTTTTCAATTTTCGCCACCTTTACTTGACTCACAAGCTCGTTTAACTGTTTGTCTAAGATTTTTAGAGCCTCACTGATTATCCTCTCCGGTGGAAGTGCACCCGTGGATTCGATGTTGAATATGAATGCGCTGTCATCCCAACTTATCTCTATAGCGGAAGGATTCTGGGGACATGCGTCCATGCAGTCTTGACATAATGTGCAAGCCATTAAGTTGCGGACCTCTATTTTGTCTCCGTTTTTGGCTAAAACTCTTCTCGGACATATCTCAACGCATTCTCCACAAGCATCACAGCGCTTACTGTCGATTTTTATCTGTGGAAGATACTTGTATGTGCACATTGAAACGGGCTGCCACTTCGCGTGTTTTTTCCCTTTCCCAAGCCTTGCGTAGGCTTCAAGCCTCAGCTTTTGTTCCTTTGCAAGTTTCACTATGGGTATTTTGTCGCTCACGGGCACTATGTCAGGGTTTTCCGAAACCAAATCCCCCGAGTAAACAACTTGTGTCCCTTCCTTTGCCTCCACATCAAGTGTAAGCGTTACCCTGCAAAGGGGACACCCGAATTCACTTTTACACGGGCACTCCTCAGGTAAGTTGTAACTATCCAGATCTGTTTTTAAGGGAATAAGTCCAAGTCTGTGAGCGATTATTTCATCGTGTAACACGGAAGAATTCTCAATTATTACAACGTCATCTATCGCCATGCAGGGAACCTCGGCGATTATTAGTCTTCGCAAGGTGTTCATAAAAGCGGCGTCAGTCTCTCGGATAAGTAAACGCATGTTTACGCCGTCTTTTTCAAGCACTTTAACTTCCACTTACTCAAACACTCCGTGAATGTTACAATTTATTTGTGCCGTTCAATAGAATACTGGTGAATTATTTCAACTTTTCTATCAGAGAATGAGAAGAAGAAAACCGAGACAGGTCTGATTTTAAACTCTTCTTCCCCTTCTCCCACCAGCTCTTCTTGTCCCATCATGAGGAATAGGTGTAACCTCTTCAATTCGCCCTATGCGAAAACCAGTTCTCGCCAAAGCTCTTATGGCTGCTTGTGCTCCCGCTCCAGGTGTCCTCGGTCCTGAGCCTCCAGGGGCTCTCACCTTTATGTGTATGGCTGTTATTCCCTTGTCCTTGGCTGTTTCCGCCGCCGCTGTGGCTGCCCGCATAGCTGCGTAGGGGGAAGATTCCATTCTGTCGGCTTTTACGAACATTCCTCCGGAGGTTCTTGCTATAGTCTCCGCTCCGGATATGTCAGTTATGTGCACTATTGTGTTGTTGTATGAACTGTAAATGTGAACTACTCCCCACCTCTCTTTTTTCCCCGAACTGCCTCCGCTGCTCATTCTATTCCTCTCCTTTTGTTTCCTCCTCCGGTTTGGTTGTGGCAACCACAGTTATTGCTTGACGTATGGGGTGACTGGGATTTGTGAGCGGGCTTTTAGACGCGTAAGTTATCTGGTTTTCTTCCTCCTTTGCCACAAGATAGCTTGGCACAGTTACCCTTCGATTTCCTATGGCTATGTGCCCATGGGTTATTAGTTGGCGGGCTTGATGGATTGATTTGGCTAAGCCTTTACGGAAAACAATTGTCTGAAGCCTCCGTTCAAGAATGTCCTCTATTCCCAAGTCTAAAACATCGTCTAAAACCGCGGTTTCACGGAGAATTCCAAGCTTTTTCAGCTTGGTTAGAAGTTCTTTCTCCATTTTTTCACGTTCTTCAACTGATTTTCCTAGTAACGAACGGGCTGTCCCTCTAAATTTTGACAGTGTGGTTTTGTGGCGCCACAATTCACGCTTGTTCCGTAAGCCGTATTGACCCAAAAGTTTAAGCTCCTCTTGTAGAACATCGGTTCGCCACGGAAACCTTGGAGCTTCATACTTTTTTCTCTGTTTTTTAGGGTCACCCATAGGCTACCTTCCTCTCTTTTTCACCTTTACTCCAACAGTCTTTCCAGTTCTTCCAGTCGTTCTTGTTCTCTGTCCGCGAACCTTCAAACCGTAGGCATGACGGTATCCACGCCAAGATTTGATATTCTTCATCCTCTCAATATCAGTCTTTGTCTTCAGAACCAAATCAGCACCTATAAGGTGCAAGTCTTTTCCAGTCTCCAAATCTTTCCTTCTGTTCAAAAGCCAGCTGGGCAGTCCAAAACGTGTCGGTTCCTTTATCATCTTTTCTATCTTTTCAATTTCAGCGTCTGTTAGAAAACCAGCCCTTTTTTCAGGGTCTAT
>Ga0190286_1000781_pt1 | contig 12485 bp, 12 predicted proteins | sample 48691834_MG_FD_183241 | JGI IMG/M metagenome (GOLD analysis project Ga0190286, IMG submission 183241) | Hydrothermal vent microbial mat bacterial communities from Southern Trench, Guaymas Basin, Mexico - 4869-18-3-4_MG | ecosystem: Environmental > Aquatic > Marine > Hydrothermal vents >... | reverse complement strand
CCCAACGCGGCACGGGTATTTTCATGCTTGATTGTGCCCTTCCCCGGCATGGGTGTTCATAGGAATGCGCTTTCATAGATGTGATATTCCACCCTCCCCCTTGCCCCCTCCCGTCAAGGGAGGGGGGAAAGTAGTCCCCTCTCCCCCGGCGGGAGAGGGTTAGGGTGAGGGGGATCCTATGTTCCTCTTTCGATCGCGCATCGGTATCAATCCTTCCCATATCAGTCTTATCCGGGTACTTTTCCGGTTTCAGCATCTCTCATTGACACCTGTGAATATTCTCTGATAATTTGCTGTACAATTTGCTTCTTTTCATGTTTGGTTTTCTGCGGAATGCTATCGAGCCTTCTGGTGGCGCTTCGCAGGTTTGGAGGCGCCGGTATGGGTATGGCACGCCGACGAACGTTGTTCGGCTGGGTCACGCTTCTGATCTGCCTGCTTGTTATTGCTTCCGCGACTTTCGTGGGGGCCAAGCACTCAGCAAAGGATTCCGAAGGAGACAAGGACAGCAGCAAGGGTATCGAATCTCTCCTGCTGCAAGTGCTTGAAGAGAATCGAGCGCTGAGATCTGAGAACGCGTTATTCCGCGAATCTCAGATAGACCTCTTGGGGCAGCTTAACGACATGCAAGCAATACTCAGGTCCTTTGATGAGCGGCTTTCCGCTTTTTCTGATTTGGACCGAAGCACGCAGTCAAAATGGCGCCTTAGGCCCGGTCTATCCGATGCATTCAAGCCCGCAGTCGCCAAGCCGTTATTGGATCTGACGCCGCCAAGATCAGTTTCAACGACTCGGAACCTCCCCTCTCCTCGTGATTCCCTGGCGCAGGGGCTCGATCTGGCCCCCTCGAATCCACTCGACATGCCGGGAAGCACCGGAGGCCACCCGAGAGGGATGAATCAAATTCTTATAACTCCTCAACTGCTCCAGGGCCTTCTTCCGATGATCCCCAATTTGGAGGCAGGGTATCTGTACAACTTCGGCAGGGGCGTAAACTCGGGAAGACTGACGCTCGATCTACTGGTCCCCATAGGATTGAGCGCGGATTCCGTAGTTTTCGGGGAAGTCCATAACGAATGGCAGGATTTCTGGAAGACGGTGACGGGAGGGGCAAACCACAGGATTGATCTCTCTATCGGCGGTGGGTATAGGACCATTCTGACCGAGAATACACTCGTGGGAGTGAACGGCTTCTACGATACTACTCGTCTGGGAAACAGGTGGTACCCATCCGGGAGCATCGGGTTTGAATTCGCTGCCCTTCTGCCGGGCAATGACGCGATTGACCTGACTTTCAACTGGTACGGAAACATGTTCAGGAGTAACGTGCTCGCCAACGCATTCAGGCGAGGCCCCTCCAACTATGACTTCCAGGCAGGCTACTCCCATGAACTGTGGAATGGCGGACCTGATCTGCGTTTGAGCGCCACCGGCTACAGGTTCAGCGCAGGAACGGGTGTTTACGGTTTTCGTGCCCGCGCCGAGGCAAGAACTCGTGACGGGATGTTCACCCTCAGATATGAAGCAGCCCATGACCGCGTGAATAAGACATATCACACAATCGGAGGCTTCCTAAACGTAGGCCTGCGTATGAGCAACCTCCTGCAGGGAGAGAGCCCATTTGAGATGCCCGAGCCGATCTTCAATAGCCCGCGAAATCTGAGGACATTGTTGACAAGAAGCGCTTCGTCAACCAGGAACTTCTCGCAGCCGGCGTCAGTAGTTGTAAGCCGGGCCGCAAAGGAGGTCCCGTGCGACGGAGACATTGTTCTCTTGGGACCTATGACAATACCTGACAGTACGTGGGTACCGGGGGCCGGTCAGGTGCCGCCATTGAATGCGGGGACTAAGGTGATTATTTCATGGACGAACATACATCCGGATACAGCCAGGAATGCTGTAACGTTCGGGCTATGCGTCCCCTCCTCGGGGGAGTGGCAAACTGATCCGTTGATCTCCGGAATGACATTAGAGAGCGGAGCGAGGACCAGGGGCGTTACGTATCAACAGGTTATTATGACGAATGGAATCTATTACCTCGAGGCAAATGGGAGGGCTTTGGTCATACCAACGGGAGGCCGTCTTTGCTTCGAGTTCTTCTAGTTAGTGACTCTCCAAGCCGTCTCTCATGAGGCGGCTCTTGCTCATTAAGCCGGAGAGATTGATAACGAGCGGCAATAGGCGGGACAATCTCTCGTTCCACCAAATGACCACTGATGAATCGCGGACTCATTCTCATTGGGAAAATGTGGCAAACCGCTGCATGTCCGGCGCTGCCGGCTCTTCACGTAATCTGATATGGCGCCACGCATTGAGAATGGGTTCAAATGCTGACCCCCCTCACCCCGCCGTTGACGGGCTGACTTTGGGACTCACTTAACACCGTGGGTGTGTTCGATTGGTCTTGATTACGAAGTCGGCCACACCCATAGTAGGACCGGCATCTTGCCGGTCCTACTAAGAGGCGCCGCAGCCGCGGTGATAACTGTGGGTAATGGCCGGCTTGACGGGAGGGGTTGGGAGAAGGTCATCTTGACACCGATATCAATACGCATCACTATGACAATGAAGCGCGTAGGATGGGATGACCGGAGGGAATCCCATCTGTCGAGGCTTTCATGCCACACCTCATCCGGATAATACCCCGATTGATGGGGTTCGGTTCACTCACCCCATCCTACAATCTGTTGCTTCCTATTGGTGGGCCAATTGGCATTATGGCGCCACGGTGTCCGGAAAGAAAATGTGGGACATGCTCAGGGCAGAGCCTGGGAACCAGCCTTACAACTTTCACTCAAAATCCCGGGTTCAGATCAAGTCCGGTCCTTTTCATGGCGTTCCAGGAGTTGTTCCCATCTCTGGTCCGTGAATTCCCGGAGTTGGTCTATCTGTTCCGGGGAGATCTTCCTGAAGCGGTTTTGGACTTTGACGTAATCCTCAACGGTTTTCTTCCGACCCTTTTCCGCGAGCTTAAGGGACCTGGAGGAAAGGCTGAATTTGCCGTCCTTGATTTCGAACAACACGTGGACTCCGCACTCTACAGCGAGCTTTCCGATCTTGACCAGGTCTTTGTTGGGGAAACCCCATCCGGGAGGACAAGGCGCCAGGACCTCAATGTACCGTGACCCATAGATGTCTTTGGCTGTAACAAACTTGTCGTACAGATCCAGCGGAAAAGAGGGTGACGCGGTCGCGATGTACGGGATACGATGGGCTTCTACGATGCTGATCATGTCCTTTTTCGGCTGAAGCTTGGACAGTATGGGCGTGGTAGTTGTCACCGCGCCCGCTGGGCTCGCGCTGGATCTCTGGGTGCCGGTATTCATGTACGCTTCATTGTCGTAACAGCAATAGATGAAGTTGGTCCCGCGTTCCAGGGCCCCTGAAAGCGCCTGGATGCCGATGTCGTATGTTCCGCCGTCGCCCGCGAACGCGGCGACCGTAAAGTCATCTCGTCCGGTTGCCTTGAGCCCCGCCACGATGCCCGACACCGATGCGCCCGTTGCGGCAAACGGATTGTTGATGCAGATCACCTTTGCGGGAGTGATCGGGTACACGCCGTGAAGCACGGTCATACAGCTTGCCGGGACCGCGACAATGGTCTTGCCTTTGTCCAGGGCCTTCAAAGCATATCTGTAGGTGAGCATTAGACCGCAGGCCGCACATGAACGGGTTCCGGGCAATATGAGTTCTTCCTGCGGTAACTCTTTTGCAGCGTTTGTGGGCATCGAATTCTACTCCCTTCAACCACTCGCGTCGATCCATTTGTGTGTGGGTTCGGAGGTTATTGCGTTTACAGCGGATTCGGCCAATTGTTCGGGTCTCACGTCACGCCCTCCCAGACCAGCCACAAACGACGAGACTTTCGGTCGCATGTCCGCATCATAGAGCGCTGCCTTCAGGTCTGAGGCCAGTGCTCCGCGATATCCATAGCTTATGTCCTTTTCGAACACGATTGCGGTCTGCGCGCGTGCAAGCGCCTGAGCAAGGGCGTCAGCGGGGAACGGTCTGTACGCCCGTACTCCGACCACACCTGTTCTAAGGCCCTGTTCTCTCATGGAGTCCGCAGCGAGGGTACACTCAGACGCCAGCGATCCCATGCTGATCAGCACGTGTTCAGCGTCATCCATTTTGTACTCCCAGATGAGACCTCCCCAGCCTCGACCGATGACCGATTCAAACTCCTTGTCCGCGTCACCGATGGTTTCCAGGGAGGCCAGCAGATCATTCTGTAGCCTGTATCGCAGATCCATGTAACCGGGCTGTATCACTCCCTCTGCGTCGGATCTTGGATCGCTGAGGATAAGCGGGTTCAGGTTCATGAACCCATTCTCAGAGATTTCGATACCGGGAACCAGATCCGGCAGGAACTCGTCCACCTTATCCTGTGGCGGAATCTCAACCGGGGTGCTCATGTGGGAGAGCACAAAACCGTCATAGCAGACCATGATCGGGATCCTTACCTGCTCCGCTATCCTGTACGCTTGAATTATGGAATCGAGCACCTCCTGGCTGTTTCGACAGTAAAGCTGTATCCAGCCGGTGTCGCGCTGAGCTATGGAATCCTGCTGATCGTTGAGAATTGTCCAGGGCGCGCCGACTCCTCTGTTAACGCACCCCATGACCACCGGAACCCGACTTCCCGCGGCCCAGTGGAGGTTTTCGTGCATGTACAGAAGGCCATTGGCGCTGGTCGCTGTGAACACCCGCGCGCCTACCTGGGACGCGGCTATCACCGACGCCATCGCGGAATGCTCACTCTCCACGGTCAGGTACTCGGCCTTAAGGTCTCCCCGTTCTACCATTGCAGCCAGATCTTCAGTGACCGGAGTCTGAGGCGTTATCGGATAAGCGGCCACCACCTGGACTCTACTCAACATTGCTCCAAGCGCGGCCGCCTCGTTAGCGGTAATGATTCTCACATCCGTCATGGAAAGTTCCTAGGGATTAGTTTGAAAATGCCTGGTTCGCGTGATTCATGCGCGGATCTAGCCCGGATCCCTGCCATCGACCATAGTGATTGCCTTGCGAGGACATTCTTCAGCGCACACCCCGCATCCTTTGCAATATTCCAGGTCGATCTCCAACGGGAAATCACGGGAAATAACCGCGTCAGGACAGTAAAGCCAGCAATACAGGCAGTAATCTTTCTGGGGACACTTATCATGGTCAATGACCGGGGTTTGTGAACGCCAGTCTCCTGTTCTCCCAGCCTCACCGGGAGCCGGTTTTGACCATGCCACAATCACTTTCTCGTCTTTTTCAGCCATCAAGTCCTCTCGGGTTCTTTCGGCCCTAACGTAGATCCACCCGTGCGACGGGATCGCGAGACCCCGGGAGTAGACCCGCGCCTCCCATGGTCCCGTACCGCCTCAGTCTAAGGGCTTGTCACGAAATAACGTTGCCATTCTCCTGTAGGGGCGGACCTATGTGTCCGCCCTTTCCGCGTATGCACCCCTGCATTGGGGCAGACACGCAGGTCTGCCCCTACAATTGCCACAGCAACCTGTTGCAAGGTTTATTTTGTGACAAACCCTAAGGCGCTGCTCTGCGTATCCGGGCCCCGGCATGAGCCAGATCCAGCGCTTTGAGATTTCGCTCCAGGGCACTGCCGTTGAATTTGCTCTCGATCGCGCGGCGGATGTTCTCTATGTTGACCATCGGCCAAGCCGCGGCCACAGGTCCCAGGATGGACGTGGAGACCAACACGTTGCCCTCAACCACCAGACCCGCGTCTGCCGATGAATGGAACGCGTCCGCAACAGCCACGGTGAACGGACCTTCAATGCCGAGATCACCGGGAGCCCGAGAGGAGTTGACCACCAGAACTCCACCTTCCTTGAGGTTGGCCGTGACGTTCACCATTTCAAGCAGATTGTCGTCCAGGACCACCGCCAGATCCGGGACCTTCACATTGGAACAGGTGCGTATCGCCTCACGGGCCACGCGGGTATGGACGCTCACAGGAGCGCCCCGTCTCTCCGAGAAATATGTGGGCTTGGCGCTGACGCCTTTGAAACCCTCATAGTAAGCGGCTTCCGTGAATATTTTGGCTGCGGTTACAGCTCCCTGTCCACCTCTACCGTGCCATACGATCTCGTACGATTCGCTCATAGGGCTTTCTACTCGATTGAATTTTAAACCTTCTAAGATTAATCCACCTCGACCCGTTCGTCAACAGCCGCGCGCTCTTCCAAAGAAAAAACCAAGCCCGCCCTACTTCACCCTCTGCTAATTTGTCACCGGAACGCGCTGCACCTTTCTTGGCGGATGATTCACCACCGGATTTGAAGTAGGATCATTTCCGGTCTCTGAGATTGGTTATTTCGTTGAAAACAAGGTTCGCGAGGGCCGCGTGCCCTACAACGCTAGGATGGTCGTCCACCGACACCTTGAACGGCTGCGCCCCTTTTTCAAAGCAAGACCGCAGGACGGGAACAGGGTCAAGGTAGCGAATACCGTTTTTCGTCAAATAGGTGATGGTTTTCTCCTTCAAAATCTTTTCATTCTTCAGGACGGCAAGAAATGTGTCCGGTATTTTTGAGGAATCTTTCACATGATTCTGAACCAGCTCACTGAAAACCATCTGTTTTGTCGGGAGGATCAGGACCACGAACTCGGTGTTCCGCTCTTTGGAGCGCTTGGCCATCAGGTTCAGGGCTTCCAGTGATAGGCGCAGGCCGCAGCGTACGGTACGATATTCGAGGTTCATCATATCCACGCGAAATTTTGAATCAAAAATTGTTCTGAAACGCCCATCGTCAAAAACCCATTGCTGAGGCATAAAGAAACTCGGTATCTGAATCAACTCCCAGAAAACCTTTCCCGACAGGGTTCTTGAGGGAGTTTCGCCGAATTGGTATTCACAATTTGTATAGATGAGACTGATGATCTGGAACAGTTTGTAAGAAGAAAGACCTCCCCCGGGCAACCTGTGTTTGCTCCAGTCGATGTTTTCCGGCGTAGATCGGGCGCTGTCGTTTCGGTCCACCTCAACAATGGCATCCCGCAAACCCACCTGACAGGGGGACTTTGAGAGCCGTCCTGTCCGGTGGTAGAAATCAACCAATGTATATGAGTCATGCGAATCGTTGCCGAGGTAGAATGCTGCGACTATTACTTCGGGATTCAAGCCGTACGCTTCATCCAACAGTCTCAGACTGTGCAACGGTGAGTACATGGGAAAGGACATATTGTATACGGTTGGCGGCCGAGCGCCGGCCGAGTGGATCCGGGGCCTGGGCGCGGTGTCGATAACTCCGGCAGGCTGAACCGATCGCGGCTTCGGCAGCCCCAATTTGCTCCAGGCGTAGGCTATTTGCTCGTCGGCCGGTTGGGCTTGAGCAATAAGGGCCTCAAGCTGCCTCGGCCAGGCATCAGGAGGCCTTACTCGATACCCAAAGCATTGGGAGTCCCCCATGCACACAACATCGGCTTTCTCCACCACGCCGGCGTTTGGGAATCCCAGTTCGTCCAGGCCCGCCATACCGGGGCGCGGTCTGAACTTCAGAATCAAATCCGGAATCACTTCATGGGTTGAAAGCAAATTGTTCACAGGGCTATAAACGCGGCAAACCAGTCGTAAACCCAGCTCGGCTGTTGCGACGGCAATCATTATGGCAATGCACACGAGCACAAATCGTTTCGCCAGTTTTATCATCTCTCGCACCATTCTAGAATATCAGCAGGACGCGCCTGACCGATCATGCGACGGTCCTGTCATCTTGCGAACTTTGAATAGAAACTATAATGGTTCTCGAAATTGATTTCGGATTCCTCCGAAACTTCTTCCTGTGGCGCCGGCTTTTCAGCCTGCGAATCCGTGAGAACTTTCGATAACCGCCATATACCGCGGTTTCTCCCAATCCAGGGACTTCTGCGCCACCAACCCGATGACCGGTCCGGGATGACGCTCCGAGGCGGCAACGACCCGGCGGCACCTTTGACAAGAGGCCCTTCATCAAGCTTTCAAACATACCTCATTGTCCTTTCCATGGTCAACTTCATTAGTGATACCGCTTGCCATTTAACAAGTAAGATCCTGGGGCCTACGATGGGGGATGCTCGAAGGGGGAGATGGTCTCCCCCTTCGAGCATCCAGGCGCAGTGACGCGCTCCTAATGCGTATGTCCGAGGCGAAGCCACGGACCGCTTGTTGACACAGACGTAACCGTTTACCGTGAACAGTACAAGCTCCCGGAATTACGTTTGGGGGAGTGTGCTGCGCAAATTTGTTCTGCACCGGTTATCCGGAAGGCCCTCACCCCAGTGCTCGATTCGCAAATCATTCTCCATTCCCACAGTACGTGACAGAAAAGCGCGGCACACTATGGGGGAGGTACACTTTACATTCAGTCCGGAGTTTTCGACGTAAAAACAGTGGTTATTCCGCCGGTCATGCGGAAATATTCGGGGCTGACAAATCCGGCTTGTTCCATCATTGCCAGGAAGGTCTCCGCGGGCGGAAAGTCGGCCATTGAATCGGTCAAATAGCGGTACGCGGATACGGAGGACATGATCCTCGTGACCAACGGCATCACCAGGTGTGAGTAGATTCGGAACAGCGGTGCCATAACCGGGCCCGTGGGGTCGGTCAATTCGAGGATCACAAGTCTGCCGGCCGGGCGGAGCACCCTGTGAAATTCAGTTAATGCGCCGCGCCTGTCGGCCACGTTGCGAATGCAGAAGGACGTGATAACCCCGTCGAACGAGTGATCCGGGAATTGGATGTCCAGAGCGTTACCCTCGCGGAGCTCGATTGACCGCGCCAGACCCGATGCCTCCACCTTGGCACGGCCTATTTGAAGCATCCCCCGGGAAGGATCGATTCCCACCACTCGACAATCCGATTGCTGCCTGAGTATCTCAAGAGCGACATCACCGGTACCGCACCCCACATCGAGAAAAGCGGCGCCCGGTTCGGGTCCCAGCCGAGCAACCGCGCGTCGTCTCCAGTATCTGTCCATACGCAACGACAACAGGCTGTTCGTCCCGTCGTACCAGTTCGCGATACGGTCGAACATCTCGCGGTTTTCCTGCGCTGAAATGAGCGTGTCAATCCGGTTTCGTGAGTGGTTTGAATCGGACATGATTCGGTTTCATACCAGTTTCCGACCTTGCAGGCAACCGGCTCATTCTCGTTGACACGCGGCATGATGTAAACGTATGGTAGGAATGATGGGATCTCACCTTTTCGGTGAAACGTAGATGTCGGCACGGTCGGGTCTCATGACCTGGAAATTCGATGAGTTTGACGTGGAAAGGGGGCAGTGATGGCTCAGTTCGTATCGTACGATCCGGCGAGCGAAGTTTCGGGAGAATCGGTAGCCGCGTTTTCACAAGGGTTTCCCGCGGGATTGGAGAATATCGGGCTGCAAATCCTGGAAAAACATGGAGTCGAGAATCTTAGACCCGGAGGCTGGTATTCATTCCAGTCGCTGTTGGACGCGATGAGAGAAGTATCCGAGACACTTGGCAACGAGATCCTTGCCCGGATAGGAGAAAAGGTTGCGCAAACCGCCAAGATCTCACCCGAGGTCACGACACTGGACGGTTTTCTTGAAACGATCGATGTGACACATCAATTGAATCACAAAGGCAGCGAAGTCGGACACTACGCTTACATCAGGATTGACACCGCGGAAGGTTTGATGAGAGCAAAGGTGCATTGCAACACCCCCTACCCGTGCTCATTTGATCGAGGAATGCTTGAAGGGTTCGCAAATCGGTTCAAACCCGAACGCGCCTCGGGTGTGGTTGTCAGAGGAGACGAAGGACAACCGTGCAGAGCACGCGGGGATGACACGTGTACCTACATCATATCCTGGGCCTGAACCCGGGAAACTTCTCCCCCGGTCGGTCTTCCGGAGGCAAAATCGTTTCAGTCTTTTGCATCCACGCCCCACGCGTCGGCAACTGAGGGATTTCGTTTGAAAAAGGCTTGTCTTACAGCATTATCAACGGTGTTCAACGGGCACGCGAAATTCATGCAGTGACAGCAGAGGAACATCTTAAGGGTCGTGGAAAAGGCCGCAGTACTAATAACATACACTACCAATAGAAACCAGTCTGTTCCAAGAACCAGACAAACCAACGGAAAACCCCAGACCACAACGAATCCGACCCAGAAAAGGACCTTTTCCTTCAAGGACATTGGACCGGGGCGGTACCTCCATATTTTGGGAGAACCGTAGTTTGCCCAGCATTTCAGAGACTTATCCGGTTCAGCATAGTGAGGGCAGTGGGAGCACATCACCCGGATTTCCAGAAAACCGAAATACCCGATGATCGCAAGGATCCACGGCGCCAATAACCATGGCGCCAAGTTGTACACTCCCCAGCCTCCCAGCAGAAAGCTCGGCAGAACGCTCAACAGGAAATGTGTCAGGTCTTTGGGTCTGAAATGGCAGTGTAGTGAATCTTGGACTTCGCAGCCGTCGCAGCTCTCAGATACGCAAGTAGCAATCGGCTTGTTTGGATCCAGGAACAACATTCAAACCTCCCTGAGCAGCCTGACATGCAGATCGGCCCGCGGGGTAGACCCCAAGATCCCACACTCCGACCTTCCCCCAAAGGGAGAGAGGATGACAGATCTTCCGGTGCGGCCCGTTTGATCGCGGGTCAGTGTCGGCCGGCAATCAATAGAAATAGATCTTCCCTGGTATTGGCGCGGACCTGCGACCGCAATCGGGCTTGCCGGGAGGGCAAGAGCGCGGCATGAATCCCGAGGTAATCGGCATCCGAGGAGCATACACGGGAGCCTTGGGATGCTGCACGAGAGGTGCTCCGGGCGGCCGCATTGCCCGGGCTTGCAGGCGAGGACCAGGTCTCCCGGGTGGATAGATCCGACCCGCGTTCATTCTCGGGGCGCGCATTGGTCGCATGGGCGCTCTCCGGGCTTGAAATCCCGGACGGCCCTTGGAAGGAACTTTACCCCGAACGCCTTTTCTAGGACGCACCACGGGTGTGGGAAGTCCCGGAACAAGCGGGTTGGGAACCTCGTAGCGCGGTTTGAATTGATCCGGCGTGAGCAGGAAGCTGTTGCACGTGTGGTTCGGCGCAAAGTAGTACGGAGCAAAGTAACGCCACGGGCCGAATGGTGGTTCCACGTCTGCGTAAGCGGTCAATGCGAGGGTGGAAATCACCAGGGAAACAAACAGTATCGAGCGGATTGGTCTCTGTATCATGAATCAGGCCTCCGAGCCGGCAAGAGCATTTCTTGGCGCAATTATATCAATTATGGTGAGTTATTGTCAAATATTATCACAATATTGACTCAATTAACTGTCTGGTTGGTTGAGGCCCTCTGTGTGTCATGTGTCGTCTCAAATCCATAATTGCCTGCTATCACGGAATATCTTGACCGTTCTTCCGGTTCCAACGGGATGTGTTTGTCCGCAAGTGAAAATGGGGTTGGCTTTTTCAACCAGCAATTCGGCGCTCCCCGGATGCCTTGGCTTCTGTTGTCCTGGAGGGACAATTGACCCCAAATTGAGCGATTCAAGCTGATGTCATTGCGAGGAGCGAAGTGACGAAGCAATCTCCGGCCTTTGGTTCTTCCACCCAATGAGATTGCTTCGCTGCGCCCGCAATGACAGATACTTCCTCTCGTTCCCAGGCTCCAGCCTGGGAATGCCTATCGGGAGGCTCCGCCTCCCTCACCACGCTACAGGCCGGACGGTTGAGCAAGGAAAAGGCACCTCACACAGCATCGGCCCTCTTCTTTCTCGGGTGATCCCTGTTGAACAGATGTCCGGGCAGAGCCTGGGAACCAGGGGAACAACTCTCACCGTTTTGGCGTTGAGATCGTGGGGAAACTCCTCGATTCGGTAGTGTCCTAATTTGACTCGTGGCATAATATTTCCTATAGCGCGCGGATCGTTCGGCCAGGGGAAATTTTCTTGAATCTTAGTCTTAGTACATTTGTCAAAGAGAACATAAGGGTTTAAGGTCAAATGGCGGCACGCTTTTTTTTGAAGACGATCTTGACAAACCTTCGGAGTGAGGAGTAAAATCGAATAGCAAGGTTTACAACAATCTATTGGGAGGCAACTCGTCGGGAACCGCTGTTGAAGAAGTGGGCGCGATATTTGAGGTAGTTCTTGTTTTTTGTTTGCGTTTTGAATGGGTTTGGGTTATCCAACGGCGGTCACCCGTTCATGGCGATGGAGATGACAGGAGAAATAAGTCATGAAACTTGAAGTCGCTGCTGAGCTATTTCCAGAAGAGTCCGTCATTGTGGCCTATGCTAGATCCTTGGATCTTTCAAGTTGCGGCAGAACGCAGAATGATGCTATCCATGCTTTGATAGAAGCTATCAGGCTTTTTCTCAAAGTATCACAAGAAAGAGGAACGCTCGAACGAATCCTGATTGAGAACGGATTCGTCCTTCAGGATGATCTATGGCGCGTTCCGGCTCAGACTGAGAATTGGACAGCGGATAATATAGTGCCGCTGGAGAAAGTCACGCGACGCCTTGCTTGCGT